>Ga0209282_1000025_pt1 | contig 168676 bp, 153 predicted proteins | sample Mtrugardesep15_FD_187529 | JGI IMG/M metagenome (GOLD analysis project Ga0209282, IMG submission 187529) | Root nodule microbial communities of legume samples collected from California, USA - M. trunc garden sep15 (SPAdes) (version 2) | ecosystem: Host-associated > Plants > Roots > Nodule...
CGGCGAAAAGGCCGCCGACCACATCCTCGGGAAGCAGCCTCTCGCCCGTTCCAACCAGGAACCCTGGATCAATCCGCGCTGGGCGGTGAGCGATCGGTAGGATCACTCGGACAGGAAGCCTATCCAGCGGCCGGAAAGGACCGCGCCGGTCCAGATCGACATGGAAAGCAGTGCCGAAACTCGGACGCTCAGGGAGAGCGGCCCGCCTTTGACGGCATCGCGCCATTGCGGCGTCATGTGCAATAGGACGGCGTTGAGGACGCCAATCGCCAGCAGCGTCATCTTCGTCAGGAATGCAGGGTTGCCGGCATATTCAACCGGACGAACGCTGAAGAGGCAGAGGCCCGTGGCCATGGCGGACGCGATGCCGATTGCCGCCGCGCGCGAAAGATAGGGTCCGATCACTCCGACCGGCACGTCGGGAAAGAAGCCGAGCAGCCGCAGGTCGAGCGGCAGGATCGAACCGACGATGATCCCGATCGAGAGTATGTGGGCGGCATTCACGAAAATATAGAGCACTGCGGAGCGCCGTATCGCCCCGGCGACGGGCAGCGCCCCGATCCATGTCAGCGCCTCCTCCATCAGTTCGTCCGAATGCGCTCCGAATAGATATCGTAGACCTTTCCGGCAACGGTGATCCGAACGGCCTTCATCCTCTTTTCGTTTCGGTCGAGCGAGCGGTTGCCGAGAACCACGATCGGATCGCCGGCCTTGGCAACCCCTTCCACAAAGCCGGACCGCTCGGTGAGCCGCGGGTTGCCGAGTTCGACCCGCCAGGTGCCGTCATTCTGCGTCTCGACCCGAAGAGTCGGATGCGGCGGCGCCATCGCGATCTCGAGGATCGTTCCTGAAAGCTCTACCTGATCGGCCTCCGCCCAGGACCAACCGTGATGCGCGGCGGCGCCCGTCACGAGAAGAAGGCCGAGAGCCACTCCAGCCAAAATGCGGGACGGCAAGGATTTTGTCATATCGTGTCTCCTTTCGTGGGCTCACTGGGTCAGTCTGAAAGTGGAGCACGCGCAGCAAACGGACAGAGCATTCAACGATTGTTGAACGGCAACACCACGGGCGCAGACAGGCGGTCCCGTTAATCGCAGAAAGTAATCTACTGAATTACTAGGTTTTCTTAGAACTTTATGGATCAGAGAGATATTTGCTCTGATCCTTGAGCAATAGAAATCCGTTTTTCTGTCCATTGACACGAACGGCTGCCATATTCCGTGCAAATTGCAACAGGATGCAGCCATGACGACGCAATCCCTCAAAGCAGAAGTGGCGGCCTTCGAAGCCGAAGCAAAGGTCCTGAACGACAGGCTCGCGGATCTGGATCTTGCCGGACGGCTGGCGCTCGTGGCCGGGCTCGCAGGCCGTGCGGTCTTCACCACCTCGCTCGGCATAGAGGACCAGGTCATTACCGCCGCGATCGGCGGCGATCATCTCGACATCGAAGTTGCGACGTTGAAGACGGGCCGCCTCTTCAACGAGACAGTGGCCCTGATCGACAAGACCGAGGAAACCTATGGTATCCTCATCAAGCGCTATTATCCCGAAAAAGCCGACATCGACGCCTATGTGGCGCAACACGGCATGAACGGTTTTTACGAAAGCGTCGAAGCCCGGCATGCCTGTTGCGGCGTGCGCAAGCTGAAGCCGCTTGCGCGCGCGCTCGACGGGGCAAGCTACTGGATCACGGGCCTGCGCCGCGGGCAGTCGGGCAACCGTGCCACGACCCCTTTCGCCGAAGCCGATGCTGAGCGCGGGCTCATCAAGATCAATCCGCTCGCCGACTGGGACATCGAGACGATCCAGGCCCATGTCGCGGCGGAGGGCATTCCCGTCAATCCGCTGCACAGTCGCGGTTATCCGTCGATCGGTTGCGAGCCCTGCACCCGTGCCATCAAGCCCGGCGAGCCGGAGCGCGCCGGACGCTGGTGGTGGGAGAACGACGAGAAGCGCGAATGCGGCCTGCACGTTCCGGAAGCGGCTTCCTCGATCATTCCGAATGCCAGCAACGCGGCCTGAGCGCCAGACGACACACCCGAAGACCAAGATCTTCCCCGGAGTCAGCAATGCCCCACACTCTTCCGGAAACGGAACTGCATAATCCCCAGAGCACCAAGCCGCCGCTCGACCCGCATCTGAAGGCGCTGGAGAACGAAGCGATTCACATCTTTCGCGAGGTCGCGGCCGAGTTCGAGCGACCGGTGATGCTCTATTCGATCGGCAAGGATTCGTCCGTCCTGCTGCATCTTGCGCGCAAGGCCTTCTATCCGGGCCGCGTCCCCTTTCCGCTCCTGCATGTCGACACCGGCTGGAAGTTCCGCGAGATGATCGCGTTTCGCGATGAGATTGTCCGGAAATACGATCTGGACCTCATCGCCCATACCAATCCGCGCGGCGCAGCCGAAAACATCACACCGTTCACCCATGGGTCGGCGCTCTATACGGACATCATGAAGACGGAAGCGTTGCGCCAGGCGCTCGACGCGGGCCAGTACGACGCCGCATTCGGCGGCGCCCGCCGCGATGAGGAGGCAAGCCGTGCCAAGGAGCGCATCTACTCCTTCCGCACGCCCGATCATCGCTGGGATCCGCGCAATCAGCGCCCGGAACTCTGGAACGTCTATAACGGCATGATCCGCAAGGGCGAGAGCGTGCGCGCCTTCCCTCTGTCCAACTGGACCGAAGTCGACATCTGGCGCTACATCCAGGCGGAAGAGATCCCGATCGTGCCGCTCTATTTTGCTAAGAAGCGCCCCGTGGTGGAGCGCGACGGCATGATGATACTCGCCGAGGATCGGCGCCTCGAACTGCTTCCGGGCGAGGTCAAGCGCGAGGAGGTCATCCGCTTCCGCACGCTCGGCTGTTTCCCGCTGACGGGCGCGATCCGCTCCAATGCGACGACGCTCGACGACATCATTGCCGAACTTGAAACCGCGACCGTCTCCGAACGTCAGGGCCGCGCGATCGACCGCGACCAGGCCGGTTCGATGGAAAAGAAGAAACGCGAAGGATATTTCTGATGACCGCACCGGCAGCAGCAGGCGCAGCCCTGGACCAAACCATCGTTTCCCTCCCGGTGCAGGAAACCGCTCGGGTCGTGCGCGACACGCGCCCCCTTCGCCTCATCACCTGCGGCAGCGTCGATGACGGTAAATCGACTCTGATCGGGCGGCTACTCTGGGATACCAAGGCGGTCAAGGAAGACCAGGCGGCAAGTCTTCAGCGCGATTCCAGCGGCAAGCAGAACGATCTCGGCCTCCCGGATTTCGCCCTTCTTCTCGACGGCTTGCAGGCCGAACGCGAACAGGGCATCACCATCGACGTCGCCTATCGCTATTTCGCGACCGACAAGCGCTCCTTCATCGTCGCCGACACACCCGGCCACGAGCAGTATACGCGCAACATGGCGACCGGCGCCTCGACAGCGGACCTTGCCGTGCTGCTCGTCGACGCCCGCGTCGGCCTTTTGGAGCAGACCCGGCGCCATGCGACGATCGCGACGCTGATGGGCATCCGCCAATTCGTGCTCGCCGTCAACAAGATCGATCTGACGAACTACGACCGCGCCCGCTTCGACCAGATCTCGCACGAGTTCCGGGAATTGGCTCTCTCGCTGGGAGTGCGCCAGGTCACCGCAATTCCGGTCTCGGCGCTCAGGGGTGAGAACGTCGTCTATGACGGACGCGCATCCATGCCCTGGTATGACGGCCCAACGCTGATCGAGGTTCTGGAACTTGCCACCACCCGCTCAGCCCAGACCGTGGGCTTCCGCCTGCCGGTGCAGCGCGTGTCGCGCCCGGGAGAGAGCTTCCGCGGCTATCAGGGTACTGTTGCCGGTGGCGCGGTGAAGCCCGGGGACTCCGTCGTCATCCTCCCGTCCGGCATGGTCGCCAATGTCACCAAGATCGTCACCTTCGATCTCGTGCGCAATGCGGCAGTTGCCGGCGACGCGATCACACTCGTGCTCGACAGGCAGGTAGACGTTTCCCGCGGCGACGTGATCGCGTCGATCGACAGCCAGCCGATGACGGGTCTTGCATTCGACGCGCAGCTGGTGGCGCTGCAGCCGGAGGGCATCCAGCCGGGCAAGCGCTATTGGCTGAAATCCGGCAGCCGGCGCCAGCGCGTGCAGGTGCAGCCGGTGAGCCAGCTCGAGCTGAAGAGCGGCAAGTGGAATCACGCCGACGAGCTGCCCATGAACGCGATCGGCAAGGTGCACCTGGCCTTCGACGAACAGGCGATCTTCGACACCTACGAGCAGAACCGTACCACGGGTGCCTTCATCCTGATCGATCCGGACACCAACAACACGGTGGCCGGCGGCATGATCACCGCCAAGCGCGCGGCACTGGGCGGCATCCACACCGAAGAGCGCCGCGTAATCCTGTCGCTGCCGGCCGACCTCGCCGATCAGCTCATGGCGACGGAGCTTTTCGCCAGCCGCCGCGAAGATGTCGAGGTGCGCCGCGTTTCTGCCGGCAAGGCAGTGGGCATCATCGACTCGATCGATGGTTGACCGAGAGGTTCGTCGATGGTGAGAGGGGCCGCGAGGCCCCTTTTTGCTACCCGCTTTTTGCGAAAGGCCGGTCCGAAAACGCGTGCCCCGCGCGATTGGCGGGTTATCGCGGACGATCAACGTGTTGTCCTCGACATCGTCGAGATCGGCTCTCGCGACAGCGTCTACGAATAGTGGAGTCTATTACGCAGAGCATCACCACCCCGGGCGGCGAAACCCTCGTCGTCCTTCCCAACGCTGAGTATGGCTGGCGAGAACGCGGTCAAGGTCTGGCGCTCCCATCGCGGCATGGCCGCTCGGGAACTGGCAAAAAAGGCCGGGATCAGCGCTCCGTATCTCTCCGAAAGCAAGAGCGGGAAGAAGGATGGAAGTCCTTTCGCCGTGAGGAAGATTGCAGATGCTCCTTCCGTTGATCTCGACGATTTGGGGTAATTGGCGTTCAGGCGCGCCGCTCGATCGTAGCGAGATCGAGCGTCAGTGGCTGCGGATCGGCATGGCTCCACAGCTGATAGCCGACCACGCTGCCAAGGATCGTTATCCAGATGAGAATTTCACGGGGTGTGAAGATCGGTTCCTTCGACATCGCTGCCTCACGGGTTGCATTTCAAGCATATTCGCTCCGATTGTTCACTCCGATAAGACGGAATTCCGAGAACAGCCTGTTTCCCTGTGAACGATAGAATGCGTGGTAACCCCTTGGCGAGACGTTGCCTGTTGTGGCGAGGCGGTTGCGCTATTGGACAGGAAGATCTGAATCCGCGCGAGCAATCCGGCTAAAAAGCCGGGATTAAACAACAAGTGAGGGATTTTTTCAGCTGGTCGGAGTGGAGTGATTCGAACACTCGACCCCCACGTCCCGAACGTGGTGCGCTACCAGACTGCGCTACACTCCGTGACCAGCGGCGCCTCTATAGAACAGCATTTTTGATTTCACAAGCGCCTAACTCAAAAAAGACCCTTGGACGCTCAAAAAATTCGGGTCGTCAGCAAGCGCCCACATGACCGGAATAGGGCGTTTCTGCAACGCTGTCCAATTTCCTCGGCCGCGCTGTCACGAGCCGATTTTCTTTCGCGGCTTTTGGGGTTAGAGCCTCGGCGGACTGCAAGGAAAACCGGGGGATGCCGGCCTTCCGTGCCGCAGGTTCACGTTACATCTAAGGGACAGACACATGAATTTCCGCATGATGACGGCGGGCGCCTTCGGGCTGCTCCTTGCCGGATGCACGACAACGACGGGGATCACGAGAAACGCGGTCGAGGCACGCTGGCTCGGCCAGCCGGCCGGCCCTTTCTTCGCTCAGTTCGGCCCGCCTCTCTCCGACGTCGAATCCGGCAGCAACACCGTCTATGGCTGGAAGGGCGGCTATAAGACGCGAAGGATCCCGGCCGAATACGAAAAAACCGCCGACGGCAAACGCGGCAAGCGGATCTCCGCCCCCCGCACGGAGTATCTGAGCTGCTCGGTTCAGCTCACCGTCTCCTCGGACTACGTTATCCGCGCGATCCGCATCGTCGGCGACCGAAAGCGTCAGAGCGGCCCCAGCTGGTGCGAAGAGTTCCTCGGCGGAGCGAAAGCGGAGTAGGCCTTCTCGCGAGCCCCTACTGCATGTTTTCCTATAACCGGATCCGGTTGAAGAACGAAAACATGCAGCAGATCAAAGTGCTACAGCGACCTTTGTGCGTCCGATAAGACGCACGGCGCAATATGTGTTTCGGCCCGCTTTCGATGGTCAGCGGGCCGCTTGCACAATCAGGAGATCTCAGCTCTCCATGCCGCAATGTCATTCGTCTGCGGCATCCGCCGGGCTTTTCTTACGCTTCGCACCGGCTTTTGCCGCGGGAGAAGGAGCGGTCGCCGGGGCGGCAGCGCGGGCGCCGACCAGGTCGCGGACCAATCCTTCTATGCTCGCCAGGTCGCGAAGATGGATGTCGCGCTGGCCGAAGGGCATCTCGATTTTTTCCTCCCGAAAGCGTTTCGCTATCTCGAAACGCATATCGCTCGCCGCGCCCGCATCGGCGTTGATGTTGCCGACGTGGCAGAACAAGGTGAACTGCAGGGCGTCGGCTCCGAAATCGGTGAAGGAAACGAACGGCTCCGGAATTTGCAGGACGCGTGGATTGTCCTTTGCGATCTCCAGCAACACCCGTTTTACCTGCTCCGGGTCCGAATCATAGGAGACCCCCACGGGAATCTTCAGGCGCGCTGAGAAGTCGCCATGCATCCAGTTGACCACCTGGCCGCTGATAAGATCGGCATTGGGTACGATCACCGTCACATTGTCGAAGGTCTGGATCTGGGTCGCCCTGACGCTGACGCGCTGGACGATCCCCATGTTCTGGCCGACCTCGATGCGATCGCCGACTTTGAAGGGCCGTTCGGCGAGGAGAATGATACCCGAAACGAAATTGTTGACGATGGACTGAAGGCCGAAACCGATACCCACGGACAGTGCGCTTGCAACGATGGCGACGTTCTGAAGGTTCAAGCCCGCATAGGAGAAAGCCACTAGCCCGGCGATCGCCGCCCCGATATAGCCGACCCCGGTGTGGATCGACGTCCTCAGTCCTGTGTCGAGGCTCGTTTGCGGCAGGAGCCGGCCGTCGAGCCATCTCTGGAAGCCGCGCGTGGCGACGATTACGATGATGAAGACGACGATAGCGCCGAGAATGGCGGATGGCGAGAAGGAAAAGCCGGCGATCTCGAAACCGAAAAAGGCGGAAGTGAAGGTGCCGACCAGGTCCTCCGACTGGATGCCCCACGGCGCGAGAAGAGCCATTACGGCAATCATCAACACGACCAGCCGCGCGAAACCTGCGAGAATCACGCCGATCTGGCTTATCGTGTTGGTCTTGAGGCCGATCGCCTGCCGCATGAAGCCGCCGATCCGCGTCTGGACGGAAAACCCGTATGAAATCGCCTCATCCGCCAGGCGCAGCATAAGCACCAGGCTCATCAGCACCGCCGTCGTGAAGACGATCTGCAGCGCGGCAAAGCGGCCAAAGGCTACAAAGCCGGCGAGTGGCGCAACGACGGTCAGCGCCGCGACCGCCCAGGTCACCGGAATGAGCAGGCGCCAGGCCGAACTCGTTCTCTGCGTATCCTCGTCGTTTTCCTCGCGGGCCACGAATCTGAGCGCCACCATGGCGAGAATGCCGAGCGTGATGGCGCCGAGGCCTTGTGCCGCAACGGCAAAGGACAAGGGCGCATAGGTAGCTTTCAGGAAGGCATCGAGGGCAAGGCCGCCGGCATTGACCACTGCCATCGCGACGATGACGGGGAGCAGCCGCTCGGCTGCCGCATCGGTAATATCGACGAGCCGCCAGCTCGGCCGTTCGGGCGCGAGCACAGCAATTGAAAGGCCGTAAAAAAAGGATGCGAAGGTCAAGCCGAAAAAAACCGGTCTGAGGACCGTCGCCAGATCGACAGGAAGGACCCTCAGAATGGACATCGCCTGATAAAGCATGAAGAAGGCGATTGCCGGGATCAGGAGGTTGGCAAGTGTGATGGCTGCTGCCGCGGTCGCCTTGGCGAGCCTGGACGGGTAGAGCACCGAAGGATCGCGGCTCGTGCGCCTGGACAGCCAGCGTCGGCCCGGTGAAAGGAGAAAGGCGGCGAAGCCGACGACAACGACGAGAATGCCGGCGGCCGAACGGCCGGTGCGCTCCACCAGGACGCCGAACCAATGCCCGACGACGCGGGACTGATTTGCGAGCGTCTCCGGGGTCGCGGCGGCCAGTTCGAGCCAAAAGGATGGATCGGCAAGGCTTTGCGATCGCTGCAGGATGGAGCTTGTAAAGAGGGCGCGCCGCCGTTCACCGATAGCATCGATATCCTGCTGCGCGCGAAGAGCGATGAGATCCGCCTGCTGCACGACCCCCTGCAGCCCGGCCGCCTCTGATTGCAGCTGCGCCTGCTCGAGCTTGATCGCTTCGGTCTGATTTCGGGCAGCCTGCTCATCGGCCGGCTTCAACTGATCGATGCGTTGGTTGACCACCTGCAGCCGTGGCTGAAGGCTCACCTTGAGCCCGGCAGCCTGCACGGGGATCTTGGCGAGCTGGCTGCGCAGTTCGGACAGGGTGGCCTCGTCAATGCTCTCGGCCTGAAGGGCGCGCTCCACGCGCTCCAGTGTCGCCTGCCACGCATCGATACGCGCCTGCTGCTCCGGAAAAGCTTGCGGTGGCACTTCGGGCACCGCATCCGCCCGGGTCTTTTCCTGGGCTTCGGTTGGCGCGCCGGCTTCCGGTTTTGTTGCGTCCTGGGCAAAAGTTACTGATGAAAATGCCAGAAAGAACGCGAGGAATAACCATCGAAGCCATGTGCTGGGGCAACGGACCTGGTCCAAAGCTCTTTCGAAGGCCGGGCCCGCCGCAATCGTGCGACGATGGGGGATCCGCATGCTCGTCATTATCAGTCCTATTCCACTTGCTTCATCGTATGTTGGCCGGGCGTGGCAAAGCCGAGCCTGTGATTTTGCAGGGGAACAATAGTTTTGCCGGCCGAAATATCCAACCCGCCTCGCCAATAAATTGGCGATGACGACGTCGACACAACCTGGATTGGTAGCGGCGCACCCCGAAAGCCCGCATAAACGGCGGACGCGACGCAGCGCCGTTCGACTCACCGGTCACTGTGCAGAGAGACTTGGCTGGGGCGCCTGGATTCGAACCAGGGAATGGCGGTACCAAAAACCGCTGCCTTACCGCTTGGCTACGCCCCAACTAAACTGGCCAACGAAACTGGCCAATGAAACCGGCAGGAAATCACTTCGCCAAATCGAGCGCCTGATTAGCAAAGCTCGTGCGCGCTCACAATGCTTAACTTTGTTTCCTGCGCAGATTTATCTCTTTACGGTTCTGGCCGCAATCTTGGGCTCACAGGACGTAGTTTCCTCCGTTTACCCTTTGGCCTATGGTCGGACTGCCCGCCAGGCCAAATGCAGAAGAAGGCCCAGATACATGAAAGCTCCGGAATTCGAACTCGATTTCAGGCCCGCCCACGGCGAGGCGGTGCGCGTGGCCAAGGGTGTGCAGCGCATAACGGTCAACAATCCCGGTCCCTTCACCTTCCACGGCACAAATACCTACATCGTCGGCCACAAGTCGGTCGCCGTGATTGATCCGGGCCCGGACGACGACGCGCATTTCCATGCGCTGATGAATGCCCTTCAGGGGCGCGAAGTGACGCATATCGCCGTCAGCCACACACACAGCGACCACTCACCACTCGTCCGCAGGCTTGCCGGGGAGACAGGTGCGACGGTCGTCGGCGAAGGCCCGCACCGGGCGGCCCGGCCATTGCATGCCGGCGAGGTCAATCCCTTCGCCGAAAGTTCGGACATGGACTTCGTGCCCGATCTCGCGCTTCCAAACGGCGCACGCGTCGAAGGCGACGGCTGGAGTCTGACGGCGGTGGCGACGCCGGGGCACACGGCCAACCACCTGGCCTTTGCGCTCGATACAACAGACATCCTTTTTTCAGCCGATCATGTGATGGCCTGGGCGACGAGCATCGTCGCACCGCCGGATGGGTCCATGGCCGAATACATGGCCTCGCTCGACAAGCTGCTCGAGCGCGACGACCGGCTCTATTTGCCCGGGCACGGCGGCCCGGTCAACGAGCCTGCCTCCTTCGTGCGGGCACTCAAGGCGCATCGCAAGATGCGCGAGCGTGCAGTGCTCGAACGCCTGCGCGCGGGCGACCGCCACATCGCAGACATGGTGAAGGTGATCTATGCCTCGACCGACCCGCGACTGCATGGTGCAGCCGCACTCTCTATGCTCGCGCATATCGAGGACCTCATCGAACAGGGCCGCGTCGAAACCGAGGGGCCGCCTGCGCTAAACAGCGTTTACCGGCTGGCATGAGGGCTGCCGGTACCCGGCGCCTCAATTCATCGTAACCCTCGACGTTCATGGTATTAAATCGACCCGGCCCCGTGACCTAGTCTCCTGCAATCCCCAGGAGCTCGGCGTCGAGATCGCGCAGGAACTCCTCCGCGAACATCGCTCCCATGCCAAGGTCATGACGGCCGTAGCGTGAGGCCACGCGCAAATCTACGAAGGTGGTTTCTGCTTCTTCGCGCAACCTGATGAGTACGTCGAAGCGGAACCCGACGATCAGGCTCCGCCACTCGCCTTGCAGCACGACGTCGCTGGATCGCCTTCCCGGCATGCCGCCGTCGAGCAGTTGTGCGGGGCGTGCGGTCGGAACGGGTATGACGTTCGGGCCCGCATTCGCATCCGCGCCTGCCTCAGGCCGAACGGCCAAGTCTTCCAGATCGGCCTGCGCATTGTCGACGCCGAACTCTGCGGTAGTGGCAACTCGCGTATGCTCGACAACCTTGCGCACCCCCTGGAATACGCGGTCGAGCGCCCCTTCATAGCGCCGGCCGGTAAGCCCCGGATAGGCTTCGACCTGCGCCTGGCGGTCTTCCGGCGCCACGGCACGCTTGCGCCCGAGCCAGGTTTCCGCCGTTGCCGGGGTCCTGATCCAGGGTGGCGGCGTGACCGTGTCTGTACTGACCTCATAAAGTGCCGGCCGAGTCAGGTATTGCACCGCCCCGTAGCCGAGGAAGCAAAGCGGAAGTGCCGCATAGATGAGTGCCGAGACGGAAGCGGTGCCGCCGATCGCCGCCACCTGCCAAAGGCGCGCAAGTCCGATCGTTGCCAGCACGACGGCAAAGAGAGCGAGGGCTCCGGCGGCCAGCGCCATCGCCAGAAAGTGTGGCGTCGTCAGAGGGCCGAAACGATGCGACAGCAGCGACAGCAGAAAAATGATGAAGGCGATGCGGGCGATGCGGCGCGCCCAATGGGCCGCGTAGGAATAGGGACGCTCGTATCGGACAATCATCTAACGGAATCAATCTCCGCGGCGGAAAAGGACCTCGCCTTTCTTAGACCATGCCTCCGGCGGTGCAAACCTGTATCTTTCGGTCCAGAGCGGATCGAGATCGGCGCCGGAGACGAATAAGACGACGCGGGTGGAAATCAAGGCGGCACCACTCACGCGCGTGCCGCAAAATTGCCATCCTCGTTAACCACCTATTCATGTTAACTATTTCGGCAGCGACCTTTGCGCGTCTGAGACGCCGGCCGCCGCAGGCATCTGGAGTCACAGGCTGTCGTCGCAGGCAAAAGGCCCGGCGAAACAACGGAGAGACATCATGGCCGCACCTCAGTCCAGCATGGACATTGCCCTCCCCGCCCCGCCACCTCCGGCCGGCGAAACAGCGATCCCCATGGCGCTTCTCGAGTTGGAGCTTTCACTCGACCGTTTTTCCGGGAAGAAGGAGGATTTCGTCGGCTTCACTCACAAGGTGGCTGACGACATAGGCGCCGAGTTGCTCTTCATCCTTCCGGCATCGGGCCTTGTCGATGATTGTGCGACGATCGCGGCGGTCCGTCACGGCCAGGCGGAGGACAAGACACCAATCATCCTGTTCATCTGTCTTGCTCAGGACGGTACCACACTGCGCGTGGAGCAGCCGAGCGAACGCACGGCCGGCCTCAGAAGCTTCGCCGAATCCTTCGTCGGCGTCCTCGAGCGGATGTAACCACCACACGCGCGGGCGGCCAATTGACCAGTCATGGGCACCGGCGCATGATAGCGGTCCGATTGAATCGCTCTCACGGACTTCATCTCATGCGTTGCGTCATCATGCCTGCCATGCACCGGAATGCCGCCGATCTCTGTCCCCGCAAATGGGTGCCGATCAGGAGGTAAATATGAGGACGATGACGACAAGACTGCTCGGCCTCGCAGCCGCGGGACTTCTGCTGGCCGCGTGCCAGACGATGTCGCCGCAGGAAAGGCGGGCGCGAGATGAAAATACCTGCGCCTCCTACGGTTTCAGGAGAGGCACGGACGCTTTCGCAACCTGCCTGCAACGCATTGACCTCGACCGCCGCGCTGAATCGCGCGCTTTCCGATATGACAACGACGTCTTCCTGCACGGTCCGTATTATTGGCGTTGACCGGCTCTGCCGGTCGCAAACTCAGACTGGAGCAGGCCAAATGAGGGGGATCGCCGTCACGTGTGGGATCAGCTCGCTGCCAGAACTTGAACCTTGGCGGCGTCGCGGCCGTTGATCGTCGCTTGCGCGGCCGCAAGTCTCGCGATCGGTACCCGAAAAGGGGAGCAGGACACGTAATCCAAGCCCGCCTCTTCGCAGAAGCGTATCGAGGCGGGATCGCCGCCGTGTTCGCCGCAGATACCGAGTTTCAAGCCGTTCTTCGTCCGCCGCCCCCGCTCCGCCGCGATCTGGATCAATTCGCCCACGCCTTCGAAGTCGAGCGAAACGAAGGGATCCTGCTCGATGATGCCCTTCTGCTGGTAAGTGGCCAGGAACAGGGCGGCGTCGTCACGCGAAATGCCGAAGGTCGTCTGCGTCAGATCGTTGGTGCCGAAAGAAAAGAAGTCGGCTGACTCGGCGATCGCGCCCGCCCGCAGCGCTGCCCGCGGCAGCTCGATCATCGTGCCGATCAGGTAATCGATGTTCACGCCGGCCTCGTCGATGACCTCATTGGCGACAGCCTCGATGCGAGCCTTTACATAGTCGAGCTCGGCGCGCAGCCCGACAAGCGGCACCATGATTTCGGGAACGACGGCGGCGCCGGTATCCTCAGCAGCCTTGACCGCCGCCTCGAATATTGCCCGGGCCTGCATCTCGGCAATCTCCGGATAGGAAATCGCAAGGCGGCAGCCGCGATGCCCGAGCATCGGATTGAACTCATGCAAGGCATCGACCCGCTGGCGCAAATCCGCCGGGTCGAGCGCCAACCCGCGCGCAACCTCTGCGATCTCTTCGTCGGTCTTCGGCAGGAACTCATGGAGCGGCGGGTCGAGAAGACGGATCGTAACCGGCAGTCCGTGCATGATGGAAAAGAGCTCGACGAAGTCTGAACGCTGCATCGGCAGAAGTTTGGCAAGTGCGGCACGCCGGCCCGCCTCGTCTTCCGCCAGGATCATTTCACGCATCACATTGATGCGGTCGTCCTCGAAAAACATGTGCTCGGTACGGCAGAGGCCGATGCCCTCGGCACCGAAGGAGCGGGCGGCGCGGGCATCGGCAGGGGTCTCTGCATTTGTTCGCACGGTCATGCGGCGGCTTGCATCGGCCCATTGCATGATCTTACCGAAATCGCCTGAAAGCTCCGGCTGCAGCATCGGGATTTCACCCTTCAGCACCTGGCCCGAGGAGCCGTCTATGGTGATCACGTCTCCTTTCTTGAGCGTTACGCTCGCGGCGATCAGGAGCTCGTTTCGCTGATCGACGCGGATGCTGCCCGCGCCCGACACGCAAGGAATCCCCATGCCGCGGGCGACGACGGCCGCATGGCTCGTCATACCGCCCCGCGTCGTCAGGATGCCTTCGGCAGCATGCATGCCATGAATGTCTTCCGGGCTCGTCTCCACCCGGACAAGGATGACCTTGCGGCCCTCCTTGACGGCCTGTACCGCCTCGTCAGAGGTAAAGACGATCTCGCCCGTCGCCGCGCCCGGCGAGGCCGGCAGGCCGGAGCCGATGATGTCGCGGCGGGCGTGGGGGTCGATAGTCGGATGCAGAAGCTGGTCGAGCGAAGCAGGATCGATGCGCGCAACGGCCTCCTCCTTGGAAATCAGCCCCTCCTCTGCCATGTCGACGGCAATCTTCAGCGCCGACTTGGCCGTCCGCTTGCCGGAACGCGTCTGCAGCATCCACAGCTTGCCGCGCTCGATCGTGAATTCGATGTCCTGCATGTCGCGATAGTGTCGCTCGAGTGCGTTGCAGATCCTTTCGAACTCGGCAAAGGCCTCCGGCATCAGCTTTTGCAGGGACGGCTTGTCCGAACCGGATGCGATACGGGCTTCCTCGGTTATGTTCTGCGGCGTGCGGATGCCGGCGACGACGTCCTCGCCCTGAGCATTGACGAGAAACTCGCCATAAAGCTCTTTTACGCCGGTCGAGGGGTTGCGCGTGAAGGCGACCCCGGTCGCGGAGGAATTGCCGAGATTGCCGAAGACCATGGCCTGCACATTGACGGCGGTGCCCCAGCCGGCCGGTATGCCGTGAAGATGGCGGTAGGTAATGGCGCGCGGGTTCATCCAGCTGGAAAAGACGGCACCGATCGCACCCCAGAGCTGGATTTCAGGTTCCTGCGGAAAAGGCATGCCGAGCACTTCCTCGATAGCCTCCTTGTACCGCGCGATCACGTGCTGCCATTCGACGGCGGAGAGTTCCGTATCCTGCTCGTGGCCGAGGCGCGCCTTCTCATCTTCCAGGATTTCCTCGAAGACTTCGTGATCTACCCCCAGCACCACATCGCCATACATCTGGATGAAGCGGCGGTAGCTGTCCCAGGCAAAGCGCGCGTCGCCGGCATCGTGCCCGAGCGCATGCACGGACTGATCGTTGAGGCCGAGGTTCAGGACCGTGTCCATCATCCCCGGCATGGACGCACGCGCGCCTGAACGGACCGACAGAAGCAGCGGACGATTGGTATCGCCGAAGACGCGTCCAGTGATTTTCTCCATCCGGGCGATGCCCTCACGGACCTGCTCGCGCAATCCCTCCGGCATGCTGCAACCGTTCTCGAGATAGCTGTTGCAGGCGGCCGTGACGATCGTCAGACCAGGCGGCACCGGCAGCCCGAGATTGCACATTTCAGCGAGATTGGCACCCTTGCCGCCCAGCCGGTCGCGATCTTCCGCACTCCCTTCGGCCTCTCCCGCGCCAAAGGTATATACCCATTTCGCCATGCCTGTTCTCCACCCGAAACAGTCGTCTAGAGCGGGATGAGGAAAGGTGTGCACGGTTTTCCGCCCACATCCCGCTCTAACGTATTAATTCGATCACGATGCCTTTGGTCGAGTCGACCCGAAAGCAATCGTGATCCAGAGCAATTCCAGGAAAAGTGCGTAGCGGTTTTCCGTTCGGAATTGCGGAAAAACAAAAGATCACAGCAATCCCGCAATTCGGAGAAAAGCGGAAATGCTCCATCACGATCTACAGTATATGTTCGAGGCTGAAAATGCACTCGGCGAAGATTTTTGTTGCAGTGCATCAAATTCGCGATCCGCGACGGCGCGGCGGAAGAACCGCCTCAAACGGCTTCACGCATGCGCTCCGCCGTCTGCAGATCGACCGAGACGAGCTGCGAAACGCCCTGCTCCGCCATTGTGACTCCGAACAGGCGGTTCATCCGGGCCATTGTAATCGGATTGTGGGTGATGATGACGAAACGGGTCTCAGTCGAGAGAGCCATTTCGTCCATCAGGTTGCAATAGCGCTCGACATTGTGGTCGTCGAGCGGCGCGTCCACCTCATCGAGCACGCAGATCGGCGCCGGATTGGTGAGAAACACCGCAAAAATCAGCGCCATGGCGGTCAGCGCCTGTTCGCCGCCCGAAAGCAGCGTCATCGTCTGAGGCTTCTTGCCAGGCGGACGGGCAAGAATTTCGAGCCCGGCTTCCAGAGGATCGTCGCTTTCGATGAGTTGCAGTTCCGCGGTGCCGCCGCCGAAGAGATGCGTGAAAAGCCGCTGGAACTGCACGTTGACCACATCGAAAGCGGCGATCAGCCGCTCGCGTCCCTCGCGATTGAGGTTCTGAATGGCGCTTCTCAACCTGCGGATTGCCTCGATGACGTCGTCACGTTCCTTGAGCAGCGCCGCGAGCCGCTCCGAAAGCTCCTTCTGCTCCTCGTCGGCGCGCAGGTTGACTGCGCCAAGCCGTTCCCGCTCGATCTTCAGCCGCTCGACTTCCCGTTCCACACTGCGCATGTCGGGTAGGGCCTCGTTGGCGGCAAGGCCGGTCAGCCGCATCACTTCATGGGGGGCGCAGGAAAGTGCTTCGAGAATGCGCGCCTCTATCTCGAGCCGCCGCTCGCGCGCCGAAACAAGCCTCTCTTCGGCACGGCCGCGCTTCTCACGTGCCTCGGCCAGCTCCGAAAGCGCAGTGGCGGCCTGGCGGTCCGATTCGCGCTGGCGGCTCTCCGCTTCGGCAAGGTTGTCGGCCGCCTCGCGACGCGATGCTTCCGCCTTCTGCAACTCGTTCATCAGGGCGCGGCGCTTCTCGTCGAACGCGTCAGGGGCTTCGAGCAGTTCTTCGACCTCTTCTTGCGCTTCCGCCTCCCGTTCGCGAAGCGTCGCAATGTGATTCTCGGCGCTCGCCGCCCTGGCGCCCCAGGTCTCCCGCTCCCCGGCAATGGCCATAAGCCGCCTGTGCCGCTCGTTGTTTTCGCGCGCAAGACCGTCATGGGCGGCGCGAGCCTCGGCCGCCGCCGCACGGTCGGTGGCGACTTCGGCTGTCCGATCGCTCAGATGACGGTCGAGCTCTGCTGGGTCCGGCTGATCTGCGAAGGCCTCGTTGGCGACCTCGATCTGCTCGGCGATCTCCTCCGCCTGGCCCTCGATCTGAAGCTTGGTCTCGGCGAGAACCGCGCGTCGGCGCGCAAGATCGCCGGAGGCTCGCTCGGCGATGGCCAATGCGTCGCGCGCTTCGGCGAGCTGCCGGGCGCGCATGCGCTGCGCCTCGCGCGAAAGCCTCAGGCGCTCGTCCTCGCCGCGAATGCGGGCACCGGCAGCCGCGAGGTCCGCCTCTGCCTTCGACAAAGCCCCGCTCGCCGCCTCCGCTTCACCCTCGAGCTCAAAGAGCCGGTTCTTCTGGGCCAGCCTCAGGGCTGCGGCGCTGGGCGCCTCCGAGCCGGCAACATGGCCGTCCCAACGCCAGACTGCGCCTTGCCTCGTCACCAGCCGTTGCCCGGCCCTCAGGAAGGGCAGCAGTTGCTCCGCCTCATCTTCACTCTGGACGAGTCCGATCTGCCGTAGCGTTCGCCTCAGCGCCTCCGGTCCCTGGACGAAATCGATCAAAGGCAGGACACCGGATGGCAATGCCGGGTCGTCCGCATCATCGCCCGGCATGCGCCAGTGCGCCGGCGCCGCCTGTTCCAGGGACGAGTCCAGATCGTCGCCAAGCGCCGCACCAAGCGCCGCCTCGAAGCCGCGCTCGACTTTCAGGCTCTCCACGACGGCCGGAAAGGTGCTGGCGCCAGCCGCCTCGAGCATGCGGCGGATCGTTCGTGCCTCCGTCTCGATGCCGTTCAGCCGCGCCCGGGCCTGATCGACCGGCGGGCGTGTGGCGGTTTCGGCGGCGCGGGCTTCGGCAAGGCTCTCCTCGACGGCGGAAACCGCTGCCTCAGCCTCCTCCATCGACGCCTCCGCATGCTCCACTTGCTCTCTCTTCTCGTCCGGGTCGGGAAGGCTCGCCATCCGACCGTCGAGATCGTCGAGTTCGCGCGCCTGATCCGCGAGCTGCCGCGCAAGTCGCGCCTGGCGCTCGGAAAGATCGCGCAGCGCTCTCTCGATCTGGTTGCGCGCCGCCTGCGCCTCGGCCCGTTCGGCCGTAACGCGAGCAAGTGCGCCTTCGCTTGCGGCAAGCTTTTCGTTGGCCTCCTCGAGCCTTTCCCGCGCCTCCAGGCTACGATCGTCCGCCTCGGCCAGCGCGTCTCGCAGTTCCTCCTCCTCCTGATCGAGGCGGGCGAGAATGCCGGCATTGTCGGCGACCAGCCGCTCCTCGCGGGCGATGTCCTCCGACAGTTGCGCCAGCCGCCGCTGCAGCTCCTCCCGGCGCCGCAGGATCCGGCCGGCATCCTCCTCAAGCTGCGCACGCGCAATTTGCAGGCGCTGCAGCGCCGCTGCGAGCTTCGCTTCATTCTGGCGCAGTTCCGGCAGCTTGAGGCTCGTAATTGCCTGCGCTTTGGCCGCTTCCATCTGCGACTGCGCCGTCTCGGCAACAAGTGCAGTGACCTGGTTCAGCTGACTGGTCGCCTCGGCTTCCGCCTCCTTGGCCTGAATCCAGCGGATATGGAACAGGATGGCCTCGTGCCGGCGGATTTCGGCCGACAGCATCTTGAAGCGGTTGGCCTGGCGCGACTGGCGCTTGAGGCTTTCGATCTGGCTTTCAAGCTGCGAGGTGACGTCATCGAGTCGCTCGAGATTCGTCTCGGCAGCCTTCAGGCGCAGCTCCGCTTCGTGACGGCGCGAATGCAGGCCGGAAATACCGGCCGCCTCTTCGAGCAGTTGACGGCGCGCCTGGGGCTTGGCGGCGATCAGCTCGCCGATGCGCCCCTGGCCCACCATTGAGGGCGAGCGGGCACCGGTGGACGCGTCGGCAAACAGCAACTGCACATCCTTGGCGCGCGCCTCCTTGCCGTTGATGCGGTAGACCGAACCCTGCTCGCGCTCGATGCGGCGCGTCACCTGAATCTCGTCGCTATCGTTAAAGGCTGCCGGGGCGGTCCGGTCGCTATTGTCTAGATAGAGACCGACCTCGGCCGTATTGCGCGCCGGACGATTGCCGGATCCGGAAAAGATCACGTCATCCATGCCGGAGGCACGCATGTTCTTGTAGGAGTTCTCGCCCATTACCCAGCGGAGCGCCTCGACGAGATTGGACTTGCCGCAGCCGTTCGGGCCGACGACTCCGGTAAGCCCACGTTCGATGATGAACTCCGTCGGTTCGACGAAGGACTTGAAGCCGAGCAGGCGCAGCTTGGTGAACTTCATGCGGAGTACTCTGGGGTGGACGGCGTATGTCCATACCCCCCTCTGCGAGGCCTATACCCCCCTCTGCCCTGCCGGGCATCTCCCCCGCAAGGGGGGAGATCGGCAAGTGGCAGCGTCTCGCTCCACCAACGCCCTTTTATCTGGAGGGCGGAGAGGGCCTGTATCGCAATCTTCGATGCTGACTTTGTGTGAAGCCTTGCTTCCGGCCGACCTCCCCCCTTGAGGGGAAGATGCCCGGCAGGGCAGAGGGGGGTGAGCCACAAGCGCTTCACTCAGTCGCCCCCTTCCCGATCACACGGACAATATGCTCGCACACGTCGTTCACATCTCGCAGCACGTCATCGTTCCAAAAGCGCAGAACCGTCCAGCCCCGCGCTTCGAGACGCTGCGTACGCCGCCGATCGCAATCGGCTTCCTCCGCTCCGGCATGCTGCGACCCATCGATCCCGACGATCAATCGATGCTCGGCGCAGGCGAAATCCACTATGTAACCAGCGATCGGAACTTGCCGGCGAAAATCAAGCCCCATCAGCCGATGCGCGCGCAGTTCGTTCCAGAGCTTTACCTCCGCCTCCGTCATCGCACTGCGCATGCGGCGCGCATTGTCGCGAGCTTCCGGCGATACGTCAGCATGAGGCATGGCGAAGCCCCGCGAATGCGCGATACGAAAAACGGGCGCACGGCTACCGCCGTCGCCCGTCGGATTAAAAAGCGAAGGATCAGAGCTTGCTGTCGATGAGGGCCGACATAACGTCAACCGACATGTCCCCCGAATAGTGCTCACCATTGACGAAGAAGGTCGGTGTCGACTTGACGCCGAATTCCTTGGCGCCCCTCTGCATCACGGCATTCACATCATCCAGAAGTTTTTGGTTCGTCAAGCAGGCCTCGAAGCTCTCCTGTGTAAAACCGGCAAGTTTCGACAATTGCAGCAGTGCATCGCGGCCGTTCTGCGCGGCCGCCCACTGTTCCTGCTGTTTGAACAGCATGGAAATCATCGGGAAATATTGCCCTTCCGGTGCGCAACGGGCCAGCATGAAGGCGGCGGCGGCGCGCGGGTCGAACGGGAATTCGCGGACGATGAAGCGCACCTTGCCGCTGTCGACATATTTCGTCTTGATCGCATCGAAGGTGTCGTTGTGGAAATTGGCGCAATGCGGGCAGGTCATCGACATATATTCGACGATCGTGACCGGCGCGCTGGCCTCTCCCAACGCCATCTCCGGCAGCGCGCCGGGCTCGAGAAGCTTCGCCGCGTCGACCGTTCCCTCCGGCGTCGGCAATTCCACCTTTGCGGCAGGGGTCGATGCCTGCGCCACTTCCGCCGCTGGCTTCGCCTCGCTCAAGGCGGCTGGTTTCGCAGCCGTCGAGGCGGTGGTCGTCGTATCCGGGGTAGCCGTCGTCTCCGTGGGGGCCGTCGAGGCCGCCTCCTGCTTTTCATCGCTGCAGGCCGCAAGCGCCAGAGCGAGCATTGCAACGGCGACGCCGCTCAGCAGGCGTTTCGGAAGGCTTATTTGGGAAGCGGACATGGAGGGGACCCGTGTTCTACTCGAGGAAAATTAAAGCGTGGTTTCGATAACTTGCCGCGTGCAGGGCGACAAGAGGGGGCGTTTCAACAGAGTTCAAACAATTGTGACCGTCAGCGTCGTTTTGGCGACAGAACGGCCGTCCCGAGCCGCTTCAACGCCGCCTTCAAAGCCTCGCTCTCGACGCCCTCCATCATGGTTTCCAGCCGCCGGGCAGCTTCCCCGACCAGCGGTTTCGGTCGACTGTAGCGCTTGGGAGGCGGCGCGACCGGCTTCTGCACGATGCGCAGCTGACCGATCGCATGGAAGCCGAAGAACCCGTTGATCCGCTGGATAAGTTCGCCTTGAGCATGCGTCAGGAAAAGCGCCCGGGCGCCCTCGCAGGCCACCGTCAGCACACCCGGTTGATGGCCGCCTTCGCCGGTCATTTCGGAAGCGCGACGCGGCCAGGCAATCTTCTCCGGCCGGGTGCAATCGGCAAATTCCGATCCCGCGATCTCGTCCCACGAACCGAGCAGCATCGTATTGATGCCGGCACGCTTCGCCAGCACCGGATCAATCAGGCCATTGGCGACTTCGCTGATCTGAACGACGCCCCGGCGGGACTTTCCTTCACTCACGGAACGACTTTCTGTTTGCAATTGCGATCGGTGCCTTGCAGCTCTGCCTGCCGCATGTTTCCCTGCGCGGAGCGATCAAGCTTTTCAAAGTATAAGCCCGAATAGGACTCCCCTGCAAATGACGCCCGAACCGGCGACGGACGCCGCTGCCCTTCTCCTCGGCTGGTACGACCGGCACCACCGCGACCTGCCGTGGCGGATCTCGCCACCGATGGCGCGAAAAGGCGCAGTTGCCGATCCCTACCATGTGTGGCTGTCGGAGGTGATGCTTCAACAGACCACGGTGAAGGCGGTCAAGGCCTATTTTCAGAAATTCCTCGCCCTGTGGCCAACGGTCGGCGACCTCGCCGCAGCGGATACCGAGGATGTGATGAAGGCCTGGGCCGGCCTCGGATATTACGCCCGCGCGCGCAATCTGAAAAAATGTGCCGAAGCGGTCGTCCGCGATCATGGCGGCCGTTTCCCGGATCGAGAAGAGGAACTGAAGGCGCTGCCGGGGATCGGCGACTACACCGCCGCAGCCATCGCCGCCATCGCCTTCAACCGAAGAAGTGCCGTTCTCGACGGCAATGTCGAGCGCGTGATCTCGCGCCTCCATGCCGTCGAAACGCCGCTGCCGGCGGCGAAGCCCGAAATGCGGGCTCTCGTCCACACCCTGACGCCCCTCGGCCGGCCGGGGGACTTCGCCCAGGCGATGATGGATCTCGGCGCGACGATCTGCACGCCGAAACGGCCCGCCTGTTCGCTCTGTCCGTTCCGCGCCGATTGCCGGGCGCTGAAAATCGCCGACCCGGAGACGTTCCCGCGCAAGGCCCCAAGGAAGGAGAAGCCGCTGCGGCTTGGTGCCGCCTTCGTCGCGATCGACGACTGCGAGGCGGTCTATCTCCGCAAGCGGCCGGAAACGGGTCTCCTTGGCGGCATGACCGAGATCCCGGGTACGGAGTGGACCTCACGCCGCGACGGCGACACTTCGGTCGACGCTCACCCCTTCCCCGCGCCCTGGGAGCCGTGCGGGACCGTCAGTCACGTCTTCACGCATTTCGAGTTGCGCCTCTCGGTGTTTCGAGCCAGTGTCGTGCGAGCCAGTGAAGGGGGAGCCGGCGCGGGAGCGGCACCGGCTGGGACGAGCGGATGGTGGGAGCCGCTCGACTCCCTGAAGGCGCAGGCCCTTCCGACCGTCATGAAAAAGGCGATCGCCAAGGCTATACCGCACGCGTTCGCAGCGGGATAAATGACGAGGCACCTTGCTGCTCCATTTCGTATCCCAAGCAAGAGGATCCACAGGAACAACAATGAACAGCGTCGACATCCGCCACATCGTTTTCGACATCGGCAAGGTGCTGATCCATTACGATCCGAACCTCCCTTTCTCCCGCCTCATCCCGGACGAGTCGGAACGCAACTGGTTCTTCGCCAATGTCTGCACCTCGGACTGGAACATAGAGCAGGACCGCGGCCGTTCCTGGCAGGAGGCGGAAGCCCTCCTCATCCGCGACTATCCGGACCGGGCAGATCACATCCGCGCGTTTCGCCGGCACTGGCATGAAATGGTGCCGCACGCCTATGCGGAGACGGTCGGAATCATGGAAGGCCTGATCGCCGATGGCTGGGACGTGACGATGCTGACCAATTTCGCCTCGGATACCTTCCGTGAGGCGCAGAAGCTTTATCCCTTCCTGACCCTGCCGCGCGGTGTCACAGTCTCCGGCGATGTGAGGCTCATCAAACCGGATCGCGCCATCTATCAGACTCATGCCCGGACGTTCGGCCTCGACCCGGGCGCGACGCTCTTCATCGACGACAGCCCGGCCAATGTCGAAGGCGCGCGGGCGGCCGGCTGGCACGCGGTTCAGTTCACCGATCCTGACAAGCTGAAACGTGACCTTGCTGCCTATGGCGTCCAGCCCTCGGACCACGCAGCACCTTCCCTGATTGCGGCTGACGCGCCATAACCGCCCTATGGGCTGCCATTCATACAAACGCCCGGAATCCTCTTCGGATTCCGGGCGTTTAAAGCGCGCTTTCCGGGACTGAAGGTACGAAAACCGGAGGCGGCGCCTATCGAAGACCGCGGCGGAACTGGTTGATCAGTTCAGTTTTGCCAGGTCGTTTCGAATGACGGATCTGAGCTCGTCGATCGGCTTCAACACGCTTCCGTCTTCGAAGTGCCAGAAGGTCCAGCCATTGCAGGCGTCGAGGCCTTGCACTTTCGCGCCAAGGCGGTGAATGGAGCCAGCCTCGCCACCGGACGCCAGCGTGCCGTCGGCGCGAACGATCGCGCTGTAGCGGCGCTTCGCGTCCGTCAGAACCGTGCCGGGCTTGATGAGCCCGCTTTCGATGAGCGTGTTGAAGGCGACACGCGGCTCGGCTTTCTTGCCGGTCATGACGGAAAGCGTCGCTTTGCCGAGAGGCTCGACAGCCGCGATGCGTTCGGCGGCTGCATCGATATAGTCCTGTTCGCGCTCGATGCCGACAAAGTGCCGGCCGAGGCGCTTTGCGACTGCCCCGGTGGTGCCGGAGCCGAAGAAAGGATCGAGCACAACGTCGCCGGGTTTGGTCGAGGCCATCAGAATGCGGGCAAGCAGCGCTTCCGGCTTTTGCGTCGGGTGCACCTTCTTGCCGTCGTCTCCCTTCAGCCGCTCCGAACCGGAGCAGATCGGGAACAGCCAGTCGGAACGCATCTGAACGTCGTCATTCGCCGCCTTCATCGCCTCATAATTGAAGGTGTACCCCTTTGCCTTGGCGTTCGGCGTCGCCCAGATCAGCGTTTCATGAGCGTTCTGGAAGCGGCGCCCCTTGAAGTTCGGCATCGGGTTGGTCTTGCGCCAGATGATATCGTTCAGAACCCAGAAATGCAGGTCCTGAAGGATTGCGCCGACCCGGAAGATATTGTGGTAGGAACCGATGACCCAGAGCGTGCCGGTGGGCTTCAGCACGCGGCGGCAGGCGAGCAGCCAGGCGCGGGTAAAGGCGTCATAGGCTTCGAAGGACGCAAACTGGTCCCAGTCATCGTCCACCGCATCGACCAGCGACTGATCAGGCCGGTGCAGCGTGCCGCCGAGTTGGAGATTATAGGGCGGGTCGGCGAAGACGACATCGACCGAATTGTCGGGAAGAGCATTCAGCGCGGCCACGCAATCCCCCTTGATGATGCTGTCGAGCCAGTTCAAAGGACGGGCGGCACGGGAGATTTCGGCAAGCGAAACAACTGAGGACATTGGCAACTCGCAAATACGCTTACTCGGACTGTCTATGGGCGTATGGTTACCGAAGTTGGTTACCAAAGCCTGAAGGAGGATGGAAAAAATTGCGCCGCCGCAGCGGCGCTCTGCCGTTCGTGCCGCTTGCCCTGCAGTCATACTTCGCCTAACATCGAAGTATGAAGGAAGGTCCGGACATAGCTTTGATCGGTTCGTTGATCGGCGATCCTGCGCGCGCGAATATGCTGACCGCCCTGATGGGCGGCCAGGCGCTGACAGCGACCGAGCTTGCGGCACAAGCCGGCGTCACGCTGCAGACGGCCAGCTCGCACCTGGCCAAGCTGGAGGCGGGCGGCCTGCTGACTCAGCGAAAACAGGGCCGGCACCGCTATTATGCCCTGAGCGAGGACGAGGTCGGCCTGATGCTCGAGAGCCTTATGGGTTTCGCCGCCGGAAAAGGTCTGACGCGGTCGCGGCCCGGACCGAAGGACCCGGCGCTGCGTAAAGCGCGTGTCTGCTACAACCATCTCGCTGGCGATTATGGCGTGCGGATGCTGGACAGCCTGATCGCCGCCAGGCAAATCGAAATGACAGATGACGACGATCTGGCGCTGACCGATGCGGGGCGGATCCGCGTCGAGTCGCTCGGGGTCGACTACGCCGCGCTCAGGAAATCCCGTCGGCCTATCTGCCGCACCTGTCTCGACTGGAGTGAACGGCGGTCGCATCTGGCCGGTTCGCTCGGAGAGGCACTGCTGACGCTCTTCATTGAAAACGGCTGGGCGAAACGGGAGCAGAACAGCCGGGCGATCCTCTTCACGGCGGCGGGCGAAAAGGCGTTTCTTGAACTCTTTCCCCGATGATTCATGATTATCCCGGACGGGAATCGCCGAACGGAGCGATACGGCCGGAATGCGCCGCAATCTTCAGTTACAGGCCCCTCCTTCAGGTTGAGCTTTGATCCGCCATCGTATAAAGCTGCGGCGACCCCATTTTCCGCGCCGCTTTTCAGCCCCTCCCCTGCCGGCGGCGCCTTTCTCCCAAGGAAGCGACTTATGACCGGTATCGACCTCATCATCTTCGATTGCGACGGCGTGCTCGTCGACTCGGAAATCATCGCCTCGGAAGTCGAGGCCGCATTGCTGACGGAGGCGGGCTATCCGATCAGCATCGAGGAAATGTCAGAACGCTTTTCCGGCATGACCTGGCGCGACACATTGCTAGCGGTCGAAAAGGAAGCGAGCATTCCTCTTTCCGCGTCGCTGATCGACAAGGTGGACGCCATTCTCGACATGCGCCTCGCCCGCGACGTCAAGATCATCGAAGGCGTGCGGCCGGCGCTCATGCAATTGACGCTTCCGCATTGCGTCTGCTCGAACTCCACCTCCGAACGGCTTGCGATGATGCTCGGCAAGGTCGGCATCAGGGATCATTTCGGCAAGCATATCTACTCCGCGCGCGACCTTGGCCCGGATCGCGTCAAGCCAAAGCCGGACATTTTCCTGCACGGGGCAGCCCAGTTCGGCATCGATCCGGAACGCGTTCTGGTCATAGAAGATTCGGTTCACGGTGTTCATGGCGCCCGGGCCGCGGGAATGCGCGTCGTCGGCTTCACCGGCGGTTCGCATACGTTTGCAGCCCATGCGGACAATCTGACGGAAGCCGGCGCCGAGACGGTCATCTCGCGAATGGCGGCGCTTACCGGCGTGATTGCCGCACTTGGGGAATGGTCGGAATCGATGACGGCCTGAAGCGGCGGTAAGACAGCGTGAGGAATCCGTACTCCATCAGACGCGCATGGACTTCCTGCGAGAATTGGCGGATTTTCAGAAAGCGCGTGAGAGCCTATCAAGCAACCCCCGAAGAGGGGAATTTTCCAGGAGGAAACAGACTATGCGTCTATCATTATTGAGGGGAATGACCTTGGCCGCCGGCGTCGCTTTCGCGCCGCTCGCCCACGCCGACATCACCATCGGCGTCATCACGCCGCTCACCGGTCCCGTTGCGGCCTTTGGCGAGCAGGTCAAGAACGGCGCCGAGGCGGCAGTCGAAGCGATCAACAGCGCCGGCGGCGTCAATGGGGAGAAGCTCGTCCTCAAGATCGTCGACGACGCGGGTGAACCCAAGCAGGCCGTTTCCGTCGCCAACCAGCTGGCGGGCGAAGGCGTACGATACGTCGTCGGTCCGGTGCTCTCCGGTACGTCGATGCCGGCATCCGACGTACTGGCGGAAAACGGAATCCTCATGGTCACGCCGACGGCGACCACGCCCGACCTTACCACCCGTGGTCTGTGGAACGTGCTGCGCACTTGCGGACGCGACGATCAGCAGGCGGTCGTCGCCGCCGATTACGTCGTCAAGAACTTCAAGGACAAGCGCGTCGCGGTGCTGCACGACAAGGGCGCCTATGGCAAGGGCCTTGCCGACGGCTTCAAAGCTGCGATCAACGCAGGCGGCATTACCGAGGCGGTCTATGAAGGCCTGACGCCGGGCGAGAAGGATTTCGGGGCGATCGTCACCCGCCTGAAGGCCGAGAAAGTCGACGTCGTCTATTTCGGCGGCTACCATGCAGAAGGCGGGCTGCTCGCTCGTCAGATGCATGACCAGGGTGTCAAGGCACAACTCCTCGGCGGTGACGGCCTGTCCAACACCGAGTACTGGGCAATCGGCGGCGAAGCCGCAACCGGCACCATCTACACCAATGCAAGCGATGCCACGCGCAACCCGGCCGCCGCACCGGTAATCGAGGCTCTCAAGGCCAAGAACATTCCGGCGGAAGCTTTCACGCTCAACGCCTATGCCGCCGTTCAGGTCCTCAAGGCAGGCATCGAGAAGGCCGGTTCGACCGAAGATGCGACCGCGGTGGCCACCGCCATAAAGTCCGGCGAGGCCATCGACACCGTCATCGGAAAGCTGACCTATGGCGAAAGCGGCGATCTCACCTCGCCGAGCTTCTCGCTCTACAAGTGGGAAGGCGGACAGAGCGTCGCGGTCGAATAAGCCGTCGCTGACGGAGAATTGCAAACGCCGGGGCAGTATATACTGCCCCGGCGTTTTGCTCTCTATATGAGATGATCCCGGCGAACTTTCCGCTCCTCCGGCCTGGCGGCCACCTTCTCCCCGCTCGAGAAGAGTGAGAGGAGCAAGCCTCGCGCCAGCTTCTTCATTACTTCGTCCGATACGGACCTTCATCGAAACCGACGAAGACCTTCGCCTCGGCGCCGGCACCAGCCGGTAGCGTTACATCGGCCTTCGTAAAGACGAATTGGGTGGTGCCTGCCGGCACTTCGACCGGGAATTGGGTCAGTTCCGAATAAAGCGTCGTGTCGCCATCCGTGGCGGCGACTCGGATCGGCAGGGTCACCTTACCCGGCCCACCGGCGGGACCGGCGACGACACGCCCCTGAACGACGACCGTCATCGTCAGCTTGTCCGCGCTCTGCACGCACTGGCGCGTCGAATTGGCAAGCGAGGCCTGGTAGACGATCTTGCTCGGATCGTCTTTGGCACCCTTCGCATAGGTACGGTAGGACGAGGTACCATCCCGGAGGCTGATCGGCGGGCAGGCCGCCTGTATCACCGCAGGCGTGGGCGCCGCCGCGCTTCCGCCGGCGTCGATGGCGCCACCCGTCTGCGTCTTGTTACAGCCTGCAGCGGCCAAAAGGAGGGAAACTGCGAGAACACGGCGAGTTACTTTGCCAGACACGTTGCACAACCTCTACTGAACGGATGAATTTCCGGACCGCGATGGCTTCGGCTTGGAGCAAGCCACATCCGCCGCGGTCGGCTTCAACAGGCGAGAGCCTGAGACCCCCTCGGGCCAAGTTAAGCTTTGCGCCGAAAACGGCCGGAGACCTTTCTTGACCTTCGGGCATCGTCTATAGCAGCGGCGAAATGAAAAATCGACCGGTCCACGCTCCCCAGGCGAAATTTCCGAAAACGATGTGAAATTGCCATGGTGACAAGAACGGCCGCGCGATTTGCCGGGGATTGAAGCAAAAGCGCCTGTAGCGCCGCGCGCCTCATCGGACGCGCAAAAGACGAAGGATGACGACGTGAAGTATATTTCGACACGGGGAGAAGCGGCCTCTCTCGGTTTCTGCGATGCTCTTCTGGCGGGACTTGCCCGCGACGGCGGCCTCTATTTGCCCGAAACATGGCCGATGCTCACGAAGAAGGAGATCCGAGCCCTACGCGGCAAATCCTATCAGGAGATCGCCTTTACCGTTCTCGAGCCCTTCACCAATGGCGAAATCCCGGCAGCCAAGTTCCGCGAAATGATCGACGAGGCCTACGCCACCTTTCGTCATCCGGCCGTCGCGCCCCTGGTCCAAACCGGCCCGAACGCCTTCGTGATGGAACTCTTCCACGGTTCGACGCTGGCCTTCAAGGACGTGGCCATGCAATTGCTCGCCCGGCTGATGGACCATGTGCTCGCCGAACGGGGCGCGCGGGCGACGATCGTGGGAGCGACGTCCGGCGATACCGGCGGTGCCGCAATCGACGCTTTCGCCGGTCGCGAGCGTACCGACATCTTCATCCTCTTTCCGGAGGGCAAGGTGTCGCCGGTGCAGCAAAGACAGATGACCACGTCGGCGGCATCGAACGTGCACGCAGTCGCCGTCAAAGGCAATTTCGACGACTGCCAGAACCTGGTCAAAGCCATGTTCAACGATCAGGCCTTCCGCGACCGGGTGCAGCTTTCCGGCGTCAATTCGATCAACTGGGCGCGCATCATGGCCCAGATCGTCTATTATTTTACGACAGCAGTCTCTCTCGGCGCTCCGGACCGGAAGATTTCCTTCACGGTGCCGACCGGCAATTTCGGAGACATTTTTGCCGGCTACGTTGCCAAGCGCATGGGTTTGCCCATCGACAAGCTGGTCATCGCCACCAACGAAAACGACATCCTGGCGCGCACCCTGAAGACCGGCCGCTACGAGATGCGCGGGGTCAAGGCGACGACCTCGCCGTCGATGGACATCCAGATCTCATCGAACTTCGAAAGGCTCATCTTCGAAGCCAACGAACGAAATCCGGCTGCGGTCCGGGCGGCCATGGCGGGCCTTGGACAATCCGGTTCGTTCACGATAGGCGATGCTGCACTGAAAAAAATCCGCAAGGAATTTCGCGCCGGGCGCGCCTCAGAGAAAGAGGTGACGAAAACAATCCGACAGACTTTCGATGAGACCGGCTATCTTCTTGATCCGCATACGGCAATCGGCGTTTTCGTCGCGGCCAAGCACGCGAAGACCTCCACTCCGATGGTCACCCTTGCGACCGCCCATCCGGCGAAATTTCCCGCCGCAGTAAAATCGGCAAGTGGTATTGACCCCACGCTTCCGACGTGGCTTGCTGATCTCATGACTAGGGCGGAGCGTTTCGACATCCTGGATCCGGAGCTCAAGACCGTCGAAACCTTCATCGATGAGCGTACCCGCGTTCGGGATTAGAGCGAAAGATACGGATGATAAAAGTTGAGTGCACCCGGCTCCCTTCCGGGCTGACCGTGGTTACCGAGCGGATGCCGCATCTGGAAAGCGTTGCGCTTGGGGTCTGGATCAAGTCCGGTTCGCGCAACGAAACCGTGAATGAACACGGAATTGCGCATCTTCTGGAGCACATGGCTTTCAAGGGCACGAAGCGGCGCAGCGCTCGCCAGATCGCCGAGGAAATCGAGAATGTGGGAGGTGAGGTCAACGCCGCCACCTCAACGGAAACGACTTCCTACTATGCCCGCGTGCTCAAGGACCATGTGCCGCTGGCCATCGATATTCTCGCCGACATTCTGACGGAATCGCATTTCGAGGCGGACGAGCTGCGTCGCGAGAAGCAGGTCATCCTCCAGGAGATCGGCGCGGCGGACGACACGCCTGACGACGTCGTGTTCGATCGATTCGCCGAAACCGCCTATCGCGGCCAGACCATCGGCAGACCGATCCTCGGCACGCCGGAAACAGTGATGTCCTTCAGCGCAGATCAGATCCGGCAATATCTCGGCCGCAACTATACGACCGACCGCACCTTCATCGTTGCCGCCGGCGCCGTCGATCACGACACCATCCTGCGCCAGGTCGAGGAGCGCTTCGCCTCCCTGCCAGCCGAGCCTGCCAGCGCTCCGGTCATCGAGACCGCGCGCTACACCGGTGGAGACAGCCGGGAGAGCCGCGACCTGATGGACGCGCAGGTGCTGCTCGGCTTCGAGGGCAGAGCCTACCACGCCCGCGATTTCTACTGTTCTCAGATCCTCGCCAACATCCTAGGGGGTGGCATGTCCTCCCGCCTGTTCCAGGAAGTGCGTGAACATCGGGGCCTCTGTTATTCGGTCTACGCCTTCCACTGGGGCTTCTCCGATACGGGCATCTTCGGCGTGCATGCGGCAACGGGCGGAGAAAACCTGCCGGAGCTGATGCCGGTGATCGTCGAGGAGTTGCGCAAGTCGTCCTTGAGCATCGAGCAGCAGGAAATCGAGCGCGCGCGCGCGCAGATTCGCGCGCAATTGCTGATGGGTCAGGAAAGCCCGGCGGCGCGTGCGGGACAAATCGCACGTCAGATGATGCTCTACGGCCGGCCCATTCCCAATGAGGAACTGATGGAACGCCTGTCGGGCATCACCATCGAGCGCCTGACCGACCTCGCCGGCCGCCTGTTCTTCGATACAGTCCCGACGCTGTCGGCCATCGGGCCGCTCGAGCATCTCGCCCCGCTGAACGACATATTGTCCTCGCTGACCACGACGAAGGCCGACGCCATACGCGCTGCGGCGAGCTGACCGGCTGCTGCCGGTCGCATGCCCTTCCCTTCAAGTTCTTCGTTTTCCTTCTGCAATTGTTAAAATCGGAATCGATTCGAGCGTAAACTTGTGCAACGTTTTATAGTGAGACAGCGCCTATGGCGCGTCGCATCCGAGCGGATTCTTGCGGCGTGCCACAGGTCATCGTTCTCGTGCATTCGTCATCCCAAAACCGCCACTCTTTTTGGGCGACGTGCACTCGGCTCGTCTCAATTGCGACGGCGTTGACCGCGGTATCGGCCTGGAGGCGTATATGACACGATCGGTTTTTCGGTTCCTGTCGCGGCAGCCGGAGACGGTCGAGATCGCCAGCCAGCATTATCTGCTCCGTCTCCCCCGCTACGCCGACTATCGGCAGTGGTATCGGTTGCGCAGCGAAAGTCGCGCCTTCCTGGAGCCCTGGGAACCCACCTGGCGCGCCGACGAAATGACCGAAGGCGCCTTTCGCAGCCGCGTCAATCGTAATGAGCAGGAATTTGCTTCCGGCCAGGCCGTGCCGCTTTTTCTCTTCCACAGGCCGGACGAAGAACTGCTGGGGGGACTCACCATCGGCCATATCCGCCGCGGTGCCGCGCAGAACTGCATGATCGGCTACTGGATGGGTCAGAAACATGCCGGCCAAGGCCATATGTACGAGGCCTTGAAGCTGACCATTCCCTACATCTTCTCGGGCCTCGAGTTGCACCGTATCGAAGCAGCCTGTATTCCGGATAACGCACGGAGCATCCGGCTCCTTGAAAAGGCCGGCTTTGAGCGTGAAGGCTATTTGAGACAATATTTGAAGATAAACGGGCAGTGGCGGGACCATTTGATGTTCTCGCTTCTCTCCGTCGATGCTGCACCCAACAGGAATTTGCCCCTTTGATGCCCCTGCCACGTAAGCCGCACGCTTGGCCAGCCACATGGTTGACGGCGTTTCTGGTCGCACTCGTCGTTTTCGCCCTCGGCTTTGGCGGCGGCGTTGCGCATGCGCTCGAGCCGGTGAAGATCTCGCGCGAAGACACGGCGCTCGACCTTACCGCAACGACGGAGATCTATAGCGGCCGGGGCGACGCATTCCAGGTTTCGACCGCCCCGGGCACTGACGGCATCGTCCGGCGCATCGAAGTGCGTTCCAGCACCGAGAGCCATCAGGGAGACTGGGCCGTATTCGCGCTCGCCAACGTTTCGGAAGAGCAGCTCGAACGCGTGATCGTGGCGCCGCATTTCCGCCTCGTGAATTCGAAGCTCTTCTGGCCCGACCTCGGGTCGCAGCGCATTCTTTCGATCACGCCGAGCGAGGGTTTCGCGCTTGACCGGCAACCGAGCGAAGAGGCGGACGTCTTCCGCATCACGCTCAATCCGGGCGCGGTGATCACCTTCGTTGCCGAACTCACGACGCCGGAGCTGCCGCAGATCTATCTTTGGCAACCGGACGCCTACAAGGACACCGTCAACGCTTTCACGCTTTATCGCGGTATCGTGCTCGGGATCGCCGGCCTGCTGGCGGTTTTCCTGACAATCCTGTTCGTCGTCAAGGGCACGTCGATGCTGCCGGCGACGGCAGCTCTCGCCTGGGCAGTGCTCGCCTATATCTGTGTCGATTTCGGCTTCCTTTCGAAGCTCATCACCGTGACTGCGGATGACGAGCGCATATGGCGTGCAGGAACGGAAGTGTTTCTTGCGGCCGGGCTCGTCGTCTTTCTTTTCACCTATCTCAATCTCAATCGCTGGCATCAGCATCTCGGTTATGCGACGCTTGCCTGGATTCTCGGCCTCGGGCTGCTCTTTGGCGTTGCCGTCTACGATCCGGCAATCGCCTCCGGCATCGCCCGCCTGTCCTTCGCGCTGACGGCCACCGTCGGGATCCTGCTGATCGCCTATCTCGGCTTCAACCGCTACGACCGTGCGATTCTCCTTGTTCCCGCCTGGCTGCTGATCCTCGTCTGGCTGTTCGGCGCCTGGCTTGCCGTAACCGGCCAGCTTGCCAACGACATCGTGCAACCGGCGCTCGGCGGCGGGCTCGTTCTGATCGTCCTATTGATCGGCTTCACGGTCATGCAGCACGCCTTTGCCGGCGGAGCCTATCAGCAGGGTCTGTTCTCCGATCTTGAACGTCAGGCGCTGGCGCTCACCGGCTCGGGGGACACGGTCTGGGATTGGGACGTGGCACGCGACCGTGTGGTCACCATTCCCGATATCTCGCACCAGCTCGGGCTTTCGCTGGGGACGATGAACGGGCCGGTACGCAACTGGTTGCCACGGTTGCACCCGGATGACCGCGATCGTTTCCGGGCAACGCTTGACGTGCTGCTCGAACATCGCCGCGGCCGGCTCAACCATGAGTTCCGCGTTCGCGCCGAGGACGGCCATTATCATTGGCTCTCCATCCGGGCGCGCCCGGTGCTCGGGGCCAACGGCGAAATCATCCGTTGCGTCGGCACCATCATCGACATTACCGAACAGCGCAATTCCGTCGAGCGGCTCTTGCACAACGCGCTTCTGGACAATCTGACGGGTCTGCCTAACAGGCAGGTCTTCCTCGACCGGCTGCAGGCTATCCTTCTTATGGGCGACGGCAGCAGCCCGATACGGCCGACCGTGCTTGCCATCGACATCGACCGTTACAAACAGGTCAACGACATGTTGGGAATTGCGGCCGGCGACAATATCCTCATCGCGCTCACGCGTCGGCTGCGTCGCCTTCTACGTCCGCAGGACACGCTCGCGCGTCTCGGCGGCGACCAGTTCGGACTGATCCTCATGTCCGAGCGCGATCCGGCCAAAATCGCCGACTTCGCCGATGCGATCAGCAAGGCAATCATGGTTCCGCTCAATTACGGCAATCGTGAGATCAACCTGACCGCTTCGATCGGCCTGGTCGCCTGGCTCGATCAGGAACAGAGCGCTGCCGGACTGCTCGACGATGCCGAGCTTGCGATGTTCCGCGCCAAGAAGGCAGGCGGCAACCGCGTCGAGCCGTTCAGGCCGGCTTTCCGGACCTCCGGCTCCGACCGTCTGCAGCTCGAAACAGACTTGAAGCGCGCCATGGAGCGCAAGGAGCTTTCCCTCGTTTACCAACCGATCGTCCGACTCAGCGACGCCGAGATCGCCGGCTTCGAGGCACTCATGCGTTGGGAACATCCCAAGCGCGGCAATATTTCGCCGACCGAATTCATCCCAATTGCCGAAAATTCCGAGCTGATAAGCCACCTCGGCCTGTTCGCCTTCGACAAGGCAACAAGCGATCTCGCCGAATGGCAGACTCAGACCGGTGACCTGCCGATCTTCGTCTCCATCAATCTGTCGAGCGCACAGCTTCTGAACAACGAGCTCTATGACGACATGCGTGCGATTCTCAGCAAGAGCCGCTGCGACCCGTCCCAGATCAAGATGGAGCTGACGGAATCGCTTGTCATGGAAAACCCCGAACAGGCCAGGCTTGTGCTCGAAAAGCTTCGGGAAGCCGGGCTGCGGCTGGCCCTCGACGACTTCGGCACCGGCCACTCGTCGCTCTCCTATCTCACCCGCTTCCCATTCGACACGATCAAGATCGACAAGGCGCTGGTCCGCGATCCAAGCGACAAGCGCGCCGTCATCCTGCGTTCGGTGATCACGATGGCGCGCGAGCTCGACATGCGGGTGGTCGCGGAGGGGATCGAATCCGAAGAGGATGCGATCCAGCTCGCGCAGATGGGTTGCGATTACGGTCAGAGTTTCCTGTTCGGTCCGCCGGTCGGATCGGAATCTATTCTCAGGCTCTTGAAGGAGCGGTTTCCTCTGATGAAGCGGGCTTAAGGCGTCTGCAACTTGTCCCTTCGCCCCGCCTGTGGGGAGAAGGTGGCGGCAGGAGGATAAGGGGTACCGCAAACTCATTACCGATGGAGTGCCAAGGCTTCAGGCGTGGCCCGAGTCGGTCGAGAGCATGGCCGGGCTGACGCCCATCAGGGCCAAGGCCCTGTCGTACTTCTCGTCGAGGTTTCGGCTGAAGATCAGCTCCTCTTGCGCAGGGCAAGTCAGCCAACCATTCTGCGTGATCTCGGCTTCCAGTTGACCCGGCCCCCATCCGGCATAGCCGAGCAGCATGGTGGCTTTGACAGGACCCTCGCCGCGCGAAATTGCCCTGACGATATCGAGCGTCGCCGTAAGGCAGATGTCGTCACTGACGGGAATGCTGGAGTCGCTGAGATAATCATCCGAATGCAGTACGAAGCCGCGTCCGGTCTCGACGGGGCCTCCGGCCTGGATCTGGAACTCGCGCGTGGTCGACGGCAGCCGTATCACCTCATCCGGATCGAGGAGCTGCAGGTGCAGCAGCACATCCGGGAAGGTCAGGCGCTGCGGGCGGTTCAGGATAAATCCCATCGCCCCGTCTTCCGAATGGGCGCAGACGAAGATGACCGTCCGGGCGAAATTGGCGTCGAACATGCCGGGCATGGCGATCAGGAATTGACCGTCAAGGAAGCCACGTTCGCGTATCGAATTCAGCACGTTTGTCGCCATGATGATGATAGCCTATCAATTCGCGACGAAATGAAAAGCGCTTCTACGTGGCGTTCGTCGAAATTCGCGCTCACGACACTCGGTTGCGACGTTTTGCCGGATCTTCAGTCCGACATCGTATTTGCAGGCGAGACCGCCCACATTCTCGCCGTCAGATCAAGCAATTATGATCGCGGCGTTCTATCGGCCGCTGGAGACCAGGGGCGAAACGCGATACAGCTTTGACCATGATCCGACGCACGACCCCAGTGAAGATGGCTCAGCGCATCGCCACGGCAAGCCTTCTCCTCGCTTTTTTTCTGCCCGGCCGATCCTATGGAGCCGCCAGTGAATGGGTGGCCTCGCCCGGTGGCGATTTCCGCATTGTCGCCTCCCAGCCGAAACCGGATGGTTTCATTCCCGCCATTCTCGAAGTTCGGCTCAAGCCCGGCTGGAAAACCTACTGGCGGGATCCCGGCGCAAGCGGCATACCGCCACAGATGACCCTTGACCCCGCGGGCGGCGTCTCTCTCCAATCGATCCGCTTTCCGGCGCCGAAGACGTTCGGCGAGGGGCCCGGACGTTACGTCGGATATGACGCGCCGGTAGCTTTCCCGCTGACGCTGAAGAGAACCGGGAACGGCGGCAACGTCACGATCAGAGCTTCGGTTTTCCTCGGCATCTGCGAAGATATCTGCATTCCCGTGCAGGGCGATGTGACCCTTACACTCAAGAGCGGCGAATTCGACAATCCGCTCGATGGCGCTCGTATAGAAAAGGCTGTTGCCGCACTGCCGGAGCGACCTTCCGGCGAATTCAGGATAACGAATGCGGACTTCGATGCGGCCGCCGGCATGATCCGCCTCAAGTTCGTCCTGCCGCCGGATGCTGATGCCGCGTCAGCCGACCTGTTTCTGGCCGGCCCCGAGGGTGTCTTCTTCGGCGAGCCGATTTTTCACGATGTGCAGCGCGCCGAGGGTCGGGCGGACGTTCCGGTGAAGCTCTCGCGCAAGGACCGGAGCATTGCTGGAAAGCCGATCGCGCTCACCCTGCGTGCGGGTAGCCGAAGCATGGAAACGACGCTTGCCTTTGATTGAGGCGACCCTATAGTCCGTCGCAACGCTATGGACTGAAGTGAGGAGAGACCCGTGAACATTGCCGTCGGAGACAAGCTGCCCAACGTCACATTCAAGGAAAAGACCGCGGAGGGCCCGGTCGAAGTAACCACCGAACAGCTGTTCAAGGGCAAGCGCGTTGTTCTTTTCGCGGTGCCCGGCGCCTTTACCCCCACCTGCTCACTCAATCATCTTCCCGGCTATCTGGAAAATCGGGACGCCATTCTGGCGCGCGGGGTCGACGACATCGCAGTCGTGGCGGTCAACGACCTGCATGTGATGGGCGCCTGGGCCACTCATTCCGGCGGCATGGGCAAGATACACTTCCTTTCCGACTGGAACGCCGCCTTTACCAGGGCGATCGGGATGGAAATCGATCTCTCTGCCGGCACACTCGGCATTCGCTCCAAGCGATACTCGATGCTGGTCGAGGACGGTGTCGTCAAGGCGTTGAACGTCGAGGAAAGCCCGGGACAGGCGACGGCTTCCGGCGCGGCAGCGATGCTGGAACAGCTTTGATCGTTTAGGGCGGAGGTGGGTGAACCTGCCCCCTCATCCGGCCTGCCGGCTATCTTCTCCCCGCAGGCGGGGCGATGGTCGCGGCAGCGGGATGACGGCGCGGCGGCAAATGGAGAGCTTTCTATTTCACCGCATCGGCGCGATGCGCTCTCTTGAACGGTTCCATGCCCTTGCGGGCCAATTCGTCCGCCCGTTCATTTTCCGGATGTCCCGCGTGACCCTTGACCCAGTGCCAGGTCACGTTGTGGCGGTCTCTCGCCGCGTCGAGCGCCTGCCATAATTCGCCGTTCTTCACGGGTTTTCTGTCGCCGGTTTTCCAGCCGTTGCGCTTCCAGCCGTGTATCCATTTGGAGATGCCGTCCATGACATATTTGCTGTCGGTATGGAGATCGACCTCGCAGGGCTGCCTGAGCGCGTTCAGTGCCGAGATCGCGGCAAGAAGTTCCATACGGTTGTTCGTCGTCTCCGCTTCTCCGCCGGACATCTCCTTTTCCACGTCGCCATAGCGCAGGACCGCGCCCCACCCGCCCGGCCCGGGATTTCCCGAGCAGGCACCGTCCGTGTAGATGTCGACGTGTTTCATGCCGATGCCTCTTCGCGTCGCAGGCCGTACTCGGCGCTGGAGACGATGGCGCGATGGAAGCGGATCTTCGTCAGATATTCGAGCGGATCCTTCTTGACCACAAGCGCGCCCGGCGGCGTGGTCAGCCAGTCATAGAGGCGTGTCAGGAAGAAGCGGAGCGCGGATCCGCGCGCGAGCAGCGGCAGCGCCTCGACCTCTTCCGCGGTCAAATTCCGAACGCTCTCGTAGCCGGAAAGAAGCGCCATGCCTTTGGTGATGTTGTAGGAGCCATCCTTCTCGAAGCACCAGGAATTCAGGCAGATGGCGATGTCGTAGGCGAGGAAATCGTTGCAGGCAAAGTAGAAATCGATAAGGCCGGAGAGGCGATCGCCGAGGAAGAAGACGTTGTCCGGGAAGAGATCCGCGTGGATCACGCCCTCCGGCAGAGCTCTCGGCCAGTGTTCCTCGAGAAAGGCGAGCTCCGTCGCGATCTCGTCCTTTAGGCCGGCTTGCACCTCATCGGCGCGCGCTTCGGAGTTCCGCCAGAGGGGTCGCCAGCCCTCGACGGAGAGCGCGTTGGGGCGCTTCAGGCGAAAGCCCTCGCTCGCCTGGTGCATGAGTGCGAGAGCCCGGCCGACTTCGCGGCAGTGCTGCGCCTCCGGCTTCCTCAGCCACATGCCTTCCAGAAAGGAGATCACCGCCGCCGGCCTTCCGGAGAGTGTGCCGAGCAGCTTGCCGTCGGCGCGAGGAAGGGGCAGCGGGCAGGAGAGACCCCTCTGGGCGAGGTGATGCATGAGGCCCAGGAAAAACGGCAGGTCGTCGGCATTGACCCGCTTCTCGTAGAGCGTGAGAATATACGCTCCCCTGGTCGTGTGGAGAAGGAAGTTGGAATTCTCCACGCCTTCGGCGATGCCCTTGTAGGAGGTCAGCGATCCCACCTCATAGGCGGCGAGGAAGCGGATCAACTCGTCTTCCGTGATGTCGGTATAAACTGCCAAGGCGCGCTACTTTCCAGAGATGCAAATTGGAGGAATTTGGAGCGGCGTGCGAGGGGAAGTACGCCGGCTCGCTCTATTCACCCCCGCTCTGTTCACCCCAGCTCTATTCACCATTGACGAAAGCCATGTCGGCGCCGGTCAGTTCGACATGCCTGAGCTCGCGGTTGACGAGGAAGTGCTCGTTCTCCTCCACCGTGTCGGCAAGCTCGACCGCGGCGTCGTAGCGCTCGCGGAAGGCTTCGATGATCTCATTGACGATCACCTCCGGCGCCGAGGCACCGGCGGACAACCCGACGGTCGAGATTTCCCCGATCGTCGCCCAGTCAATTTCAGAAGCCCGCTGAACCAGAACGGCTTTCTTTGCCCCGGCCCTCAGCGCTACTTCCACCAGGCGCTTCGAGTTCGAAGAATTGGGGGCGCCGACGACGAGGAAAAGATCGCAGCCGGGTGCAGCCTGCTTCACCGCTTCCTGCCGGTTCGTGGTGGCGTAGCAGATCGAGTCGGCGGCAGGCGCAGTCAGGTTCGGAAAGCGCTCATGGAGCCGCTTGATGACGCCGGCGGTATCATCCACCGAGAGCGTCGTCTGCGTAACAAAGCCGAGATTGTCCGGATCCGGGGGCGTATAAACGTCGACATCCTCGACAGTCTCGATGAGGGAGACCGTCCCCTCCGGCAGTTGCCCCATGGTGCCGATAACCTCGGGATGGCCGGCATGGCCGATCAGCACCACATGGCGCCCCATACGGTGATGGCGCATAGCCTGTTTGTGCACCTTCGAGACGAGCGGGCATGTGGCATCGAGATAGAAGAGATTGCGCGCATCCGCATCCGCGGGGACGGATTTCGGCACGCCGTGGGCGGAGAAGACGACGGGCTGCTTGCGATGCTCGGGTGGAATCTCGTCGAGCTCCTCGACGAAAATCGCACCCTTGGCTTCAAGACCTTCCACGACATAGCGATTGTGCACGATCTCATGACGGACATAGACCGGCGCGCCGAACTCCTTGAGCGCAAGCACCACGATCTGGATCGCCCGGTCGACGCCCGCGCAGAAGCCACGCGGCCCGCAGAGGCGGATGGTGATCGGGGTTTTTGCTACGGATGAGGCCATCATGAAAACGCCAAGGGAACGAACAAAGCCGGATTTCGGTATGCGCCATATATAGCGGCAACGACCGGGCACACAAGGAAGAACCGCCGCATCCTACCGCCTGCGCCGGTAGACAAATACGCCGCTGACAGCAACGAGCGCCGCGGCAAGGCCGTACCAGGTCAGCGCATATTGCAGGTGATTGTTCGGCAGATCGAACTGCGTCACGCCGCCGACGGGCAGGCCGCCTGGATTCGGCGCGGCGTCGGCATCGATGAAGAAGGGAACGACGCGATCGCTGGAAATCCCGGTGGAGTTCGCCATCGCACCTAGATCCTTCCAGTAGAAGATATTCTTGGCAGGGTCATTGTCCGGCACCAGCGACGATGGCTTCCCGGAAAGCTTCGGCCGCGCCAAACCGTTGACGGTAACTTTTCCGGCGACCAGCCCTTCGCTGCGCTTGGACGAGTCCTTCTTCTCGAACGGGACGAAACCGCGGTTCACGAAGAGAGCGCGCGCGTCGGCCAGCATCAGAGGCGTGAAGACATAGAAACCGGTGCGGCCTTCATGGGTTGCGAAGAAATGGCGCTCTCTGCCGTGGTCATATATGCCGGACGCGTGCACCGTCCGATAGTCGATATCCCCTCCTGCAGCGGCCATGGCCTCGATCTGCTCGAGTGGAACGGCCGGCGCTGATCGGCGCTCGGCAATTGCGCCGATCAGCGCTTCTTTCCACTGCAGCCTTTGCATCTGCCACGTACCGAGCGCCACGAGCACGGCGAGAGCGGCGAGCACCAGGACAACGCCCGCGACGCGACCAAAGAGCCTGCGAAAGGCCGGCATGTGACCGTCAGCCACGGTCGATTTCACCGGGGCGCGCATTGTTGCGGTATTGCAGATTGATGAGAACGCCCTTCAGCATACGCGTCAGGGCCAGGCTTAAAACCGTCGCAAGCGGGATCCACAGGAGGAAGTGCAGCCAGAGCGGCGGGTTGACATTGACCTCCATCCAGAGCGCTGCGCCGACGACGATGAAGCCCACGATCAGGATAACGAACACGACCGGACCATCGCCGGAATCGGCGAAACCATAATCGAGTTCGCAATTGCTGCAGGCCGGACGAACCTTCAGCAAGCCGTCGAAGAGCTTCCCCTGGCCGCAGCGCGGGCAGAGTCCCTTGACGCCCGTCATGACCGGATCAACGGGTGGGTAGAGCGCCCTGTCTTCATTCATGGATTGATGTCTTCGTTCATGGATTGATCACGATCGGGGTATTGTTGGGAACCATGTCCCAGATTTCGTCCATTTCCGCATTGGTAACGGCAATGCAGCCATTCGTCCAATCGAACATCTGCGTCAAAAACGCCAGCCAGCCGAGATAATTGGGCTGGCCATGGATCATGATCATTCCGCCGGGTTCGACATACCTGGCGGCCGCTTCCTCCAGGTCCTTCGGTGCGGGATAGGAAATGTGAATGGATTTATAGAAGCTGCTGCCAGGATTGCGCCAATCGAGGACGTAGGAGCCCTCCGGCGTCTTCTGATCGCCCTCCCTCCTCTTGGGTCCGACCGGATTGCCGCCGAGCACGACCGGGTATTCCCGCAGCAGCTTCTCACCCTGGAACAATTGCAGCACGCGCCGCTCCTTGAAGACGACAACCTTGTCTGCGGTTTCGGCGGCCAAGGCCGATAATGGAAAGGCGACAGTCGCCGCAAACAGCGTCATCATCCAGGCGATTTTCACTATCCTCATCCAGAACCAGCAGCCCCAAAGAAAACGGGGCGGCCGCATCCCTGCAGCCGCCCCGCCATCATCAGTCCGAAATCGCGTCAGCCATGCGCAATCGGCGCACCCCAGCCACCCCAGATGTAGATGGAGAAGAACAGGAAGAGCCAGACGACGTCGACGAAATGCCAGTACCAGGCCGCAGCCTCGAAGCCGAAGTGATGCTTCGGCGTGAAGTCGCCACGCAGCGCGCGCAGCAGGCAGACGAGCAGGAAGATCGTGCCGACCAGTACGTGGAAACCGTGGAAGCCGGTCGCCATGAAGAAGGTAGCGCCGTAGATCGAATCCTTGAAGGCGAAGGGCGCGTGGGCATATTCGTAGCCCTGCACATAGGAGAAGAGAACCCCGAGGACGACAGTAAGCGTCAAACCATAGACCAGGCCCTTGCGGTCGTTGTGCAGCAGCGCGTGGTGCGCCCAGGTCACCGTGGTGCCGGAGAGCAGCAGGATGACGGTGTTGTAGAGCGGCAGGTGCCAAGGATCGAGAACCTCGATGCCCTTCGGCGGCCAGACGCCGCCGGTGAACTCGGCGCGCGCGGCCTGGATCGCTTCGCCCGGAAACAGGCTCGCGTCGAAGAAGGCCCAGAACCAGGCGGCGAAGAACATCACCTCCGAAGCGATGAACATGATCATGCCGTAGCGCAGGTGCAGCGACACGACCCGGGTATGATGGCCCTCATGCGCTTCCTTGATCGTGTCCGACCACCAGCCGAACATGGTATAAAGGATCAGTGCCAGGCCAATGAAGAAGACCCAGGGATTGGCGAGCTCCAGCCCGAACATCTTGAAGGAGCCGCCGGAGAGATAGCGCATGTAGCCGACGCCGCCGAGAGCCATGACGAAGGCGCCGATGGACGCGAGCAGCGGCCATGGGCTCGGGTCGATAATGTGATAGTCGTGTTGCTTCTGGTGCGCTCCGGCCATGTCGATAATCCCCGATAGTCCTCTCTAGTCGCCATCCGGCATAGCCGAAACGGCGCTCAAATCAAAGTTTGTTTTCGGTCCTGGACTTCACTTGCGCAACCGGTTTGGACGGCTCGCGCGGGTAGAAGGTGTAGGACAGTGTCAACGTCTTGATGCCCTTCGTCTCGACCGTCTTGACGATCTCCGGATCGACGAAGAAAACGACAGGCATCTCCATTTCCTCGCCCGGCTGCAGTGTCGTCTCCGTGAAGCAGAAACACTGCACCTTGTTGAAATAGGCGCCCGCCGCCATCGGCGTCACATTGAAGGTCGCCTGGCCCGTCGTCGGCGTCGAAGCGAGGTTCCTGGCGCGATACGTGATCTGCACCGTCTCGCCGATCCTGACGTCGATATCACGTTGCACCGGTGCGAATTCCCAGGGCAGTCCGGCAGCCACATTGGCGTCGAACGTAACCTTGACCTTCTCGTCCAGGATAAGATCGGATTCCTGCTCGACCCTCTGCGTCGTGCCGTTATACCCGGTGACACGGCAGAACATGTCGTAGAGCGGCACCGCCGCATAGGCCATGCCCACCATGCCGACCACGAAGGCGAGGCAGGTCCCGACGATCACGCCGTTCGAGCGTTCCTTCCGATCTGATTGCCCGGTGTCCGCCATGCGCAACGCCTTCAATTCACCATGCCGCCGCCGACCTTGACCAGCGTGACGGCGTAGAAAATGACGACAAGGCACGCCAGCACGATACCGAGTGCGATGTTGCGGCCGCGGCGGGACTTCTTCTGAGCCTCGCTCAGTTGAACGGTTTCCATCAGATGACGCCTCCGAACCAGATCCGGGCGATTGCGTAATCAACCAGGAGCGCCGAGAAAATCGCGAAAAGATACACGATGGAGAAGGCGAAAAGCTTCTTCGCCGGCACCATTCGCTTGTCGCCTTCAGGCATGCGCAGCACGCCCAGCGAATACCCGACGAACCCAAGCCCCAAGGCCGTCGCAAGGGCTCCATAACCAAGGCTCGCGAATCCGAGCAAGGTGGGACAGATACCGCTGATCGCAGTGAGCACGGCATAGATGACGATTTGCCGCTTGGTCGTCGCCTCGCCGCAGACATTCGGCATCATAGGCACTCCGACGGCGCCGTATTCGCCCATCTTGAAAAGGGCCAGGGCCCAGAAATGCGCCGGCGTCCAGAGGAAGATGATGAGGAAGAGCACGATGCTCTCGACCGATATGCCGCCGGTCACGCAGGCCCAGCCTATCATCGGAGGAAAGGCCCCGGCAGCTCCGCCGATAACGATGTTCTGCGGCGTCGAGCGCTTCAGCCACATCGTGTATACAGCCACGTAGAAGAAAATCGTAAAGGCGAGCAGCCCGGCTGCGAGCCAGTGCACGGCGAGCCCGAGGATGATCACCGAGAAGGCCGAGAGCGTCAGGCCGAAGGCAAGCGCTTCCTGGGGCAAAATCTTTCCGGCCGGAATTGGGCGCTTGGCCGTGCGGCTCATGACCGCGTCGATATCCGCATCGTACCACATGTTCAGCGCACCCGAGGCGCCGGCTCCTATGGCGATACAGAGAATCGCTGTGAATCCGATGAACGGATTGATATGCCCGGGAGCAAGGATGAGCCCCGCGAAGGCGGTGAAGACGACGAGAGACATGACGCGCGGCTTCAGGAGTTCGAAATAATCGCGCGCAGAGGCCTCGGACAGGCGTGGTGCGCCTTCCATGCCGACTGCCTCGTGATTGTCGATGACCGTCATGTCCTTACCCTGAACTTGATGCGGCAGGAAAAGCCGCTTCGCGCCGGCTTGCCGGCGGGGAGAAGCCGCCGTAACCGGCGGCTTCTGCTCGTTTCCCGTCACTTGATCCGCGGGAGCTGCTCCCACTGGTGGAACGGCGGCGGCGAGGACAGCTGCCATTCCAGCGTGTTGGCGCCTTCACCCCAGGGGTTATCCCCTGCAACGCGCTTCTTCGCGAAAGCTTCGGCGACACAGTAGAGAAAGATCAGCACGCCGACGGCCGCGATGTAGGAGCCGTAGGACGATACCATATTCCAGCCTGCAAAGGCGTCCGGATAATCAATGTATCGGCGCGGCATGCCCGCGAGGCCGAGGAAGTGCTGCGGGAAGAAGATGAGGTTCACGCCGACGAACATCACCCAGAAGTGCAGCTTGCCGAGAAACTCCGAATACATGTAGCCGGTCATCTTGGGGAACCAGTAGTACCAGGCCGCAAAGATCGCGAAAACGGCGCCGAGCGAGAGCACGTAATGGAAGTGCGCCACCACGTAATAGGTGTCGTGCAGTGCGCGGTCGAGGCCGGCATTGGCGAGCTGAACACCGGTGACGCCGCCGACCGTGAACAGGAAGATGAAGCCGATCGCCCAGACCATCGGCGTGGAGAAGCGGATCGAGCCGCCCCACATCGTCGCAATCCAGGAGAAGATCTTCACACCAGTCGGAACCGCGATGACCATCGTCGCGAAGACGAAGTAGCGCTGCGTCTGGAGCGACATGCCGACCGTGTACATGTGGTGCGCCCACACGATGAAGCCGACCGCGCCGATAGCGACCATGGCGTAGGCCATCCCGAGATAGCCGAAGATCGGCTTGCGCGAGAAGGTCGAGATGATGTGGCTGACGATGCCGAAGCCCGGCAGGATCAAGATGTACACTTCCGGGTGACCGAAGAACCAGAACAGGTGCTGGAACAGGATCGGGTCGCCGCCGCCTTCCGGCGAGAAGAAGGTTGTGCCGAAGTTGCGGTCCGTCAGCAGCATCGTGATCGCACCTGCGAGAACCGGCAGCGAGAGCAGGAGCAGGAAGGCGGTGATCAGAACCGACCAGGCGAAGAGCGGCATCTTGTGCAGCGTCATGCCCGGAGCGCGCATGTTGAGGATGGTGGTGATGAAGTTGATCGCACCGAGGATCGACGAGGCACCGGCAATATGCAGGCCGAGAATTGCAAGATCCATTGCCGGCCCGGGCATGCCGGATGTCGAGAATGGCGGATAGATCGTCCAGCCGCCGCCCGCACCATAGGCGCCTGCAGGACCTTCGACGAACATCGAAAGCAGCACGAGCAGGAATGCCGGCACGATGAGCCAGAAGGAAATGTTGTTCATGCGCGGGAACGCCATGTCCGGTGCGCCGATCATGATCGGCACCATCCAGTTGGCGAAACCACCGATCAAGGCCGGCATGACCATGAAGAAGATCATGATCAGGGCGTGCGCTGTCGTGAAGACGTTGAACATGTGCTTGCCGCCGTCGATGGCAGCATCACCCTCGAAACCATAGACCATCTGCGCCAGACCGTGGAAGATCTGGATGCCCGGCTCCTGCAGTTCGGCGCGCATGAAGACCGACAGCGTTCCGCCGATGATACCGGCGATGATCGCGAAGATCAGGTAGAGCGTTCCGATGTCCTTGTGGTTGGTCGACAGGAACCAGCGCTGAAAAAATGTCAGCGGCTTGTGCGCGTGTTCCGCGTGGCCATGATCGGAATGATCATGGCGTTGATCGTGATGAACGGCTGTTCCAGCCATGGTCAAGCTCCACTTCCGATTACTGTGCGGCGTTTTCGGCGACGTCAACGGCCTTGGCCGCGCCGTCGACGGACGCCATGAGCGCCTTGTTCGCTTCGCCGATATTGGTTGCGGCGGCGGCGAGCCAGGCGTCGTATTTATCCTGCGCAACAACGCGGACGGCGATCGGCATATAGGCGTGATCCTTGCCGCAGAGCTCGGAACACTGGCCGTAATAGAGGCCTTCGCGATCGGCCTTGAACCAGGTCTCGTTGAGGCGGCCTGGAACCGCGTCGATCTTGACACCGAAAGCAGGCATGGCGAAGGCATGGATCACGTCAGCCGCGGTGACGAGCAGGCGAACCGTCTTGCCGACCGGCACGACCACCTCGTTGTCGACCGCGAGAAGACGCGGATATTGCCCCTTGTCCTCCTTGCCGAGCCCGGCCCTGTCCTCGTCCTTCAGAAGCAGGCTGTCGAAGGACAGCGGGTTTTCGCCGACTTCGTATTCATAGGACCAGTACCATTGGTTGCCGGTCGCCTTGACCGTCAGGTCCGGATTTTCCGGAGGCGTGAGTTGCGCGGTCAGGAGCTGGAAGGAAGGAACCGCCAGGAAAAGAAGCACGATGACCGGACCCACGGTCCAGACGACTTCGATCAGCGTATTGTGGCTGGTCCTCGACGGAACCGGATTGGCACTCTCGCGAAACTTGACGACCACGACGACCAGCAGAAGAAGAACGAAAAGTGTGATCGGAATGATGAACCACAGGGTATAATGCTCAAACCACGTGATTTCTTCCATTATGCCAGTAGCAGCCGGCTGAAAATTCGTCTGCCAGTCGACAGGCTTGTCAGCAAAGGCGCTCGAAGCAAAAAGCAGACAGGCAAGCGCTGCCAGAACTGCATAGGCCTTGTTTTTCACAATTACGTCTCCCCAATGCGCTTGATCAGGATCAAACCCGGAACGCAGAATCCCTGCGATGCTGAAGCGCTTCAAACCACAGTTTGACCAGCGCCGCAACATCTGTCCAATCAACCTCGTGCGGCATTTTTGCACAAATCGGGCGTTTTCGCACAGAGACCTCGCAACCCGCCGCAAGCTGCGCTACGCAGCGCGCGACGCGAGTTCCTGGCTCCATGGGCGCCGTTCGCCTCTGGAGGACCAGGAACACGCGCGATCCCGATCCTGTTCGCATTAAGAAAAGGCTGGCTGAAACCGATTTTCCAGGACCGATTCGGGGCCGGCGGGCCCAATTTCGGCCATATGACGCTGGAATGTAGCGACCGGGGCTTTTCATTTATCGTCGCGCGCTTCAAGAATAGCCCTAATGATTCGAGGTTATTGAGGTTTACATGGGCCTGTCCCTCTTCTCCCGGCTGCCCGGTCTGACCGCGCTCGCGTTTGCCGCCTTCGCCTTCCCCGCAGTCAGCTTGGCCCAGCAATCCAATGCGACGCCGGGAACGGTGAAATCAAATCACGGTGCGTGGTCGATCGTCTGCGATCAGCCAGCCGGCGCCTCGGCCGAACAGTGCGCGCTGATGCAGAACGTCATTGCCGAAGACAGGCCGGAAGTCGGCCTCTCGGTCGTCGTATTGAAGACGGCGGACCGCAAGGCGAAGATCCTTCGCGTCCTCGCGCCGCTCGGCGTGCTCCTCCCGAACGGCCTCGGTCTAAACGTCGACGGCAAGGACATCGGGCGCGCCTATTTCGTGCGCTGCTTCTCCGACGGCTGCTACGCCGAGGTGGTACTCGAGGACGAACTGCTGAAAACTTTCCGCGCCGGCGCGACGGCCACCTTCATCGTCTTCCAGTCTCCGGAGGAAGGCATTGGCATACCCGTCGACCTCAAGGGCTTCGACGAGGGCTACGACGCGCTTCCCTGACAGCGGCATTCCCGGAGAAGCGACCAAGCCGCGCCTTTGACGCGGCTTTTTTCATGAGGGGCTGATCACAAAATCTCGGTGGCGGCGATCTTGATGCCGAAACCCTCCAGGCCGACATAGTGCCGTTCGCGCGTCGAAAGAAGGCGAATGGAGGTAATGCCCAGATCTTTCAGGATCTGCGCTCCGAGGCCGATCTCCAGCCACTCGCTTTCGCGCGTCTGCGCCTCCGAATGCGCTTCCCGTTCGTGTTTGCCCTTACGCGCGGTCTGTGAAACGCCGACGCCTACCGAACCCTCGCGCAGGTAGACGATGACGCCCCTGCCCTCTGCCGCGATGCGTTTCATGATCTCGTCGATCTGGCGGCCGTTTCCGAAGACGTCTGCTCCGACATTTTCGAGATGGAGGCGAACCGGAATGTCGACACCGTCCCTGACGTCGCCGAAGACCACCGCCAGGTGCTGCATCGGATCCCATGGAAGCGAATAGGTGTGGCCCACGGCCTTGCCGCAGGGCGTATTCATCTCGAAGGAATGCCCCTTCTCGATCAAGGTCTCCTTGCGCTGACGGTAGGCGATGAGATCGGCCACGGAGACCTGCTTGAGGCCGTGTGCTTCGGCGAAGGTTTCGACCTGTGGACCGCGCATGACCGTGCCGTCATCGTTGACGAGCTCGCAGATGACCCCGATAGGCGGCAGGCTTGCAAGCCGGCAGAGATCGACCGCGGCCTCGGTATGACCGGAGCGCATCAGCACTCCACCCTCGCGGGCGACCAGAGGGAATATATGGCCCGGCCGGACGAAATCCGTCGGCCCGACATTCGGATTTGCAAGGTTTCTGGCCGTCAGCGTACGATCGTCCGCGGAAATGCCGGTCGTGGTCCCGTGCTTGAAATCAACCGACACGGTGAAGGCCGTGGTGTGAGCGGAGTCGTTCTCGGCAACCATCGCATTCAGATTCAGGCGCTTCGCCTCCTCGCGCGGCATCGGCGTGCAGACGATGCCGGACGTATGGCGCACGATAAACGCCATCTTCTCAGGCGTGCAGTGTACCGCCGCGACGATCAGGTCGCCCTCGTTCTCGCGACCTCCGTCGTCGGTGACGACGACGATCTCTCCCGCTTCAAATGCGCGAATGGCTTCGACGACGCGCTTTTGGTCGTAGGACATTTTTATCTCCGCGACGTGTTGTTTCACCGCAATTGCACTGCCTTGTTACTTCAGCCGGCCTGTCTGGCCGCGATCACGCAGGTAATGGTCGGCGATTGCGCAGGCAAGCATCGCCTCCCCGATCGGTACGGCCCGGATGCCGACGCAGGGGTCGTGGCGACCCTTGGTGCGCACGTCGACCTCCTTGCCGTCGCTATCGATCGAACGGCGCTCGCTCAGAATGGAAGAGGTCGGCTTGATGGCGAAGCGCGCAACCACCGGCTGCCCGGTCGAGATGCCGCCCAGAATGCCGCCGGCATTGTTGGAAAGGAAAACCGCGTCGCCCCCTGCCCCGACACGCATCTCGTCGGCATTGTCTTCGCCGCTGATCTCGGCGGCCGCGAAGCCATTACCGATCTCCACGCCCTTTACGGCATTGATCGACATCAGGTTGGCGGCGATGTCCTGATCGAGCTTGCCGTAGATCGGTGCGCCTATACCGGCCGGAACGCCTTCGGCAATCACCTCGACGATTGCGCCGATCGACGAGCCGGCTTTGCGGATGCCGTCGAGATATTCCTCCCAGACAGGAACGACGGCCGGGTCGGGAGAAAAGAACGGGTTTTTGCCGACTTCCGCCCAGTCCCAGTTGGCGCGGTCGATTCTGTGCTTGCCGATCTGGACGAGCGCGCCGCGCACGACGAGACCGGGGACGACCTGGCGTGCGATCGCACCGGCAGCCACGCGTGCAGCCGTCTCACGGGCCGAGGAGCGGCCGCCGCCGCGATAGTCGCGGATGCCGTATTTCACGTCATATGTATAATCCGCATGGCCCGGGCGATAGCGCTTGGCGATCTCCGAGTAATCCTTGGACCGTTGGTCGGTGTTTTCGATCAACATCGAAATCGGCGTCCCGGTGGAAATCATCGTCTCACCGTCGTCGTCGAGCATCACCCCGGAAAGGACCTTTACAAGATCGTCCTCGCGACGCTGAGTGACGAAGCGGGACTGCCCCGGCTTGCGCTTGTCAAGCCAGGTTTGAATGTCCGCGAGCGTGAAGCGAAGTCCGGGCGGGCACCCGTCAACGACACAGCCAAGTGCAGGACCGTGGCTTTCCCCCCAGGTCGTTACGCGGAAAAGATGACCGAATGTATTGTGCGACATGGCGGCTACCGAACTCCGGATCGCGAAGATGGCGGACCGGCCCGAACCTTCGCGTCAATTCCAATTCCCGGAGCCGCAGCTGGTCCGCTCCGTGGCAACGCGCAGGACGCGCGGTGCCCATCTCTTAGTGGAAAGCGCGCACGCGGGAAAGACCTTCTGCAGCGCCCCTGCACGGCGGCTGCGGCACCAGGAAGCGGTTGTCTCGGAAAAAGCTGAGGATAGCGGCTGCAGTCAAACGGTGCCTTCGGTTTCAAGGCGCGGGACGGGTTGCAATCCGCCATACCGGCCATCACTGTGAGCTTGTCGGTCACGTTGTCGGCAACTGCGTCCGAAAATCCACAATGCAAGGCTACTTTTGCCACAATCGGAGATCAAAGCGTGATGACAACAAAATTCGCTAAACTATTGAAGAGGGCAAGAAGGATGCGATTTGTCATTGCCACGCTCATGGCCACCGCAAGCCTGTTTTCGCCACTCTCCGCGCTTGCCGAGAGTGCCGATGTGGAAGCCGTGATCACCAACGTCGACACCGACCGGTTGAGCCTTTCTCTCGACGACGGCAAAAGCTATCAGGCACCGGAGGAATTCAACTTCGAGGGGCTGGAGGCCGGCGTAAAGGTGCTTGTTTTCTACACTGAGGTTGACGGCAAACGCGTCATCAACGACCTGGAGGTCCTTCAGTAAACGAAGTAGCTGGAATAAGCTGAAAGCCTGCGAAAATCCGGCGCCGTGTTGTGGCCGCGCATTAAAGCCACCCGATAGACCCGCCGGCGATTTTCAGCAGGCGGTCCTGCGGTATCGCCGCAGCTGCCGCTTCATCGGCATTCATCTCCCCAAGCAGCTTGAACAGTGCCCTGATAACGCCGCCATGGCTGACGCAGACGGTGGGTCGCGTCACGCTTTTGAGCCAGGCGCCGACACGCCAGGACAGGATCTCGTAGCTTTCCGCATCGGTACCGGGTGGGATGAAATCCCATTTCGCAATGCGCCTTTCCGCGATGCGCCCGGGAACGAGCTGTTTCAGTTCGGGAAGCGTATAGCCTTCCCAGTCGCCGAAGGAGACTTCCTTCAGCCGCTCGTCGGTGCGGTAGGTCGAGGGATCGAGGCCCATCGCCTGCCGGAGGCGCTCCATTGTTTCGCGCGTACGTCCAAGCGGGCTGCTGACGAAATCGAAGTCGGCGGCGCCGTTCCCGAGGATTTTGCTCAAAGCGACGCCGTTCCCGGTCGCCTGCCGCCGCCCCGTCTTGTTGAGGGGGATGTCTTTCTGACCCTGAAGGCGGCTCTCCGCGTTCCAGTCCGTTTGTCCATGGCGAACCATGTATATGAGCACTACGGTCACTCCGGGCCAGCCGCTAGATCACGAAGATTTCAGGTTGGACCGACCTAAAATCATGAACGTGATCGATTCCAAAGAGTTGAGACGCGGGATGCGGGCGGAAACCGCGTACTTTCCTCATCCCGCTCTAGAATCATAACTGCCGCAACTTCCTTACACCGGAGCGGATCCGAGGACCATGCGGCAGTTCGTAGCTTTTGATCGACGCTGTCAGTCCTTGAGTACGCTGATGTCCGGCGCGTCGACGGCCTTCATTCCAACGGTGTGATAGCCCGAATCGACATGATGGACTTCGCCGGTCACACCGCTCGACAGATCGGAAAGCAGGTAGAGTGCGGAATTGCCGACCTCCTCGATCGAGACCGTCCGCTTCAGCGGTGCGTTGTATTCGTTCCACTTCAGGATATAGCGGAAATCACCGATGCCGGAGGCCGCAAGCGTCTTGATGGGGCCGGCGGAGATCGCGTTGACACGGATACCGCGATTGCCGAGATCGACCGCCAGATAACGAACGCTTGCCTCCAGGGCGGCCTTGGCGACACCCATGACATTATAGTGCGGCATCACCTTCTCGGCACCGTAATAGGTCAGCGTCAGGATCGAACCGCCATCATTCATGATGCGATCCGCCCGCGCCGCGACCGCCGTGAAGGAGTAAACGGAGATATCCATCGTTCGCGCGAAGTTATCGCGGCTCGTATCCAGGTAGCGTCCCGTCAACTCGTCCTTGTCCGAGAAAGCAATCGCATGCACGACGAAGTCGATCTTGCCCCATTTCTCTTCGAGGGCCGAGAATACGGCATCGATCGTGGTGAGGTCGGTCACGTCGCAATGGCCGGCCATGAAGGCACCAAGCTCCTGTGCAAGCGGCTCGACGCGCTTTTTCAGAGCGTCCCCCTGCCACGTCAATGCGATCTCGGCCCCGGCCTCGGACAAGGCCTTGGCGATGCCCCACGCGATCGAGCGATTGTTTGCGACGCCCATAATGACGCCACGCTTGCCATTCATCAGACCCGATGCCTGAGCCATGGAATGTCCCCAATACTGTCTGCCTCCACCGGCTATCGCCGGTGGCAATGTTCACCGAATGTCATGATGCCGCGCCTGCGCAGGTGCGTGCGGCAATTGTCGAGCATTGCCTATGGCATAGGCGTCACAGCGGTTCAAGCAGCAGGCAGATCAGGAACTGTTAGTCCCCGTAATATTGGTTCAGTTCGTCAGAAAAGCTTCACAAATAGAGGCCGTTGCGCTGGGATCGCATGAGATCCATCACTTTGTCGTCCGGCTTTTCATGAAGCACCAGCCGTAATTCGACAACGAGGTCGCCGCTTTGCCCGCTTGCATCGGGCAAACCTTTCCCGGCAATACGGATGGACTTGTCGGAGCCTGACCACGCCGGTATGGCCACCGTGACCGGTCCATTGGGCGCCTCGATCGTCGTTTCGCAGCCAAGGACCGCGTTCTGGAGATCGAGCGGCAATGCCGTGACGATGTCGAGACCCCGCGTTCGGAACGGCCCGTCCTGGCCTATGCGAAGGGTTGCCACCACATCGCCGCGCGCCATCCCGGCAACGCGATAGCCTTGCTCCTTGAGGCGGATCGTCTGGCCGTCCATCGCTCCGACCGGAATCGACACCTTTATCAGCTCTCCGTCGGGAAGCTCCACCGGCACCCGCGCGCGCTCGATCACATCTTCAATGCTCACATGGATGTCGATGGCGAGATCCGGCACCTTATCGGCCGTTTTCGTAATGCGGCCACGAATGCGCTGGACGATCGCCGCGACAAGCTCTGCCGCCGGCGCGATGGAACGCCGCACCATCGCATCGGCTTTCGGCTGCTCTTGTTTCATTTCTGCAGCAGGCTCGGCCTTGAACGGACCCACTGAAGGCGCGTTCTTTTCCACGGGTCGGGCAGCGGCGCTCGGTCTCGCAGCCGCGGCCTGCGGATCGACGCCGAAGATGCGTGAGATCGCCTCCTCGGCCGTTTCTGCGCCGACCGGCTCATCGTCCGGCTCCTGTCCGCGCATTTTCTGCTTCATCGCCTCCATGCGACGAAGCTCCGCTTCGCGCCGCACCCAGTCGTAACGGCTTCTGCGTACCGGATCGCGCAATAGCTCATAGGCTCTGCCCGCTTCGGCGAAGCGCTCGGTAGCGGAGGGATCATCCTGATTGTGGTCGGGATGAACCGCTCTGGCGACGGAGCGCCAGGCCGCCTTGATTTCCTCTTGCCCGGCATTGCGACGCACACCAAGAATTGCATAGGGATCGCGCATGGCTGCTATCATTTTCTTTTTAGGCGGGCCTTCTCCGGATGCCCGCCTGACACCTCACCAATCGAAGAGAGCCCGGATCGGACTTTCTCCGTTCACGAACGATGATCGGGCGAACTTGCTAACTATCGGTTAGTGGCAGGCGGACGACCTTCTCGAAAAATCGTCCGGCGCGTTTCGCGGGCTGCTTTGCGGCAACATGGTTAACCTGCGATTTCAGCTTCGTGGGCCGAAGCTCGTCAGGTACCATTCTCCGTTGCCGAGCTGGCAGGTATTGCCATCGAATTTTGCGATGCCTTCGAAAGAATGCCGGGTCGTCGTGAAGCGGCGGCAACGCATGCCCGACGCATTGTCTTCCTGGATGCTGCTGATGACACCGGCGCTGCCGGAATTTGCGTTGGCCCAGGGAATGCTGCTGTCGCTGCCTTGGCTGATGTCGGCGGCGGTGACGAGGTCACGCACGGCAATGGCATCGGAGAGGCCGTCCGATGTTTTGGCCACCGGCACAGTCCCGGTGGAAACCGTGCGATCGACGCCCGAGCCTCCGAAGACGTCCAGGCCGGCGCCCATGCATCCGGCAAGGGAGAGAATTGGCAGGCAAATTGCCGCTCCGCGCAGCAATGCGAAGGAAAGACCCTTCTTGCCATCGTTCCGCTTTGCTATGTCTTGCACGTCAATCCTGTCAGACTCGCCAGAGCGCACCATATCGCGAGGAAGTTCGCAGGCAGGCTCTGATACTTTACGGTGCGGAAACACGAATCGGGCTCATCCCGGAGCGTTCCCGCGCCAGACACACGGCATTGGAAAAGAATATGACCGCGAATGAGTTAACAACCGGTGACTTCACGGAAGCAAGCGAGCCCTTTTCCCTTTTTGGTACATGGCTTAAGGAAGCCGAAAAGAGCGAGGTGAATGATCCTAACGCCGTCGCTCTTGCGACCGTCGATCCCGATGGCATGCCCAATGCACGCATGGTCCTGCTCAAGGGATTCGACGAACGCGGCTTCGTCTTCTACACGAATTTCGAAAGTCAGAAAGGGCAGGAAATCCTCGCGACCCGCAAGGCGGCCATGTGTTTCCACTGGAAATCGCTGCGCCGGCAGGTGCGTTTGCGCGGACCCGTTGAAGTTGTCCCCGACGTAGAAGCCGACGAATATTTCGTGAGCCGCCCGCGCGGCAGCCGCATCGGCGCCTGGGCTTCGAAGCAGTCGCGGCCGCTCGAGAGCCGCTTTGCGCTGGAGAAGGCCGTCGCCGAGTATACGGCGCGGCATGCGATCGGGGAAATCCCACGGCCGGATTACTGGTCCGGCTTCCGAATTCGTCCACTCTCGATCGAATTCTGGCACGACCGCCCCTTCCGCCTTCACGACCGCCTCGAATTTCGCCGCAAAGCCCCGGACGGCGACTGGACGAAAGTGCGGATGTATCCCTGATCGACGCACCATGCGTCCAGATGCGCCTCTTTTAGAAGCTACGCGTCAGGCGTTGAGGCATTCTGCTCTCCGAGCATTGGTTTCGGTTTTCTGAACGACGCGCGCGCCTCGCGTCGAAGCCGTTCCCTGTCCGGCTCGAAGGTCAGCGACTCAAGGCTCCGCTGCAGGGCCACGGCGGCAAATCGTCTTGCTGCTCCGGCAAGCGGCGGCTCGCATCCGGCCCAGATTGCCGCCAGCGCCTTCTGAAGCCGGATTGCCACCTCGAGGATTGCCGCGCCGTCGCGAGAGATAGGCATGAAGGCGGCTTCGATGATGTCGTCCTCCTCAAGGGCCGCCACGTGAACCCGCGCATATTCCGGCTTTGCGACAGGGCTTGGATCTTCGCCCTGCGGGGGCGACAAGACACGCACCAGGGTCGCCAGTACGTCGATGGCGGTTCCGGAATCGTTGATACCGGGAGAAAGCGCTTTGGACGCGATCTCCGAAAGAGCGATAAGACCGAAGCGCGGGTCCTGATCGTACGAACGGCGATTGCCGAGCGTAAAAGCTTCGCTGATACGGCGAGACTGGTCGATTTCGAACTTGGCGCATCTGTCGCGGAGGGCGATCCAGGCGATGGGCCTTGCCGGATCGCAGTAATGGCCCGGGCGCCGGGTCACGTAGATGTCGCCATCCGCTTCATCTGCGACCGTCGAAAGAGCGCCCATGTCGAGATGCTGCACATAGCCGATGCGTTTGTGGCGAATGGCTATAGCGCCCTCGGGGACCGTTTCCGCGGGCGTTCCGCCGAGGAAAGGGGCGTGCGTGTGAGCTCTATAGGCCTCGGTGGCCGCTTTCTCCACACGGCCGATCGTCTCTCCCATATGCCCGAGCCCGGCGAGATGGTCTATCCACCGCAGCAATGTTACGACGATGATGGCGACCAGGCCAAGAGTAGCGACGAACAGCACGAAACGGCCGCCGTCGTCGTAGAGTTCGGTGTTGAGCGCGATGAGGCCGACCAGCGAGAAGAGGAAGGCACCGAGAAATGTGGAGAGCGCCCGTTGCGATGTCGCGTCTTCGAGAAGCAGGCTCGTGGCACGCGGCGTTGCGCTGCTTGCCGCTGCCGACGTGGCCGCTACCAGTGTGCTGAGTGAAAAGGTCGTTACCGCCAGCATGCTCGATGCTATAATCGAGAGGATCGCGTCGACTGCCTTGGCACCGACCTTGCTCGGAAACGCTGCCGGCAGGATGGGGCCGATCCAGATGGCGGCCAAAGCGGTTGCGATGGCGACGAGGCAATAGAGCGATGCCCGGACCCAAAGCCGGCGAAGGATGCGAGTCATGGTCCACACTAGCCGCGACAAGCTCATCGCCCAACCTCCACTCTCATTGCATGACCTCCTGCGGCGCTGCCAGGCTGAACCTCGCGTCTGCCCCGCCGCCCCGGTCCGGCGCTACCGCTAAAGTAGTACCGCCTTGTTTGCAATCGCTGAGATGTTGTGCCGGGAACGGGCGCTGTTCCAAGAGCGGCAATGCGTGGCTCGCTCAGCCTGCGCCCCGGGCGAAGAGCCGGAACGGAATACCGGATCCGAGCGCGGTGACATAGCGCGCGTTCTGGAAATGGCCATTGAGCGAAATCCGCGGCAGCGCATGGAGATTCGTGGTCTCGGCAAGCATGGCCGGCTGCGTCGTCACCGCGACGGAAATACCAAGCTCCGCCACCAGCCGGTGATCGCGTGGCGACACCGAAAGCCGGTCACCATAGGGATACGCGAAGGTGGACGGGCGGCGACCCGTGATCGCCTCTACGCACCCGGCGGAACCGGCGATTTCGCGGCGGGCTTCGCCGTCGCCTAGCCGCGCGATTGCGCGATGGCTGATCGTGTGCCCGCCGAGGCTTGCAAGCGGGCACCTGATCAGCCTGCGAAGTCCCGCCTCGTCCAGCGTCAATCGCTCGGTGATGGCAAGAGGATCGATGCCGTGTTCGCAAGCGGCCCGATTCAGTGCAGCGATGGCGTCCGCCTCGCCACTTTCATGGATATAGGTGGCGAGCCGGTCGAAGGCGGCTTGCTTCTGTGGAAGGCTCCCGCTCGCCACTATTTCCTCGCCCGTGCCGAAATCGAAGTGGAACCTTCGGCTGACGGACAGGAGCTCGGCGAGTGTCTCCCACCAGAGCGTGTGGGTGCGCTCGGCGTAGCCGGCCGTGACGAAGACGGTGAAAGGCACGCCGTGCCGCTCGAAGACGGGCAGCGCGTGGTCGAGATTATTGCGGTAACCGTCGTCGAGGGTGAAACAGGCAAGGGGTCGGGTGCCGGCGAAAGTCAGGCTGGAAGGCAGCTCGTCCAAAGGGATGAAGCGATAGCCGTCCCGCTTCAATGTCAGGATCGCATCCTCGAGGAATTCCGGTGTGATTTCCAGATGGGCATTGGGATCGAAGCTCCGCGGAACCTTCGGGCGGACGTGGTGCAGTGTAAAGACTGCCCCGCGACCACGGGCCGCCCCCATCAGACGCGCACGCGCAAGCAGATGCGCAGCCTCAAGACCACCGGTGATCGCAGTGCGTTTGACATGGGTGCGGACGAGGCCCGCGAAGCCGTCTTTCATCTTATCTTCTCAAATCTCTGCATCGGCCTTGCCGGGGCCAGACGGTAACCTTTGTCGGGTTAAGCCTTGCTAAATCGGCTTTGAGCGGCGTAAGAGCGGGTCGGATTTCAGCGTCACGGTTGCAACAAAGCGTTGAGCCTGTCACAACAGCGAGCCGCATCAATTTCGGCCGCACATCTCTATAAAGGGGGAGTTCGATGACGAGATTCCGATTGGCTCTGGCGACAATCGCCGTGCTCTTCTTCGGTACCGCTCAGGCTGTAGCCGGCAGCGCCTCTCTCGTCGTCGATGCCCGGACGGGCCGCGTCCTCTCCGCCGAAAACCCCGACACGCTCAACCATCCCGCGTCCCTCACCAAGATGATGACGCTCTATATGACCTTCGAGGCGCTGCATCGCGGCCAGCTCGCCTGGAAGACGCCGGTGCCCATGTCGGCGACCGCTGCACGCAAGCCGCCGACGAAGCTCGGCGTCAGGCCAGGTGAGACGATCACCGTCCAGGAGGCCGTCTACGGCATGATCGTCCGCTCGGCCAACGACGCGGCGGCGGCGATGGCCGAACGGCTTGGCGGCACGGAGGAAGGCTTTGCGAGAATGATGAACGCGAAGGCGCGCCAGCTCGGCATGAACCGCACGTTCTTCGTCAACGCTTCGGGCCTGCCTGCAAGCGAGCAGGTGACCACGGCGCGGGACATGGCGCGGCTCGCCGTTGCGCTCATGCGGCATTACCCACGCGAGTATCGTCTGTTCTCGGTCCAGAGCTTCGCCTTCCGCGGCCGCGTGATCCGCGGGCACAACAATCTGATGTATCGTTATCAGGGAATGGACGGAATCAAGACCGGCTACACGCGCGCCTCCGGTTACAATCTCGTAAGCGCCGTGGCCGAAGGCAATCGCCGCCTTATCGGCGTCGTGCTCGGCGGGCGAAGCGCACGAAGCCGTGATGAAAAGATGGCGGCGCTCCTCGACCAGCACCTGGGCAGGGTCTCATCGCCCGGCCGCCCAATGATCGAGTCGGCAAACGCGCCTCGCCTTGCGGACGTGGCGAGCCTGCCTGGCGTTTCCCTGTCCTATGCGGGCACCAAGCCCGCCGTCGAAGCTCTGGCCGCGCCCGCTGCGGCAGCGCCGACCACCGTGCCCGCCGCGGTGGCAGCGGCTTCGGCTCCGAGCTTCTCCAACGGCTGGCGTATTCAGCTTTCCACCGCACCAACGGCCGAAGGTGCGCGCAAGATGCTCGTCGAAGCGCAATCGGCCGGTGGCGCCGCCCTGCTCGGCGGCACGCCGCACTCCGAGGCCGCCGGCAAAGCCTATCGCGTAGGGTTCGTAGGCTTTGTCAGTCGCGAAGCCGCGGCTATCGCCTGCGACGTCCTGAAGAAGCGGTCCTATGACTGCGTCCTGCTTCCCGACGAGGGCTAACGCCTCACTCTGTGGCGAAGCACAGAGGTAAGCCTTATCACGCCTGCGTGCCGCCGACGGTGATCTGATCCATCCGCAGGTGCGGCTGGCCGACGCCAACCGGGACCCACTGGCCGGCCTTTCCGCAATTGCCGATGCCGGTGTCGAGCTTCGTGTCGTTCCCGACCATCGTCACGCGCTTCATCGCATCCGGTCCGTTGCCGATCAGCATCGCACCCTTGACCGGCGCTCCGACCTTGCCGTTCTCGATCAGGTAGGCCTCGGTGCAGCCGAAGACGAATTTGCCGGAGGTGATGTCGACCTGCCCGCCGCCAAATGAGACGGCATAGATGCCCTTCTTCACCGATGAGATGATTTCATCGGGCGTGCGGTCCCCGGCAAGCATATAGGTGTTGGTCATGCGCGGCATCGGCACATGGGCGTAGCCCTGGCGGCGGCCGTTGCCGGTCGGCTCCATGCCCATGAGGCGGGCATTCTGCCGGTCCTGCATATAGCCGACGAGCTTGCCGTCCTCGATCAGGACGTTGTAGCCGGAGGGTGTTCCCTCGTCGTCGATCGAGATGGAGCCGCGGCGCGCTTCGATTGTACCGTCGTCGACGACGGTAACGCCTTTGGCAGCAACCTGTTCTCCCAGGAGCCCCGCAAAGGCCGAGGTTTTCTTGCGGTTGAAATCGCCCTCCAGCCCATGTCCGACCGCTTCATGAAGCATGACGCCGGGCCAGCCGGAGGCAAGTACGATGTCCATGGTGCCCGCCGGCGCGTCGATCGCCTCCAGATTGACAAGCGCCTGCCGCAGTGCCTCGTCGGCTCCGCTTTTCCAGCTGTCCTCGGTGATGAACTCACCGAAGCCGCGCCGCCCGCCGATGCCGAAGGATCCGCTTTCCTGCCGGTCGCCCTCGCCGACCACGACGGAGATGTTGATCCGCGTCATCGGCCGCACGTCGTGGACGCGGTGTCCATCGGCTCTCAGAATATCCACGACCTGCCAGCTCGCAGCGACCGTCGCGGTTACCTGCCTGACCTTGGCCTCCTTGGCGCGCAGATAGGCATCGATCTCCTGGAGCAGCTTCACCTTGGTCTCGAAACTTGGCTCGCCGATCGGATTTCCGTCTCCGTAAAGCTTCTTGTTGGTGCGCTGCGGCGCTGCCGAATAGGAGCCGGAATAGCCACGCGTCACCTGCTCCACCGCGTCCGCAGCCCTCTTCAAGGCAGCGAGCGACAACTCGCCGGCATGCGCGTAGCCGACAGCCTCGCCGGCGACGGCGCGCAGGCCGAAGCCCTGGTCGGTGTTGAAACTGCCGCCCTTCAGGCGGCCATTGTCGAAGGAGAGCACCTCCGCCTGCGCATGTTCGAGGAAGAGTTCGCCGTCATCGGCGCCGGCAAGCGTGTCGGAGAGAACCTTGCGGACCGTCGCCTCGTCCGCATCGAAGAGGCTGATCAGATTGGTATCCATGGTTCTGCTCCCTGCCGTGAAGGATTGGGTCGTGAAACGTATTGGCTCCATTTAGGGAGAGCCGGCCGACAAGCCAAGAAAAAACACACCACCGGAAATCGGTCAGGAAAGGGCAGCGTTCCAGCTTTCGAGCAGTTTGACCTTCTCGACGCCGGCAAAACGGGCAACCCGATCGAGTTCGGCCATCAGCTTTTCCATTCGGCCCGATGATGCCCTGACGCCCCGCTCCAGCCAAAGGCGCCGCACGTCGAGGCTTCCACCCCTGCGATCGGCCTTCATGTCGATGCGGCCGATGAGCCGGTCGCCTTCGAGTAAAGGGAAGACATAATAGCCATATTCCCGCTTCGGCTCCGGCACGAAAACCTCGATGCGATAAAAGAAATCGAAAAGCCGCTCGGCCCGGTTCCGGTCGCGCAGCAGCGGATCAAAGGGGCTCAGCACCCGGATGCGGCCGGGTGGCTCGGGAATGTCGCCAAGACCATCCGGGAAGTGCGCGAAAGCATAGGACGGGCGCGGCTTGCCGCCATTGGCCGACTCGATGACGATGTCGCATAACTCGTCGCGATGGGCGGCGACCCAGCCCTTCGCCTCGTCCGGCGATACGAGGTCCCAGAAGGCCGCGATCTCTCCGTGGGTCGCAAAGCCCAACCGCTCGAGCGCGCTGCGGCAGGCCCAGTCGATAAATTCCTCATGCGCAACCTCGCCTTCGTAATGGCGGACTGGAATGACGCGTTCCGTCAGATCATACACCTTCTGGAAGTTTTCGCGGCGCGCGATCGCAAGCTTCCCCTGCCGCCAGAGCACCTCCAGCGCCGTCTTCGACGGATGCCAGTTCCACCAGCCGCCGGACTGGTGACCCTCTTCCTTCAGATCGCGCGACATGACGGCACCGTTGGCGGCGATCCGCTCATACGTTTCGTCGCAGCTTGCATCGAAACCGTCTCCGCGCCATTTGCGCCACCGCTCGCGGAGCGTTTCGCTCTCCCATTTGAAACGATGCTTCCAATAGACGAAGAAGGTGCTCGGGATGATCGAAGCGTCGTGGGTCCAGTGCTCGAAGAGCTCGCCGTCCTTTTCCAGGAGCTCCGCCAGATGCTCGCGGCGATAGGTCTGATTACGGGAAAAGAGAATCTGATGATGGGCCCTTTCGACGGTCGCTATGCTGTCGACCTGCACGAAGCCGATCTCGTGAATCAACTGCAGCAGGCCATCCTTGCCGAGCGCGCGATGCGGCGCGGCCGAAAGCCCCTGCTTGGCGAGAAAGATGCGGCGGGCATCGCGATTGGAAAGGCGAATCGTCATGAGCAAAGAGTAGGCTTTTATTCCCAGGTTTCAAACGGGAACCGACAGAATGTGCCACATTGCTCTATCCGACCGACTTGTCCTATAGAGCGGTCACCCAAATTTCGCGAAGGGTCGAAGGATTGGAAATTCGCTTTACCAATTGTTCCGTCAGCTTCGGCGACCGGGTCGCGCTTCACAGCCTGACCCTTGCCCTCGACGAGCGCCGGGTCGGTATCATCGGTCTTAACGGTTCCGGCAAGACCACGTTCGCACGGCTGATGAACGGACTCGTCAAGCCGACAACCGGCAAAGTGAAGGTCAACGGTCTCGACACGGTCGAGGACGACAGGGCGGTTCTCACCGAAGCCGGCTTTATCTTTCAGAATCCTCAACACCAGCTGATCATGCCGATCGTATCCGACGACATCGCCTTCGGGCTCAAGAACCGCGGGCTGCCGGCGCATGAAATCTCGTCGCGGACCGAGGCAGCCCTTGCACGCTTCGGTGTCGGCCATCTCGCTCGCAGGCGGGTGCACGAACTGTCCGGCGGCGAAACGCAGCTCGTCGCAATGGCAAGCGTCGTCGTCACCGGACCGAAAATCCTGATCCTTGATGAGCCGACCAATCAGCTCGACCTCAGAAATCGCCGGATGGTGGCCGAAACCATCGAAGCGCTCGACGAAGACACGATCGTCATCACACACGACCTGGCCCTCGTCGAAGGCGCCGAGCGGGTTCTGCTGTTCCACGAGGGCCGGCTCATCGCCGACGGAGCGCCGGACGAAACCATCCGTCGCTATCACGAGGTCGCCGGATGCTGACAAGTCTCTATGTCGAGGGGGAAAGCTGGTTTCACCGCATACCGGTGCGCGTCAAGCTCGTGGCACTCGTCGCCTTAAGCGTCGCGCTCTTTGCGACGGACTCGCCCTTTCTGCTGCTTCCGGCCTTTCTCCTCAGCGGCTGGCTCTATCTCACTCTGGGGCTGCCGCTGCGCGAAGCGCTGTCGCGCGTCGGCTTCGTCTTCTTCACCATTCTGTTTCTTGCCGCAGTCAATCTGTTCCTCGTTCCCGTCCCGCAGGTTGCCGCGCTTGTCTTGCGGCTGATGGCGCTCGTGCTATTTGCCGCCGCGGTTACGGCGACCACGACGATCGGCGCTTTCATGGACGAGGTAACAGTCCTTTTGAGGCCTTTGGAGCGGTTAGGCCTGCTAAGGGCGGCAGATGTCGGCCTGGCGCTTGGGCTCGTGTTGCGCTTCGTCCCCGACATCTTCGCCCGATATCAGGCACTCGCCGAAGCGCACCGCGCGCGTGGGCTTCCGCTGCGGCCATTGACCATCATCGGTCCGCTGATCATCCTGACGCTCAGAGATGCGGACACGATCTCGGCCGCCATTGACGCGCGGGGATTTCGCCGTCAATGAATTCGTACTTCCTAATAAAAGGTAGGACTATATGAACACCAGAGATCTCGTCCTCATTGCGCTCTTCACCGCCATTATCGTCGTGCTCGGCCTTGTACCGCCGATCACGCTCGGCTTCATTCCCGTTCCGATCACGGCGCAGTCGATGGGCGTGATGCTCGCGGGCTGCATTATCGGCGCGAAGCGCGGGGGGCTCGCCTTCCTCCTCCTCGTCCTGCTCGTCGCCATCGGACTGCCTGTGCTTTCTGGCGGGCGCGGCGGGCTCGCGGTTCTCGCCGGTCCTTCGGGCGGGTTCATCATCGGCTGGGCCGTTGCCGCCTTCGTTACGGGTCTTGTCGCCGAGCACTTCGTCAAGCCTCAGACCTCCGAGGCAAGCCAGTTTGCCGGCTTCTTCTTCGCCTCCATCCTGGGCGGCATCGTGGTGCTCTATGGTATCGGCGTTCCGTGGCTTTCGGCTATCACCGGCACGCCTCTCCTCGCCGCCGCGACCGGATCGCTCGTCTTCATTCCGGGCGACCTGCTGAAGGCCGCGATCGCGACACTCGCGGCTCGCGCCGTCTACGCAGGCTATCCGTTGCTGCCGGCGCGCGCCTGAAGCGATGCCGCTCGCCGAGGCTGTCGCGCTCCATGCGAGAGAACGCCCGCACGCCCCGGCCTTCCGCATGGAGGGCCGGGTTTTCACGTTCGGTGAGCTTGCCGAGGAGGCCGGCGGGATCTTCGCTGCCGTTCAGCGATCGGCCGCAGAAGTGTCCGAGAGGAGCATCCTTTCCGGGCGTGCGCGGCTGGTTTCGCTCGAAACCGGTAATCATCCGCTCTTTCCCGCCGCTTTCATCGCCGCGACCGCTGCCGGTCACTGCGCCGCCCTGATCGACCCGCATCTGCCGGAAATCGCACGCCAGCGGATGAAAGAGCGCCTGCGGCCGGAGGTCGTCATCCGCGCCGAAGGCGATCTCTTGCGAATCGATGTGCCATCGGCGGGACACAGCCGTCTCTTGCAAGGCGCTGCCGGTCCTTCGCCCGCGGTCCGCGCCGGCAACGGCGGCGAACCCTTTCTCGTGGTATTCACGTCGGGTACGACCGGCGAACCGAAGGCGATCATCCGCAACCGCCGATCCTGGCGGGTGAGCCTGGAGACCGGGAAGGGCTTTTTCCGGCTCGGGTCGGAAACCACGACCTATGCACCGGGACCGCTGGCGCACGGTCTGACGCTTTACGCGCTTGCCGAAACCATGACGGCCGGAGCCGAATTCGTCGGCGCCCGGCACTTCGAGGCGGATCAGTCCCTGGCAACGATTGCGGCGTTCCGGGCGAAGCGGCTGGTACTGGTGCCGACGATGCTGCGGCGGCTATGCGAGCGCGCGGCCCGTTCGCCACTGACATCAATTAGACAGATCACCATTGCCGGAGCCAAGCTCACGCCGGCGGATCGGGAGGCGGCGCGAGTTGCGTTCCCGAATGCTCAAGTCACGGAATATTACGGCGCTTCCGAACTCGGTTTCATCAGCGTTTCCCAGGCGATGGACAGGCACACCCCGACCGCAGTCGGAAAGGCCTTTCCGGGCGTTCACCTGGCAATCCTGGGCGAAAACGGAGACCGGGTTCCTGCGGGAGAAGCGGGTATGATCTTCGTCGAAAGCGAGCTGGTTTCCGAGGGATATATCGCAGGCGGCGACGGAGCCGGTTTCCGCCGCCATGGAAAGCGCGCGACGGTCGGTGACCTTGGTTTCCTTGACGAAGACGGTACTCTGCATCTCATCGGCCGGGCGGGAGGGATGGTGGTGTCGGGCGGCAACAACATCTATCCGTCCGAGGTGGAGAGCGTGATCCTTGGAGCCGGCGGCGTCAACGCCGTCTTTGTCTTCGATCTGGACCATCCGGACCTCGGCAGCGAACTTGCGGCCGTGGTCGAGCCCGGCGGCGGATTCGACCGCGCGGCACTCGAAGCTCATCTTGCCGCCGCCCTGCCGCGCTACAAGCACCCGCGCAAGATATGGCTCTGCCGGAATATGCCGATGACCGCCTCCGGCAAGCTCGCCGCGGGCGAACTGCGCCGCTGGATTGCGGAGGAGAACACCGCTCTTGAACGCCTTGCCTGATCCCACTCGCACCCCGGTTCTCATCGCCGCGCTGCGCACGCCGGTCTGCCGCGTCAACGGCAGCCTTGCCGCGATCGAACCGGCGAGCCTTGCCGCCCTGCTGATCGAAAAGATCGTTGCAAATACAGGCATCGACCGTGGGGAGATCGACGACGTCCTCGTCGGCAATGCCGCAAACAGTGCCGGCAATCTCGCGCGCCTCGCGGCGCTCGAAGCGGGATTGCCCATTTCCATTCCCGGTGTCACCGTCGACCGCCAATGTGGCTCGGGACTGGAGGCAATCGTGCTTGCGGCTCGCCAGATCCAGGCCGGCGCCGGACGTTTTTATATTGCCGGCGGCACAGAGAGCGCCAGCCGCGCCCATATTCGGCTGCGGCCCCCGCTCACACGCGGCGAAGAGCTTCAGCCCGTCAAACGCGCGCGAATGGCACCCGACTCGATCGGCGATCCGGACATGGGGGTTGCTGCCGAGTACGTCGCCACCGCCTGCGGCATCTCGCGTGACCGGCAGGACAGGTTCGCGCTCGAAAGTCACCGACGCGCCGTGGCGGCCGAAAACGCCGGCCGGTTTGCCCGGGAGATCGTACCCGTATCGACAGCAGCCGGTACGATTGCCAGGGACGAGTGCCCGCGCGCCAACGCCTCGGCCGAGACACTGTCCCGGCTGAAGCCTGCGTTCGTCGAGGGCGGCACGGTCACGGCCGGCAATGCCTGCCCCGTAAACGACGGTGCGGCGATGGTACTGGTGACGAACCTTGCGGAGGCGCAGAGGCTCGGTGCACGCTTCGGCCTCGTGTTCGCCGACGCAGCGACGGCGGGGATCGACCCGAACCTTCTCGGACTCGGCCCAGTTCCCGCCATGGCCAAGCTTCGCGCGCGCAATCCCGCGCTCGACCCGGCGGGGGTCGACTTCATCGAATTCAACGAGGCCTTTGCCTCGCAAGTCTTGGGCAGCCTCGACCGGCTCGACATCGCACCCGAACGCATCAATCGCGAGGGCGGCGCGATCGCGCTTGGGCATCCCTATGGCGCGTCCGGCGCCATTCTGGTGGTCCGGCTCTTTTCGCAGATGCTGACGACGTCATCCCGCACGGAGGGGCTTGCGGTGATGGGTATCGGTGGCGGCATGGGGATCGTCGCGCACTTCCGCAGCTACAGGCCGGATCAGACGCTGTAGCCGGCGAGCCATTCCCGAGTTGGCGCCGGCAGTTGTACCGGTTGATGGCGGGCACGATCGACCGCCACCCAAACGATCTCGACCTCCGCCGAAAGCTTGTCGCCGGTCTCGACGCGCACAGCGAAACCTACCGAGCTGCCGCCGATTTTCGCGACGGTAACGGTGAAGCGTGCAGGCTCATCGAAACGCAGGCCGCGGTGAAAGATGCAGGCGGAGCGGCGGACGAGATAGGCCGGTTCCTCAGCGACTGCCGGCCGGTGCCGCCAGAGATTGGCGAGCGCCGCTTCGGCATGCGCATAATAGGCTGCATTGTGCATGTGACCATGCATGTCTATATCGCGGAACGGAATGCGGATCTCCGTGACATTTTCCCGCTCTATGCCATCCATGCGAGGCTCCCTGATGCGCTCCACTCTCGTTAGACAGTTTGGCGAACCCGAACAAGTCATCGAACTCGTGGAAGCACCTCGCGCTGCTCCGCGTGCGGGCGAGGTCGAGGTCGAGATATCGCTCGCGGCAATCAACCCTTCGGATCTGATCCCCGTCACGGGCGCCTACAGCGCGCGAACCACGCTGCCCTTTGTCCCGGGCTTCGAGGGCGTCGGCATCGTCAGACGGGTCGGGGCCGATGTGCGGGATTTCAAGCCCGGCGACCGGGTCGTTCCTATCGGTGCGAGCGGGCTATGGCAGCAGTTTGTCCTTCGACCGGGTGAGTGGTGCTTTCGCGTGCCGGACGATATCGCGGATGCGCAGGCGGCAATGAGCTACGTCAACCCCTTGACGGCACTCAGGCTCGTGGAGGCGCTCCGCACGCATTTCGGCTCGCTGCAAGGCATCGAGGTCGGCGTCACCGCGGCGGGATCGGCCATAGGCGGCATGCTGGTAAAGTTGCTTGCGCTCCAAGGTGCGGTGCCAACCGCCATGCTTCGCAGCGAAAAGACCCGCGTCCGTCTTGGTCAGGCACACCGGGTCGTGGTGGCCGAGGTCGGCGATCTCCCCTCAGGCAGCCAATTCGACGCGGTGCTGGATGCCGTCGGCGGCACGCCGGCGGGCGAACTGATCAGGCACTCCATTCGTCCCGGCGGGACCTTCATCCAATATGGTGCGCTCAGCGGCATTCCGGTGCCGCCGGCGGCGATCGGCGACAGGCCGGACGTCCGCTTTGATTTTCTCTGGCTCAGAACCTGGGTGCATTCCGCTGGCCGCGATGCGCTTGAGGCCGCCTTCCTCCGCAGTTTTGCGGGACTGCAGAGCGGCCTCTTCGCAAGCCTCGTCGCCGCAACCTACCCCCTCAGCCGGCTTGCCGATGCCCTGGCACATCAGGCCGACCCAGGCCGCGACGGCAAGATCCTGCTCGATCCGCGCTGTTGAAAAATCGGCGGTTTCGCGTCACGCGGCATGGATTTTGACAAGCATGCGCACTAGTTTCGGCGAATGACGACGAAACTCTATGAAAACACGGTCTTCCTGGAGCACGGCGTTCCCGAAGGGCACCCCGAACGTCCCGATCGGCTCAAGGCGCTGAACCTCGCGCTGGAGCACCCGAATTTCGCCGATCTCGAGCGGGTCGAGGCACCGATAGGCGATGAGGACCTGGTGCTGCTCGCCCATGCGGAAGAGCATCTGCGGGGGGTCAAACGGGGGATTCCGGACGAGGACATCAACCAGCTCGAAGCCGATACCTATGCCACCCCCCAAAGCCTCGTGGCCGCATTGACCGGTATCGGCGGTGCTGTCGCGGCCGTGGATGCCGTCTTCAAGGGCGAAGCGGACAACGCCTTCATCGCCGCCCGCCCGCCCGGCCACCACGCCGAGAAGAACAAGGTGATGGGCTTCTGTTTCTTCAACAACGTGGCGATTGCAGCACGCTATGCGCAGAGGGCGCACGGGGCGGAGCGCGTCGCCATCGTCGACTGGGACGTCCACCATGGCAACGGTACGCAGGACATTTTCTGGGATGACCCTTCGGTGCTCTTTTGCTCCACCCACCAGATCCCGCTTTATCCCGGCACCGGAGCGAAGGACGAAACGGGTGTCAGGAACAATATCGTCAATGCGCCCCTTTCACCCAACAGCGGCAGCGAGCATTTCCGCGACGCCTTCCGGACACGCGTGCTGCCGGCGCTCGAGAATTTCCGTCCCGATCTCCTTCTGATCTCCGCCGGTTTCGATGCCCACCACCGCGATCCCCTGGCCCAGATCAATCTGGTAGGAGAGGATTTCGACTGGGCGACGGGTCGCCTCATCGACATCGCCGGCAGGAGTGCCGGCAACCGCATCGTCAGCCTGCTCGAGGGCGGATATGACTTGCAGGGACTCGCCGAATCGGCCGGCCTGCATATACTGAGATTGATGAGAGGGTAATTTATGAACAACACCGCGCAACAGGACGTTTCCGCTCTCTCTTTCGAACAGGCAGTCGAGGAGTTGGAGCGCATCGTTTCGGCGCTTGAGCGCGGCGACGTCGCGCTCGACAAATCGATCGAGATCTACGAGCGCGGCGAAGCCCTCAAGAAACATTGCGAGGCCTTGCTGAAGGCAGCGGAAGACCGTATCGAGAAAATTCGGCTGGACCGCGCGGGCCGACCGCAGGGCGTCGAGCCGCTCGACGCGGAGTAGCCTCGCTTCGGCCGGAGCTGCCCACATTCCGCTCTAAGTGTTCAGTGCGGCCAATCCCGCGACGTGTGGATGACACGTACGATCACGATGCTTTCCCGGCCCGCCACCTCCCGCAATTCATAAGAGACGATGTAGGGACGACGGTCGAGGGATTTTTCGTAGGTTCCGCTCACCCGCCCCGGTCGCCCACTCGGAAAGTCGCCAGTTTGTTACCGGCGTCCTCGATCGCGTCCAGGGTCCGTTCGGCGGCAAGCGGTCGTCCTCTGCGATATAGCACAAGATTTCGAGATGTCTGGAATCAAGAAACGCTCCGTCTCCCGATTGCCGCTACCGTGCCGGAGACACTGACTGTAGTCTTCGGTGAATGCCACCAACCGGAGCCCCTGCCATGTCCTTCTTTCCTGGTCCCGATCCGCTTGCGGGGGACAAGCCCGCCTGCGACGCTATCGAGCATCTGATCATTCCGCGTACCAGCGATATCGGCGGGCTGCAGGTCAGACGCGCGCTGCCCACGGCGAGACGCCGCCTCGTCGGCCCATTCATTTTCTTCGACCGGATGGGACCGGCGCTGTTGCGTGCGGGCGAGGCGATCGACGTCCGCCCGCATCCACATATCGGTCTTTCGACCGTTACCTATCTCTTCGACGGCGAGATCAAGCACCGCGACAGCCTCGGCACCGAAATGGTCATCCGCCCGGGTGATGTGAACCTGATGACGGCCGGGCGCGGTATCGTGCATTCGGAGCGCTCGCCGGAGAACCAGCGCGGTCACGAGCGCTCGCTTTCAGGACTGCAGACCTGGCTGGCGCTTCCCGATTCCATGGAGGAGATCAATCCGGTTTTCGCGCATACGGAGGAACGCATGCTGCCGCATCTTACCGATGGCGGCGTGCGCGCACGCGTCGTCATCGGGCAGTTCGAAGGCGCGGCCTCACCGGTCTCCACCTTCACAGACACGATCTATGTCGATCTGAAGATCGAGCCAGGGAAGAGCGCGCCTTTCGCGGCCAGTTGGGAAGAGCGGGCGCTCTACATTCTCTCCGGCGAAGCGATCATCGCCGGAGATCATTTCGCCGATAATCAGCTCCTCGTCTTTCGTCCCGGCGACCAAATCACCATCACTGCAGGGCCCGCAGGCTGTCACGTCATGCTGTTCGGTGGCACGGCGCTCGGCTCGGCGCGTCATATCTGGTGGAACTTCGTTTCTTCCTCCAAGGAGAGGATCGACAAGGCGAAGGAAGAATGGCGCACCGGGCGCTTCGATATCGTGCCGGGGGATGAGGAGGAATTCATACCTCTGCCGGCAAGCTGAGTTCACGCCGTTTCATGCGTCAGATCGGGATGCGGCGGAAGATCGCACAGTTTTCTTCATCGAGGACTTGGTCGGGGCCGCAGGAAAGCCTAATTTTGCATTCAACGGCGATTACCTCTAATAAAGAGCCGTTCCGACGAACCATCAACAATGCGCGCGCCGTCCTCCGGCGCGCATGAGGCATGCAGCGTGACACAACTGCCAACCAATCCGATGCCGGCGACGCCCTTGCTCGATAAAGTCAGATATCCCGACGATCTGAAGAAGATCGACGATAGGGACCTGCCGCAGCTGGCGGCCGAACTGCGTGCAGAGATGGTAGACGCGGTGTCGCGCACCGGTGGACATCTCGGAGCGGGCCTCGGCGTCGTCGAACTGACGATCGCCATCCACAAGATCTTCGATACGCCGCATGACCGATTGATCTTCGACGTCGGACATCAGTGCTATCCTCACAAGATCCTGACCGGCCGGCGGGACCGCATCCGGACATTGCGCCAGGAAGACGGGCTATCGGGCTTTACCCGGCGGGCGGAAAGCGAATATGACCCCTTCGGCGCTGCGCATTCCTCCACCTCCATCTCGGCAGGTCTCGGCATGGCCGTCGCCGCCGAACTCGATGGGAAAAGCCGAAATGTGATCGCGGTGATCGGCGATGGCGCCATGTCGGCCGGCATGGCCTTCGAAGCGCTCAACAATGCAGGCGCACTCGATGCCCGCCTTATCGTCATTCTCAACGACAACGACATGTCGATCGCGCCGCCGACGGGCGCGATGAGCGCATATCTGGCGCGGCTCGCCTCCGGGCGGACCTATATGGGCATTCGCGAGGTCGGCAAGAAGCTCACCGCCTATCTCGGCAAGACGGTCGACCGGGCGATCACCCGTGCCGTGGAGCATGCCCGAGGCTACGTTACCGGGGGGACGCTTTTCGAGGAAATGGGTTTCTACCATATTGGTCCGATCGACGGTCATTCCTTCGATCACCTGCTTCCCGTCCTGCGCAACGTGCGCGACAACGCAAAGGGGCCGGTCCTGATCCATGTGGTCACACAGAAGGGCAAAGGCTATCCGCCGGCCGAAGCAGCGGCCGACAAGTATCATGGCGTCAACAAGTTCGACGTGATCACCGGGGCTCAGGCCAAGGCGAAACCCAACGCCCCGGCCTATACTTCCGTCTTCGCGGACGCGCTCACGCTCGAGGCGAGCCTCGACGACAAGATCGTAGCGATCACCGCCGCCATGCCATCGGGGACAGGGCTGGACAGGTTCGCCTCGGTGCACCCGTCGCGCTGCTTCGATGTCGGCATCGCCGAACAGCATGCCGTGACCTTCGCTGCCGGCCTTGCGGCCGAAGGGTACAAGCCTTTTGCGGCGCTCTACTCCACCTTCCTGCAGCGCGCCTACGACCAGGTGGTCCATGACGTGGCCATCCAGGGCTTGCCGGTCCGCTTCCCGATCGACCGGGCCGGCTTCGTCGGAGCCGATGGCCCGACCCATGCGGGCTCCTTCGACACGACCTACCTTGCCACATTGCCGGGATTCGTCGTGATGGCGGCGGCCGATGAGGCGGAGCTGAAACACATGGTGCGCACGGCCGCGGCCTACGACGATGGTCCGATTTCGTTCCGTTATCCGCGTGGCGAAGGCGTCGGTGTCGAGTTGCCCGAACGCGGAGAGATTCTCGAGATCGGCAAGGGCCGGGTCATCAAGCAGGGAAGCAAGGTCGCGCTGCTTTCGTTCGGAACACGGCTTGCCGACTGTCTGTTGGCTGCCGAAGACCTGGATGCCGCCGGCCTTTCGACAACTGTGGCCGACGCCCGCTTCGCCAAGCCGCTCGATCATGACCTGATCCGGCAGCTTGCCCGCCATCACGAGGTTCTGATCACCATCGAGGAAGGGGCGGTCGGCGGCTTCGCAAGCCACGTTCTGCAGTTTTTGGCCGAAGAAGGCCTGATCGACGGGGGCCTCAAAGTGCGCCCCATGATTATGCCCGACGTCTGGATGGAGCAGGCAAAACCGGAAGCGATGTATACCCGTGCAGGGCTCGATCGTGCCGGCATCGTTTCCACTGTGTTCAAGGCACTCGGCCAGAAACGCGGCGTAGGCCTCGGCGCCGCCGGCTAAGCCGTCCGAGCGTTCGCCTGCCGAGCGTTCGCCTGCCGGGCGTTCGCTTGCCCAAGAGTCCACTTGCCCAAGAGTCCACTTGCATTGCGGCGCTCGACGCGCGATGACGGCCAATGTCCCAAGATACACAGATGACCATCCGCCTCGACCAACTGCTCCTGAACCGGGGGCTGGTCGCCAGCCGCGCTCGCGCCCGCGATGCAATCCAGAGGGGAACCGTCAAGGTAGACGGCCGTACCGTCACCAAGCCGTCCTCCACCTTTGCGGAAGGCGTTACTCTGGCCATTGACGATCCGGCGCAGGACTATGTTTCGCGTGCGGCATTGAAGCTCCTGACGGCGCTCGATCACTTTGGCCTGGATCCATCGGAGCAGACCTGTCTCGACGTCGGAGCCTCGACCGGCGGCTTTACCGAGGTGTTGCTGAAACGCGGTGCCGCGCATGTGGTCGCCGTCGATGTCGGGCATGGGCAGATACATCCGCGCGTCGCCGAAGACCCGCGCGTGACGAATATCGAAGGGCTGAACGCCCGATCGATGACACGCGACGACATCGGTGAGCGCGCCGTCACCTTCATCGTTTCGGACGTCTCCTTCATCTCGCTGAAGCTGGCACTGCCGCCGGCACTCGGGCTGGCAGAGCCCGGAGCCTGTTGCGTCCTGCTCGTCAAGCCGCAGTTCGAGGCCGGCCGCGATGCGATCAGCAAGGCCGGGCTGCTGAAGGATCCGGAGAGCGCTCCCGCCGTGGCAGCCGAACTCGAGCGCTGGCTCGTCGACGATATGGGGTGGCGGAGCCTCGGCCTGATCCCCTCACCCATTGCCGGCGGCGACGGCAACAGCGAGTTTCTTCTGGCCGGACGCAAGCCATGAACGATGGGACCACGAGCAATGGGATCGTGACGATCGATCGCCTCGGCGCTCAGGGCGACGGGATCGCGCGGACCGAAGCCGGTCCCGTCTATGCACCGTTCACGCTGCCGGGCGAAACCGTGGCGCTGGCGATCAACAAGACGGACGGTACGCTGATCTCGCTGAAAGAGGCTTCCCCCGAGCGCGTGGATCCTCCCTGCCGTCACTTCGGTCCGGAAGGGGTCAACGGCACCTGCGGCGGCTGCACGCTGCAGCACGCCTCCGACGCGCTCTACCACGCCTTCAAGCGCAATCTCGTCATCGACGCCCTGAGGTCAAAGGGGCTGATGCCGGAGGTCGGTGCGCTGGTCATCGCAGGGCCCGGCGATCGCCGCCGCGCGGTTTTCACCGCCCGGCGGACGGAAAAGGAACTGCTGCTCGGCTACAACCAGATGCAGAGCCATCATATCGTCTCGATCGGGGAATGTCCCATCACCAGCCCCGGCATCGTCTCGCGGCTGGCTGCCATCCGCAAGATCGCCGCGGCCATGGCGTCGAGCGCAGAACCATTCCGTATCACAGTGACCGAAACCGATACCGGGCTCGACCTTGCCTTCGACGGGCTTAAGGTCGGCGACAAGTACAGACGCGCGACCGTGGATGCGGTTCTTGGCGAGAGGGGCATCGCCCGCGTCAGCTTGAACGGTGAGATCGTCGTCGAGCCGGTAAAGCCTGCGATCGATCTCGGCGGCGTGGTGGTCTCCCCGCCACCCGGCGCCTTTACGCAGGCGACGCGGCCTGCGGAGGAAGCCATGGCGAGGCTGGTACTCGGTCATGTCGGCAAGGCGAAGCGGGTTGCCGATCTCTTCGCCGGAATTGGCACCTTTGCACTAAGGATTGCGCGGACGGCACGCGTCCATGCCGTCGAAGGCGACGACAGGGCCCTGAAGGCGCTGGATTTCGCCGCTCGCAACACCCAGGGGCTGAAGCCCGTCACGGTCGAGAAGCGGGATCTCTTCCGCCGGCCGATGATGGCGCAGGAGCTGAAGGTCTTCGATGCCGTGGTCTTCGACCCGCCCCGCGCCGGGGCCGAAACGCAATGTCACGAGCTCGCCCGCTCCGGCGTGAAGAAGATTGCCGCTGTTTCCTGCAATCCGGTGACGCTGGCGAGAGACCTCTCGATCCTGACTGCTGCCGGTTATCGCATTACTGACGTGACGCCGATCGACCAGTTCCTGTGGTCGGCGCATGTGGAAACAGTAGCGACGCTCGAAAAATGAGAAGGCCCGGCGATGAGCCGGGCCTCTCCAGAGCGACTCCGATTGCTGCTCACTTTATGTGCATGCTTCGGAAAAATCGTCAGGCTGCGCGCCGGCGATTCGTGGCCGGGTAAGAGGCCGTTTGCGCCTCACCCAGTCTGAACTGCGCAAGAAGCGAATTGAGCGCCGCGGCTTCCGAAGCAAGGCCGTGGCTTGCGGCCGTCTGCTGTTCGACCATGGCGGCATTTTGCTGCGTGCCCTGGTCCATGGTGTTGACGGCCGTGTTGATCTCCTGGAGACCGGTCGACTGTTCGCGAGTCGCCGTGACAATCGCACTCACATGCTTGTTGATCTCCTGCACTTCGGCGACGATCGCCTGCAGCGCCCTCCCGGTATCGCCGACCAGCGTCACGCCGGATTGCACCTGCTCTCCGGAGGTGGTGATCAGCGCCTTGATTTCCTTGGCGGCATTGGCCGAGCGTTGGGCCAGTTCGCGGACTTCCTGGGCAACGACGGCGAAACCCTTGCCGGCCTCGCCGGCTCGTGCCGCTTCGACGCCGGCATTCAGCGCCAGGAGATTCGTCTGGAAGGCGATGTCATCGATGACGCCGATGATGTTCGAGATTTCGCCGGATGACTTCTCGATGGCGTGCATGGCCATGACGGCATTCTGCACCACTTCGCCGGACTTCTCCGCGCCGGCACGGGTGCGGGCGACCAGCGCACCGACTTCCTCGGCCCGGTGGGCGGAATCGCGGACCGTGGTGGTGATCTCTTCGAGGGCAGCCGCTGTTTCTTCAACGGATGCCGCCTGTTGTTCAGTGCGGCGGGCAAGATCGTCGGCGGCCGAGCGAATTTCGCTTGCACCTGCATCGATCGCGCGCGCGTTCGTGCCGACGGCACAAAGCGTGTCATGCAACTTGGCAACAGAATTGTTGAAATCTTCCCGGAGGCGATCCAGGCGATCGGCAAAGGGATTGCCGATCCGATAGGCGAGATCGCCATCCGCCAACCTTCCGAGACCCGTCGCCAACGCATCGACCGCGTGCTGAACCTCGGCGGCGTCGCGCGTCTTCTGCGCCTCGTGCTCGAGACGTTCGCGTTCCGACATCGAACGGTTGGCATCCGCCTCGTCTTCGAGGCGCCTGCGCTCGACCGCATTGGCACGGAAAACCGCGACGGCGGCTGCCATTGAACCGATCTGGTCGCGCCGCTCCTCGCCCGGGATTGCTATCTCGAGATTGCCGGCGGCAAGCTTCTCCATGGCGCCGGTCATGTCGGTTACCGGCCGTATCACCAGACGGCTCAGCAGCGTAGCCAAAAAGGCTATCATGGCGCCGACCGCCAGGATGGTGGCTATGGTCGCGGCCACGCGGAACTGGCTGATCGCCGAATAGGCGACATCCGCGTCAAGCGCGAAACCGACATACCATTCAACCGACGGAAGACCCTTCACCGGCACAAAACTCACAAGCATCGGCTTGCCGTCCAGCTCCGTTTGCATGATGCCGCTGCCGATCGCCGGCGTGTCGACCGGAAAGGCGTCCGTAAGCGTCTTCGTCACCAGCTTCGAATTCGGATGAACCAGGATCTGCCCGTCCCTGTTTGCGAGAAAGGCAAAGCCTTCGCCGCCAACATCGATGCCGTTGACCATGGTGACGAGTGCTTTCAGCGAGAAATCGCTGCCGGTGACGCCATAAAGCCTGCCCTCGTGCCTGACCGGCACCGCGGCACTGATGATCAGGTCGCCGCTGGAAGCGTCGACATAGGGCTCGGTGAGTACGCGGGCATCGGCCTTAACCGCCTGCTGGTACCAGGGGCGCTGGCGCGGGTCGTATCCTTCGGGCATCTCCGATTCCGGCCACGTTATGAATTTGCCGCTCTCATTGCCGACATAGGTCGAAATAAACTCGCCGATCAGGACGTCGTTCTTCAGCACTCCCTGGATGGCGGCTTCATCTGCGACGCGTCCTGCGGCGTCTGCCGCCATGGCGGTCAGCGTCACGCGGCCGTTCAACCAGTTGGCGACGCTCTGCGCTGCCTGGTGACCGGACGAAGCGATGTCCTCCTCGACGGCTTTCGTGGTCGTGGCGCGCTGGAGACTATCGATATAGACGGAGAAGCCGGCAAAGGCGCCGACGACGACGCAGGACGCGGCAACGAGAATGCGCGTCATGAGATTCGATCGTTTGGACAAGGTGGGAACTCTCCTGGGGAGTGGCCGGCGTCATGCACCGGACATGCTCGTGACGGTTTTCCCGCGCGTGAGGAATCAGTCGCAAAAGCGACGCGAAAGGCACGGGGAAACGATGGGACATGCCGCAAAGGCGGAGCCGGCAATGCTTCATGCGGCCGGGAGCCTTGCTCCGAAACGGCCGCACATGCCCATCAACGGACATCGGCGGTTCGGCAGGCTTACTGCGGTGCACGCTACCGGGAGCTATTTAAGAAGCGATTAAAATTGGCTCCTGCAAAGCCGCGGTGCGACGTGGAACCGGCAGAGGTCTGTTGCGATGGAGGCAGGACACCATACTGGATGTGCCGAATCATCGACGTGTATGGGGCCCGGAAATGCCTTGCGCATGGATCCTCGGGTCAAGGCCGAGGATGACGAGGGGAAAGCCGCGGACGACGAAGGGTGCTGCGTCGCACTTACTCGAATTCGCTCGACACACCACCGTAGGAGAGTTCGACGTTATCCCGTCCTACCGACGCATGAAGGCTTCGAACGCGGCCCGTGCTTCCGCACTCTTCAACTGCGCGGCAAAATGCTTCGCCTCCTCCTCGATGCGGGCAAGCACATCGCTGCGGTCGCCGCGAACGAGATCGCGGGCGATGCGCAGCGCTTCCGGCGGCTTCCTTGCCAGGCGCCCGGCAAGGGAAAGCGTTTCCTCCTCCACGGCAGGCTCATCCACGATCTTCCAGATCAGCCCCGCCTCGCGCGCACCGGCGGCGTCGAGCGGTTCGCCGGCTGCAAGCAGGGCAAAGGCGCGCTGATGACCCATGATGCGTGGAGCGATGAGGCTCGAGGCAGCTTCCGGAACGAGCGCCAGGTCGACGAAGGGAGTCTTGAAGACCGAACGGGCGGAGGAGACCGTCAGGTCGCAGTGGAGGTGGATCGTCGTTCCGATGCCGATGGCCAATCCGTCGACGCCCGAGACGACCGGCTTCGTCGCACCCGCAAGAGCCCGGAGAAAATCAAGAACCTCCCCTCCCATACTTCCCCCCATGGCGAATGCGAGGAAGTCCGACATGTCGTTGCCGGCCGAGAAGCAGCCCTGCGTTCCGAGAAATGCCGTCGCGCGAATGGCGGGGTCCGCCCCGGCAGCGGTCAGCGCTTCCGTCATTTTGGCGTACATTTCGCGCGTGATGGCGTTCTTCTTCTCCGGCCGGTTGAAGCGGATGAGCTGGACTCCGGGATAGGCTTCCGGCCGTTCAACGAGCACATGGTCGGTCATGGATCTTCCCTCAATCGAGTATGGAACGGGCAGCGGCGAGACTTTCCGCGCCGTTGGTTACGCGGTCCTCGAGTGCACTCGTCTCCGAAACCAGGTTTTCCGCCGCGAAGCGGCAAAGCGCAATGCGCTGTTCCTGCTTTCCGTCACCGGCTTCGGCAAGCCCGCCCTTGGCGAGATAGATCGCGGTCAGCACGAGACCGAACAGGCGCTGATAAGCGGTCGCACCGGCGAGCGCCTCGGCAAGCTTTCCGTCTCGAATTGCCGAAAGCAGCCACGCGGTCGCCCCTTCGAGATCCGCAATCGCCGCATCCAGGCGCGCCGCCGTTTCGCCGAACCCTTTTCTGTTCGACGCGGCAACGGCAGCTGTAACCTCCCGGAGTTGGGCAATGAAGCCGCGCACATGCGCGCCATCGGAAAGCGGCAGCTTGCGGGTGACCAGGTCGATTGCCTGGATCCCGTTGGTCCCTTCATAGATTGGCGCGATGCGGGCGTCGCGGAGATAGCGCGCGGCCCCGGTCTCCTCGATGAAGCCCATACCGCCATGAACCTGAACCCCCAAGGAGGCGACGTCAACGCCGGCATCGGTGGCAAAGGACTTGGCGATCGGCGTCAGCAAACTCGAACGCTCCTGCCAGTGGCGCGCTTCCTCGCCTTCCGCAAAATGGGCCATGTCGACAGCGTGGGCGCAGGCATAGGCGATGGCGCGCGAACCTTGAGTCAGCGCCTTCATCGTCAGCAGCATGCGGGCGACGTCCGGATGTTCGATGATCGGGCTCATGCCCTCGCCGCTCCATCCCGGCGCACGGCCCTGCCTGCGCTCCTTGGCGTAGGCGATGGCCTTCTGGGTCGCAGCCTCCGCGATCGCCACGCCCTGCATGCCGACTGCAAGCCGTGCATTGTTCATCATCGTGAACATACAGGCGAGGCCCCGGTTTTCTTCCCCCACGAGGTAACCGACAGCACCTTTTTCGGCGCCAAACCGGCCGTCGCCGTAGATCATGGTGCAGGTCGGCGATCCGTGGATGCCGAGCTTGTGCTCAAGCGAATGGCAGAAGAGATCGTTGCGGGCGCCGAGCGAGCCGTCGCCATTGACGAGGAATTTCGGCACGAGAAACAGTGAAATGCCCTTGGTTCCCGGCGGCGCATCCGGCAGCCGCGCAAGCACCAGATGGACGATATTGTCGGTGAAGTCGTGCTCGCCCCAGGTAATGAAGATCTTCTGCCCGAAAATGCGGTAGGTGCCGTCGTCGCAGCGCTCGGCGCGGGTCTTGAGCACCCCGAGATCGGAGCCGGCATGTGGCTCTGTCAGGTTCATCGTGCCCATCCACTCCCCCGAAACCATTTTCGGCAGGAAGACCGACTTTAGAACCTCGGTGCCGTGCTTCTCGAGCGCTTCGATGGCACCCATTGTCAGTGTTGGCGCAAGCGCGAAAGCCATCGAGCCGCTGTTCCACATTTCCATGGCGGCAACGTGCAGCATATGCGGCAGGTTCTGCCCGCCATAGGCTTCCGGCGCCGTCAGGCCGTTCCAGCCGCCGGCAATCCAGTTGTGGTAGAGGTCCCGCCAGCCCTCCGGCGTCTCGACTGTGCCGCCGACGAGCCGCGCCCCTCGCCGGTCACCTGCGTCGCCAAGCGGCGCCACCTCTTCCGAGGCGAAGCGCCCGGCCTCGCCAAGGATCGCATCCACCAGGTCCTCGCCCAGCTCGCCGAATGCGCCGCGATCGATTGCCTCGGCCAAGCCGGCCACATGCTTCAGGGTGAATGCGATCTCGTCGACCGGTGCCTTGTACATGACGATCCTCCTTGGATCACGGTGGTGCAGTCCGCGTGGCCGACAAACGTGATCGCCTCAAAAGTCTGAACGGCATGCGGCACGGAACCGCACCCTTTCCTCATCCCGCTCATGCGCCCGCGGCTCGGCCGTCGCCGATGCGTGGAGACTATTTATTTTTACGTATACGTCAACGTCAATTCTTGGTGGACGATGGCCATCAGAACGAAGATAGAGCTTTCACGAACGACGAATAGAAGCGCCTCGACCGATCGGCCGAGGCGCTCAACGACCTGAACTCGATGGAGATGGAGTGAGATGCAGGCGGAAACCGCGCACACTTTTCCGCATCGCGCTCCAGCCGGTCTGCTCAACTATAGGGCGAATAGCACTGCCGACGCGGGCCGTTAAAGGGCTGATAGCTGTTGTCGTATGCCCTGTAGGAGCGATAGCGATTATAGCACCAATCGACATGCCGGCTACCATAGCGGACCGGTGGGCGATAGGCGGGGCGACGCTCGATCACGATGCCGAAAGCGGCCCTCGGATACCACCAGCCACGATGATATCGATAGCCGGGGCGTTGATAGCGGTAGCCGCGATAACCATTGTAATAATAGTAATCGCCGTACCGGTAGTAGCCGCGCCGCGGCGCGTACTGAGCGTTCGTGACGCCGCTCTCGATGACGATTTGCGGGGGCAAAGGCGTGAAAGCCTGCGACGGCATCGCCGACGCTGCCAGCGCGATCGCAGCAAGCACGCCCGAAAGCCATTTGCCTGACATCATTTCCTCCTGGCCTCGTTATCCATGTACGGTCGGCCACTGATTGGCCATCACACCAAATTAGAGCATTATTTTACAGAGGCAACCGGTGCGAGCGCATGCACCGAAAGAAGCGCCGCACAGTGCTGCAATCCAGAGCGGAATCGCGATCTCGACTTTGCCCCTTCAGGTCGGTGTACAGAAGCGCCCGCCTCGCGCAGATTGGGGCCGGGGCTGAGATTCACGACCTGTTAACGGTAAGTCGGCAATCTCAGAGAATGGAAAAGCGGGGAATCTCAATCATAGGGATGATCTTGCGCCTGGCGGTCCTCTTGGGCCTGACCTTCGCGGCGGCGAACGCACGCGCTGGCGAGGTGGAGCCGTGGAAAGAGCGGCGGAACGCAATTATCGTCGATGCCTACGAGCTGAACAGCATCGACTGGGAAGCCATGTTGAAGGACAAGCGGATCGCGGGTTTCATCGCGAAAGCTTCCGACGGGCTGCCGGAGAGCTTCACCTGTACCGGCGACCACGGCGGCGACACGGTCGCTCATTGCAGGACCATGTGGCGCAAATACGCGGTCAGCCGCGAGCTCTATCAGACGCGTCGTCTGATCGCGCGCTCGCATGGACTACTCTGGGGCGCGTACCATCTCGCGAGGCCCGGAAATCCGGTCGATCAGGCAAATCACTTCATCGACTATGCCGATCCGCGCGACGACGAGCTGATGGTGCTCGATATTGAAGGGATCGACCCAGAAAAATACATGTCGCTCGAAGATGCGGCGATTTTTGCCGGCCACGTCAAGGCACGGACCGGTCGTTATCCGGTCCTCTATACGAACCACGCCACCGCCAAACACATTGCCGCCAACCGCTTCGAGCATCGGCTGCTTTCGCGCCTTCCCCTCTGGTACGCGCGCTACAAGCCCGATATTCGAAACGTATTTCCGATGGGGAACTGGGAGGGTTATGCGCTCTGGCAATTCTCTTCGGCGCATAATTGCGGCAAAAAGCGCTGCCCGTACCGGGTCCCCGGCACCCTCAATGATATCGATGTGAACGTCGCAGCGATGAGCGCGTCGGCATTGAAAAGCGTTTGGCCCCACGGCGCGCTCCTGCCGGAGAAAGCACCGGTGGTAACCTTTATCGCTTCGGCCACCGCCGGCATGGCCCCGGCACTCGACGCCAAGGCCGTGGCCGTACTCAAGCAGCCTTTGCTTATAAGCCGCGCCGAAGCGGAGAGCGGGTCCGGAGCGAGGGCCGACACGACCGTCACGGGTTCCATTGCCGTCAGGGCTGCCGAGGCACGTCTTCCCTACCAGTCCGAGCGCCGGTAACTCAGGCCTCGATCTGGACGTCGCCTATCGGCCGCGAGCAGCAGGCGAGAATGTAACCCTCCTCGATCTCGTCGTCGAGAATGCCGCCATTATGGTTCATTTCCACGTCGCCCGCGATCTTCATCACCCGGCAGGTTCCGCATATGCCGCCCTCGCAGGCGGCCCCGATCCTGACTCCGTTCGCGCGCGCTGTTTGCAGAACTGTATGGCCGGGAAGAGCTGGCGCCTCCTTGCCGCTCATGGTGAAAGTCACCCGCGACGCGCCGGCCTCGGTGTCCGCAGCCGGTCCTTCCCGAATGGCGAGGTCCTCGGCCGAAGGCGCAGTTGCGGGCTGAAAGCTTTCCTGATGGTAGCGTTCCATTTGGAAGCCGGCCATCTCCAGCATGTCCCGTACGCCGGCCATGAACGGCTCCGGCCCGCAGCAGAAGACGGTTCTCTCCATGAAATCCGGAGCGAGCAACGGCAGCTTCGTCGCGTCGAGACGGCCGCGCAGTCCATGCCAGCCATGCCGCGCCTCGTGTCCTTCCACGAGGAAGCCGAGATTGAGCTGCGGCATCTGCCGCGCGAGAACTTCCAGCTCGTATTTGAAGAGGAGATCGTCCGGGCGCCGGGCGCAGGAGATGAAGGTGACATTCGATTCCGGCGCGCAGTCGGCCATCCAGCGTGTCATCGATATCATCGGCGTGATGCCCGACCCCGCCGAAATGAAGAGATACCGTTCACCGGGATGACGGACGAAGCTGAAATCCCCCAACGGCCCGAACGCCTTCAGCACCATGCCGGGTTTCAGATTGTCGAACATCCAGCGGGTACCGACGCTCCCCGGCTGGGCCTTTACCGTCACCGCGATCGAAAGCGGACGCGAGGGCGTGGACGACAGCGTATAGGTGCGCATCACCGGCTCCTCTTCGACGGGCAATTCGAGCGTCACGAATTGCCCGGGCAGGTAGCGGAACCAGGCCGGTTTGTCGGAACGGAAGGTGAAGGTCATGACGTCCGCCGTCTCCGTGGCCACCGAAACGCACTGCAGCATGTGCTGCCGGTCTCTCCAGGGGTCGAGCTCGTCGAAATGGTGAAAGGCGCGAGGCATCTCCATGGTCATGCGACCCGCGAAAGATGCGTGGCTCCGCCCTGAAGGCGGTCCAGCATGAAACTCGAATACCACTCGACGAACTGCATGACGCCGCCCTCGTGCTCGGCCGAATAGGGGCCTGGTTCATAGGCCGGAGAACGGATGCCGAAGGCGTTTTCCTCGACGATCTGCCGGTCCTGGTCGTTGGTTTCCGTCCAGACATGCGTCAGATCCTCGATGGTATAGTCGACGCCCTCGACCGCCTCCTTGTTGACGAGCCACTTGGTCGTAACCTCAGTCAATTCCGGACCGAGCGGCAGCACGCGAAAGGTGATCGCGTGATCACCGAGGATATGGTTCCAGGTGGTGGGATAATGGAAGAGAAGCAGCGTGCCGATGCCGCTGGCATTCACCTGCGGGGAAAGTGGCTTGAGCACGGCGCTTTGCCCCGACATCGTATAACTCTCGGCTCCGTTGATCAGCGGCATTCTGGTCATGCGAAACTGGCCGGTTGGCGCGATCCTGAAGGCACTGGGAAGGCCCGCATTCTCGCATTTGCGCCAATGGGCACCGATTTCGGGGTCATCCATCGCTCCCTGAACGCCGGTCACTGTCGGCGCCTCCGGATAGGTGCGGCAGAGCTCCGGGTGATTGGCGGCACAGTGATAGCACTCCCGATTGTTCTCCCAGACGAGCTTCCAGTTGCCTTTCTCGACAATGGTGCTCTCGAAGGCGACCTTGGTCTCCCCAAGGCGATGGGGCGCGAGATAGGCCGCGACCGTTTCGCGGAACTGCCGGAAGTCCACCGGGTCATCGGCAAGACTGATGAAGATGTAGCCGCCGACCGTCTCGCAGTGGATGGCCTTCAGACTGTGTTCGGCCGGATCGAATCCCTCGGGCATCTGTCGCGCAAAGAGCAGCCGGCCGTCGAGCTCGTAGGTCCATTGGTGGTAGGGACAAACGAGTTTGGCGGATGAACCTCTGTGCTGCGTGCAGACGCGGGAGCCGCGGTGACGGCACGAATTGTGCAAAGCACGAATAGCGCCCTGGCGGTCGCGCACGAGCACTACGGGGTACTCCCCCACCTGCACGGTGAAATAGTTCCCCGGGCGCGGAATTTCGCAATCATGCCCGATGAACAACCAGTCCCTGTACCAGATTTGCTCCAGATCCTGACGGTAATAGCCGGGATCGACGTAGAAGGCGCGGTCGAGGCTGTAGCCTTCGCGACGGGTCTTCAGCTTGCGTAGCATTTCGGTCTGAATTTCCATGCCCTTATCCTCGTTTTCCGCCGTTTCGGACAGGCAGGACTGGAACCCGCGCCGGTCCTGTGGACCCGCAACGCAATTGGCTCCGATCCGGCTGCCCGCCGCAACCAGCTTCGATTCGTTTCTGCTTCAAGGCTGGTTTCCGGGCTCTGGAGCTGTCCCGCAGGGGGACCTACCCGGCGCCTTCCCGGACGCGCTGTCCAGTGGCCTTCTGCCGTGGCTGTTCGCTCCACCACCGTTGCGGGGGCAGCGCCGGGATCTGACCGGCTTCCCAATTCTCCGCCCTCCCTTCAGGCGGCACCTTGAGTGTGTCCATCTAAGCCTGAGGACCGGCCGGGCAACTGCCAATAGACGACATCCGATTCCAGAAAGACGACAGGAGGACGGAATGAAAACGGCACATAGGCGGGCAATATTATGCATAACAAACAAGGAAATAGGTGAAACTTCGCGCGGGCGTCGGGTTTTTCGGCAGCGCCGTTCATGGCGCGAAGGTCATTGGCCATTCTGCGACACTGCTCATCAGCGCAAGGGGCGATCGACGCCTCGGACATGACCGGAACGAAATCGTTAACCGTAAGGATCTAACATCCGCTGCGATCAACCCGTTTGCGGACAGGATGGCGCGACGACGCCCATGGCAAAACTCCGATATTACGACGCCGCCGACAAGGCGCCGGCCGCAACGCCGAAAGCCACGGCTCACACCGAGTTCCTGCGGACCGGCCGGATCGATAGACGCCGGTGGTTGCCGGACGAGCGTCAGTATCTGAGTTATGCCGAGGTCGCCCAGCAGACGGCGCGAAAGCTGACGACAGCCGGCGAGACGACCCACAGGCGAATCAACGGTTTTCATGCCTCGATCCGGTTCCCGAAGATGGTCTTCCACCGCACGCTCGCCAGCAGCCCGCATCTCGGATATTGCCACGTGACCGCCGCGAAAACGCGCCTCGCAGAACACCATGAGATCACCTGGTCCTTTTACTTCGCGAACTTCTTCTGCGACCTCGGGGACGAGACGCATTTCTTCGACCGGATCCAGCCGGGCTATTCGCGCATGTTTTTCGCGGTCGCAATCGAGCCCGATGCCGGCGAGGAGCGGATCGTCGTCAATCGCAATGTGCGCGGCAACGGTCTGATTTTCCGGACGCAGGATCCTAAGGTGGCACTGAAGAACGTGCTGATGCTCGGCGCACGCGACGAGGCCTTGCGCCGGATCATTCGCGGACTTTGACCAAGAAAATCGTTCTGTTTTCGCAATCTCTCCGTTAGAGCCTTTCCTGTTTGAATGGAAAGGCTCTAAGGAAAGCGGCGGAAAGGATCAGAACGCCATGGCCGAAATCATCGACACGCGCATCGAACCGGAGCGGGCAATCGAGACGGCCTGCGCTGTTCTTTCGGACGCGGAGCCCGTCGCGATCCCGACGGAGACGGTCTATGGCCTCGCCGCCGATGCCACGACGTCAGATGCGATCAGCCGCATCTATGAAATGAAGGGGCGGCCGCGGTTCAATCCGCTGATCTGCCACGTCTCCGATCTGGCGATGGCAGAGGCCCATGTGACCTTCGATCCGCTCTCGAGACGTCTGGCCGAGGCTTTCTGGCCCGGGCCACTTACGCTGATCCTGCCGCAGCGGCACGAAAGCACCGTGCACACGCTCGCATCTGCTGGTCTCGACACGCTCGGGATTCGGATGCCCGACGGCTTCTCGCGTCGGGTGATCGCCCGGTTCGGGCGGCCTCTGGCAGCGCCGAGCGCCAACACGTCGGGCAAGATCAGCCCCACCAGTGCGGCCCATGTGCAGGGGGATCTGGGCCCCAGGCTGAAGCTTATCCTCGATGCAGGGCCGGCCGCGATCGGGCTGGAATCCACCATCGTCAAGGTCGACAAAGGAGCCCTTCGGCTGCTGAGGCCCGGGGGACTTGACGCCGCGGAGATTGAAGCGCTCACGGGGCTCGCTATCGAGCGGCCGGAGACGGCCGGCGCCACGATCGAGGCGCCGGGCATGCTAGCCTCCCACTATGCGCCCCGCGCGGCTGTACGCATCAATGCCGACGACGTGCGGAGAGGCGAAGCCCTGATCCGCTTCGGAGGAAAAGCGCTGCCCGGTGAAGGCGATGCCGCAATCGTCATGGATCTAAGCCCCACGGGCAGCCTGCGGGAAGCCGCGGCCAATCTTTTTGATTATATGAAGAAAGCGGATGTCAGCGGCGCTGCGACCATTGCTTTCGGCCCGATCCCCAGCGAAGGGCTCGGAGAAGCGATCATCGACCGGTTGCAGCGCGCGGCCGCGCCGCGAAGCTGATAGCCGTCGGTAAGCCTGAAGCAACCAACCTGATCCAAGGCAGGCCCATGACCATCTCACTTCCGTCTCCCGAGCTCATCGCCTCCTTCGCCGAGATCGTCGGCCCCGCCAACGCACTGACCGCGCCGGCAGACGCGGCACCTTATCTCGTCGAGTCCCGCGGGCTCTATCGCGGTACGACGCCGCTCGTCCTGAGGCCCGGCACCGTCGAGGAAGTTTCGCTGATCATGCGGCTTGCAAGCCAGACTCGTACCGCCGTCGTCCCGCAAGGCGGCAATACCGGGCATGTGGCCGGCCAGATCCCGCGCGAAGGCAAGGCGGATGTGGTCCTCTCCCTCGAACGGCTCAACCGCATCCGCGACATCGATCCGGTTGGCAACGTGATCGTCGCCGATGCCGGCTGTATCCTGGCGGACATCCAGAAGGCGGCCGACGACGTCGACCGGCTTTTCCCCCTGTCGCTCGGTTCCGAAGGCTCGGCCCGTATCGGCGGCAATCTTTCGACCAATGCCGGCGGCACAGCCGTGCTTGCCTATGGCAACATGCGCCAGCTCTGCCTGGGTCTGGAGGTGGTGCTTCCGACAGGGGAAATCTGGGACGGGCTCCGTCGCCTGAAGAAGGACAATACAGGCTACGATCTGCGCGATCTCTTCATCGGCGCCGAGGGAACCCTGGGCGTGATAACCGGCGCCGTGCTGAAGCTCTACCCGAAACCCCGCGGGCACCAGGTGGCCTTTGCCGGCCTCAGGAGCGTCGAGGACGCGCTCATGCTTTTCGATCGCGCATCGAGCCTTTGCGGCCCGGCACTGACCGGCTTCGAACTGATGCCGAGGCTCGGCATCGAATTCACCACCCGGCATATCGCCGGCGTACGCGACCCGATGGAAACGACGCATCCTTGGTATGCGCTGATCGATATCTCCACCTCGGATTCGGCCGATGGCGCCGAGCGCATGGTCCAAGACCTCCTCGAGGCCGGGATCGCGGACGGCCTCGTCGAAAACGCCGTCATCGCCCAGAACGAGGCGCAGCGCAAAGCCCTCTGGCATATGCGCGAGAGCATGTCGCCAGCACAAAAGCCGGAAGGCGGCTCCATCAAGCACGACATCTCGGTCCCGGTATCGAGCGTTCCGGTCTTCATGGCGGAGGCCGATGCGCTGGTCTCGAAGGCCATCCCCGGCGCGCGCATCTGCGCCTTCGGCCATATGGGCGACGGCAATATTCACTACAACATCTCCCAGCCGGTCGGCGCGGACAAGCAGAGCTTTCTCGACCGATGGCGCGAGATCAATGCGATCGTCCACGCGGTCGTGCTCAAACATGATGGCTCGATCTCTGCCGAGCATGGCATCGGCCAGCTGAAGCGCGACGAACTCGCGGCGATACGCTCAACGATCGAGATCGACCTCATGCGGCGGATCAAGCATGCCTTCGATCCGGCGGGAATCATGAACCCCGATAAGGTGCTGCGCGAGGATTGAGGCGAGTGACGCGGAAGCACGTGCTTCCGGTCACGTCCTACCCGCCCCGCCTGAGCTGCGACAGCTGGAACAGTGTATCGGCGCTGATGCCGATATTGCCGCCGCCGCCCGAAAGCACAACCACCGCGGGATCTACTTCCGTATTGTTCTCCAGATCGTAGAGAACGGTGAAGCGCGCGAGAAGTTTCTTCAGTTCGGCCGGTTCGCTCAACTTCTCAAGATCGAGGTTCTTCTCGACGATTTTTGCCTGCTGATCGATATCCATGGAACTGAATTCGTCGGGCAGACTGAAGATGGTGCGGAACACTTCGGCGAGCGCATCATCTGCCAGGAGATCATAGGCGTCGACGAGAGAACCTGCCTGGCGCTCGAAATAGAGTGCCAGGCGCACACCTGCATTGTCATCGCCTGCCTGTTCTTCCAGCGTCTGGTGCAGATACCGGTCGAAGGTCTCGTAAAGCCCCTGCCGCGTGATGATGACGCTCTTGTCCTCGCGAAGAATATTACCGCTGCGGTCGAAATTGTACGAGGTGACCAGGGCGATATAGGATCCGGAGTTCTGCTGTTGATTGATGAAGCTCTTCGGGTCGTCCAGATCGGAGGTAAAGATTTCGCGGAGAAAATCGATGGTGACGTTCTCGGGATCGATGCCGTTTGCCTCGAGAGCGAAAGCCACCAGGCGGGAATCGGCCAGAAACGCGTCGAGAGAGGCGAGCTTGGCGACCTCGGCTGTATAATATTCGGCTTCCGCTTCAGCCTCGGCCTTGTCCTCTTCTGAACCAAAACGAGACTTGTTGACGATATAGGTCTTGGCGGTCTCCTGGATCAGTGTCTCCGGCTGAGCCAATGCCGGAACGCCGATATCGCCCGATGTCGTAAAGTTGAACAGCTGGGCGAGCTTCAGGTAACGCTCATCCTTCAGCGTGTAGACGAAGCTTCCCGGATCGGTGAGATCGCTCATCAGCACACGCTTGATCGTCCGTGTGCTTTCGGCATCCGGATCGAGACCGACGGCTTTCAGCGCGAAATCGTAAATCGAAGCCGTTTCGATGAAGTCACCGACGGACACCATCTTCTCGACGGCAAGCTTATAGGCGCCTATCGCCTTCTCGTCGGCTGCGTCGTCCTTGTCGTTATAGCGCGTCATGTAGCGGCTGGAGGTAAGCGTCGTCTGCTCCGCAGTCTGTGCAGCATCGCCCGCGGCCAGCGTACCGTCAGCCTGGAAATTGAAAGCCCTGGCGAGCGCCTTGTAGTTCTCGTTGCCCTTGCCGATCGTGTTGATGTAGCTGTCGGGATCGTCCGGATCGCTGGTCAGGATATTCTTGATCGTCGCCGGCACGATGGTGACCTCGTTGAGATCGAATGCCGTGCGGATGTAGTTGTAAATGCGCGTATCGGCGACGAGCTCGCTGACGTTCGTGATGCTCGCGATCTTCTCCTCGAAATAGGCCTTGTTCAGCAACGCTGCCTGGGGCGTGATCCGCGGATTACTGGAAACGTAGAGTTCATTCATGGTCTTCTTGTGCGCGGCAGTCTGAGCCGATCCGGCGGCCACCGTGCCGTCAGCGCTGAACTGGAAAGCCGCCGCCATCGCCAGGTAATTGCTGACGGTGGAAATCGACTTGTTGTAGGTGGCTATCTTCGCCTGGAGTTCCAGCTTCTCCGCCTGCGTCGTGCCGCTCTGCTGGAGCTTCGCCTGAGCGTCGGCTCTGGCCGTCTGGAGCTCCGTTAGTCTGGGTTCGAGCACGGTGTTCTCGTAGCTGTCCGGATCGTCGGCATTGCTGGAAAGGACGTTGCGGAGCGTTTCACGGGAGTACGTGCTCTCGTCGATACCGAAAACGGTAAAGATGTAGGCCCGCAGACGGTCATTGTTCAGGAGCTGATCGACGCTCGTGACCTTGTCGACCATGAGGTTGTAGTAGCGCGTCTCTTCCTTCTGGGTCTCCCCGATGCTGGCGATACTCGTGTTGTAGAGGCCAATCATCTCGTCCAGTTGCACTTCGGTCTGGGAAACCGCCGTCCCGCCGCTGAAGCTGAACGCCATCGCGAATTCGCGGTAGCGTTCGTCCGTCAGCTTGTTGGCGAAGCTGTTGTCGTCGGCGAGATCGCTCTCGAGCACCTTCCGCATGAAGGCGACCGAATCGATCATATCGCCCAGGCCATAGGCCTTCATCGCGTAAGAATAGAGGCGGTAATCGGCGAGAAACGCGTCGACGGAGGCCACACTGGCGATGTTCTCCCTGTAATACTGCGTATCCCGGGCGACGATCGTCTGCTCCGACACGCGCCGCAGGCTGAGCTTCATGTCCCGTGCGATCAGATTGTAGTCGAGATAAGTCGAAACCATACGTCGCCCGCCAGCAAGAAACGGGACCGCCGGCGCTTCGACGTCCCCTGAAACCACTCCGATGATGGTGAAGATCGCCCAGCATGCTTGTGTGTGGCTTTTCCCGCTGGAGCGGGATCGGGAAAACTGTGTATGGTTTCCGCCCGCACCCGCTGGCAAAGCGCACCGAAAAATGCCAGCGATTTCGTTGACGAAAGAGAAACCTTGCCGCGTCGGCTTTTGCTAACCATTGGACACAGCAAAGTTTTTTTAACCGCGAATTTTAAGTCGCCCGGAAGGGAGCCGCCCTATCCTCCACGCTCAGAGGACGAAAAGTCCCGACGGAAAGGCCGGAAACGGCTCTCAAGGAAAAACAAGGGCGATTCGAAATGCGCAATTCACTCTCTCAACCGGCATGGGTCGAAAACACGCTCAGACTTGACCCGAAGCGATTTCCGCAGCAAGCAAGCTACGTGTTGCGCGGCCACACGGGGAATGTCAGCATCAGCCTTGACGAGCGTGGCGCTGTTCTGCGCAAGGTGCTACCATCCAGCGGCCTGCCGCTTTCGATCGCTCTACCGGCGCGAGCTTTCAAGGGCGTGGCGGCGCGGGCGATAGACCATGGCGACGGGGAGGTTACAGTGACGCTCGAACTCCATCACGATGATCCGGATCTCTGCATTCCGCTGCTCGTGGCTCATGATCTCTCCGACATCGCGGCCGACTGGCGTGCCTGGGCCGATGCCTATCGCGTCCCGATGCTCATGGTGGAAGCAGACGGGGTCGCACGGCCGCTCGAGGAGCATATAGGCGATGTCCGCGCCGCTCAGGCGAAGCCGCGCCGTCGTCACTCATTTTTTGCCGAGCGCCGGCCGCGATTCCTCGTGCGCCGCTCCACCGGCAGTCTCGGTATCCAGATGAAGATCGACGGACGCGAAATCATCGCACGGGCCTGAACAAAGCCTACCCTCTCGACTGATCAACCGGCCGCGCCCGCGGCCGGTTTTTGCTTGTTGCGGCAACGCTTCATGCAACCACGATATCTTTCCGCATTGCGGGGAGTGTTACCGCCGAAACAAACCCATCGCCTCCTTCATGCCATAAGCGGCTCGTATCCAAGGACACGTATGAAGGAGACAACATGATCCGCAAACGCCTTCTCGCGACCCTCTCAACCGTCCGAGTCCTGCTCGGCAGGCACATAGCAGCCCGGCGCCGCAAGGTGGCGACCGAATCGAGTTGGGCATAAAACCGGCGTTTCCGCTGGGATTTCGTATCGATTTGGCTCTACCGACAATCCTCCGGATTCCGGAGGATTTTTCATATCAGGCGAACGAGAAGCGAGAGCACCAGTCCGGCAAAGATGATGAGGCCGACGACGCCGTTGAACTTGAACAGCGCGAGGCATTGCAGCGGATCGTGGATGTTCAACACCAGTATCTGATAGGCGAGCATCACCGCCGCCACCACAAGCCCTAGATAGGCGAAGAAGCCGGCGCCGGCCGCGAGGAACGCGAAAAGCATCAGGAGAACGGCGATCCCATAGAGCCCGATCAGCCACGGCCGCGGATTGTCGCCGAAGCGGCGGGCTGTCGAGCGAACGCCGATCAGTTCGTCGTCCTCCCTGTCCTGATAGGCATAGATCGTGTCATAGCCGATCGTCCAGGTGATGGCCGCCGCGTAGAGCATGACCGGCGCGAAGGACAGGCTGCCGAATTCCGCCGCCCAGCCCATAATCGCGCCCCAGGAGAAGGCGAGGCCGAGGAAGAATTGCGGCCAATCCGTAAAGCGCTTGGCGAACGGATAGATCGCCACCAACGCGAGCGACAGCACGCCGAGAAAAATCGTGAACCCGTTGAACTGTAGCAGGACGGCAAGACCCACAACCGACTGCAGCAACATGAATGCCTTCGCCTGGAAGCGCGTTACGCGACCGGAAGGTAGCGGGCGCGAGCGTGTACGAGCGACTTCCATGTCGATATCGTGATCGACGATGTCGTTGTAGGTGCAGCCGGCGCCACGCATGGCGATCGCCCCGACGATGAAGAGAAAGATATGGAAGAGGAAACGCCCGGCCGAGAAGCTGCCGAGCGATGCGGCCGCTCCGGCTGCCATCGCGGCGGACCAGAGGCATGGCCACATCAACAATTGCCAGCCGATCGGACGGTCCCAGCGGGCGAGCTGCGCATAGGGCCATAGCGCTCGCGGCAAGACCCGGTAGACCCAATTGTTGGACGGCGCATCGTGGACGCGGCCGGAATCGATGGAAGAGCTGTTCATAGCCACTGTTTGGCCCTGCAAACACGGCCGGTCAAGCGCCCCGTTTCAATCCCGTCCGATCCTTCAGGCACCAGTCAGGGTAGCGTGAAATCGAAGCGGTAGGTCGCGGATACGCCGACGAGGAACTGGTCGCGGCTGCCGCGCTCGTTGACGAGGCTTGAATCGGCGGCCGCACCCAGCAGTCGACGATATTCGGCATAGGCGCCCGTCTCCAGCTTCTCCGTCGCCTGCCAGTTGATCGCCGCGCCCAGACCCACGGAATGAATGCCGCCATCGGGGTCATAGGTACCGAGGCCCGAAGCTGCTGACTCTGCAGCGTTGACGCCGTAGTAGGCGTCGAAATAATCGCTTGTTGCCGCGGTCAGTCGCGGTCCGGCCGAAATGCGGATCGTTTCGCTGACATCCGTGAAGGCGTCGGCCGTAATATCGGCGACCACCCCGTGATGGCTGCGGATACCCTGACGGGCTTCAGCGCGGAAACGCATCCAGTCCGTGGGGTAGAACTCGGCGAAACCGCCGAGTTCGCCGCCGAATTTCACCGGGTCGAGGCCTTTGAGATCGTCAGAGGCATCTTCATCGCGCTCGAAGATCAGTTTGCCGACAGCACCGGCACGAAAGTGGACGTGATCGACCAAGGCATAGGATATGTTGTCGTTGCGGGACGAAAAGCGCACGCTGCTTCCCACCTTGCCCATCGAAACGAGCGGCGCCGCCTGAAGCATCGTCTTTGAGCTGCCTTCATATTCCGGACCGAGAAAGCCGGTGGCGCCGACCTTCAGGTACCAGTCCCCCGACCATGGATACTGACGGTCTTCGGCCGAAGCTACACCAGCCGAAAGGAGGAAAGCCTGAGACGCGAGCAAAACAACAGGGATGCGCAATCTACACTCCGGAGAATAGTTTGTCGGCGGGGGGAACCTGAAACGTGACGGTGCACGTAAAAGGGGCGAAAGTTCAAGTCATTCAATGCCAGCCTATCGGCAATAAGGCCTACGATTTCGTTAACCCGTCGCTTCGGCTTCCATTTCACATATCAGGCGAAAGGAAGATTGCAAATTGGACTACAGCGCCGCAGGTCTTATAGACGTGCTTAAGCCTCTGCACTTCGATTTCCTTTTTGCACTACAGCGCCGTGCGTCTTATCAGACGCACAAAGGTCGCTGTAGCACTTTGATCTGCTGCATGTTTTTGTCCTCCAGTCGGATCCGATTAAATGAAACATGCAGTAGTCCTCGGCGCCAGTGCGGGACGATGGTCGGTCAGGTCCGCTGGTCGCGTAGATAGACGCTGGGCGGCGCGCCGAGCATGCGGCGGAACATGGTCGTGAAGGCAGCGACGTTCTCGTAACCGGCATCCAACGCAACCGTGGTTATCGGTTCACCGTCGGCAATGCGAGGCAGCGAAGCGAAGATGCAGGCCTGCTGCCGCCAGGTGCCGAAGCTGACGCCCGTCTCCTGCCGGAAGAGCCGCGTAAAAGAACGTCGGCTGATGCCCATGCTCGCCGCCCACGCATCGATGCTCGCGGATGCCGACGGCGCCTCGACAAATTGCCGACAGATAACCGCAAGCTTGCGGTCCCGCGGGAAAGGCAGCCCCAGGGGCCTCTGAGAGAGCCGAGGAATTTCCGTGAGCAGCAATTCCATGATCAGGCTCTCGCGCTTCTCGGTAGATGCTTCGTTCCCTGCAACGATAAGTTCGTCGATGAGACTGCCGACGAGCGGGCTCATCTCCAACACGAGAGGCCGGCGCGCTTCGCTTGCCTCTGGCGGTATGTAAGTCGAATGCATGCGGACGTCGCTGACCATCTCGGCCGAGTGCTCAATTCCCGCGGGGATCAGCAGGGCATGACCGGGAGGGATCATCCAGCGCCCGCCCGAGGTGTAGACGAGCACAACGCCTGAACGCGCCCACCAGAGTTGGGTCCGGCTATGGCTGTGGGGAGGCACGACGAGGCCGCATGCGTAATCCTTCCCAATCGCCAGAACGGGTGCGTTCGCCTTCTCGATCCATTCCAGGCTTCTGAAATGGTCAGCGTCGGGCAACTTCGGCAGGTAGCTTCCATCGGATATCGGCATCTGGCCCACTCGCGAAAGAAATCGACCAAATCACAAAAGCAGGCCAGCGGCAAGCCGTTTAGAGATGAGCCGAAACGGCTCCCCTGGCGAGCCGCCCCGAAGGAACATTCCATGGCAACGGTCACGTCCGCGGGCAGCATCAGCCCCGAAAAGACAGCATTCTCGGTCATTTTGGCAGTCAGCTTCTGCCACATGCTGAACGACATCATGCAATCGCTGCTGACGGCGCTCTATCCTTTGCTCAAGGAAAACTACGCTCTCGATTTCGTCCAGATCGGCCTTTTGACATTCACGTTCCAGGTGACGGCTTCGATGCTGCAGCCGCTCGTCGGCATCGTGACGGATCGTTGGGCCCTGCCCTATTCGCTGCCCTTCGCCATGCTCTCGACCTGCATGGGCCTGCTGCTCCTCGCCAATGCCGACCACTTCTGGATGCTGCTTGTCGCAGCGAGCCTGATCGGCATCGGATCGGCGATCTTCCATCCGGAATCCTCCCGCGTGGCCCGCCTCGCCTCGGGCGGTCGCCACGGCTTGGCGCAGTCGCTGTTCCAGGTCGGCGGCAATGCCGGAAGCGCGCTGGGGCCGCTGCTGGCCGCTTTCATTGTTCTCCCTTTCGGACAGGGCAGCCTCGGCTGGTTTTCCGTCGTCGCGATCACGGGGTTCTTCGTGCTCTCCTGGGTGAGCACGTGGTACGTGCGCCACCGTCGCTCGACCATGAGCCGCCCTGTCCCGAGCCGGGTGCTGCCGCTGCCGAAGACGCGCGTCATGTGGACGATTGCGATCCTCGTCCTGCTGACGGCGACGAAGAACGTCTACCTCACCAGCATCTCGAGCTACTTCACCTTTTTCGCCATTGAAAAATTCGGCACGAGCGTACAGCAGGCGCAGTTGATGCTTTTCCTGTTCCTCGGCTCGGCAGCCGCAGGCACGTTCCTCGGAGGCCCGATCGGCGACCGGTTCGGCGCGCGCTTCGTCATCTGGTTCTCGATCCTCGGCGTCGTGCCGTTCACCCTTCTGCTGCCCTATGCAAACCTTTTCTGGACGGGCGTGCTGAGCGTCATCATCGGCCTTATCTTTTCGTCGGCCTTCTCGGCGATCGTCGTCTTCGCGCAGGAACTCGTTCCGGGCAGGGTGGGGCTCATCGCCGGTGTCTTCTTCGGCTTTGCCTTCGGCGCCGGCGGCATGGGCGCCGCGGTTCTCGGGGTCGTCGCCGACCGGCAGGGAATCGAGTTCGTCTACCTGATCTGCTCGTATCTCCCGCTCCTCGGACTGCTCACCATATTTTTGCCGAAGCTGCCTGCGCGATAGAGTTGCGTTTGCTCGCGTCGTCCGATCTTTGCTCCTGACGTAAGCATTCCTCAATCATTGCCGGGTAGCGTCCGGCGATGGGGGTGAGCAGGGGCGAAGAATGAGGGCATGTGGGGTAATTGTCGTTCTGACGGCACTGCTTTGCGCTTCAGCAAGCCGTGCCGAGACGCTCAACCTGCTTATCTGGGAAGATTATGTCGACCAGGATCTCATCGATCGCTGGACCGAGAAGACGGGCGTCTCCATCCGCCAGATAAATTTCGACAGCGACGACGCCCGCGACGAGATCCTCGCAGATCCCGGCCGCAACATCGATCTTGTCATCGTCGATGAGGGCGGCGCGAAGCTTTTCGGCCGCAAGGGCATCATCGAGAAGCTCTCCGACGTCAACGTTCCCGCGCTCCAGGACTATGCGCCGGAATGGCGGAAAGCCTGCGCCGACTACGGGCTTCCCTATTTCTGGGGAACAGTAGGCATCCTTTACCGCTCCGACGTGGTTACACAGCCGCCGGCGTCCTGGCAGGACATGATGCGTCCTGCGCCGGCTCTTCGCAAGCACATCGCCATGTTCGATGACCAAAGCGAGATCTTCGTACCCCCGTTGATGCTGCTCGGCGCCTCGGTCAATGCCGATGATACCGAAACCCTCAAGGCCGCTTTCGGGCTCCTGAAGGCACAGGCGCCTTTCGTACTGACCTATGATTACGTCATCACCTCGATTCAGGATCCGGCTTTGGCCGGGGACATATATCTGGCGCTGGGCTACAGCGGCGATCAGCACGTACTCAACAAAAAAGCTGGAAAGGCGGGGCTCTGGCGCTATTCGGTCCCGAAAGAGGGCACGTTGTCGTGGCTCGACTGCTTCTCGGTCACGGCCGGGTCGCCCCGCAAGCAACAGGCCCTCGCGTTCCTGAATTTCATCGGATCGCCTGAGGCGGCCGCCGCCAACGCGCTCGCGCTCAACATGCCGACCGCAAGCGGCCCGGCGCTCAGGCTCCTTCCAGACACCATGCGCGCCGATCCGGAAATCTACCCGCCGACCGAAACAATGGAGAAGAACCAGCATCCCCGGGAACTGTCCGTCCGCTCGATCGAGGCGCGCCGGCGCATTATCAACACTTTGGCGAATTTCCAGTGACCCTCGGCAAGCGCGCGCTCATCCTGATCTTTCCAGTCGTTCTGGCGGGCTACCTTCTGGCAGCCTTTTCAGTTCACGTGGCGCAGAGCCGCTCCATCCGCGCACTCGAGCACGCCAAACTTTCGCAACGGCTGGAGCATGCCGCAGCCGTCTTTCAGAACGAGGTTCGACGCAGTCGCGGTGCCCTCAATGCACTGCTGAGCGGCAATGCGTTACGCCAATATGTCGCCGAAACAGACAGGAAATACCGCGCCACCGCATTCGGCGTCCGGCTGCAGGAGAGCCTGAAATCGCTACTGGACGATCCCGCGGGCTACCTGTCCTTTGCGGTTCTCAACACCCGGCTGGAAACCGAGTACTACTTCGAAAACAGCTGGGATCCTTTTGCGGAGATCGATCAGGCACAGCTCGATCTCGCCCGCCAGCTGGCCAACGGTTCGAAACTCGGCGACTGGACCTATGTCGACGCCACCGGTGAAAGGCCGCGGATCGTCTATTCCTTGTTCGTCGATCCGATAACCTTCGGCCGGCCTTCCCCCAGCAACAGGAAAAATGCTCTCTTGATGCAGGTTGCGGTGCAACCCGATCGTTTTCTGAAGCTGCAGGCAGCCCTTGAAAAGGAATATGGAGCGGATATCGTCCTCCAGCCCTGGCCCCTCGCGGTTACCGACGACCTCTCGGCGAGCGTCCCTCTCGGACCTTCCCTGCATGCGACCTTGACGGTTTCGGATACGCATTTCAACGCACAGATGCTGCGGCAGAAAGTGCTTCTGGCGCTTGGCGCATTGGCCATGAGTCTGTTCTCGATCTGGCTCATCGTCGTGCTCATTCGCCGCTTCATAACCGGGCCGATCGCAACGCTCGATGCCAATGTCATGGCCGTGATGGCCGCAGAACGCGAAGAGATCGCAAAGGTGGGCGGGGCGGGAGAAATCGGCCGTCTTACCGGCAACATCCGCGAGCTGCATCGGCAATCCGTGCAGTCCCTTCAACTCGTACAGCGGAGTTCATGGACCGACGCGTTGACAGGCATCAACAATCGGGCGCGCTTCAACATCCTTGCAGCGCAGGCCGTGCGGGAAACCGTCGCGTCCGGCGACAAATGCAGCCTTCTTTTCATCGACATCGACAATTTCAAATTTGTCAACGACAAGCACGGCCATGACGTCGGAGACGAACTCCTGAAGACGCTCGCGGCCCGGATCGCCCATGATGTCGGGGCAATCACGGGCGGGCGCGGTCAGGAGCCGGCCATTCTCGCCCGGCTGTCCGGCGACGAGTTTGCGGTTCTCCTACGCTCGCAGCCCGGCGACGGCGTGGTGAGGGAGACCTGCGCTGCAATCCTCGCGCTATTTTCGGACGGGTTCGAGCTGTCCGGCAAGCGTTATCCGGTCACGGCAAGCATCGGCGTGGCGGTATGTCCTGATGATGCGAGCTCGGTCGCGGAACTGATCTCGAATTCGGACGCCGCAATGTATCAGGCCAAAAGCGCCGGCAAGAACCGCTCCGCCCGCTTTTCCCGCGCGCTCAACGACAAGCGAACCCGCCAGCGACAGATCCAGGACGAGCTGCGCTCACTCGACCCTGACCAACAGTTTCATCTGGTCTACATGCCCATCGTGGACGCGGGCGGAAAAGTTAACGGCTGCGAGGCGCTGCTGCGCTGGTACTCGCCGGTCCTGGGGAACGTGACGCCCGATGAATTCGTGCCGATCGCCGAGAGCTCCGGTCTGTTCACGAAGATCGACTGGTGGGTCGTAGACAAGGCGATGTCGGACTGCCGTCAGCTGAAGGCGCTGTTCGGGCCAGATACGGTGCTGGCGATCAACATATCGTCGGCCGAGCTGCACTCGAAGGCGATCAGTGAACATCTTTCGGACTGCCTCGCGCGCCACAATCTCGAGGCTCAATCGATCGACATCGAGCTTACAGAGACTTTCGCGGTCCAGATCAGCGACCAATTGCGCCTGCGTATGGATGAGTTGCGAAGCAAGGGCTTCCGGCTGTCCATAGACGATTTCGGCGCTGGCTACACTTCGGTCCAGCAGATCATCGGCTACGCCGCCGACACCATCAAGCTCGACCGGGAGCTCGTCTCGAACCTGAACGCTTCGGAGTCCCTGGCGGTGCTCAGGGCGGTGATCGCGCTATGCCACGCGAAAGGGATGGCCGTGGTCGGGGAAGGTGTCGATACGCCGGAAAAGCTCGCTATGTTGAAGGCTGCAGGCTGCGACCGCTTTCAGGGCTATCTGATCAGTAAGCCGCTCCCGCTCGCCGAACTGGCAATCTGGGCGTTGTCTCGCGTCGCGCACGCCGTTGAAAAACCGGCTGACAGCAGCTTCCGGCCCGAGAGCAAGACGCCGGAAGACGCAAGGAAAATTGCAGGCTGAACCGCTTTTCCCTTGACCTCGTCCCGCCTGCCGTCCTAACCGCAGCGCTATAATTCCTGACGGCGAGGATGGCGATGAAGGTTCTTCTGATCGGATCGGGCGGCCGCGAACATGCGCTTGCATGGAAGATCGCGCAATCGCCGAGGCTGACCACTCTTTATGCCGCGCCCGGCAATCCCGGCATCGCCGAAGAGGCCGCAATCGTTGCGCTCGACGTGGGAAACCACGTGGCCGTGGTCGATTTCTGTCGCAGCCATGCAATCGACCTCGTGGTCGTCGGTCCCGAGGCGCCGCTGGTCGCCGGTCTTGCCGACGTCCTTATCGGGGCGGGCATTCCGGTTTTCGGCCCTTCCGCCGCAGCGGCTCAGCTAGAAGGTTCCAAGGGTTTTACCAAAGACCTCTGCGCGCGATATGGAATCCCGACCGGCGCCTATAAGCGTTTTTCCGACGCCGAGTCCGCCCGGGCCTATGTTCGCGAACAGGGCGCGCCGATCGTCATCAAGGCGGACGGGCTTGCCGCCGGCAAGGGTGTGACCGTCGCGATGAACCTCGAAGAGGCCCTTGCCGCAGTCGACGAATGCTTCGCCGGCGCCTTTGGCGCGGCCGGCGCCGAGGTGGTGGTCGAGGCCTATCTCGATGGCGAGGAAGCGAGCTTCTTCTGCCTTTGCGACGGCAAGAACGTGCTGCCGCTCGGTTCTGCGCAGGACCACAAGCGTGTCGGAGACGGCGACACCGGACCGAACACCGGCGGCATGGGGGCCTATTCGCCTGCGCCGGTCATGAGCCCCGAGATGGTCGAAAGGACGATGAGAGAGATAATCCAGCCTACCGTTCGCGGCATGTCCGAAAACGGTTATCCCTTCACCGGCGTGTTCTTTGCCGGCCTGATGATTACGGAGAAGGGGCCGGAACTCATCGAGTACAATGTGCGCTTCGGCGATCCCGAATGCCAGGTGCTTATGATGCGCCTCCAAAGCGACCTCCTTCCACTGCTCTATGCGGCGGCCACCGGGACGCTCGAAGGCATGAAGGCCGAATGGCGGGACGACGTTGCTCTGACCGTGGTGATCGCCGCGCGCGGCTATCCAGGCTCCTACGAAAAAGATACGCCGATCGACGCCCTCCCCGAGGCATCCGCCACAACGAAAGTGTTCCATGCCGGCACCACAATGAAGGACGGCAGACTGGTTGCTAACGGCGGCCGCGTGCTGAACGTCACCGCCACGGGAAAGTCGGTCTCGGTGGCGAAGGACGCGGCTTATGCGGCCGTTCGCAACGTTACCTGGGAAAACGGCTTCCATCGCAACGACATCGGCTGGCGGGCGGTCGCGCGCGAGACGGCCTGACGGCTCCAGCGAGTGGCGCTGCAGGAAGGGCCGTATCGTTCAACTTTTATCATTTCTCCTGACAGGGCGGTAACGGGAGGCCGTTATTCTCACCTCGACCAATCGAGGATAGATCAATGCGATCCCTGCTGATCACCGCCGCTCTCGTCTCTGCCGCCGGTCCGACGGCGGCCTCTTCGATCGAGGACGTCACCTCCGGCGAGGCCGTCAATTCGAGCGTAGCAACGGTTTCCTGCGCCGATTGTCCGCCTTTGCAGCCGAAGAAGAAACATTCCTACGTCGTCCCCGAGCTTGCGCCGGGCACGGATCGCGTTGAGATCAAGGAAATCCACGGAGCGGTGAAGTCGGTCCGCACAGAGGCGTGGCTGGGCGGATCGCCGGTGATTTTCGTCAACGATGCATCCAACGAGGCAATCCGGGCCGCGGCAATGAAGACCGGTGAGCAGGCCGTAGCAGATCGTTCGGCAACGGCCTTCCCCCCGGCTATTTCGGAAATCTCTATCGACGGCACCGCAAAAACCGCTTCGGTTGCGACGATCTCTCAGGCGATGCCGGTTACCGCGTCCGAAGCTGGCGGTTCACGGAAAATTGATCCGGCAGCTTTCGATCTTCGCCTAAATTGATACCATATCATTAAGGTTCCCTGCCCCGGTCAGTCGATGTTCAAGGCTGGCGGGCAAATTCGCTGCAATAGCGAGAGATTGCGCCCCTGAGAGAAGCAGGGGCGTAATCTTTAGAGCGACACTCCGATTTCGCGACCCGGTGTCGGCACACCTGCCGCCATCATCGCGCGGCGCGCCAGGGGTTAAGGACGGTCAGTCCTGCCGCCTCGAATGGACTGACATCTCGAGTGGCAACCATCAGGCCGCGTGATGCCGCCGTCGCGGCGATGTAGCCGTCCGCCTTTCCGATGCCCCTGCCAGCCATTTTCACCCGCGCCATCAGGTTAGCATAGGCCTGTGAGGCGCCCAGATCGAAGGGCAGGACACGCCCGGAAAAGGCCGGCAAGACCTCTCGCTCCAACCGATCCAAATAGATCGTTCGACGCGTGCCTGCGGGCATGGCCGCTAAACCGAAGCGCAGTTCGGCTACCGTGATCGTGGACAGGTAGAGGGTTTCCACCATCTGCGCGTCGATCCAGGTCAGCACGTTGGAATCCGGCTCGATCCTCCACAGTTCGGAGATCACGTTGGTATCGAGAACGATCACTCAAAGCCCATCGGCTCGGCCGGGGTCTTGTCGCGAAGCTGATTGAAGCCCTCGGCTTCGGAGTCGGTCAGCCCCCCCGCTTCGCGCGCAATTGACGTCAGCAGTGAACCAAGCTTCAAGCGACCCTCGGGCTTGGCGGCCTGTTCGAGGATGCTGCGAATTTCGGCCTCGGTGCTACGGCCGTGCATGGCCGCCCGAACACGGATAGCACGATGCACCTCGCTCGGAACGTTGCGGATTGTGATTGATGGCATTGCTTCGCATTCCAGATACTAGCTGCATTGATATCATCATAACATAATGCAAGCATACCGGCAAATCGAACGCAAGGTCGCCGCCAACCATGGAGTTGAGACGCGAGATGCGGTCGGAAAGCCGCACACACTCATCCCGCTCTAGCGACCAGCGCTTCTATGTCGCGGTCCGAATAGACCTCGATGCCGTTGGCGCGCAGCAGCGCGGCCGTCACGCCCTCACCCGCGACACGTTCACCGCTGAACCGGCCGTCATAGATGAAGCCGGAGCCGCAGGACGGGCTGCCGTCGATCAACAGGGCGAAGCGACAATTCGTCTCGCTTGCAAGCGCAAGAGCGTTCTGCGCGGCGCGGCGAAACTCAGCCGTCACATCGCCGCCAGTCCTCTCGAGGACACGGGCCCTCCCGGCGCGAGCACCTCGGCACCCGTCCTGCCGCCTTCGATCTCGGCCGGTGGACGCGGCACGGGCATGCCGGCAGTCATTTCCGGACAAATGGTGACGAGCCGGCCTTCCCTTCTCCAGCGATCGATCGCCGGGTGGACAAGCGGCTTCGATGCGCCGTCGTAACGCACCGCCTGCCCCATAAGGCAGGCACTGACGAGGATCCTCGTGATCATCGCCGAGTCATAACCGGCAGCCGGTAACGCGACAAGCTCGGCGATGCGAGAGCCACTCCGGCGTTACCCGGAGATCTTCGAGAAATCCGCGACCTCCCCCGTCGCCGAGCGGATGAGCCCCAGAAGTGCGAGGCGGTTTGCACGGATCGCCTTGTCCTCGTCATTGACGAGCACATCGTTGAAAAAGGCGTCGACCGGCTCGCGCAACTTCGAGAGAGCCTCCATCGCCGAGCGGAAATCTTCCTTGGCGATCGCCGCGCGCGCACCGTCCGACGCGACCTTGATAGAGGCATACAGCAACCGCTCGGCATCGAGCCGGAACAATTCTTCGTCAACCGAGCCTGCGACTTCCGTGCCCTTCTTCTCTTCGGCAGCGAGAATTTGCGTCGCGCGCTTCGTGCCGGCCAGAAGGTTTCTGCCCTCCTCGGCCGTGATGAAGGCCGTCAGCGCCTCAACGCGCCGAGCAATCATCAACAGGTCGTCCGCATCCGGCGCAAGAACCGCGTCGATCAGGTCGTGCCGAGCGCCAAGATCGCGGAGATAAACCTTGAGGCGATCATGGAAGAAAGCCAGCAGGTCACCGGAAACATCCGCCGCCATGGCCGGTCGCTGCAGTTTGAGTGAGGCCAGAGCGACGTCGAAACAGGGCAGGAGCGGCAGCCGAGCCCTTCCTTCGAGAATGAGGCGGATCACGCCAAGGGCCGCCCGACGCAATGCATAGGGGTCCTTCGAACCGGTCGGCCTTTCGTCGATCGCCCAGAAACCGACGAGGGTATCGAGCTTGTCGGCAAGTGCGACCGAAACCGAGACGGGGTCGGTCGGCACGTGGTCCGACGGGCCCTGAGGCTTGTAGTGGTCTTCGATCGCATTGGCGACGGCCGCGCTTTCACCCTGCAATACTGCATATTTATGGCCCATGATGCCCTGCAGTTCCGGAAACTCGCCGACGGCCTCGGTGCGCAGGTCAGCCTTGGCGAGCACGGCCGCGCGCGCGACGGATGCCGGGTCGGCACCGGTGATCTTGGCGAGCGCTGCAGCGAGCGAACGGATACGGGCCACGCGCTCGCCTTGCGTGCCGAGCTTGGCATGAAAGGTCACGTTCAAGGCGTCCAGCTTGGCCATCCGCTGGTCGAGAGGTTTTTTCAGATCGAGCCCGAACTTCCCGGCAGATGCGGCCAGCGTTTCGAGATCCGGCAAATCGCCCTGGTCGCGCTTCCAGAAGTGGGCTGCGTCGGAGAGCCGCGCCCGTACGACCTTTCCGTTGCCATGGACGATTTCCTTGCCGCCATCCTTCGCCTCGATATTCGAAACGAGGATGAACCTGTTGGACAGCGTTTCTGCGCCGGGCTTGCGCGTAACGAAGCATTTCTGGTTGGTCTTGATCGTCAGCCGGATGATTTCCGACGGAATTGCGAGATAGCTTTCCTCGAAACTGCCCATCAGCACCTTCGGCCATTCGACCAGTCCGGCGACCTCTTCCAAAAGGCCCTCATCCTCGACGAGTTCAAGGCCATTGGCGAAAGCGATGTTGTGGGCGTCGGCGGAGATGATTTCCTTGCGGCGCTCCGCGTCGATCACCACCTTCGCCTTTCCGAGCTTCTCGGCATAATCGGCGAAGCGGCGGACGGCGATCGCCTCCGGTGCGTGGAAGCGATGGCCGTAGGTGATGTTGGACGCGACGATGCCGTCGACCTCGAAGGGGATCACCTTCGTCTCGTCATGTTCCGCGCCGAAGGTGCAGACGATCGACTGCAGCGGACGGACCCAGCGAAGGCTGCCCGGTATCGCCGAAGCGGCACCCGAGCGCATGGATTTCGGCCAGGGAAAGTCGCGAATGATCGCCGGCATCACGTCGGCGACGATCTCTTCCGCCTCCCGGCCGCGCCTGACGATGTGCGCGACATAGAAGTCGCCCTTCTTCGGATCATTATGGACATGAGCTTCACTGATGGACGAGAGTCCTGCCGCGCGCAGAAAGCCTTCGATCGCCTTATCGTTCGCATCGATGCGCGGCCCCTTGCGCTCCTCGCGCATATCGGCGGAGCGCGCATTCAGGCCGCGAATGTCGAGCGTCAGCCGCCGCGGCGTCCAGTATTCCCGCGCGCCTTCGTAGGTCAGTCCCGCCTCGACCAGAGCGTCGGTCACGAGCTTCTTCAAATCTCCGGCCGCTTTGCGCTGCATGCGGGCGGGGATTTCTTCGGAGCGCAGTTCAATGAGAAGATCGGGCATGAGACTTTGTTCTGTTCCGGAAGGGTGTCGCGGGAGCTTGAAGCGAGTCGCGTTCCAGCGAAATCACGCGCTGCGCTTTAAGCCATTGTTTTTGGCATGTCATTGTCCCGAAACCGCTGCGCTGTTTTGGGCGCCATGCCTTAGCAAGCTCTGGCCGAAATGTCATTAAGCCGAGCGAGGAAATCGACTGTCACCAGCCGCCGCCGCCGCCACCTCCTCCGCCGCCGCCGGAAAACCCGCCGCCGGAGGAAAAGCCGGAGGACGAACTCCTGGCCGGCGGCGGCAAGGAAGACGTGATCTTATCCGTCATCGAACCGGCCAAACCGCCGATCGTGTCGGTGAAGGATCCGGGGCCGAAGGAATCGCCATGATACCAGCTCGGCTGGTAGGCGGCCGCAGCCGCGCCGGCGGAAGCTGCAAGCAGCCAGCGCTCGAAGGTCTCGCTCCAGGGCTTCTCCACTCCGAGAGCCACTGCATAAGGAAGCAGGGTTTCGAAATGCCCGGGCGACATTTCCGGCGCGCTTTGCATGTTCAGCCGGTCCTTTTCGGCGAGCGTCAGGTATTGCCTGAGACCGTCGATACCATCCATCATGCGCGTACCCAGCGGTGTGGGCGCGCCCATGAGAAAATAGAACAGCCCGTTCACGAGGACGATGCCGCCGATTGCGAAGAACAACGGCAGGTCGGCTGGGTCGCTGGCTGAAAAGAGCGCGGCGAGAATGCTCGAAAATTCGGTGAAGAGCACGAACCCCATGAAAGCCAGGACCACGATCGAAAGGATTCGGCGTCTGAGGCTCGAGCTGCGCCGGAACGATTTGCCGACCGACACGGCGAAGGCGGCAATAAAGACGGCGAGAAAAACCGGGACGATCACGAAAGGAATGCTGTCCTCGCTCAAGCCGCCGAAGATGAGCAGCGCCGCGAGGGTGGCGGCCGAAAGAACGATGCCGACGACGACGTAACTCTTATTGGCGCGGTAATACTTTCCACGATGCTCGCGCTCCATCGCGCTGCGAAAGCCGGAACCGGCGGCCTGAATCCTCTTCCCATTCTCGCGGTCGATGGTGAGCTTGCCGTCAGCGGCTTCGACCGCCCTCATCAAGGCCGCTTCGCCGGTCGGCAGCTTTTCACCGGTCTTGCCCGTGGCGGTGATGATGATCGCATTCTTCAGGTCTTCCAGGACAACATGTCCCCGCACCGCAAGGTTGAGCGCCGCAGCTGAGAGAGCCGTCCATCCCCCGCCGGAAAAACCCTTGTTATCGATGTAGTTGACCAGCGCGGGCGAGACACCCTCCGGAGGATCCCAGCGCGGGACCATGACCCCGCGCGTCGGGTCGCGGCCGACACGAATCCAGGCGCGCCCGTAATAAAGCGTCACGAAGAGGAGGCCGGCTCCGGCGATGACCAGGGCCGCGTGGTCGCGCAGCCACCAGATATTTTCCTGCGAAGGAGTGGGGCGCTCGATGCTGCCCTTGGGCAGCTTGATCGCGACGGTCAATCCTTCCTGCGGGCGCAGCCGGCGCGTCGTCGCGAAGAAGATTTCGTCACCCTCCTCCACCGCCCGCGCATCTTTTTCCGTCGCCCCGTAGCCGCCGGTAAAGACGTCGAGCGCCTTCGCCTTCACTCCATCAGGCAGTGTCACGGTGGCCGTGGCCTCCTCGATCGGAAATGCCCATTCGGTTCCCGTCACATTCCAGTAGAGTTCGTCGTGATCATCGAAGAAGCGTATCTGCCGGCTCGTCTCATAGGTGATCTGGAAGGTGTGCTCGCCATGCGGCAGCAGAACGTCGGCGTTCCCGGTGTAGATGCGGATGCCGCCGTTGATCGATTCGGTCCGGTAATCCTCATCATCGCCATCCCGCTCGACGGAGAGGAGTTTGAAGTCGACCTTGCTGCGGCGGTCGCGCTCATCGACGAAGGTCAACGGAAAGTCGCGGTAGATGCCGCGCCTTATCTGGTTTCCCTCCACATTGGCCGTAATCGTCTCGGTTACCGTCAGCGTGCCGTCCTTTGCGACGCCGATCACCGAATGGTAGGCGGAGATAAACTCTTCCGCCGCCGCGGCTAGCGGCATTGCAAGAACGAAAAAGACGAGCGCAAGCGCCGCTAAAAGCCGCCTCATCGGGAGTTCCCTTTTCAGGCCCGCTGGAGCATTCCAGGAAAGCATACGGATTACCGCCCGGAAGTGCGTGGTTCAAAGAGATAGATCGTTTTATCGATCCAGCGAAAGACTTAGAACTTGACCGAAGGGACCGCACGGTCCGCTTCGTTGGTGATCTCGAAATAGTTGGCTTTGGCGAAACGAAAAACGTTGGCGATCAGATTCGAGGGAAAGCTCTCGACCTTGACGTTGAGATCGCGCGCCGCGCCGTTGTAATAGCGCCGGGACATCTGGATCTCGCCTTCGATCGTCTCCAACGAACGCTGGAGTTCCACGAAATTCTCGTTGGCCTTCAGGTCCGGATAGGCTTCGGCAAGCGCAAAGAGCCGGCCAAGCGCCTGCGACAGCGCGCCCTCGGCGGCAGCTCGTGCCGCAACGTCGCCTTCCGGGACCGCCCGGGCACGGTTGCGAAGGGCGACGACCTCTTCGATCGTCGATTTTTCATGGGCGGCGTAGCCCCTCACCGTCTCGACGAGGTTCGGGATGAGGTCAGCGCGGCGCTTCAGCTGCACGTCGATGCCGGACCAGGCTTCCTCGGCCATCTGGCGCGCCTTGACGAGGCCGTTATAGGCGAAAACGAGATAAAGAATAACGGCGACGCCAATTGCCAGCCCGATCATTTAGCCCTCCTCTGGATCACGGCGATCTCACCACATTAAAGTCCCCCGGCGGCACTCAACCGCAAGGTAATTCTGCATCAATCCGGCTGAACCAGAAGACTGCCTTCAGTCCGTCCGGCCGGCAGTACTTCTAAACCCCTGCTTGAACGGGTCATGCCAATCCATGCAGCTTCAGGCTGTTACACCGGTAACGGCATGACGACGAAGGATGCTCGATAGTCAAGCCATCGAACAACCACAACGCTTAAGTGCCCGCCATGAACTCGCTCGCAACCCACATCAACGTGATCGCCTTTGCAGCCCTTTTCGCGACTCATGCAAGCGCCGGTCCGGTCGATAGGCCGAGCGGTGTACGCCGTGCGCTGCAGATCTACGCCGGCGAGCTGTCCAGGTCGCTGCCGTCAGCGCCGAAGTGGCGGCTCGAGGAAAGCGCGCATTCCTGCCCGCAGGCGCGGTCTGGTGATCAGGCCGCTTCCCTTTCCCAGTTTGCGCCTCCAGCATCCGTCAGCAGAAAGGCTTCGCCGCAGGCTTTCGCGAGCGTGCGCACGCGCAGGATATAGCTCTGCCGCTCCGTTACCGAAATCACGCCGCGCGCATCGAGAAGATTGAACACATGGCTCGCCTTGATGCACTGGTCATAGGCCGGAAAGACGCATCTATGCAGGCGGTTGTTGCTGGCGTCGCCGGGCGCACCGGCGGCAAGCAATGCCAGGCACTCCTTCTCCGCATCGATGAAATGCTGGTGCAGCATCGCTGTGTTGGCATATTCGAAATTGTGCCTTGAATATTCCTGCTCAGCCTGAAGGAAGACGTCACCATAGGAAATCTTCTCGGCACCGTCGCGGCCATTGAAGTTGAGATCGTAGACGTTGTCGACGCCCTGAACATACATCGCCAGGCGTTCGAGACCGTAGGTAAGCTCGCCTGAAACCGGGGAGCATTCGATACCGCAGACCTGCTGGAAATAGGTGAACTGCGACACCTCCATGCCGTCGCACCAGCATTCCCAGCCGAGCCCCCAGGCGCCGAGCGTCGGGCTTTCCCAGTCGTCCTCGACGAACCGGATATCATGCAGCAGCGGATCGAGGCCGATCGCCTCGAGCGAGCCTAGATAGAGCTCCTGCAGGTTGGAGGGATTAGGCTTCAAGATCACCTGATACTGGTAATAGTGCTGCAGCCGATTGGGATTCTCGCCGTAGCGGCCGTCGGTCGGACGCCTCGACGGCTGTACATAGGCCGCGCGCCAGGGCTTCGGTCCGAGCGCCCTCAGCGTCGTTGCCGGGTGGAACGTACCGGCACCGACCTCCATGTCGTAGGGCTGGAGGACTGCGCAACCCTTGTCGGCCCAATAATTATGCAGCGTCAGAATCAAAGCCTGAAACGAGCGCTTCGGGTTCATATGGTCCGGCAGGGGTGAGGTGGTCATGGGATCCAGGTCCGAATTCGTCGAGATGTGCCGGACAGGTGCCACGCCGCAGGACGAGGGTCAAGCCGCGTTTCGGTCAGACAGCCTTACTCATCCTCCCGCTTCAGACGGTACTCGCCCGTCTTCGGGTCCTTGATAAGCGTGCCGTTTGCGCCGGTTTCGCGCTGCCGGCGCAGCTGCTCGCGCTGCCGTGTCAGCTTCTCGGCGTCCGAGATGAACTTGCGGTAGCCGATCCAGGCGATGAAGGCGATAATCAGAAGCAGGATGATCTGCGGCATGGTTCCTCCCCTGCATCCCCTCGGTTGGAACGATGGCGCGCGGAGATGCAGCACTTCGAAGTGTTAGCGCGCCCAAGCCCCGCTGGCCAGATGCAGCGACATCGTTCTTTGCGAAACGCTGTTCCCGCCGGCGCGCATACGTCGTCTCAAAGTCCGAAACGGGCCCAGAGCGCCCTCTCCTCTAAGGTATCGACGAGACCTGCGGCCGCCGAGGCGACGAGAGGTGCGGCAATGGCTCCGGCCACGGCCGCTCCAGGCTGGCGCCGCCCGAAAAGGCTCCGCGCCGGCTGGATCAGCTCGAGCCGCGCCTTTTCCCCATAGCGCTTCCTGACCTCGCTCCGCATATCGCCGAGGGAATCGACGAGGCCAAGTTCCTGGCCGCGCTGTCCCGTCCAGAACAACCCCGAGAAGAGGTCCGGATGATCGGCCAGGAGCGAGCCGCGCCTGCTCTTTACCATCTGGATGAAGATGTCGTGGATTTCGAGCTGGAGGCCTTTGAGAAACTCGATGTCGCGCTCCTTCTCCGGCTGGAAAGGATCGAGAAGCACTTTGTTTTCCCCGGCCGTATAGACGCGTCTTTCCACGCCGATCTTTTTGAGAAGATCGGGAAAACCGAAGCCGCCCGAAACGACGCCGATCGAACCGACGATCGAGGTCGGATCGGCGATGATCTCGTCGCCCGCCAGTGCGATCATGTAGCCGCCGGATGCTGCCACGTCCTCGACGAAGATCAGCACGCGCTTCCTCTTTTCCTGTGCGAGATCCCGGATGCGCTGATAAATCAGCCGGGACTGCACCGGCGAACCGCCAGGAGAGTTGATGGAGATGGCGACGGCAGGAGCGTCTTTGACGGAGAATGCCTTTTCGAGCAGCGGCGCAACGGTCGCGAGATTGAGAACCGGACGGAGAGGACTGCCGCCTGCCATTATTGCGCCATGCAGCCTGATCGCCGGGATCGTCACTCCATCCCTGCGGAAGCGCCTCGGCATTAGCTTTCTCAAGAACCCGGCCATTTCAACTCCTGCCCGATACGAATTTTAGCACTGCATGTATGCACTGCCGCCGCAAACGCAATGGTGTGCTTACGGTTAATCACCTGCGATGATAGGCCGCGCGGCCATTGTTGAGATCGTCGACGTCAGCCGAAAAGCGGTGTCCCTCGCCATGCATGACAAGCGGCGCGCGCAGCGTCAGCCGTTTCCGGCTCTGCTTGATTGCGGAAACGAGAATGCGCACGGCATCGTCGCCCGCCCGCGGCAGAAGCGGGGTGATCTCGATCCCCCCGAAACGGCGGCCGCAGGCCACGACGATTTCGGCAATCGATTCCGGTCGGGCGATCAGAGAAAGTTGTCCTCCCGGCTTCATGATCGCCCCGGCCGTCTTGATCCACGTCTCGAACAGATCGGCGCTCCTGGCATGGGCTTCGGCCTTGAGCCTGTCGGGCGTCCTGCGGTCGGCGGCATCGTTGAAGGGCGGGTTCATGATCACGTGATCGAAGGTGTCGTCGGGAAGACCGGCGGCCACGCGCGCCTTTCCGCTCAGAGTGACGTCGGCTTCCAGCACCGAAACGCGGCCGGCAAAATGCGCATTTTCGGACAAAGCAAGGCTCCGCCGCGCGAAATCCGCCATCACCTCCGAGCGCTCGACCAGCAGCACCTGCGCCGCTTCTATCCGCGAAGCCACGGCCATGCCGGCGGCCCCGGCGCCGGCGCCGAGATCCGCGACGTGACATCGGCTGCGGCAGGAGACGAGCGATGCCAACAGCATCGCATCCATGCCCGAACGGTGCCCCTGACCAAGCGGCTGGATCAGGTGGAACCTGCCGCGGTGGAAAGCATCCACCGTCTCCGGAATTCCTGTCATCCCAAATGACGCCTCGCGCAAGTACCAGGGCCGGTCATTGCCGCAGTTCCATTTCCAGGCCTGCATCGACCAGAATGCGTCGTGCCCGAACGGCGTCGTCCTCTGCCACCAGGAAACGCCGCGGCAGAAGGCCGAGCGATCCTTCCAGTATGCTCATGTCCTGATCGGCGATGAAGCAGCCGATTCCGGCGTCCTTCATCAGGCTTTCCGCAAAGGAAAGAAGAACGGCATCATTGGTGCGGATCAGTTCTTTCATCCGGGTCCATTTTCCTGTCTTAAAGCTGAGGGGCGGGGCAATTCGCCTCTTGCCGCACGATGCCCCACTTTCTATTGTCGAACCCGCAACGAAACAGGAGTCCGGGCGTTGGGCGTAGTGATACCGCTGGAAGACAATAAAAACAAACAGGCATCTGTGAAGCCGCTTGTCGACCTGACGCAGTCGGATATGGAGCGGGTCAACCAGCTTATTCTTTCCAAGGCCGGTTCCGACGTCCAGATGATCCCCGAAGTCGCCAACCACCTGATCTCCTCGGGCGGCAAACGGCTCCGGCCGATGCTGACGCTCGCCGCCGCTTCGATGTTCGGCTACGAGGGTGACGGCCACGTCAAACTCGCCACCAGCGTCGAGTTCATGCACACCGCGACCCTGTTGCATGACGATGTGGTCGACGAGAGCGACCTGAGGCGCGGCAAATCGACGGCGCGGACGATCTGGGGCAACCAGGCGAGCGTACTCGTCGGCGATTTCCTGCTCGGACAGGCTTTTCGAATGATGGTCGATGTCGGCTCGCTGGACGCGCTCGACGTGCTTTCAACCGCCGCTTCGGTCATCGCGGAAGGCGAGGTCCTGCAGCTTTCGGTTGCCAAGAACATGGAGACGACCGAGGACGACTACCTGCAAGTCATTCGCGCCAAGACTGCGGCGCTCTTCGCTGCCGCATCCGAGGTCGGGCCGATCGTCGCGAGCGCAAGCAAGGCGGACCGCAATGCGCTGAAGTCCTACGGCACGAATCTCGGCCTCGCGTTCCAGCTGGTCGACGACGTTCTCGACTATGGGGGTTCGTCGAGCGATCTCGGGAAGAATGTCGGAGACGATTTCCGCGAAGGCAAGATCACGCTGCCGGTCATTCTCTCCTATCGGCGCGGTACGCCGCAAGACCGGGCGTTCTGGCGCGAGGCTATCGAGGGCGGCGCCAGCGACGAGGCAAACCTCGAAAAAGCCCTGAGCCTCATCCATCGCTACGGGGGGCTGACAGATACGATCGCCCGCGCCAAGCACTACGGCACAATCGCTCGTGACGCGCTGGCGCCGTTGCCGGTCTCGCCGTGCAAATCGGCGCTCGTCGAAGTGATCGATTTCTGCATCGACCGGGTAAGTTGAGCGACCGCTCGTTTCCTTGCATCCCAGCCGATCCAAGGGAAAAACATGCGGCAGCGGCGAACGGAGACCGCGCGGGAGGATTTTCTTGCCGCGCTGCGCCAAAAAAGCCATTCTATTCTTTAAGACTTGCGCCCGATTTCCAATAGGCTCCGGGCCAACAGCGGTGGCTTCGTACCACCGGCAACGAAAGGTTTGATATGCGGCAGAATACATTCCTTCGCCTCCTCAGCGGCGCGGCAATGCTGGTTCTTGCGACGGTGGCCGGCAACCTGCAGGCCTTTGCCGAGGAGAAGGCGCCGGTCGAAGACGCCGAACCTTTCGACATCAAGAGCGTCAACACCTTTGCCGGTGCCTTCCTTGCGGCGCGCACGGCCGACGTGGACCGCGACTTCGCGGCGGCAACCGACCTATATCGCACTGCACTGAGGTTCGAGCCGGGCAACACCGAGGTGAAGCAGCGGCTGATGATCACGCTGTTGATGAGCGGCAGGTTCGATGAAGGCGCCAAGATCGCCGAAGAGCTGAAATCGGATCCTGCCGTTGAAAGGATCACCACGGTGGTCCGAGCGATCGAAGCGATCCGTAAGCGCGAATACCGCAATGCGCAAAAGCTCTTGAAGTACGAGGGGCCGAACGACCTCGATCGGCTGATGAGCTCGCTGCTTTCCGCTTGGGCGAAGTTCGGTCAGGGCCGACCGAAAGAGGCCCTGGCGCAGATCAAAAATCTCAAGGGTCCGGAATGGTTCCGGATCTTCAAGAACTATCATGCCGGAGCGATCGCGCTTGCGGCCGGCGACAAGGCAACCGCGCGGACCCGGCTGAACGACGCCGTTCTCGACCGCGAAGGCGGCGGCGCGGCACCGGATACCTTCATGCGGGCGGTCGAGGCGCTGGCGCGGTTCGAGGCACGCGAAGGCAACAAGCAGAAGGCGTTGGATACGATCGCCGTCGGCGAAAATCTCGTAAACAACTACACCCCGCTCGAGGCTCTCAGAAAGAGTGTCGAAGAAGGAAAGACGCAGGAACAGCAGGTTCGCAACGCCGTGCAGGGTGCCGCCGCCGTGCTCTTTTCCATCGGTGGTGCGCTCAACCGGGAGGGGGCGGAAGACATCGTTTCGCTTTACCTCCAAACGGCGCGGCGGCTTGACCCGGAAAGCGCCGATATTCTGGTGATGCTCGGCGGCATCGCCGAAAATCTGAAGAAGCCGGACGAGGCGATCGAGCTTTACAAGAGCGTGCCGGAAAACTCGCCGATGCGTCGCCTTTCCGAGCTGCAGCTTGGCCTGAGTCTCGCGGGCATCGGAAAGGTCGAAGAGGCGAAGAAGCACCTGAAAGGGCTGATCGACGTCGATCCCAAGAATATCCGCAATTATCTCGCCTATGGCAGCGTGCTTTCCGACGCCAAGGACTACAAGGCCATGGGCGAGCTTTACGATCGGGCGGTCGAGGCGATCGGTCCCGTTCCAAAGCGCAGCGACTGGACCATCTTCTTCCAGCGCGGCATCGCCTATGAGCGGCAGAAGCTTTGGGAGAAGGCCGAGCCGAGCTTCCTCAAGGCGCTGGAGCTCAACCCGGATCAGCCCCAGGTGCTCAACTATCTCGGCTACTCCTGGGTCGATATGAACGTAAAGCTCGAAGAGGGCCTCGACATGATCCGCAAGGCGGTCGAACTCAAGCCCGACGACGGCTATATCGTCGACTCGCTCGGCTGGGCGTATTTCCGCATGGGCCGTTTCGATGAGGCCGTGGCCGAACTCGAGCGCGCGGCCGAGCTGATGGCCGGCGACGCGACGATCAACGATCACCTTGGCGACGCCTACTGGCGCGTCGGCCGGAAACTCGAAGCGGTGTTCCAGTGGAATCAGGCGCTGGAGCTGAAGCCTGAGGAGGCTGAAATTCCCAAGATAAAGGCGAAGATCGAAAATGGTCTGCCGCCGTTGAAAGAGTCGGTTCCGGCCGCGGCGGATGCCAAGGAAAGGCTTCCGAAAAAAACGGAGCCGGCGCCGGACAAGAAGTCCTGACCTCGCATGCGGCCAGACGGGATTGCGGGCTTCGCGCTGACGATTGCGGCGCCCGCCAAGATCAATTTGGCGCTGCATGTCGTCGGCCAGCGGGCCGACGGCCATCATCTGCTTGAAAGCCTGGTTACCTTTGCAGAGTGCGGTGACGGGATCGGACTGGCAGCGGCGGAGGCGGACCATTTCACCGTGTCGGGCCGATTCGCGCCCGACCTGTCGCCTTCGGCCGAAAACACCAGCGGCAATCTCGTGCTTCGCGCCCGCGATGTTTTGCGGCGTGAGCTTGCGTCACAAGGTAGAGCTGCCGGCCCGGTTCATCTGCATCTTGAGAAGAACCTGCCTGTTGCTTCGGGAATCGGCGGCGGTTCGGCCGATGCAGCCGCGACGCTGCGCGGGCTGCTGTCCCTCTGGGGTGCGTCCCTCGAGCCTGCCCGGCTCGGCAGCCTGGCGCTGGAGCTCGGCGCAGACGTGCCGATGTGCCTTGACGGCCGACCCCTGATTGCAAGAGGGATCGGCGAGGAAATCACGTCTATTCCCGACCTGCCGTCCTTCGCGATCGTCCTCGTCAATCCTCTTGTCGAGGTCTCGACGCCGGTTGTGTTCCGCTTGCTCATCAGAAAATCCAACCCCCCTCTCGTCTTGCCTGAAAATCTCCGCTCGACAGCCGCGTGGTTAGCGGCCCTGGCTTCCATGCGGAACGATCTGGAGCCCCCGGCACGGGCACTCGAGCCGATGATCGAAGCGGTCTCGACCGCACTGGAGGACGCAGGCGCTACGCTGGTGCGGATGTCCGGCTCGGGCGCCACCTGCTTCGGACTGTTCGCCGACGAGAAAAGTGCGTCGCTTGCCGCCGAGACCATTTCCGCCAGCCAACCGCGATGGTACGTTCGAGCGACGCGAACCGCGGGAAAATCAGGATAGCACCAGACATGCCCGGCCTCGACGAGAACCGCCCCTTCATCCCCGTCGGCATCGCCGTACTCACGGTCTCGGATACGCGTACACGCGCGGAGGACAAGTCCGGCGATGTGCTAGAAGCGAGAATAGGCGAGGCCGGCCACAGGCTCGAGGCGCGGACAATCGTTCCCGATGACCGGGCGAGGATTTACGAACAGGTAAAGGCCTGGACGCTCGATGCCGCCATCGACGTCGTCATCACCACCGGCGGCACAGGGTTCACGGGCCGCGATGTGACGCCGGAAGCACTGGAGCCGCTTTTCGAAAAACGCATGGACGGCTTTTCCGCTGTGTTCCACCGGATTTCCTACGATAAGATCGGCACGTCGACGATTCAGTCGCGGGCGACTGCCGGCGTCGCCAATGCCACATTCATATTCGTCCTACCCGGCTCGCCCGGCGCCTGCAAGGACGCCTGGGACGGCATCCTGAAGCAGCAACTCGACTTCCGGCAGATGCCGTGCAATTTCGTCGAGATCATGCCGCGGCTCGACGAGCACCTGAAGCGCGGCTGACAATCCCCATGTTCCGTTTGGAACAGCCTCTGGCCCGGAATCCCGCTAGTTTCCTTTCGTCGGCTTGGTTCGAAGCGGTCAAGGCAAGCACCATCTAATTGCTTCGAGCAAATGTCCGGCCTCTTTCCGGGGCAATTTTGGGAAAGAGCATAGACCTACGACGTGCTGCCCGTTCTGAAGGGTGGGCGTGCATGGCAAGACATTTTCACAGGCAGATATTTTCACAGCAAGGTCATTTGAGAGCCACTTTGGGGGTACCGAAAGGTACGCCCCATTCTTGCTTAGGAAACGGGGCTCAACTCGGGGCTACGGCCACCATTTGGCGGCTTCGCATGGGCGGAGGAAGCCCACTACATTTGCCGCCTCGGGCCCCCTTTTCCGGTTTTCATTCTCGATTGGCGCGATGGCCGATACGCCCGCGCCGCAACCCGCAAGGGTAAGGAGGAGCCATGGGAACGGCAGAGCATGTTTACTCGAAAACGGATCAGTCTCAACTCGAAATTCCGCCTGGGCTGCAGGCCTTCTACGAGCGCCGGCAGACGGACGAATGGCGGGCCATGGTGAACAGACTGGACGCATTGCGCAAATCTTTCGCAGACCAGAGGCGGCAGATTGTTTCACCTGAACTGCGCGACAGGATCGCCAATATCGCAAGCGCGGGCATGCAAGATGATCCGCGCGGCCCCGGTCTTCGATACAGGTCGCTCGTTGAGGCCAAAAATGCCGAGGTTGACCTGAACGCGCTGAAACGGCTTCATAGGCATGCATACAGCGAGGTCGGCGAGTTGGTGAAGGGGCAAGAGGCCTTCCATCACCATGAAACAGTGGTCGGCAGCGTCGTCGACGTCTTCAAACGACCGCCGATCGTATATGTCGCGCCGGACCCGATAAGGAAAAGCTGTTCTTCCCCCCATTTGGCGGCTGCTGGGACCGGCTCGAGCAGAACCAGGCGACCGGCGACGGATTGATCGTCGAGAATAGGTCCTATCTGGATTGTGCCGGCCGGATGGGATCGAAACTGGTCGCCCGCAACAATGATGCCTCCGACGTGGACCTTCTTTGCGCCTATCGGGAGAACGGCTACCTCGTGCCGTTCAAAACGCTTCGTACGGGAATTTTGCAAGTCAGGGCCGACTTGTCGGCTCTCCTGTGCCGCCATCACGTCTCGACCTACGACGAATTCGGTTGGTCCGATTTCCGCGCAACGACGCGCGGGCGCCTCGTGCTTGCCGTGTTCTGGACCTGGGAAGACGTCGAGCCAGCGAATGAGGTGAGCGACCAATGGTTCGCGTCGGGTCTGGACTGCAGCGGCGATGGCGAGAGCTTCCCCGGCACCTCCATCCAGGCCGTCCCCGGGGAACGAAGGGTCATCAACCTCTTCACCGACATGGCCTTTCCCGCCGGTCGCGAACTCTGGATCTATGTCGGCGTGGCCGATCGCATCTGGGCACTTCTCAATGACGTCAGCATCGACATTTCGATCGACTCGGCCTGGCAGTTGAATTCGCTTGCGGTCCGTTCGCTCTGAAAGGATGCCATTCCGCCATCGGGTTTCCGGCTCGGAGCTTTTCCTGTTTAACCGGATGCCCGGTGCCGTTCGCAGGCCGAACGGCTTTCCAATGCGACCCAGGCCGGGACGAGCTCGATCGCCAGCTTACGGGCCGTTCGCCGTTCCGCAATATCGCTCAGCGGTCTCTTGTCGCCGACCGCTTCGACCGCGTCCCTTTTTCGCACCAGAAACCCGGACTCGAGCGGCCGCGCCCTGTGCGCCAAACGTTTGAAAAGCGGTCGCTTATGCATTCGCGAGGGGGAAAATCGCGCGGGACTCTTGTTGAGCGATACGTATTGCGCCACCTCCTCTACCCAACGGCCGACCGGGCGGGCGCCAGGTTCAAGGAGCATCAACCATTCGCCACGCGCCGAACGGAGGATTTCGCCCAGGTCCCAGTCGGGGCAAAAGCGGCAACCAGCCGCATCCGCGACGATGTGAGACTCGTCGGTCGATCCATGATCCAGAATGATGACATCGCTGATGAGCCCCTCGACAGCGCCGGCAATGAGCGCCGAGAGCGTCTGTGCCAGCTCGGATTCGTTATCCTTCGTTTCCATGATAACCGTCAGCATAGCCGTTCCTACCGCATTGCAACGCAAAATGCCACAAGCGCGAGCCGCGCAGTCTTCCGGGCGACCTACAGCGCCGTGCGCCTTATCAGACGCACAAAGGTCACTGTAGCACTTTGATCTGCTGCATGTTTTTGTCCTTCAATCGGATCCGATTACAGGAAACATGCAGTAGCATTCTCTTCAGGCATCTCGAATATTGTTCTTGCTTTGTTCTCCTGGGTGGGTTAGGAAAATAATCAGCACGAAGCGGAACCGAGCAGATGCCTCCGGGGAGATTTCGATGAATGATCTGTCTCAACTCAAGCAGGGCATCTATGCCCCCGGCAACAGTGTGGATGTCGCGGAAGCCCTTGTTGCCGGAACCGGCATCAGGATCGACGTAGACCGTCGGCGCGGCCGTGGTGCGGCCCTCAACACATCGGGACGCTTCGAGCCGAAAACGCACGAAGTCTTCGATGACGGCTGGCAAACGATCGAGGCGCTTCCACCGTTCAAGACAGAAGTCCAGATCGAAAAGCCGAAGACAGCGATCACGCGCAACGATTCTCCCGATATATCCTTCGACCGATCGATCAATCCTTACCGCGGCTGCGAACATGGCTGCATCTATTGCTTCGCGCGGCCTACGCACGCCTATATGGGGCTTTCGGCGGGGCTCGATTTCGAAGCCAAGCTCTTCGCCAAGCCGGACGCACCACGCCTCCTGGAACGCGAACTGGCGCGGCCGGACTACAAGCTCCGTCCGATCGCAATCGGCACCAATACCGATCCCTATCAGCCGATCGAGAAGGAATGGCGGATCATGCGACAGATCCTGGAAGTACTGAAGGAGGCCAATCATCCGGTGATGATCGTCACGAAATCGGCGATGGTGACGCGCGACATCGATCTGCTGGCGCCGATGGCAGAAAAAGGTCTCGCACGGGTCGGACTCTCCGTGACCACGCTCGACGGGAAGCTGGCGCGCAACATGGAGCCGAGGGCATCGACGCCGGCCAAGCGGCTGGAGGCGATACGCGCAATTTCCGAAGCCGGCATTCCCGCTGGTGTTCTGGTCGCGCCGATCATTCCGGCGCTGAACGACCACGAGATAGAGCGGGTGCTCGATTCGGCGAAAGTAGCGGGTGCTTCGGATGCGAGCTATGTGCTCCTTCGGCTTCCATTGGAAGTAAGCCCCCTCTTCCGCGACTGGCTTCTCAGGAACTATCCGGACCGGTACCGGCACGTCATGTCCCTCGTCCGTTCCATGCGCGGCGGCAAGGATTACGACGCCGAGTTCGGCAAGCGGATGAAGGGAAGCGGACCTTACGCCTGGCAGATCGGCCGCCGCTTCGAGCTTGCCGCCAAGCGGCTCGGCCTCAATCTGACGCGCCGGCAATTGCGCAGCGACCTCTTCGTGCCGCCGCTCGGGATGGGCGTTCAGCTGTCGTTGCTCTGACGCAGGTCCATCGAAATGCCTTTAACAGTTCCGGCACCCGTCCTTTGCCTCACGGACGGTGCTGGTTTTCCCCGGCAACCGCCGCAAACCGAGCCGGGGGTCTTGAAGGGAATCGGGCGAGTATGCGAATGTCCCCCGCATGTCACGTCGCAAACAGCCCGATTCCCCTCTTTTTCCTTTCCAGCCGCCTGTTCCGGATTTCGCGTTCGAACGAGCAGCGCAACGCGATGGCCTCTGGCCAGTGGCGGGCGCCGATGAGGCAGGACGTGGCCCGCTCGCGGGCCCGGTCGTGGCCGCCGCAGTCATCCTCAATCCGGATGCAATTCCGACGGGTCTCAACGACAGCAAGCTCCTGACTGCAGAGCAGCGCGAAACGCTATTCGAGGAGATTCTGGCGACGGCAACGGTTTCGATCGCCTCATCCTCTTCGGCACGCATCGACACGACCGACATATTGAAGGCCAGCCTCGATGCCATGCGCCGCGCCGTCCACGGCCTTGAGGTGGCGGCCCGCATCGTTCTCGTCGATGGCCGCGACGTACCACCCGGCCTCTCCTGCCACGCAAAAGCCATTGTCAAAGGAGATAGCCGCTCCGTCTCGATCGCCGCCGCATCGATCGTCGCCAAGGTCACCCGCGACCGCATGATGGCCCGCGCCGATGCGACCTTCCCCCTCTACGGCTTTGCCCACCATGCGGGTTATGCGACCGTGAAGCACCGCACCGCGATCGAAAGCCATGGCCCCTGCTCTCTGCACCGGATGAGTTTTCGCCCGTTCCGGCAGCTTTAGTTCACGAGGGTTTTACGAGAGGAAGGCGCGGTGCCTCGAACGGGCCGCCTATCAACCAAGACGCCTTCCTTCCTGTGCTCGTCACAGGATGAAAGGACTCTTCCGCGCCGCAGATGCGGCACTGCTGAATTTCAGGGACGAGCACAGAGCTGTGGAAATAGGAAGGCGCGTCCACAGCCGCGCCGGACGATTCCGACGAAAAAGCCCCGCTAAGCGAGTCGCCAAGCGGGGCTTCCAATTTCCACGGGGACAACCCCTCAGTTCAGGCGGGACTTTACCTCGCCGAGAGCCTTCTGGAAGAGCGTTTCCTGGGCACTGGCATCCGCCTTGCTCGCAATCACCTTTTCGGCTGCGCTGATTGCCAGGTCTACGGCAGCAGCGCGAACGGCATTGATCGCATCGCTTTCGGCCTGCTTGATCTTCTGTTCGGAAAGTGCCGTGCGACGTGCGACAAATTCCTCCGTCTTCTGCTTGGCCTCTGCCGTCAGCATTTCCGCTTCGCGCTGGGCCGCGGCGACAATGCTCGCGGCTTCGGCTTCGGCATCCTTGCGCTTGCGCTGGTACTCGGCCACGAGGCTCTGTGCCTCTTCACGCAGGCGCTTGGCTTCCGCCAGCTCATTGCTGATCTTGTCGGCGCGCGCGTCAAGCGCCTTGCCGACCATCCCAGGAACCTTGAGGTAGGCGATCAGGACAAAGAAGAGAATCAGACCTACGAGGGCATAGAAAGTCGCATCAAGTGCCATGGTTCTCGTTTCCTCAGTTGCCGGCCGAGGCCTTGAACGCCGCAGCGATCTCGGACTTGGTGACGGTACCGCCGATCAATTGCTTGACTATGGCCGTTGCGGTTTCTTCGGCGATCGCGCCAACATCGGCAAGCGCCTTCGACTTGATGTCGCCGATGCGCGCCTCTGCAGCGGCAATCTTCTTCGCGAGGTCGGCTTCGACACCGTCGCGATCGGCCTTGGCCTTCGACTTGGCGGCTTCGCGTGCGGTATCGGCAATCGAATGGCCCTTGGCTCTGGCGCCTGCCAGTTCCTGCTCGTAGGCGGCGATGGCCGCGTCGGCTTCGCCCTTCAGACGAGATGCCTCGTCGAGATCCTGCGCGATGCGGTCATGGCGCGTCTCGAGAATAGAGCCTATGCGGGGAATGATGACTTTCGACATCAGGAGATAGAAAAGCCCAAACGTAATCGCGAGCCAAAGAAGCTGCGAAGCGAAATGGGTCGAATCGAAGGGCGGGAACACGCCAGAGCCATGCTCGCCTTCGTGGGCCACACCCGTTTCGGTGTGCACCTCACCGGCCGCAGCGGCATCGTGTGCTTCGGCCCCTTCGGTGGTGGTCGACTGGGCATAGGCCGCGGTCACAAACATGCTCACCTCCAGGTGCACTCAAGAATATGCGTGGCCGCGACCCCCGGGGGCCGCGGCCAGAACTTCTGCCGATATCAGACGGCGAAGAGGAGGAGGAGTGCAATGAGCAGCGAGAAGATGCCCAGAGCTTCCGTAACGGCAAAGCCGAATACGAGGCGACCGAACTGGCCGTCCGCAGCCGACGGGTTGCGCAGAGCGCCGGACAGATAGCTGCCGAAGATGTTGCCGAGGCCGAGAGCCGTGCCGGCCATACCAAGGCATGCAAGACCTGCACCGATGTACTTTGCTGCTTCCGCTTCCATGATTGACTCCTTCGAAATGGTGTTGCGGCTTAGGATTGCGCTTCCGGCGGCAAGCCGACCGGAAACCAGCGACTGTATTCCTTAGTGGCTTCCCGGATGGACAGCGTCATTGAGGTACATGCAGGTCAGCACCGCAAAGACATAGGCCTGGAGGAAGGCGACGAGGAACTCAAGACCGGTAAGGGCGACGGTCATGATGAGCGGCAGGATCGCGCCGCCGATGCCGAGCGCACCGAATGCGCTGAGCGAGGCGACGAAGCCTGCGAATACCTTCAGCGTGATATGGCCAGCTAGCATGTTGGCGAATAGACGGACCGAGAGGCTGATGGGACGGGAAAGGAACGAGATGATTTCGATCGCCACGACCAGCGGCAGGAGCGCGCCCGGCACGCCATGCGGCACGAAAAGCTTGAGGAAGCCGAAACCGTGCTTATAGAAGCCGTAGAGAATGACCGTGCCGATCACGAAGACCGCAAGCGCGAAGGTCACGATGATCTGGCTGGTGACGGTGAAGAAATAGGGCACCATGCCGAGCAGGTTCGCCGTCAGGATGAACATGAACAGCGAAAAGACCATGGGGAAGAATTTCATTCCCTGACTGCCGGCCCCCTCGCGAAGCATGGAGGCAATGAACTCGTAGGACATCTCCGACACCGACTGCATGCGCGTCGGGATCAGACCGCGCTGCGATGTCGTCAGATAGAGGAATCCAGCGGCCGCACCGACCGTGGCCACCATGAACAGCGACGCATTGGTGAAGGAAAAGTCGATTCCGCCAATGTCGATCGAGACAATCTTGTTGACCAGGAACTGATGGGTCGGATCGTTTGACACCGCGCTTCTCTTTCCTTCTGCCCGCCCGCAAGCGGAAATACTATTCTTCCGGACGACGCCTCAGGCGCCGTCGCCGTCCTTCTTATCCGTGCCGGGCCCGCCTTTCCGCTGGTCGGTGGTCGCCACCACACCGGCGGAACGCAGCACGTTCAACACACCGGCACAGAAGCCGAGAAGCAGGAGCACGATCATGCCCCACGGCCCTGTACCCGCAAAGTGGTCCAAAAGATAGCCCAGAAACGCCCCGACCACGATGCCGGCGATGAATTCGCTCGAGAGCTTCATCGCCGCCGCGTAGCCCTTGCGGCTCTCCTCGGCGCGACGCTCCGCCCCATCCGAGACATCGGGCCGCTTGGACTTGATGTCTTCGCCGAGGCGCTTGAGCCGCGCTTCCAGACTTTCTTCCGGCTCTTCCGTCACATGGCTCCCCTTTGCAGCCCCACGCGGTCGACGCGATCTCGGTCATACAAACGGCCGCTGTTCAAGCCACGCTTCGGCCCCATTTGAAGTCGCGCGCAACATAGTTTTAGGCACCCGCATAGTCAAGGCATGCGGGCACCTTCCGAGTGGACAATATTTTCGTTCCATTTCAATCGGTTAGCGTTAAATCCGATAACCTGCGACAAAGGTGCACCGGGAATCGCCGCTGCTTGCGGGCTTGCGTCGCCCCTTCAGCAGCCGGCAGGCGCGAGCGGCGCCTTGGCCGTCAGCTCCAGCCGCCGCCATATGTCCGGTAGAAGATGTGCAGGCCTATCTTGCCGACCCGTTTCATCGTCTTCGCCCAGGCGGGCTTTACATAGGTGGCGTGATAATGCGTGGCCGAACCGACTTCGCTCAGCCAGACTTTGCCGGAGGTGACCGCGAGCGCAACCTCTTTGGCAGTCTTCCAATGCCCGCGCGAATAGATCAGGTCGCGGATCATGTCGCAGGCGAAAGAGAACTGGCAACGGTTACGCCAGGCCTTGTTCTGATAAACGACCCCGCAGATCGTCTTCGGGTAGGTCGGGTTGCGGACGCGATTGAGAATGACTTGCGCCACTGCAGCCTGACCCTTTACAGATTCGCCGCGCGCCTCGAAGTAGATCCCCTCGGCAAGGCAGGTCTGCTCTTCCTTGCTGAAGACCGTTGGAGGCAATGCCGTTGCCGCCCATGCGTGATCGTCGGGCGCTATTTCCGGAATGAACCGCCCCGCATTCTCATCGTCTCGCAGGATCGAATCGAAGGGCGATTCACGCGCATAGTCCGGTTCGGGCCGGACATATGCAGTCGCAAGAATGTCAGGCTTGTCGTTGGTGACGAGCTTGGCGAGCATCGGCGAGATGCCGGGCTCCGGCTTCGGTGGGGCCTTGCGGTAGAAGGCCGTCGCGATCACGATCTCCTTGCCCTTGATCTTCGGTTTGGCAAAGATCATTTTTTCGGACCCGTCGAGGCTGGGCACCATGAGTGAGCTGGTGCGCTCGAGGATGGAGCCGGCGCTGAAATCCTTCGGCGGAGTCGCCGGCGTTACCGCAACGATGCGCTTCTTCTTCAGCTTGCGCGTGACACGGTCCTCGTCCGGCGTTCCGTGATGTTTCGATTCGGCGGTCACCGCCACTCGGCCGCCATCGGGCAGCGTCATGCCGGCGCCGCCGTCGAGTGCACCTGTCGTGACCGGGTCCGTGAAGACCATCTCGACCTCGTGCAGAGAGCCCGCCGGCGACTGAGTGAGATAGGTGCGCCAACGCTCGCCGCCGCGGTTGATGCCGGACAGAAATGTGGCGATGTCCGAATAGGCGGCCGCCGAGGGAAAGCCGAGGAAAATTGCAAGGCCGATCATCGCCGGCGCGCGCCACCGCGAGAAAGTCAGGCGAAACTTGCCAGGAAACTTAATACCCTTACGCACCGATCGGCTCCACGCAACTCTACCAAGCACGCGTTCTCGCAGGCCGGCCGGGGACCAGCGGCAAGAATCCATGCAGAAAGCTAAGGTTGGAAGCGATCGGACGGCGGACCGGGAACGCTTCGTTCGGCTTTGAAAATGCGGGATTAACCTTGATGTTTGGTTAATGCCGGACGCCGGAACAAGCCGAAACGCCGGTGGGGGCCACTTTTCGAGGATCGTCAGATGATGACGTGAGAGCCCAGTTCAACCACCCGGTTCGTCGGCAGGCGGAAATAGTCCGAGGGGTCGATTGCGGCGTTTGCAAGGGCGATGAACAGGCGGTCCTGCCAATGCGGCATGCCGGACTGGGCGTCCGGCACGAGTTTGCGGCGGCCCAGATAGAAAGAGGTCGACATGATATCGAACTTCAGGCCGGATTTTCGGAAAAGGCCAAGAGCCTGTGAGACGTTCTGCGTCTCCATGAAGCCGAACCTCACTTCCATCAGGGTGAAACGCTCCGATAGCCGCCGGGCGCTTACCCGCTCTTCCCTGGGTACCTTCGGCGTGTTTGCGGTCCGGATCGTCAGGATGAAATTCTGCTGATGCAGAACGTGATTGTGCTTGATGTTGTGCAGAAGCGCGGCGGGCGTCGATTCCGGATCGCTGGTGAGGAAGATCGCCGTGCCGGGGACCGATACCGGTGCATGCTCGCTCTGGCGCTCGATGGATTTGATGAAGCGTTCGAGTGGAATGTCGATGTGGCGGGTCTTTGTGTGCAGAATTGCGGTGCCGCGCTTCCAGGTCCACATGATGACGATGAAGGTCGCCGCGATCAGGATCGGAACGTAGCCGCCATCGTGGATCTTCAGCATGTTCGCGCCCAGGAAGACGAGTTCCAGCGCGAACAGCGGCAGCAGCACGCCGGCCGCCCACCAGGCAGGCCAGTTCCAACGCATGCGCAGGAATTCGAAGGCCAGGACGGTGGTAACCACCATCGCGCCAGTCACCGAAATGCCGTATGCGGTCGCGAGGGACTCGGACGATCCGAAAATGAAGACGAGCGCCATGACGCCGAACATCAGCAGCGTGTTGACGTTGGGCAGGTAGATCTGGCCGGTATGCGTCTCGGATGTATGGAAAATCGCCATTCGCGGCAGGAAGCCGAGGTGGATCGCCTGACGCGTGAGCGAAAAGGCACCGGTGATCACGGCTTGGCTGGCGATAATCGTCGCTGCCGTCGCAAGAATGACGGCCGGCAGCAGCGCCCATTTGGGAAACATCAGAAAGAAAGGATCTGACATCGCTTCGGGGTTCTTGAGGACGAACGCGCCCTGCCCCAGGTAGTTCAGCGTGAGCGCGGGGAAGACGACGGTGAACCAGGCCCACTGGATCGGCCTGCGGCCGAAATGGCCGAGATCGGCGTAGAGCGCCTCTGCCCCCGTAACCGTCAGAAAGACGGCGCCGAGTACCACGATGCCGACATATCCTTCATTGAAAAGGAAAGCGACGGCATAGTAAGGATTGAAGGCTCTGAAAATCGACAGATCATCGGCAATGTGCATGAAGCCGACAGCACCCATCACCAGAAACCACACGAGGGTGATCGGCCCGAAGAACTTCGAGACCGCGGCGGTCCCCTTCGACTGAACGGCAAAAAGAAACAGGAGAATTACGACCGCGATTGGAACGACGTAGTCCGAAAGGGCGGGCGTCACCAGTTTCAGCCCCTCGACGGCCGAGAGCACCGACAGCGCCGGCGTGATCATCGCGTCACCGATGAAGAGCGCCGCGCCGGCAATGCCCATGAAGAACAGGATCGCCGTGTGGCCATTGGCCGTCTTCATGAGCAGCGCCAACAGGGAAAGCGTCCCTCCCTCGCCCTGGTTGTCCGCCCGCAGCAGGAAAAGCACGTATTTTATGGTGACGATGATCGTGAGCGCCCAGATCATCAGCGAGATCAAGCCAACGATCTCGACGTCCGTCACACCGTCATGCGAGACGGGTCGCAAGGCTTCGCGAAAAGCGTAGAGCGGGCTGGTGCCGATATCGCCATAGACGACGCCTACGGATCCGAGAGCCATGGCAAGCAGGCGGCGGGTGTTCTCCGCCCCGGGAGCAGACAATTGAGACATGGGCCCAACAAGCTCCTAGAGCCAGCCTTTCCAGCGGAAGAAGAAAAACGGAATCACGGCCGAAAGGACCATGACCGCAAGCGCCCACGGATAGCCGAACTGCCATTCGAGTTCGGGCATCATGCGGAAGTTCATCCCGTAAACCGACGCCACCAGCGTCGGCGGCAGCAGAACGACGGACGCGATCGAGAAGATCTTGATGATGGCGTTCTGCTCGACATTGATAAGGCCGAGCGAAGCATCAAGCAGGAAGGTGATGTTTCCCGAGATGAAGGCCGTATGCTCCGAAAGCGACTGTATGTCGCGCGAAATAGTGCGGCAGAGTTCGCGGCTTTCCTTGTCCGCCTGCACGTCGGAGACCGTATAGACGAAGCTCAACAGCCTCGAAAGCGAAGCGAGGCTGTCGCGCGTCTTGGCAACAAGCCGGTGATGTCCAGCGACATCGCGTAGCCGTGCTTCGAGGAAGTGCGGCGGCCTGCGCCTGGTCGAGGCCTTGTCGCCAAAAACCTGCAGCGCCAGATCGTCGATCTTGTCCACTGCCTGTTCAAGGATTTCCGCCGTACGGTCGACGATCGTCTCGAGCAGGCGCGTCAGAATCACCGCGCCGTTGCGGCAGCCGCCGGAAATGCGATGAACGCTGGCCTTGAAAAGCCCGAAAGCCCTTGGCTCGGCATAGCGTACGGTGACAAGACGTTTGCCTGCCAGGATAAAGCCAACATCCGTCAGGCCCGGCATTTCCGTGTCGCTTCTATAGACGAGCGACGCCGTCATGAAGACGGCACCATCATCTGTATAAAGCCTGCTCGATGGCTCGATGTCCCTCAACTCGTCCCGCGTCGGAATGGGTATGCCGAGCAGGCTTTCGATCATCAGGTCTTCCGCCTTGGTCGGCTCGACAAGGTCGATCCAGACGAGATCGGGACGCAGGGCCGACGGCGGCTCCGCCGTCGAGAGCGCAACAGCTTCGCCGTTGACGCAATAGCCTGTGATCATGTGGCCGCCTTTTTCATGCAACCGGCGCTAATAAACCGGGGAGAACCCGCAGGATCAGCCGCCGCACCATTTCCACAATGGACATTCATCCGATGAGAAGCTTCCGACCGTTTTCGACGCTGCTGCCGCAATCGGAGGACCAATGCCTCGCGCGATGGCAGTGGCTCGCTATGCTTGCCATGCGAGCCAAGGGATATGGCGCAATGCTCGCATAAAAGCAATGGGCCTCATGGCATGCGGGGTTTCCACTCCCGGCTGCAAAGAAGCGCTATTCGAAAACGATTCTCGGCATCGCCCGGCTCTTGTCCTGTCGGGCAGCGATTACCTCGTCCCAGACACGCGCCGCGATTTCGCGGTAGAGGCGTGCGACCTCGCCATCGGGTTCGGACGCAACGAGAGGGGTCCCGGCGTCGGACGTCTCGCGGATGGCCATGGTCAAGGGCACCTCACCGAGAAACGGCACGCCTATGCGCTCCGCCTCCTTGCGCGCGCCGCCATGACCGAAGATGTCGTAGCGCCTGCCCGTATCCGGCGCCACGAAATAGCTCATGTTTTCGACGATGCCGAGAACCGGGACCTCTACCTTGCGGAACATGGCGAGACCTTTGCGGGCATCAACAAGCGCGAGATCTTGTGGCGTCGACACGATGACGGCGCCCGCGAGCGGCACCTGCTGAGCCATCGTCAGCTGTGCGTCACCGGTGCCCGGCGGCATGTCGACGACGAGCACGTCGAGATCGCCCCATGCCACTTCGCGCAGCATCTGCAGGAGCGCCGACTGGATCATCGGGCCGCGCCAGATCATCGCGACCTCTTCGTCGACAAGGAAGCCCATAGACATGACTTTCAGGCCGTAGTTCTCCATCGGACGGATCAGCCGACCCTCGATCTGTTGCGGGCGGCCGGAAATCTTCAAAAGCCTCGGCATGGATGGCCCATAGATGTCGGCATCGAGGAGGCCGACTTTCAGCCCGTTTGCCTGAAGCGCCAGCGCCAGATTGACTGAGGTGGTGGACTTGCCGACGCCGCCTTTGCCGGAGGCGACGGCGATAATGGCGCCGACACCGGGGATGTCCGCCTTTGGAGCTGCGCCACCACCCGCCCGCTGCGCCGGCGCGTGACCGGTGGGGGCCTCCGGGTGCCGTTCCGCCGGCGTTTTCTGAGGCGCGGCCTTTCGGTCGGCAGTCAATGCCACCATGGCTGCTTTCACGCCGGGAATCTCGCGCACGACCCGTTCGGCGGCCGCTCGCATGGGTTCGAGCTCCTTCGCCCGGGCCGCCGGTACCGTGATTGAGAAATAGGCCTTGCCGTCAGAAATGAACACGTCGGACACCAGGCCGAGATCGACGATATTGCCTTCCATGTCCGGGCCGCGGACATTCCGCAGCTTGTTCAAAACCATTTCCCGGGTGACGTCCGGCATGTCGGCCTCTCGCTCTCTTGGCGGCGCGGAAGTTTTTTTGACCGCTGTAGTCGCGCCTCATCCCGCTCTAGATAGTTTAGCGCGCGCGCTTCGCCAATGCGGCACATGATAAAATGAAGGCCGCCAGCCGTTCGCCGTGTCCGTACATCCGGGATCACAGGCAAACGGCGGCGGCCCTTTCGCGACCTTCTTGGGCGCTGTCTTATTTTGGTCCCCTCTGGACACGAGACCAGACATGCAGAATACATGCCAGTTGCGGAGGTCGCCAATTTCTGCATCTTTACAAGGGGTTGGCCTTACCGGCGAAAAGCCGCCAAGATCCGCACTGCTCATTTTCTGAGCACGCCGCTATTTTCTTTGAGCCCATCCGTCAGAAGTGGCAGCAGTCAGCGGCTTGCCGGAACTAGCTTATGTAGCCCTTTTTCATCGCCTTCACGACCGCCTGTGTGCGGTTCACCGCGTCGAGCTTCTTGGTGACATGGTTGAGGTAATGATTGACCGTGTGCTCGGACAGGCCAAGGATACCGGCGATTTCGGAGCTGGTCTTTCCGGCGGCCGTCCAGTTCAGGCACTGGATTTCCCGCTCGGAAAGAACGGTGTTGGTGTTCTTCCAGACCGAGCCTATCTCTGCGAGGCGGTTATAGACGTGGATGGCGATCATCTGCAGTTCCATAGCCGCCGTCATCGGCAATCCCGCCTCCGGGCCCATGAGGATGACCGCGCCCCGACCGCCTTCGGCATCGTGGACCGGGAAGTAGTTGGCCTGGAGCAGGCCATTTTCGCGCAGCATGGCAAAATAATCGGCGGCAGCGTCCGGCTTGCCTCCCTCCTTCTCCCAGTCCTCGAGCAGGATCTGAAACGGCGTCGTGGTCTCGCGCAAGCGGCGCACCCCGGTGCTGAAGCGCAGCATAGAAAGACTGTCATATTTGTTGAGAAGCTCCGCGGGCATGTTCGATATGACCGTGGTGGCTGAGAGGCGCTCCACCTCGACTGCCGGAATTGAACAGATGAGAAAAGTCTTGAAGCCGAAGATCTGCGTAATCCGCCGCATGTAGCGGATGATGTCGAACTGCGTTTCGAGCCTTGCTATCTCAGACGCGAAATCGCCGCCCCGGGGCAGATCGATATCAGTCATCGCCATCGTGATCATATCTGGCATTCGCGCGGTTCCATCGCAGTCGTCGGCTATCAAATAGCCCGAGCGGTCGAGCAATGCCAACAGATGATTGACGTTCATCAAGTCTGGAGCACAAAACCTGTGCATTTCGCGCGGTTGTCGATGAAGCCGGCCCCGCTTTTAACCGACCGCCCCGGAAATGGCCGCATTTGGTTTCGCGTGCCCTCCTTCCTGTGCGTGCCTTAGCGCCAAGGGCAAAAAGCCTATTCAGCCACGGTTGGCACCGATCAATTGATCAATCCCGCGCGTATTGCCTTAGCGACCGTTTGGACCCGATTGACCGAATCCAGCTTGCGCGTCGCGCGGTTGAGATAGTGATTCACCGTGTATTCCGACAGCGCCATGATGCGCGCCATCTCCACGGTCGTTTTGCCCGCCGCGGCCCAACGCAAACACTCGATCTCGCGCCTGGAAAGGCTGCCCGGACCTCGCCGGTCGCGCGTTCTGACTTCGCTCAGCCGACTGTACAAGAGGCCTGCCCAAAGGTTCAATTCCTGCAACTCATCGCCGGAAACGGCGGACCTGTCACCGCCGAAGGCAACCGCGGCGCGGTGACCGGCGGCATCATGGACGGGCAGATAGACCCCACGTGGCATGTTCGCCTGTTCGAAAACGCATATGGCAGCTTCGCCTTTTCCGTCCACACGCCCGCGCGCCAGTTGATGCGCATCGTATGTAAAGGGAATGGTGCTGCGCCGCAGCCGCTGGATTACCGGACTGCCGTCGATCAGGCGGGCACTGTCATAGCGCCTGAGAAAATCCATGGGCCAAGTCGTCATCAGCGCCTGCGCTGTAAGACTGTGGGACCCGGAATCGGGGATTGCGAGCACCATGAAGCCGCGAAACCCGAAGCCTTCAGAAACCCGGCCGAGAGCGCCCCTGACATCATCCTCATTCTCGATCGACCCGCTGATAACGTGACCATCGGGGAGGACCAATGAGGATACATCCACGCTGAAATCGATCATCTTACGCCCGCCTCCCACATCCGTGCTCCGGCTGGAGCATGACCGCTCACGCTTTCACACCCTCGCCACGGCTTCCACCAGAATCAAGCCCAGCACAACCAGCCGTGGCAGCAGACCCGGTAAGAAGCTACTTATCTTGAGCCTTTTCGTCCAGTCGAAACTTCTAATTTACCGTAAAGCGATTCTGCTCCACGTCTTTAGGCCTCTGCTGTCTACATGGTGTTCACGCGGAATCAAACACGCGGCCATTCTTGAAGCGTCAACGCGGCCTTTGCGCGTCTGACCTGACGCGTGGCGTTGCACCGCCGGTCTCCCGCCCAGGCCCTGATCTTATCCGCAGCTCCTCCTCGATATCCGCCGCAGCCTTTCGCACATCCTGCGCCCAGGCGGTCAGCTGCGCCAAGCTGACGCGATAGGAAGGGCCGGTCACCGAGATCCCCCCGATCAGATCGTGGTCGGGAACGCTTATCGGGGCGGCCACGCAGCAGATTTCCGCCTCGTGCTCCTCTCGGTCGAATGCATGGCCGTCATGCCGAATTTCCGCGATCTCGGCATAGAGCGTTTCGGCCGAGCGATGCGTCTTCGGCGTGAACGGACGGAACTCCATTCGCGCCGAAATCCGCTGCAATTCACTTGAAGGCAGCACGGACAGAGCGGCCTTGCCTATACCGGTACAATAGGCCGGCGACGCCTTGCCGATCTGCGAGCTCATGCGCACGGTCTGCTGGCTCTCCACCTTGTCGACATAGATGATCTCCGTTTCCCGCAGCACGCCCAGATGCACGGTCTCGCCGGTCAGTTGGTGCAGCTTGAGGAGGTAAGGGGCGGCAATCTCGCGGAAACGATTGCCGGACCAGGAGCGATAAGCGAATTTCAACAGGCGAAGCCCCGGCTCGTAGGACAAATCGGGACGCTGCACCAGCAAGCCCTCTTCGACGAGATGGCCCAGTAGCCTGTGCAGGGTGCCCCGGGGCTGGCGGAGCGCCATTAATATATCCGTGAAACGCTGAGGGCGTTCGGCCATGGCCACGACCTCCAGCACGGCCATTGCCTTGCCAAGCGTGCCGGTGCCTTCGGTATCCCGGCCCATGCTGCCTTCTTTGGTCCGCTTCATTCTCATCCGCTCTCGGCTGCGCTACCTTGACAGGATAGAAGCATCGGCGCGATAATTCCAGATAGTAAAACATAGTTCCATATACTGGAACAAGCCTGCCTGACGACAGCAGTAACGGGAGAAGCCATGACCTTGCCGAGCAGCCAGTTTCCTGACCTGCGCAATCGCGGGGTTTTGATCACCGGCGGCGGTTCCGGCATAGGGGCCGCTCTGGTGGAGGCGTTCGCCCGGCAAGGCTGCCGTGTCGCCATCGTCGACATCGCAGCGGAGCCCAGCCGAGCGCTCTGCGAAAAAGTCGCGGCGCAAACCGGGCAGGCTCCACACTTCATCCAGGCAGACCTTCGTCAGGTCGATGCGGTACGCGCCGCGGCCGACGAGGCTCTCGCCGGACTCGGCTCTGTCGATATTCTCGTCAACAACGCCGCGCGGGATGACCGGCAGGCGCTCGAAGCCGTGACGGAGGAAAGCTGGGACGAAAGTCTTTCCGTGAACCTGCGACATCTCTTTTTCATGTGCCAGGCGATCGCGCCCCACATGCGGCGACAGGGCGGAGGATCAATCATCAATTTCTCGTCGATCGCCTTCATGCTCAACATGCCTGATATTCCCGCCTATTCTACCGCCAAAGCCGGGATCGTCGGCCTCACCAAATCGCTCGCGGGGAAGCTCGGACCGGATAATATCCGCGTCAACGCGGTCCTGCCCGGCATGATCGTCACGGAGCGGCAGCGGCGCCTGTGGCTCACGGAAGAATCGATCGCACGGATGCAGGAGAGACAGTGCCTCAAGCGCATGCTGGTCGCCGAGGATCTCGTCGGACCCTGCCTGTTCCTGGCTTCGGACTGTTCGGCGGCGATGACCGCACAGACCATGATCATCGATGGAGGCGTATTTTGACGACGGCAGGCTATTATGCCGCAGTGGATTGGGGGACATCGAGCTTCCGCCTGTGGATCATCGGAGAGGACGGCGCCGTGCTCGCCGAGCGCCGCAGCTCCGAGGGCATGACGACGGCTGCAAAGACGGGATTTCATACCGTTCTCGACAGCCACCTTGCCGCCGTTTCCGCGCTCCCACATCTGCCCGTCATCATCTGCGGCATGGCGGGCGCCCGGCAGGGCTGGAAAGAGGCCGGGTATATTGAAACCCCGGCAGCACTCTCGGCCATTGCCGGCCGGGCCATGACCGTTCCCGATGTCGATCGCGACATCCGGATCCTCCCGGGCCTGGCCCAACGCGGCAAACAGCGTCCGGACGTGATGCGCGGCGAGGAGACCCAGCTTCTCGGCGCCGCTGCGCTCATCGGCGGCGGCCGGCAGCTCGTCTGCATGCCCGGCACCCACAGCAAATGGGTTCGCCTCGCCGGCGATAAGGTGGAAGGCTTCTCCACCTTCATGACAGGCGAACTCTTCGATGCTCTCTCGCGCCACACGATCCTCAGCCACGCGGTTGCGGAAGCGGAGACATTCGCGGCCGGGAGTGCCGCTTTCGCGGATGCCGTGAGCCGCGCGACGGAAAGCCCGGCGACCGCCACGAATCTGCTTTTCTCCGTTCGTGCCGGCCAGCTGCTGCACGGCACCGGCGCCGCCGATGCGAGGGCGCAGCTCTCCGGCACGCTGATCGGCCTCGAGATCGCTGGCGCACTCGCGGGGTCTCCTCAATCGGAAGACGTCTGCCTCGTTGGCGCCGGCAAGCTCGGCACGCTTTATCGTACTGCCCTCGAAAGCCAGGGCCTCAATGTTCAGGTCGTCGACGCCGATCAGGCGGTGCGGGGCGGTCTATCCGCTGCCGCCCGGGCGATTTGGCCTCTATGACAGAAGGAAGAAACATGGAACGAATCCCCCTGCCTCCGATGAAACGACCGCTCATCGCGATCCTGCGCGGCCTTAAGCCTGAAGAGGCGGAAGGCGTCGTCGGCGCCCTGATCGAAACAGGCTTCGAGGCTATCGAGATCCCGTTGAATTCGCCCGACCCCTTTCGCTCCATCGAGACGGCAGTAAAAATGGCCCCGGCCGGCTGCCTGATCGGGGCCGGCACCGTTCTGACGACGGCGCAGGTGGACCTTCTCGCAGATGCGGGCGGGCGCCTGATGGTAAGCCCCAATGTCGAGCCGGCGGTCATCAGGCTTGCCGCAGCGAAGGGTATGGTAACGATGCCGGGTGTCTTCACGCCAACGGAGGCGCTGGCAGCGGCAGCGGCCGGAGCCAGCGGCCTGAAGTTTTTTCCGGCGAGCGTGCTCGGCCCTTCCGGCATCGCGGCGATCCGGGCCGTGCTGCCGGGCGATGTCGAGATTGCTGCTGTCGGCGGCGTTTCCGAGGTCAACTTCGCCGATTACGCAGCGATCGGGATCCGCAGCTTCGGGCTGGGCTCCAGCCTCTACAAGCCCGGGATGAGCGCCGCGGATGTGCGGCAGCGGGCAATTGCGACCCTGGCAGCCTATGATGCCGTTTATGGAGGCCAGCAGTGACCGACCTCGTTCCCTTTTCCGGCCACACACTCTGCAATTCCAAATCCGAGCTCGGCGAGGGCCCCACATTCGACCCCGGTACCGGAACGGCCTGGTGGTTCAATATAACCGGCCAGCAGCTGCACGAGCTGCATCTCGACAGCGGGCGGAAGACGAGCCACTCTCTTCCCTTCCTCGGCAGCGTGCTTGCCGTGATCGACCCCCTGCGGCAGCTGATCGCGTCGGATCAGGGCCTTTTCATCCGCGATACCAAGGACTTCAAGCTCAGCCATTTCGCAAGGCTTGAAGACAAGCCCGGCAACCGCTCCAATGATGGGCGCGTTCATCCCTGCGGCGCGCTGTGGATCGGCACCATGGGGCGCAAGGCCGAGAAACACGCGGGGGCGATCTACCACGTCGCCCGCAATCGCGTCACGAAACTCTACAGCAATATCACGATCCCGAACGGGATCTGCTTCTCACCGGACGGAGCCGCCGCCTATTTCACCGACACCGACGTCAACCACCTGATGCGTGTCGAACTGGATCCGTTGACGGCGCTTCCAACCGGCGACCCGGTGCTGCTTTCCGACGAGTCCGCCAATCCGGGCGGTATCGATGGCGCCGTCTGCGATGCCGATGGGCTGATCTGGAACGCGCGCTGGGGCGCCGGCGCTGTCGAGGTCTATAAGCCCGACGGCCAGAAGGTTGCCCGCTACGCCCTGCCGGCAAGCCAGCCGAGTTGCCCGGCGTTCGTCGGTGCGAAAGCTGAAAGACTACTGGTGACTTCGGCGCGGCAAGGCTTGAACGATGCCGAGCACGCAGCGGACCCGCATGCCGGGAAGACATTCGAACTCGGAATCGAGGTCAAAGGACGCTTCGAGCCCGCATTCCGGCTTTGAAGCGCTTCCAGGAAAAGTGTCGAGAGACTTTTCCGTCCGGAAGTGCGGAGCTTCAAAAACTTGAGAACCTTCCCGCCACAAAGGCTGGCGTCGCTTCAGCAAAAAATCATACAATTGCTCCCAATGTGCAGAATCGCGGTGGGAAGGAGTGCTCGGATGAGCGACAAGAAAAAAGAACTGAGAAGCCGTCATTGGTATGGTGGCACGCACAAAGACGGCTTCATTCATCGTTCCTGGATGAAGAACCAGGGCTTTCCCGATCATGTTTTCGACGGACGGCCGATCATCGGCATCTGCAACACCTGGTCGGAGCTCACGCCCTGCAACAGCCATCTGCGCATTCTTGCCGAAGGTGTGAAGCGTGGCGTTTGGGAAGCGGGAGGCTTTCCGGTGGAGTTTCCGGTGTCGTCGCTCGGGGAGACGCAGATGCGCCCGACCGCGATGCTCTTCCGCAATCTGCTCGCAATGGACGTCGAAGAGGCGATCCGCGCCTATGGCATCGACGGGGTCGTGCTGCTCGGCGGCTGCGACAAGACCACCCCGGGCCAACTGATGGGCGCGGCCTCGGTCGATCTCCCGACGATCGTGGTGTCCTCCGGCCCTATGCTGAACGGCAAGTGGAAGGGAAAGGACATCGGCTCGGGCACGGATGTCTGGAAATTCTCCGAAGCCGTGCGCGCCGGTGAAATGAGCCTGCAGGAATTCATGGCCGCCGAAAGCGGCATGTCGCGTTCGCCGGGTGTCTGCATGACCATGGGCACCGCGACCACTATGGCTTCAGTCGTGGAAGCCATGGGCTTATCGCTGCCGACAAACGCCGCCCTGCCCGCAGTCGACGCTCGCCGCATGGCGCTCGCGCATATGACCGGCAAGCGCATCGTCGAAATGGTGCATGAGGATCTGAGGCTGTCGAAGATCCTGACGAAGGAGAACTTCGAGAACGGCATTATCGCCAATGCCGCCGTGGGCGGCTCGACCAACGCGGTAGTACACATGCTGGCGATCGCCGGGCGTGCGGGTATCGATCTCTGTCTTGAGGATTTCGATAGGGTGGGCGGCCAGGTGCCTTGCATCGTCAACTGCATGCCATCGGGAAAGTATCTGATCGAAGATCTCGCTTATGCGGGCGGCCTGCCCGCCGTGATGAGTCGTATCCAGCACCTGCTTCATGCCGACGCGCCAACCGTTTTCGGCGTTCCGATCAGTAAATACTGGGAGGGTGCAGAGGTCTATAACGACGACGTCATCCGCCCGCTGGACAACCCGCTGCGCGCCGCGGCCGGCATTCGCGTCCTGAAGGGCAATCTCGCGCCCAACGGCGCGGTGATCAAGCCGTCGGCAGCGAGCGAACACCTTCTGACCCACGAAGGACCCGCCTTTGTCTTCGAGACAATCGAAGACCTTAGGGCCAGGATCGACGATCCTGACCTGCCGGTGACCGAAAACACGATCCTCGTTCTCAAGGGTTGCGGCCCGAAGGGATATCCAGGCATGGCCGAGGTCGGCAACATGCCGATTCCGCGAAGGCTCGTCGAAAGGGGCGTGCGCGACATGGTACGCATCTCGGATGCACGCATGTCCGGCACCGCTTTCGGCACGGTGGTTCTCCATGTAAGCCCGGAAGCCGATGCGGGCGGCCCGCTGGCGATCGTCCGGACCGGAGACCTGATCCGTCTCGACGCAATGAAGGGCGAATTGAACCTGCTCATCGGCGAGGAAGAGCTGGCGGCCCGCATGGCGGCCTGGCGGCCGCCGGAAAAGAAATGGCAGCGAGGCTATTACAAACTCTATCACGACACCGTGCTGCAGGCCGACAAGGGTGCCGACCTCGATTTCCTCGTCGGCAAGAGCGGCAGCGAGGTGCTCCGTGAAAGTCACTGACGCGGCGAATCGGTCCTGAAGACATGAAAGGTAACCGATTCGAAAAACAACCCTAGTGCGGTGTCCCTGTGCTGCCTGTTCATCTGGACAGGCAGCACAGCCCTTTCGGCGCGGCACGCATGAAAGCCTTGCACCAGCCGGTTTCTAGCATGCACTTTTTGCGGAACAGTTTGCGTTGCCGGACGTTGCTTGAGTGTCATCGGCGCAGCACCTTTGCCCAACTTGAGGCTGCGCCTGGATCACGGTCTCACCACCGTGACCGACACCAGAGAGCTAGAGCGGGTCAAGGAATACCGCAGGTATTTTCCTTCGCCCCGTTCTGTTCGACAACGTCAACGAAAGGCAGTCTGACATGAAAGAGAGACTTATATCTTCCGTTGCGGCTGGCGCGCTTCTCGTGGGCGTTGCCGTTGCACCGATGAGCTTCGCACAGGAAACCACGACGCCGCCGGCTACGGCACCTGAAACGCAGACCATGGAACCGGCGGCCCCGGCTCCTGCTACGCCGCCGGCCGCTGATGAGCAGGCGCAGACGCCGGATACGGCAGACAAGACAACCGATATGGCAGCGGGCGACGCCAGCTACCTGACGGAGCAGGCGGAGAACCAAGTATCCGCAAACACCTATATCGGCCAGTCTGTCTATAATGCCAGCGATGAAAGCATCGGCGAAATCAACGACCTGATCATGGAGAAGGAAGGCGGCATCGCTGCTGCCGTGGTCGGAGTCGGTGGCTTCCTCGGGATCGGGGAAAAGAACGTCGCTGTACCGTTCGAGAAGATCACGGTCGCCGACCAGCCCGACTCGGATGAGATCAAGCTGACGACCACGGAAACGGCCGAATCGCTCAAGGCCGCACCCGAGTTCAAGACGAAATCGCAGGTGATGGCCGAGCGTAATGCCGACCAGCCAGTGGATACGTCGACAACTTCGGCAACGGGCACGACGCCGGCTCCGGCGCAACCCGCCGAACCGGCACCGCAGCAGTAAGGCTTAGGCCACTGTAACGGGTCAACAGGAGCGGCGCTTATTGCGCCGCTCTTTTTTTGAGCCTTCAAGACACGCGATGCGGACAGAAACCCCCACGTAGTTTTCCGCTCTAGTACCACGCATCGGGCATTTCGCCCTTCCGTCTTTCAACATAGTCAATCAACGCATCGTCGATCGCCATATCCAGAGGCGGCGCTTCATATTCCGCCAGTGCCTTCTTCCAGCTTCTGTTGGCGCGAAGCGCCATGTCCGTCTCGCCCTGCTCGACCCATTTCTCGAAGGGCTCGTTGTCGGAAAGGGAACTGTCCCAGAACGCAGTCTGGTAATTGCGCATCGTGTGCTCGCAGCCAAGGAAGTGGCTGCCGGGGCCGACCTCCAGGAAAGCGTCCATGGCGAGCGTATTGTCGTCGATCACCACCCCAGCAAGGTAGGAATGCAGCGCCCCGCAGAAATCCATATCCATCATGAATTTCTCATAGGACATCGCCAGCAGGCCGTCGGCGAAGCCGGCCGAATGCAGGACGAAATTGGCGCCGCAATGGACCGCCGACAGCATCGACATGACCCCTTCCTGCATGGCCTGAGCATCGGGCCGTTTCGAGTTGGAGAAATTGCCGGCGCAGCGCAACGGCAGACCGAGCCGGCGCGCGAGCTGTCCGACGACCATGCTGCCGATCGCCGGCTCCGGCGTACCGAAGGTTGGCGAGCCGGAGCGGAGCGACATGGAGGATAGAAAATTCCCGAATATGACGGGCGCACCCTTGCGTTCGAGCTGCGTCAGCGCGCAGCCGGCAAGCGTTTCGGCATAGGATTGTGCAATCGCCCCCGCATTGGTTACCGGGCCCATCGCTCCGCCGAGGATGAACGGTACGATCACCGCAGCCTGGTTCGCACGAGCATAGGCACGCAGCGACTTCGTCATGGTGCCGTCCCAGACGAGCGGCGAGTTGACGTTGACGTTACCGAGTATGACGCAGTTCCTGTCCACGAAATCGGCACCGAAAAGGATGCGCGCCATTTCGATCGAATCTTCGGCTCGTTCTTCCGAGGTGATCGAGCCCATGAAGGCACGGTCCGAATATCTGACGTGGCTGTAGACCATATCGAGATGGCGCTTGTTTACCGGCACGTCGACCGGTTCGCAGATGGTGCCGCCGGAGTGGTGCAGCCATGGGCTCGACTGGGCGAGCTTCACCAGATTGCGGAAATCCTCGATGGTGCCGTAGCGCCTGCCTTTATCCAGATCCATGACGAAGGGTGAGCCGTAAGCCGGTGAGAATACGACGTTTCGGCCGCCGATCTCGACGCTGCGCGCCGGATTGCGGGCGTGCTGCGTGAATTGGGACGGCGCCGAGCGGACGATCTCCTTCAGCATGCCGGGTTCGAAGGTGACGCGCAGACCGTCTATTTTCGCACCGGCACCCCGCCAGTGCTCGAGTGCTACCGGATCGTCGCGAAACTCGATGCCGACTTCGGCAAGAATTCGGTCGGCGACCCGCTCGATCCGCTCCAGATTTTCTTCGCCGAGGATGTCATAGGCCGGTATATTGCGGACGATGTAGGGGACACCGAGTTTCTTGCTGCCTTCGCGCCGCTGCGGTCGCCCGCTCCGGGTTCGTCTCGGCGCCTCACCGGTTGCTTCAGCCAGTTCCATGATCAACTCTCCCATCATTTGCGATGATGGTATTGACGAGAGAGGCTGTTGTAACGCAGGAAAAATTCGACGCATGATATAAATGGTACTTATGGAAAACCTGCGACGTCTTCTTCCTTCGGCCGCAAGCCTCATCGTCTTCGAGGCAGCCGGCAGGCACCAGAACTTCACACGCGCCGCCGGGGAGCTCGGCATGACGCAGGCTGCGGTGTCCTACGCCATACGAGGGCTCGAGGATCAGTTGGGCGTGCCGTTGTTCCACCGGGTGCACCGGGCGGTCGAACTGACGGAGGCAGGGGAGAGATTTCACGCGGATGTCTCGGTTGGCCTGGGGCGTATCCGGAAGTCGGCCGAGGACATTCGCGCCAAGGGACGTGAGACCAATGTGACCCTGGCGGCTTCGACGGCGTTCGCCTCGATGTGGATGTTGCCGCGGCTTGCACGCCTGCGCGAAGACTTGCCGGAGATCGATCTCCGCATCCAGACCAGCGTGCGTGATCTCGACCTGGATGAGGAGCCGATCCCGCTCGGTATTCGCGGCGGCGATCCGAATCAGTGGCCGCGCTACCATGCGGCTGTGCTTGCCGATGAAGTCATCCAGGCCGTCGCGACACACGTCTATATCGAGACACATGGCCTGCCCCGATCGCCCGCGGACCTTATCAGGCACAATCTCATTCATCTCGAGGAGCCGGTACGGCGCGCCTGTGACTGGACCGAATGGTTTGCGAGCGCCGGTCTCACCTATCCGGCTCAAGGCAAGCGGCTCGCCATCAACGATTATGTCCTTGTGATCCAGGCCGTGCTGGCGGGAGAGGGTATCGCGCTCGGCTGGGAGCATCTGACTGCCCGGCAAGTACGCTCCGGCGCGCTGGTGCGGGTCGGCGAGCACGTGCTGAAAACCGGCCAGGCTTTCTACGTCGTCTGGCCGCGGTCACGGGACCTCAACAGCCAGGCGCGCCGCGTTCGCGATTGGCTCTTGGAAGAAGGGCTGCGCGATCGTTCTGGGAGCGACGCCGCAAGCGGACACGAGGCACTTCAGCGCACCCCCGCAATATCCCGATAGAACTCAGACAAGTAACGCATGGTGGCATCCGCATCGGCGGGTTTGCCGAAGAAATAGCCTTGTCCCATGCCGCAGCCGAGGGATTTGAGCTTCAACGCCTCGGATGCGTGCTCGATGCCCTCGGCGACGACGGCGAGTTCCAGCCCCTCGCACATTGAAACGATTGCTTTGACGATATGTTCTGAAGCCCGGTCGGACGAAATCCCGGAAACGAACGCACGGTCGATCTTCACCTTGTCGAGCGAAAAGTCCCTGAGCCGCCCGAGGCTCGACTGCCCCGTTCCGAAATCGTCGAGCGACACGCGCACGCCAGCCGCCCGGAATTCGGTGATGATTCTCTGGGCGATCTCGGCATCCGCCATCGCGGCCGTCTCGGTGATTTCGAGTTCGAGGCGACGTGGATCGAGACCCACCTGGGCTATGATCGCCAGGAGGCGATCACTCGTCGTCGGATCCATCAGTTGGACCGAGGAGAGGTTGAAAGACAGAAAGAGTTCTTCGGGCCAGGACAGGGCCGCCCGGGCCGCCTTGCGCAGAAGTGTTTCCGCAAGTCGGTCGATGAAACCCCGCTCTTCCGCGAACGGCACGAATACCGCGGGCGAGACATAGCCGAGGTCCGCGTCGCACCACCGCGCCAAGGCCTCGAAGCCCAAGGGCCGATCGCTGCGCAGGTCAACGATCGGCTGGAAATGGACATCGATCCCGCCGGCGATGATCGCGTTCCGCAGCGCCTGCTCGAGCTGTGTCGCGTGCTTCATCTCCTTGGCGATCTCTTGCGAATAGACAGTGATCTGGCCGCGGCCGCGCCGTTTCGAGCGGTAGAGCGCCGTGTCGGCGCTCTTCACCAAGTCGTCGAATGTGTCTCCGGCAAAAGGATAGACAGCAAAGCCGAAAGAGGCCGACAGGCGGACGTTCCGGTCGCCAAGCGCGAAGGGCGAGGAGAGCGCTTCCTTGAGCATCTGGCCGCGCTTCTCCGCACTCCTTCGCTCAAAGACAAGCGGCAAAACGATTGCGAATTCGTCATCCTTGGTACGGGTCACCGTCGCTCCCTCCGGAACGCAGACCTTCAGCCGGTGCGCCACCTGGCGCAGAATCTGGTCGCCCGCCTCGGGTCCGAAGAGATCGTTGATCGGCTTGAAGCCATCCAGATTGGCAAGGGCGATGGTAAAAGGGGCAGGATCGTTTGCGCGTTCCGCCGCGAGGGTAAAGACCGTTTGCTCAAGGTGGACTGCGTTGCCGAGCCCCGTCAACGGATCGACGAATGACGCGCTGCGCGGCTTTTCCCGATTCGGCCGATCGAGTCCGAGCTCCCGCAATGTCATCGCGACCCGCTCCGGACAGAACCCGAAGCGTATGTATCGACTGCCGGCAGGTATTTCCGGAGCAGCATCTCGATCATGTCCGGGCTGATCGGCTTCATGATGTGGTCGTCCATTCCCGATGTCCTGCAGTGCTCAAGGTCGATATCGAGAGCCTGCGCAGTCACAGCCACGATGGTCGTGCGACGACCCGCGGGCCTCTCAGCCTCGCGTATGGCCACAGCAGCCTCGAAGCCGTTCATGACAGGCATGGACACGTCCATCAGAACGAGGGCGGGCTGGAGCTCATGCCAAAGGTCCACTGCTTCTCTTCCGTCTGCCGCGATCCGATGGCTGATGCCGAGGCCCTCCAGAATCTGCGCGAATACGAACTGGTTGACCTGGTTGTCCTCCGCGACGAGCACGTCCACCATGGGGACTTGCGCCGCGGGCACGGGATCGCTGTCGAACGCCATCCCCCATTCGGATTTCGGAAGCGCAGAACGCGTGCTATTGGCACAGACGCCGAAAATCTCCGCAAGCAGCACCGTCGCATCCATATCGCTCGACACCTCGACCCAGGTACAGGCGCGCCAGGAGGTCAGAACGCGGTGCCTCCCCGGAAGCGCGACGTCGAGCAATAGAAGGTCGAGCTCCAATCCGCGGCCTTCCGCGGCGACCGCAAAGGCGTCGAGCTCCTCGATATTGCGGACTGCACAGGCGTCGAGCCCGGAGCCACGCAGCCGCGTCACGAAGCGCTCCTCCATTTCCACGTCGGCGGTCGCCAGAAGCACGCGCAACGCCCCAAGCGCCGGGGGCACGTCGTCGTTCGGCTCGGGATCGACGCGTTGCGACACGGCGGGCGAACGGAAGGGATCGTAGAAATTCTGAGCTGGCGTGAAGATGCTGTAGTCACGGATCTGCAGGCCGGTATCTCCGCCCTTTTCCGAGCCGTCGTACCAGACGGCGATATCGGTGACGTCATTCATGCAGGTGACCAGGAAATGGCGGCCTGGCAATCCGACGCGGTATTTGCGCGTCACCACCCAAAGGTCGCTGCCGTCAGCCCGAACGATGTGCTCAGCTTCAGAGTGCGACGTGCCTGTCTCGAGGACGTGACGATCCGAGCGATCGAAGTGCTCCGCAACCTCAGGTCCCAGGAGGTCCGCTGCCGAGCGTCCAAGCATGGCGTCGGGGGATAGGTCGTGAATGGCGCAGAAGGCTCTGTTTACGGCGATGTAGTTGAGGCTGCGGTCTTTGACGCATATGGGATTGGGCTGAGCATGGAGTATCTCTTGTGTCAGTGTGATCCGCTCGAGATCGGCGCGGAAATGTTCGTCGCGCTTTTTCTGTTCCGAGACGTCGCTGACGGCGAGAATGCCGATGCCGCTCGACAGGCGCCGCTGACGCAGAAAGAGCCAGCGTGTGCGGCCGGCCCGCTCGACGTTTTCGTAACGCTCCCGCCAGTGAAGCGCCATCTGCTCGGCGATCCACTCCTCGCGATTCGGCCGGTGCCGGCTGGACTCCGGCAAGGTTCCGGGACGCACGCCCGTATCGTAGACCGCGCCAAGGAAGCTTCGCAGCTGCGTTCCAGGCAGCAGCATGGCGGCGGGCACGGGGAAGAATTGCACTATTGCGGCGCTCGCAAAGATGATGGTGTCGTCCCGGTCGAAAACGAGCAAGGCGGCGCCAAGCGCTTCGCCGCTTGCCTCCAGAATGTTCCTGCTGATGTCTGCGCCGTCCGACGCCACATCACCCATCGCGCTGCCCTCGTTACCGCTACAGCCAGCCGTCCTTGGACGTACGGGTACTGCAGCAATCTGACTGCTGAACGGTTTCATAGCTCGCTCAGCAGCGGTTTCATTCGGGACATGCTGGTCGGCCTTTGAGGCATCTCTTCGGAAGGATGCGGGCGGCGTCCAGCAACGCCGTGGTGCTCCAAAGGCAGAACCTGTCGTTCATTCAGGTTGGTGCGGAAAATTGCATCAGAACATTAAATCCGAATTAAGTTGCGACCCTGCTTTTCAGGGGTCCACTGGCATGGGCGGCCGTCAGCTGCATTTAATTCCAAGACTTGGCGCATCATCAGGGGAAATCCGCGCTTATTTTCCACATTCCGGTTCAGCTGAGCCAACAACTTCGAAGAAGAATAAACGAGGGGCCTTTCCCTCCCTCTGCGAATCCTGGAAAATAGGGCATGGCCATAAAGCAGCTTTCCGAAACGCTCATCAATCAGATTGCCGCCGGCGAAGTCATCGAACGGCCGGCAAGCGCCGCGAAGGAACTGATCGAGAATGCGCTCGACGCCGGCGCGACGAGGATCGAGATCGCGACGGCGGGGGGCGGCAAGACTCTGCTCAGGGTCACCGATAACGGTCTTGGAATGTCGCCGGCCGATCTCGAACTGGCGATCCGCCGCCATTGCACCTCCAAGCTCGACGGCAGCCTCGCCGACATCCGCACGCTTGGTTTTCGCGGCGAGGCGCTGCCCTCGATCGGCTCGGTAGCGCGACTTTCGATCACCACGAGGACGGCAGAGGCGCGAGAAGGGGCAACGATCACGATCACCGGCGGCAGAAGCGACCCTGTCCGCCCCTCGGCGGCCGTTGTCGGTACCGTGGTCGAGGTGCGCGAGCTCTTCTTCGCGACACCTGCACGGCTGAAGTTCATGAAGTCTGAAAGGGCCGAGACGGCCGCGATCTCGGAAGTCGTCCGGCGCATGGCCATCGCCTTTCCGAAAGTGCGCTTCGTGCTTTCGGGCTCCGATCGCTCGGCACTCGAGTTCCCGGCAACCGGAGACGATCGGCTGGCGCGGATGGCGCAGGTGCTCGGCAGGGACTTTCGCGACAATGCCATCGAGATCGATGCCGAGCGCGAGGGTGCGCGGCTTACCGGGTTCGCCGGCGTGCCGACTTTCAATCGCGGCAACTCGCTTCAGCAATATGCCTTCGTCAACGGACGCCCGGTGCAGGACAAGCTGATCATGTCCGCCATACGCGCCGCCTATGCCGAAACCGTACCGCAGGGGCGCTATCCTGTCGCGGTGCTGTCGCTTACGATCGATCCGGCCCTTGTCGACGTCAACGTTCATCCGGCGAAATCGGATGTGCGCTTCCGCGACCCCGGCCTGATCCGCGGCCTCATCATAGGCGCAATCCGCGAGGCACTGATGCGTGAGGGAGACCGGGCCGCGACGACCGGGGCGCAAGGTTTGATGCGCGCCTTCCGCCCTGAATTCCACAGGGGCGACCAGCAACGGCCGCAGGAACCCTGGACGGCCGCGACCTCCCCCTATCGACCGTTCAGCCCTGGCGGGGCGGCCCGCGGTTTTGCCGAGACGCCTCAGGCGGCGTTCTCGGATTTCGCACAGCCGTCTGCGCGCAACGCTGCCGTCCCGGTCGATAGCATACAGGCCGCCGATGGACAGGCGGCCTCCTTCCCGCTTGGTGCTGCCCGCGCTCAGCTTCACGAAAACTATATCGTCGCACAGACCGACGACGGGCTCGTGATCGTCGACCAGCACGCCGCGCATGAGCGTCTCGTCTTCGAAACGATGCGAACGGCGCTCCACGCCCGCCCCGTACCGGCGCAGGCGCTGCTGATCCCCGAGATCGTCGACCTGCCGGAGGAGGATTGCGACAGGCTGGTTGCGCATGCCGGCGAATTCACGCGGCTGGGTCTCGCCATCGAACGCTTCGGCCCCGCAGCGATCGCGGTCCGCGAAACACCGGCGATGCTCGGCGAGATGGATGCCGCCGGACTGGTGCGGCAGCTTGCCGACGAGCTTGCGGAATGGGACACAGCCGACGGCCTTGCCGGGCGGCTCGAATATCTGGCCGCCACCATGGCCTGTCACGGTTCCGTGCGCTCGGGCCGCCGCTTGCGCACCGAGGAAATGAACGCTCTGCTTCGTCGGATGGAGGCCACGCCCGGCTCCGGGCAATGCAACCACGGCCGGCCGACCTATATCGAACTCAAGCTCGCCGACATCGAACGGCTCTTCGGGCGGAGCTGAAGCTCCGCGGAACCGACCGAATCCACTGGTTTTTTACCGAGCGTCGCTATAGATCAGGACGTTAACGAAAAGACGAGGCCCGTTTCAGGCATGATGAACCGTTTCGAAGGAAGCTCCTCGCGGGAGGCGAAGATCCGGTATCTCGATGGAGACTTCCAGGTGGTCCTCGCCGGGTCCCACGTGGTCTGTGCCATTACCGGCGAAACCGTTCCGGTCGACGAACTGCGTTACTGGAGCGTCGCGCGCCAGGAAGCCTACGTGGATGCAGCCGCCTCGCTCGAGGCGGAGCGACGCACCGGCGACTTGCCAAACCAGCGACCGTAGAGCGTACGCGCCCGAAAAGGCCCCTTATCCGCCCGTCCGCACCGTCTCGCCGCAGGCGGCGCGAAGGGACGCGGTGCGACACCAGCATGAAAAAGGCCTCGACTTAACCCGACTTGTGCTCGCGCAGCCGGCGTGCGCGTGCGGAAGCAAGCGCCGCGTCGATGATCTTCCCCGGCGCTGCCGGATCGTCGAAGCGCACCTCGATCTCGATGACGCGGCTCTTTGCCGCCAGTTCCCCTGCCCGTCCGTGGCCAGGCTCCAGACGAACAATGTCCTTGGCCGTGGTCACGAGCGTGTAGCCCCGGCTTGTTGCACGATCGATGAGGTCGGCAATCTCGTCCTCGGAGAAATGATGGTGATCCGGAAAGCTTCGGGTTTCCTCGATGATCGCGCCGGTTTCGCGCACCGTTTTGAAGAACTTCTCCGTATCCGCAATCCCGGCCCAGGCGAGAACCTTGACGCCGACGAGAGATCCCTCGTCGATGCGCACGGTTTCAGCCACATAGACGGGCTTGCCTGCCCGGGACGCTCGGCGAACCACGGGATCGGCAGCGGAACCGTGGCCGAGCTTCAGAAGGGCCGTGGCGTGGCGCAGCTGATTGCCGATCGGCGCCCGGACCGGTCCGGAAGGGACAAGATGGCCATTGCCGATGCCGCGGCCGGAATCGACCACGATAAGAGCAAAATCGAACACGAGCCGGGCACTCTGGAACCCATCGTCCATGATGATGATATCCGCACCTTCCGCGGCAAGCTTCCGTGCTCCGTCCACCCTGCGACGGCAGATCACCGTGAGCGCCTCGCGGGCAAGCAGCAGCGGCTCGTCGCCTACGTCGCGGGCGCGATGGTGTTCGGGGTCGACCAAGGTCGTGACATCAAGCGATCCTCCATAGCCGCGGCTCAGGAAAGCCGGCTTCAAGCCCCTTGCCTTGGCGGCCCGCGCAATCGCAATGGCCGTCGGTGTCTTTCCGGCTCCACCGACTGTGAAGTTGCCGATGCAGATCAGCGGCACGGCCGAGGTGGCCCGGCGCGCGCGGTCCATCCGCATTCCGGCGATACGGCCATAGAGCCAGGAGAAGGGCCAAAGAGCATAGGCGCGCCAGTCGGCCTTGGTCCACCAGAATGGGGGCGCTTCTGAAACCATCTTTTACCCAAAAATATCCGCAGGGCCGCTCCTGTCCCCATGGGCAGAAGAAGCAATATCCAGAACTTCCGCCGCGAGCATCGGCCGTTAGCGGTATACCGGCGACAAAGAACGTCAGAATGGAGAAAAACGCAAGCCGATCACACGGTAAGCACCGTCTCCAACTCGGTGATGTCGGCCAGGCAATGGTCGGAAGCCGCGGCGAGCGACTGGCGCGATCCGGTGCCGGTCAAAACGGCAACCGTCATGCCGACGCCGGCACTGCGGCCCATATGCATGTCGTGATTGTTGTCTCCGACAACGGCCACCTCATCGGGTGCAAGCCCAGTTGCGGCACAAAATCCGAGCACCATGCCGGGCTCCGGCTTTGTTCCGTAGCCGCTGTCGTAACCCGCGATATAGTGCAGGTAGTTCTCGAAACCGAAGCGTTTCGCCGTTTCGCGGATCGAGCGCTCGTTGTCGCTCGAAGCAACGCCGAGCCGGTAACCTTTTGCGTGCAGCCCGGCAAAAAAGGACGCCAGGTCGGTCACGGGCACAGCATAGTGCGCCGATTGTGCAAAGAGTCCGTCGAACAACGACGTCAGTTCTTCCACGGTAAATGGCGCGCCGGCGCCGACCATGCCGGTGGCAATCTCCACCGTATTGCCGGCCGCAAGCAGGCTGTCGGGAACGACATGTCCGGAATCCGGGTCCATGCCGCCGGCACGCAGGAGGACATGTGCGAGATCCTCATCGCCCTTGGCAGCGATCCGCGCCAGTTCGTAGTTCACCGGGACCCAGCTCTTCACATAATCGAGAAGGGTACCGTCCTTGTCGAACAATATGCCGGCGATCGGCTTCAATACGGGCATGGTCCCTTCCGGAAATCAGGCTTCGGGCTTTGGGCGCGGCTCCAGCCGCGCCTTCACTACCAGCGGGTTGATATAAGGCTCGAGCCCTTTCATCGTCGCCGAGAGCGCGCCGCGCATCTGTTGCACGGTTTCAAGACCGGCGTCGATCATCGAACGACGCATGTCGTCGTTGGCAAGCAGGTAGTTCACCCCCTTGGCCAGCATCTCCGTATCGCGCACGATCTTGGCACTGCCGTTCTTGGCGAGCATCTGGTAGGTCTCGCGGAAATTCTGAACGTTCCCGCCCGAAAGAACGGCGCAGCCGAGCATAGCCGGTTCCAGCGGGTTCTGCCCGCCTTCCGCGAAAAGCGAGCGTCCGACGAAAGCGACCTCAGTCAGTCTGAGAAAGAGCCCCATCTCGCCGATCGTATCGCCGAGGAGAATGTCTATGTCAGGCGTGACCGGATCGCCGCGCGTGCGGCGCGCGACCTTCATCCCCTTGGCAACCAGGGCCGACTCGATGGCATCGCAACGCTCCGGGTGGCGCGGGACGATGATCGTAAGCAGCCCGGTTCTTTCCTTCAGCGCCTGATGGACCGTCCCGGCCGCATTCTCCTCTCCCTCGAAGGTCGAGATTGCAGCCCAAGTCTTTCGCGCGCCGATCTGTTGCCGGTATTCGCGCAGATCTTGGGGATCGTGGGGCGGAGCCTCATTGTCCACCTTGAGATTGCCGGAAACGGTGACCGGGAGCGCGCCGAGCGTGCGAAACCGCTCCGCATCCACATCGGACTGGGCGATGACGAGCGCGAGGTTTTCAAAGAGAGCATCAGCCAAGGACGGGCGCCGCCGCCAGCGGGCGAAAGTGCGATCCGAAAGACGGCCATTGACCAGTACCTGCGGAATGTGGCGCCTGCCGAGTTCGATGATCGTCATCGGCCAGATTTCCGATTCGGCGATGATCGCCAGGTCCGGCTGCCAATATTCCAGGAAGCGGCTTACCGCGGGCTTGAAATCGAGCGGTACGTATTGATGCACGACGGCCGAGCCCAATCGCTCTGCCGCGACCCGCGCCGAGGTCGTCGTGCCGGTGGTCAGCACCACGGCTATGCCGCGACGACGGATTTCCTTGATCAGCGGAGTAACCGCATTCGTCTCTCCTACGCTGGCGGCGTGGAACCAGACGAGGGGACCCTGCGGACGCGGCGCGCTCGGATAGCCATAGCGCTCCCGCCTGCGTGCCGGGTCCTCCTTGCCCTTTGCCGCGCGCAGAGCAAGATAGGACCAGAAGAAGGGATAAATGGCAGTTCCAAGCCAGCGGTACCCAGCAAGTGCCATCCGTGCACGCACGCTACTCATGAACGCTCGTCCTCAGCTGCGTCCGGCGCCGTCGGCATCATTTGACTTCCGGATCGAGCAGCCGATGCATGTGAACGATGAAATAGCGCATATGCGCATTGTCGACGGTCATCTGGGCCTTGGCTTTCCAGACGGCGTGCGCGCTCTCGTAATCCGGGAAGATGCCGACGATATCCAGATTTTCGAGGTCGCGAAACTGCACGTCGGCGAGCGTCGCCAACTCGCCGCCGAAGACGAGGTGCAGCCGTTGTTTTTTCTCGGAGTCGTGAGCCATGGAATTTCCATCTGTGTTCTTACTGGTATGGGGGTGGTTTGCGGCATTCGCCCCTAAAGGTCAATGGGGCTCAAGAGGCCTGGAAGCGGCCAGCAAGGCCGGTAGCGCCGCCCCCGATGCCGCGGCAAGAACGCCGTGGGTGACGGTCGGGCGATTGTAGAACAAGGGCTCGTTGTCGAGACCGCAAAGCGCGCCGCCGGCGCGCGAAAGAATGAGGTCGGCGGCCGCGAGATCCCAATCATGCGAGTTCCGCTTGACGATCGTTCCGTCGATACGGCCGTCCGCGATCATCGCAAGCCGATAGGCGAGCGACGGTACATGTGATACGCGCATCATCGTCTTGCGATAGGGCAGAGCCAGCTTGCCCATGATATCCTCGGCCGCTGCCACCTTCAGCACCGCGCCCGAGGCCGTCTCCCGCACCGCGATCGGTTTGCCGTTCTTCCGCACTTCGCCGTCGCGGGTCGCCTGGAATATCTCGCCGAGGGACGGTGCATAGAGCACGCCAGCCACGGGAAGTCCGCGATGAACGACGGCGACGCTGACGCACCAGAGGTCCTTCCCCGCGATGAAGGCCCGGGTCCCGTCGATCGGATCGACAACGAAGACAGTCTCGCGAAGGAGACGGCTTTCATCGTCGTCGGTCTCCTCCGAAAGCCAGCCATAGTCCGGCCGGGCAGAGAGCAGCCGACTCTTGAGGATGTCGTTGGCGGCAAGGTCGGCCTCGCTGACGGGAGAGCGTCCTTCATTTTTCCAGCGAACGTCCAGCGTCTTGCGAAAATAGCCGAGCGCCGTGTCACCCGCCGCGACTGCTGCCGCAAGAATGAGCTCGAGATCCTGGCCCCAGGCGGGCACGATCGAATGGGCTGTTTCTGACATGCAACTCCTTACGAGCGGCGCCTTTAGATCACGATGTTTAGGTCGGATCGACCCAAAAAATGAGCGCGATCGATTCCAAAGAGTTTAGACGCGGGGCACGGGCGGAAAATCCGCGCACACTTCCCTCATCCCCATCATGCAACGCGCCGCCCACATTCATGTTCCGGCGAGCGTCATGCCTTCGATCGCGAGGGTCGGCGCGGCAATACCGAACTTCCTGTCGATGTCGTCGGCAGGCGTCAGGGCCATGAACATCTGCTTCAGATTGGAGGCGATCGTTACCTCGGACACGGGATAGAGGACTTCGCCGTTTTCGATCCAGAAGCCGGAAGCGCCGCGGCTGTATTCGCCCGTCACCATGTTGACGCCCTGGCCGATGAGCTCGGTGACATAGAAGCCCGTGCCGACGCCGCCGATCAGATCCTCGCGCGAAATTGAGCCGGGCTCGAGAGCGAGATTGGTCGAGGCCGGGCTGACCGACGGACCACCGCGAACGCCCCGCCCGTTGGTTTCGAGGCCAAGTTCCCTGGCTGCGGACGTGGACAGGAACCAATGGCGCAGCACACCGTCCTCGACCATCGACAGTTTCGAGCCGCTGACCCCCTCCCCGTCGAAGGGACGCGATGAGGCACCGCGGACGATCAACGGATCGTCGGTTACGGCAATACCCGATTTCATGATCTGCTTGCCCATCATATCGCGCAGGAAGCTCGTCTTGCGGGCGACCGACGCACCGTTGACGGCTCCTGCAAGATGGCCAACGAAACCGCGCGCGATGCGAGGATCGAAAACGACGGTCAGGTTCTTCTGCGTCGCGACGCGGCGGGGATTGATGCGCGCTGCCGCCCGCTCGCCCGCCACGCGGCCGATATCCTCGGCCGTGCGGAGCTCGTGGAAATAGAGACGGCTGTCGAAATCATAGTCGCGCTCCATCTTGGTGCCTTCGCCGGCAATCGCGCTGACGGAGCAGCCGAAACGGGTGGCCATATAGGACCCGGAGAAACCATGCGACGTGACGAGCACGAGCCCGCCCATGCCGGCCGATGCACCGGCCCCGCTCGAATTGGTGACGCCGGTGACCGAGAGTGCGGCCTCCTCTGCGGCGAGCGCCCTCTCGGTGAGGGTCTCGGTGGATACGTCGCGGCTGTCGAAAAGATCGAGATCCGGATAGGACTTCGCCAGGCGATCGGGATCGGCGAGAGATGCGTAAGGATCCTCCGGCGATGCTTTCGCCATCGCCACGGCACGCTCCGCAAGGAGCTTCAGATCGAAACCGGGATTGGCGGAAACGCTGGCGACGCGGCGCCCGACAAAGACCCGTAGCGAGAAATCGTCGCTCTCGGAAGCCTCGGTCGCCTCCACCTTGCCGAGCCGCACGGAAACGGAACGCGAGCGCCCGCGCACCACCACCGCATCTGCTGCATCCGCGCCAGCGCGGCGGGCCTGATCGACAAGCTCGGCGGCGCGCTGCTCGAGGACGGCGGAATCGATCGTCTCAGACATGATTTTGACCTTTCAATCCTGTCCCATTTATTGTGCACTGAAGCATGCATCAAGGGCATCATCATGATTCCCGTCCCAGCAGCAAAATGATACTCGGCCACGTGCGCCCCTCTCCTAAGGGTGTCCCCGGCCGTTATAGCGGAAGCACCGAGCATGGAAACGACGACGATCATCTATTCGCAAGCGCTCATGCTGCTTGGAGGCGCCGTGATCGCCGCGCCGCTGTTCAAGCGTCTCGGGCTCGGCACCATTCTCGGATATCTCGCCGCCGGCATCCTGATCGGGCCCGTCGCCCAGCAGATCACCGAAGGCGAAGAGATCCTGCATGTCTCGGAGCTCGGCGTCGTCTTCCTGCTGTTCATCATCGGCCTTGAGCTAAAACCGTCGCGACTCTGGCAGATGCGACGCGATATATTCGGGCTCGGCACCGCACAAGTCGTGGTCACCGGCCTCGCTCTTTCGTTCCTGATCGCGCTCAGCGGTCTTCTCGAAGGCGCCGCCAGCGTTGTCGCCGGCTTTGGCCTGGCGCTTTCTTCCACCGCCTTCGCCATGCAGATCCTGGAAGAGAACAACGATACCAATACACGCTACGGCCAGCGCGCCTTTTCCATTCTCCTGCTCCAGGACCTTGCGATCGTTCCTCTGCTTGCAATCATTCCGTTGATGGCGGCGCAAGCGCCGGAGGATACGACGACGCCGCTCCAGGATTTCGCGATCGCAATAGCTGCCGTTGCCGCACTTTTCGCCGCCGGCCGTTATCTTCTCAACCCGCTCTTTCAGGTGATCGCGCGTACAGGCGCGCGCGACGTGATGATCGCAGCCGCGCTTCTCGTCGTGATGGGCGCGGCCACGATGATGCAGCTCGCCGGGCTTTCGATGGCAATGGGTGCCTTTCTCGCCGGCGTGTTGCTGGCCGAATCGTCCTATCGGCACGAGCTGGAAGCCGATATCGAGCCCTTCCGCGGTATCCTGCAGGCGCTTTTCTTCATGGCGGTTGGCCTGTCCCTCGAGCTCCACGTCGTGGCGGAGAACCTCCTGAACATCATGATCGCCGTTCCCGTTCTGATGCTGGTAAAAAGTCTCGTTCTTTACGGGCTTTGCCGGGCGTCAGGCTCACGGCATAACGACGCCGTCCGCATCGGCCTGCTTCTGCCGCAGGGCGGCGAATTCGGTTTCGTCCTCTTTACCGCTGCCGCTGCGGCCGGGGTCTTTTCGCAGGCGACCGCCTCGCTGCTGGTCGCGATCGTCACGCTCTCCATGGCATTGACCCCGGTTGCGGCCATGCTCTCCAGGCGTCTGATGCACCAGCAGGATGAAACGGCCGAGGAGATCGAAGAGAATTTCGAGGGCGCCGGCGCCGACGTGCTGATGATCGGCTTTTCCCGCTTCGCGCAGATCGCTTCGCAAATCCTGCTGGCCGGCGGACGCGAGGTGACGATCATCGACCATTCCGCCGCCCGCGTGCGCCAGGCCGCGACATTCGGATTCCGGATCTATTTCGGCGACGGCACGCGCCTCGACGTATTGAGGGCTGCCGGGATCGAAAAAGCAAAGATCGTCGCCGTCTGCACGCAGAAGAAGGAGGTCACGGACAGGATCATCGATCTCGTCCACACAGAATTCCCGAATGCACGCGTGTTTGCGCGCTCCTACGACCGCCAGCACACACTGGAGCTGCGCGCACGCGGGGTCGACTACGAATTGCGCGAGACCTTCGAGTCGGGTTTGCTGTTCGGCCGCAAGACGCTCGAAGCACTCGGCGTGAACGGCGACGAAGCCATCGGCATCATGGACGATATCCGCCGCCGCGACGAGGCAAGGCTGGTGCTCCAGGAAGCAGAGGGCATTACCGCCGGCCGCGACATGCTGCACTCAAGACCGGTACGGCCGGAACCGCTGGTCAAGCCGAAGCGCGAGGTCACTCACCCCGCCGATGCCCTGCCGGGCAACGTCGCCGGGAGCGAGACGTTGGAAAAGACGGAGTGAAACGGCTGTGTGTGTGACTGCGCTCACAACGTTGCTTGCCACCGGGCACGTTGACTGAAACATCACCCGGAATTGATTCCGCCCGCCTCGTCTTCATCGATGAGGCGGGAACGAACATGGGCTAGCGCGCGCCGTGCCCAAGCCGGCCAAGCCGACCGAGCGAACAGGCCGCGCGCTTCGGCCGACCCGTCGAGCCAGACATCTTTCAATTCAGACAGGAAACGCTCTATCTCCAGAAGGCTCTGGTGCCAGAACTCGATGCCGGCGCCGCCTGTCTTCCTGCCTGAATATTATTCCGAAATAACTGCGCTCGTAAATAACTTCGTCTTAAAGAGGGCGCCTCTTGTAATTGTATCTTTCAAAATACGGAACATACAGCTTAAAGTTTTACATAAATAATACTTCTTAAGGTAGTATATTATTGGTAACTAGTTATAAGTATAAGCAACTTATATAGTCATAAGCCTTCCTTAATTGTGGCTTTATCGCATCAATCTTAACTTTATGACAAAACATACTTGATAAAAATATTAAATTTCGCGATAAACGATTTAGGACGCTCAAGGAGGCGCCTTTGACGAGGGGACCATAGTATGAAAAGATATTTCTTAAGTGCGGCATTTCTTGCTGGAGCACTTTCACCTGTCGTGGCCGCCGATCTTGCGCCGGTCGAGTCGCCGCCGGCCATATCCGCGCCGGCAGCGTTCGACTGGAACGGCTTTTATCTCGGCGGTAACGTAGGCGGCGGCCGTGCGGATGTGGATTGGACGTATCAGCCTTTCGGCGAGACGGCCCATCACGACGGTAAGGGATTTCTCGGCGGCGTTCAGGCGGGCTATAACTGGCAGATCGACGGCTTCGTCATCGGTGCAGAAGCGGACTTTCTGGGTTCCAGCATCGATGGAGACACGCCCTGCCCTAATCCGGCTTACTCATGCACGAGCGATACGAAATGGCTGTCCACCGTCCGCGCCCGCGCAGGCTACAGCTTCGATAACCTGCTTGTCTACGCGACTGGCGGATTGGGAATAGGTCGCTTCGAGATAAAAACGGATGACGGAGCCGGTACAAGCGGTAGCACCATACGCAACGACACCGGCTGGGTCGCCGGCGCTGGCGTCGAATACGGCTTCTCGCCGAACTGGTCGATCAAGGCCGAGTATATGCACCATGATTTCGGCGAGCGAACCTATACAGTCGATGGCGGCAATCCTGTCGATGCCGACTTCCGCTTCGATACGAGCAAGATTGGCGTAAACTACCGCTTCTGAGCATCCAATATAAGCGAAGCAGCAGACGCCCTCTCCAGGTGGCTAACGCCTGGTTCAAGCATCCATCAGCAGTCGGCGAGGACGGATTTCCTTCGTAATCGCCGGCCATCTTCGGCGGTCCATGAATGAGCCTGCTACGATTGGCCTGGCCGTCGCAAGCGCCTCCCCCTGATTACTGGTGCGGGCGCCCCATAGGGCTCATCGTCTGTCTACATTCCCTTCTTCCACTGTTCTATGCGTTCTGCCAACGCGCGCTTCGTTTCATCCTTGGTACGGCTGGTGGCGGTAAGCAACTCCTGCGCCCGCAGGAAATCGAGCACGCGGAACCGCCCCACATCGGGCCTGAGGAGAATGTCCGGAGCGCCGGCCTGCATCTTCATGGTGATGATCGACTGCATCATCAACTGGGTCGCGCCGAACAGGCTGTCGATGCGGCTGGGGATCGTCTCGCCATCCCCATCGGGCCCGCCGACGACATCGACGGCGATGACGATGTCGGCCAGTCCCCGCAAGTGATCGAAGGGAATTGGATTGTAGATCCCGCCGTCGATCATCACGCGGCCATCGATCTTCACCGGCATGAAAACCGCAGGTAGGGCGCAGGAGGCGGCAAGCGCCTTGTAAAGATCGCCGCTCTCGCAGACGCTTTCCGTCTGCCCGTAATAGTCCGTGACGATGATTTTCAAGGGGAGGGCCAGATCGGAGAAGCGGACGGGCACTGCGTCAGGCAGAAAGGCCTTCAGCACGCGCTCTATGTTGAACTGGCCGAAGCGGAAGCCGCTCGCCATGGCTTCAGCAAGACTTGCCGGCCTTAATCGCCACAGCCGGTTGAGCACCTCCCCGCGGCGACCGACGGTCGAAAGCACATGCTCGCGAATTTCCTTCCCGCTCATGCCGGCCGCCACGCCGGCTCCCATGAGCGCGCCGATCGACGAACCGGCGACCACCGCCGGCCGAAGGCCCATCTCGTCAAGCGCGTCGATGACGTGAATATGGGCAAGCCCACGGGCACCGCCGCCTCCCAGCGCAAGCGCGATGGTCGGCTCCCCCTTGTTCGCCGCAACCTTGCGAGTCGTGGATAGCTTCTGGTCCATCAGCATCCCTCCGTCACCGGCCATCCTGCACAATAGGCAGGCCGAGATCACGCGGAATCTGAGCAGCTCCGGCGGACTTTGCGCCGATCTCAGGCGCCGCGAAAGCGAAGAAAATGCATGAGCGTGTCGCCGAAGGCGCGTTCATCGACCGATTCGAAACTCTCGGAAAACTGCGGCCGGACATCCGCGCGTTCCTCCAGGATCGCAAGGGCGCCGGCAACGAGCCAACCGCCGCGGGCGGCCGCGATCAGAGCGCGCTCGCCAAGGCCTTTGCCATAGGGCGGATCTGCAAACACCAGATGAAATGGCTCCATCGTCCCGACGGGGCCCAGGTCGGTCGCGTCGCGACGGAAAATCTTTGCCCGCCCCTGAAGGCCAAGCGCCTCGATGTTGACACGCAGCAGTCCACGTCCCTCCACCCCCTGTTCGACGAAAAGAACCTGACGGCAACCGCGCGACAGCGCCTCGAAGCCCACGGCGCCCGTGCCGGCGAAGAGGTCGAGGACGCGCGTCCCGTCAAGGACCTCGGGATAGGCGTGACCGAGAATGTTGAACAGGCTCTCGCGCGTCCGGTCCGTGGTCGGGCGGATGTCGTTCGACTTCGGTGTGGCCAGCGTGCGGCCGCGGAATTCTCCCCCGACGATGCGCACGGCCGGCTACTTCCCCCTGCCCTGCGGTCCCTTGCCCGAGGATTTGCCGCCACCAGGGCGATTACCGGGTTTGCCGCCACCCGGGCGATTACCGGGCTTGCCTCCACCGGGCCGCCTGCCGCCGGAGGGTTTGGTGCCTGCGGGTTTTCCGGCGCGCGATTCGGACGAGCGATTGGCGGAGGGGTTTGCCGCCGCCGGCTTGCCGCCAGCGTTCGCCCGTGGCCGGTCGTCGGCAAAGCGCTTCTTGCCGTCGCCGCGCGGTGGCCGAGCGGTCTCCTTGCGGCCGCCGGAAGACGCGCGGTCATCGGCCGGGTCGCGTGCAGCCCGCTCCCCCTCCGGACGGCGCGGCGGACGATCGCCATGGTCGCGTGATTTCCGCTCTGCGCCTTCGAGCGGGCGACGCCTTTCGAAGCCACCGGCGGCGTCCTTGCGGCCGGCGGATTTACCCGCCTTGCCCTTACGCTCCTCATCAAAGCCGGCTGCCTTCGCCGTGGCGGGGTCCTTAGCACGGTCGCGGCGTTTAACGTCCGCCGGCGCGCGCCGCGTGGATTTCGGAGAAAGCTCGTCTTCCGCAGCCTTCGGCTTTTTCTCGACCGTCGGACGCGCACCCGGCGCCATCCAGACGTTGGAAGAGCGGTTGCGTCTCAGAGGCGGGCGAGCAGGACGTTCCTCCGCCTTTCCACGACTGCGGCCGCGGTCGTTCGGTCGGCCATCGTCGCGGCGGGTGTCGAGGCGGGCAAGAGCACGCTCGCGCTTGTCTCCGGCCTTCTCGCGCTTGCTGCCCCATTCCGCCTTGCCGTGATCGGCGACAGGCTCTGCTTCAGGCTCGGCAGCAGTCGACTGGTCGTTATAGATCGGCGCGTCGAAATTCGCTTTGGCGTCGGCGATCAGCCGGGGGCCCAGCTGTTCGCGCAGCGTTCGGCCGCGAATCTCCTGAACCTGACCAATCGGCAACTCGCCGAGCTGGAACGGACCATAGGAGATGCGGATCAGTCGGTTTACGTCGAGGCCAAGTGCGCCAAGGACGTTCTTGATCTCACGATTCTTGCCTTCGCGCAGGCCCATAGTGATCCAGACGTTCGAGCCCTGTACCCGATCCAGAGTAGCCTCGATCGCCCCGTAAAGGACACCTTCGACCGCGATACCCTCTTTCAGGCGGTCGAGCGCCGCCTGATCGATTTCCCCGTGTGCGCGCACGCGGTAGCGGCGCAGCCAGCCTGTCGACGGCAGCTCAAGCACGCGGGCAAGCCCGCCGTCATTCGTCAGGAGCAGCAGGCCTTCGGTGTTGATGTCCAGCCGGCCGATCGACAGAACGCGCGGCAGATCCTCGGGCAGGTTTTCGAAGACCGTCGGCCGGCCTTCCGGATCGGCATTGGTCGTCACGAGCCCGCCCGGCTTGTGATAGAGCCAAAGCCGCGTCCGTTCGATGCCGCGGATCGGATGGCCGTCCACTTCGATCCTGTCGGCGAGCGTCGCGTTGACCACCGGTGTGTCGAGCACGAGGCCATTGAGACTGACGCGCCCTTCCATGATCATCCGCTCGACGTCGCGGCGCGATGCAACGCCTGCGCGCGAGAGTATCTTCGAGATGCGCTGTGGCTGTTCCGCACCCGCAGCCGACGCGGCCGGCGCGCTACCGGCTGCCCGCACTGCAGCCTTCTCGCCGCCGGAATGAGGTTTCGTGTCGCGACCCTTGGCCTTGCCGCCGGGCCTCGTGGGCTTGTCTTTGGATGTCATTTGTGTTGCCTGCCTTTTGCGGCTGTCCTATCAGGTCGTAGGCCGTGGGTTAAGAGGAAATTGTCGAACGAAGATGACGGATACGGCGCCCTTCATGCAGGCGGCCCTTCAGGAGGCCCGAAAGGCCGCGGCACGCGGCGAAGTGCCGATCGGCGCCGTCATCGTGCATGAAGGCGAAGTGGTCGCCGCGGCGGGCAACCGCACCCGCGAACTCAACGACATCACGGCGCATGCGGAGATCGAGGCGATCCGCAAGGCGGCGACGGCCATTGGCGGCGAGCGGCTCTCGGGAGCCGATCTCTACGTCACTCTCGAGCCATGCACCATGTGCGCCGCCGCGATCTCCTTTGCTCGCATTCGTCGCCTCTATTACGGAGCAGAGGATCCGAAGGGCGGCGCGGTCGACAACGGGGTCAGGTTCTATTCTTCTCCCACCTGCCATCATGTTCCGGATGTCTATTCCGGACTTGCTGAGCGGGAGGCTGCGGATATTCTGCGCGCATTCTTTGCCGCCCGGCGTTAAAGCAATTCCGCTCTCGATCACGTTGCGACGCGGGATGCGGGCGGAAAACCGCATACACTTTTCCTCATCCCGCCCTATGGGCTGTTGAGATTCGGGGTGCCCGCCGCGACTTGCTTGATTTCCTCATTCCTGTGCTCGTCACAGGCATCCAGCCAGACCAAGTCCTTGGGCTAAAAGAACTTCCCGCGCAGACGCGGCGCTGCTGGTTTTCTGTGACGAGCACAGAAATGAGGGAAGAAGAACGACCGCGGCCCTGCGATCCGTTTCCTACTGCATGTTTCCTTTAATCGGATTCGATTAAAGGACAAAACATGCAGCAGATCGAAGTGCTACAGCGACCTTTGTGCGTCTGATAAGACGCACGGCGCTGTAGGCCGCGCAGCCGGCACTCAAGGGAATTCTAGCGCATCGCCATACGCGCCGACAAACCAGAGCTCCAACGCCATCATCCATCGCACAGCAGCCGTGATAAACTCAAGATGAATCTCAACAGGCCCTAATCCGCAGCAAACGTCTCCAGCCCTTTGCCGGCAAGCCGGTAACGCGTCCATTCCGACATAGGCTCCGCCCCGACGGCCTCGTAGACGCGAATGGCGGGCTCGTTCCAGTCAAGCACGCTCCACTCGAAGCGACCGCAGCCTTCGGCAACGGCTGTCCGTGCCAGATGCTTCAGCAGCGCCTTCCCAGCGCCCGAGCCACGAAATTCCGGAGAGACGTAAAGGTCCTCGAGATAAAGTCCCTTGCGCGCCTGCCAGGTGGAATAGCTGAAGAACCAGATGGCAAAGCCCGCGGGCGTGCCGTCGGCCTCGCAGATCACTGCGCGCGCAACCGCATCGGCTCCGAAGAGCGTCTCGTGCACGCGCTCAACGGTCGCCTCAACCTCGTGCGGCGCCTTTTCATATGTCGCGAGCTCCGTGATGAACCGGAGGATCGTCGCAGCGTCATCAGGAACGGCATCGCGAATGCTGATGGCCATGGCTTAGGATCGAGTCCAATATGTTAAAGCGGATGGGAGCGGAAAACCGCGGCCCAGTGTTCTGATTACGTCTTAAAACGGCCAGTACCACTTGGATCCGGAATTCTTGATCTGCGCCTCCTTCTTGCGGCGGCGCGCCTTGTCCTTCTCGGGCTCACCGAGATCGGCTTCGGCTCCTTCCGGCAAGCGGCGATATTCGAGCGGCGGATCGCTCAGGAAGCGGCGCTTATCCGAATAGGCGCCCTGCTCAATCTTGCGTGCCTGGCGATAGGCTTCCTGCTGCTCCTTGGCCGAAAGGCGGCGGCCGTTGGCATTCGCTTTTGCCAGCGGCGAGACATAGTTGGGATCGTTCTTGTTGGCGTCCGCCTCTTCACGCAGACGCGCGCGCGTTTCCTCGGGAGACTCGACCCAGGCCGGATTTGCCTCGCGGCTCGCAAGCGACTGCTGCGGCTGTACGAGAGCCGTCTGCTGCTGTTCGGGGGGCAGTACCAGGCCGGGGCGCGGCTGATACTTGACCGGATCCCGTTTCGGCGGAGCGAGGCTGACGGCGCTGCCGAGGTCGTCGAGCAAATGCTCGCCAGCCGTCTTGTCCGTGCCGTAGGTCGGGCCGCCAATGCAGCCGGAAAGCACCAGCCCTCCCGCCAGGATGGCGGCAATGCCGGCGGCCACTCGCAACTCTCGCGTCATTCCCATGAGATTCCTTCCAGCCGGCCGCGTCTCGCATCCCGCGGCCACTCAGCGCCCCATGGCGGAAAATTCCGCCAAATTTCGGGCAGGTTTTACCGGATGAACGCCTTAAGTGCAATTCACCCGGTAAAGAGGTCGGTTACGGCTTGAAGCCGAGCTCCCGCAGGGCGGCCGCGTCGCGCGCGGAGACGTCCGGATAGAGCGGATCGGAGCCCACATCCGTAGTGATTCGCCAGGAGCGAGCGCATTTGCGTCCCTCGGCGAGTTTCGGCACGACTCTGACCTTGGCGACCTCCGGCAGCGTGAAGGCGCCTGCAGGACCCTCGCCCCCGTCGATCTCGATTGCCGAGGTGATGCAGATTTCGGCGAAGTCCTGGCCGTCGAGCGCTCCGAGCAGATCCGGGTCGGCGACGTGGACGACGGGAGCCGCCTCGAGCGAAGAGCCGATGCGTTTTTCCTTGCGCTCGATCTCGAGCGCGCCGGTCACGACTTTGCGGACCTCGCGGATCTTCCGCCACTTTTCGGCAAGCGCGTCGTTGCGCCACTTCGCGGGGACCTCGGGGAACTGTTCGAGATGCACGGAAACGGCTTGTGGATTGCGCGAAAGCCAGGCCTCCTCGGCAGTGAAGGGCAGCATGGGTGCAAGCCAGGTCACCAGGCAATCGAAAACGGTGCGGATGACCTGCAGCGAAGCGCGGCGGCGCAGCGACGACGGAGCATCGCAATAGAGCGCATCCTTGCGGATATCGAAGTAGAAGGCGGAAAGTTCCACATTCGAGAAATCGATGAGCGACCGGGCGATCCTCTTGAAGTCGAAGGCATCATAGCCTTCGCGAACCAGCCGGTCGAGTTCGGCAAGGCGATGCAGCATCAGCCTTTCAAGCTCCGGCATTTCGGAAAGCGCAACGACTTCGCCCTTGTCGTGCGCGAGCGTGCCGAGCATCCAGCGCACGGTGTTGCGCAACTTTCGGTAGGCGTCGATATTCGTCTGGATGATGGTCTTGCCCAGGCGCTGGTCTTCCCAATAGTCCGTCGTCATGACCCATAGACGCAGGATGTCGGCGCCTGCATCCTTCATCACTTCTTGAGGCGTGACCGTATTGCCCTTCGACTTCGACATCTTCTCGCCCTTCTCATCCATGGTGAAGCCATGGGTGATGACGGCGTTATACGGCGCGCGCCCGCGGGTCGCGCAGCTTTCGAGCAGCGAAGAATGGAACCAGCCGCGGTGTTGATCTGAGCCTTCCAGGTAGACGTCAGCGGGCCATTTCAGGTCCGGGCGGTCCTCCAGCGTGAAAGTGTGGGTCGACCCGGAATCAAACCAGACGTCAAGAATGTCCATGACCTGGTGCCAGCGCGTATGATCGTGATCCTTGCCGAGGAAGCGTTCCTTCGCACCTTCGGCGAACCAGGCGTCCGCTCCCTCCTTCTCGAACGCATCGAGTATGCGGGAATTGACCTCGTCGTCGGCGAGGATCTCGCCTTCGTCGCTGGCGAAGATTGCGATCGGCACGCCCCAGGCGCGCTGGCGCGAAAGGACCCAGTCGGGACGCTGCTCGATCATCGCCCTCAGACGATTCTGGCCGGCGCCGGGGACGAAACGGGTTCCGTCTATGGCGTTCAACGCACGCGAACGCAACGTCGTGCCATCGCCGAAATCCTTGTCCATGTACACGAACCATTGCGGCGTGTTGCGGAAGATGACCGGCTTCTTCGACCGCCAGGAATGCGGATAGGAATGCTTCAATCGGCCCCGCGCAAAGAGCGCATGCCGGCCGATCAGGGCTTTTATGACTCGCTCGTTGGCATCGCCCTTCTTGCCCTTGTCGTCGATGACCCGGCCGGCACCGCCTTCCGCATCCGGACCAAAGCCGGGTGCATCGGCCGTGAAGTAGCCCGCATCGTCGACCGTGAAGGGGATGGCAGAGGAGATGCCGCGCGCTTCAAGTGCCCGGGCGCTGTCCATCCAGGCATCAAAGTCCTCGCGGCCATGGCCGGGAGCCGTGTGAACGAAGCCAGTGCCGGCATCGTCGGTCACGTGATCGCCGTCGAGTAACGGCACATGAAAGGCATAGCCGCCGCCGAGCCCGTGCAACGGATGCGCGCAAGTGACCGCCCCGAGCTCGTCCGCCTCGATATCGCGTACGAACTTGAACGTCACCTTCGCCTTGGCAGCCGACTCCTCGGCGAGCCGCTTGGCGAAGATCAGCTTCTCGCCCGGCTGAGGACCATAATCGTTCTCGGCGGCCGCGACCTCGTAAAGCCCGTAGGCATAGCGTGACGAATAGGCGATCGCTCGGTTGCCGGGGATCGTCCAGGGGGTCGTGGTCCAGATGACTACAAAGGCGCCGGCAAGCGCATCGGGCCCCTGGGTTACCGGGAACTTCACCCAGATCATATCGCTTTCGACGTCGGCATATTCGACTTCGGCCTCGGCAAGGGCCGTACGTTCGACGACCGACCACATGACCGGCTTCGAGCCGCGATAGAGCTGACCTGACCTGGCGATCTTCATCAACTCGCCGGCGATGCGCGCCTCCGCGTGGAAGTTCATCGTGGTGTAAGGGTTTTCGAAGTCTCCCTCGATGCCGAGACGCTTGAATTCCTCCGTCTGGACACCGATCCAGCCGCTGGCGAATTCACGGCATTCCTTACGGAACTCGTTGACCGGGACCTCGTCCTTGTTCTTGCCCTTTTCCCGATATTTTTCCTCGATCTTCCATTCGATCGGCAGGCCGTGGCAGTCCCAGCCTGGGACGTAGTTCGCATCGAAGCCGCGCATCTGGAACGATCGGTTGATCACATCCTTGAGGATCTTGTTCAGCGCATGACCGATATGGATGTTGCCGTTGGCATAGGGCGGGCCATCATGCAGGACGAACTTCTCGCGGCCGGCAGCCGATGCGCGCAGCTTTTTGTAAAGCTCCATATTCTGCCAACGGGCGACGGTCTCCGGCTCCTTCTGCGGCAGACCCGCACGCATCGGAAAGTCCGTCTGCGGCAGGTAAAGGGTAGAGGAATAGTCGATCTTTTCAGCGGTCTCGGTCATGGTTTTCGCATTCGTCTTTTCCGCGCGGGGTCGTCACGCAGGCGGAAGGGTTCGGTAATCTCGAAGATGAATGGGGGCGCTGGAACGCCGAAATCCCGGACCTTCCGGCGCAGACTAAAGCGCGCGGAAAGCCGGGCCAATAATTCGCTGATCGATGATCACTCGATGGAACCGGGTCATTATGGCCGGTTCTTTAAGGCGTTTTCCGCCTTTTGAAAAGGTCCGCCGGAACGGCATGGCCGAATTCTTTAGGGTGCCGAATGGCAACCGCCTGATATCCCTCAGCCGAAAGTGAGCCTGCGGTCGATGTCGCTCAGGGGCTGAACGCCCGCAATCAGCGCGCGGGCCTCGCTCTCGTCGCTGCGCATCTGTACCATCAATTGCTCCAGGCCATCGAACTTGAGTTCGTCGCGCAAGCGGCCGAAGAAAGATACGGCGCAGATCTCTCCGTAGAGGTCAGCGGAAAAATCGAACACGAAAGTCTCGAGCAGGGCCTCGCCGTCACTGTCGACGGTCGGGCGCCGCCCGAAACTCGCAACGCCATCGTGGAGCGACCCGTCCGCCCGGCGGAAACGTACCGCATAGATGCCGCTTTTCAGCTCAGCCTCGGGCGGAAGGCGCATGTTCGCCGTCGGATAGCCGAGCGTCCGGCCGAGCTTCTTGCCGCCGATGACTTCCGCTTCGACCGTGTAACGGTAACCGAGCAGCCCGGCCGCGTGCGAAACATCCCCCTCGGCGAGCAAGGAGCGAATAAAGCTCGACGAAATGACGGCGGCATTTTCGTCGCGGAAGGCATCCACCAGGGTCACCCCGAATCCTTCCCGCTCGCCGGCCGCCATGAGGAAGGCGGGCCCGCCTTCCCGCCCCTTGCCGAAATGGAAATCGAAACCGGTAACGACATGGGAAGCGTGCAGCCATTCGCGCAGAATGCGATGAATGAAGTCGAAGGCCGAAAGCTCCGAAAAGCTCCGGTCGAAGGGATATTCGATGACGGCGCCGAAACCCATTCCCTCGAGGATACGGGCTTTTAGCGGTGCCGGGGTTAGGCGGAACACCGGCGTCTCGGGTCGGAAAACCGTGCGCGGATGCGGTTCGAAAGTGAGCACCAGCGCCGGAACGCCACGCTTCACCGCCTCGGCCAGTGCGCGGTTCAGCACCGATTGATGGCCGCGGTGCACGCCGTCGAAATTGCCGATGGCGACCACCCCGCCGCGAAGATGGCCGGGGAGCGGATCACGGGTCTCGTTGCGATGAAAAACCGTCATGCCGATCTTCCCGTCATGCCAGCCGCGGCATCCACCATTTCGGCGTTGCCCCGTTCTGTCTGAGAAAGGCCATCAGCTTGGCTTCGTCGGTGCGGCTTTCGTGCATATAATCCTGCGCATGTATGCCCGCGCTGATATAGAGCAGATCGAAGCCTGCATCCTGCGCACCTTTCACATCCGTGGGCATGCCGTCGCCTATGGCAACGACGCGCGAAAGGTCGAACGCGCCCCTGACCGCCTTCGCCTCGGAAAGAGCGGTGCGATAGATGGAGATATAGGGTTTTCCGGCGATCCGGGCCTCGCCGCCGAGCTCTTCATAAAGCTTGGCAATGGCGCCGGCGCAGGGGATCAAGCGATGCCCGCGCTCGACAACGAGATCGGGATTGGCGCAGATGAACGGAACGTTCCGATTGGCAAGTGCCGTCAGCGTTGCCCGGTAGTGCTCGGGCGTCTCGGTCTCGTCATCGTAGAAGCCGGCGCAGACGATCGTCTCGGCTTCGTCGGCGGAGACGATCTCGGTGCCGAGCCCTTCGAGCAGCGGCAGATCACGATCGGCACCGATGAAGAAGATGCGTTTCTCGGCCTTGGCGATCAACGCGCGCGTCACATCGCCCGAGGTGACGATACGGTCATAGGCTTCGTCCGGAACTCCAAGGCCGCGAATCTGCACCGTGACGCCTGGATGCGGCCGGGGCGAATTGGTGACGAGAACGACGGTCAGCCCTTGGGCGCGCGCCTCGGCAAGCGCTTCACAGGCGGATGCAAAGGCTTGAATGCCATTGTGAAGCACGCCCCAGACATCGCAAAGGACCACGTCGTAACGGCCGGCGATTTCCCGAAAACTGTTGATCCTGATGGCCATGCTGGCTTCCTGCAAACTCGGCTTTCCGGCTGACATCGCAAGGAAGGAGCAAGATTACAAGCCTCGCGGAGAGAAAAACGCTGCCCTTCCAATGGAATTCGGCGTTGTGCAACAGCACCGTCACAGAAGCGTGAGAAGCTGACACGGGACAGCCGGCGCGGCCAAAATTCTCGCAGTCGATCCTTGACTCGTTCAGCAGCCGGCCTTATCTCGGCTGCGCTAGCACTCAAATGAGAGGAGTGCTAACACCCATCCGGCGGGTCCATCCGCGACCCGCAGTGTCATTTGATCGAGGGATTAGACAATGGCAAGCACCAATTTCCGTCCGCTGCACGACCGCGTCGTCGTTCGCCGCGTCGAATCTGAAGAAAAGACCAAGGGCGGCATCATCATTCCGGACACCGCGAAGGAAAAGCCTCAGGAAGGCGAAATCGTGGCTGTCGGTTCCGGCGCCCGTGACGAAAGCGGCAAGGTTGTTCCGCTCGACGTCAAGGCCGGCGACCGCATCCTGTTCGGCAAGTGGTCCGGCACCGAAGTCAAGATTGACGGCGAAGACCTTCTGATCATGAAGGAAGCCGACATCATGGGCGTCATCGGCTGATAGGCCGACAACCCTT
>Ga0209282_1000026_pt1 | contig 166272 bp, 128 predicted proteins | sample Mtrugardesep15_FD_187529 | JGI IMG/M metagenome (GOLD analysis project Ga0209282, IMG submission 187529) | Root nodule microbial communities of legume samples collected from California, USA - M. trunc garden sep15 (SPAdes) (version 2) | ecosystem: Host-associated > Plants > Roots > Nodule...
GCTTTGCAAGCAAAATGGCGCCTTGCCGGCCTTCCTCAGCGCCGAAAACGACGCGTGACTGCTATATCGTCCTGGTGCGGGTAGAGAGACTTGAACTCCCACGCCTTGCGGCACCAGAACCTAAATCAATTGAGAACACCAAGAAACTCAGGGTTTCCAGGGGTTCCCGGCGATACCTTGTGCCGTGTCTGGCACCGTTTGGCACAGCGTTGGCACAAGAATTTTGGTGCGGATGGAGGGACTTGAACCCCCACGCCTTGCGGCGCTTGGACCTAAACCAAGTGCGTCTGCCAATTCCGCCACACCCGCGATGGTGCGCGGTATCTCACAGGGTTGCCTGGGGGTCAAGCCAGAGAACAGAAGGATCGCCACCAGTTTCCTGGTCGAGACCGAGCCTCGAAGAGTTTCGCCTCGGGGCCGCATTTGTCCTCGTCCTCTCGATTTTGATGGGGATAGGAAGGGAGCTCCCCGTCAACCAAATCAAACCTTCGAAGCTCGGGTCGGTTACACGAGGCTCCCCAGCTCTGGTCATAGAAACAGCAGTCCTTGCAAGCCTTCATGCTGCTCCCCCTAGGAGGCCCATCCCGCCCTCCGTCCGCATTTTCCAGAATTCGTCACTGTCGATGGGTAAGACAATTCGTCCCGGGGTATTTCCTAGATCAGCTTCCCCGTAGTCGTGTCTCGACCAAACAGAGCCGCCGCTCCAGTGAGAGCCTTCCTCGATCAGTCTACAATGGTTGCAGATGCGGTGCGCCGCCCGGCTTCCAAAGTAATTTCCAGCTCGCCACGGCATCTCAGATACGATCTGGTGGTCGCACTTAGCTTGCACCTTCTTGAGAGTAGAAATCGCTTCCGCCTCGGCGGCGGCGAGCTGTTTCATGGCTTCAGCGATTGGCAAGGCAAGTCCTGCTCCAGGCATAGGTTTCATTTCAACAGCTCCATAGGTTATCGGCCTTGCAATCGCAGCGCGATCACGTTAGCCGTAGGTTTTCTCAAGGGGGAAATTTCAAGAATGCGCTATGCGATGATCGCCCTAGCAGCACTAGTCAGCCTGTCCGGGTGCGCCGGGTCGGGCACCGGGAACTCTGCCGGGATCACCTACACGATGGTAGGGAACCTGAATATTGGAGCGGCGCAAAGCAATGCGGACGCTCATTGTCAGAAGTACGGGAAGGTCGCGCAGTTACACGACGCGAAGAACCTCATGGCTTACTTCAGGTGCGTTCAGCCTTGAAGCCGCTCTCCCCGCTCTGCGCGGCGTCCGTATCGGCGGGGGTGGAGAACATGGCGTCCCGTAGCGGTTTCAGTTGCCGGCTGGCTTCGCGGTAAACCGGGTCTCTGTCCACTTCTCCCGGCGCCTTCTTGGGGAAGAGCCTCCATTTCTCTCCGGGCCGCAGGACATTCACCTCGGATTGCTCGGCGAGAATGTCGTCCATCCCTTCGGGAGCCTCTACCGCCTCCGGCTTATCGAGAAGGCAGGAGCGGAGCTCTCTACTTAGTGCAACCATAACCGCCTCCATGTGGGTAGAGACAGTCGGGACGTCTAATGCTCTACAAGCGACATAGGCCAAACGGTTAATGTCTTTCTCGGTTATCATCACGCATCCTCCAGGAGCGCCTTTGCGGCACCATCGAGGTCCTTCGGGGCCAGATGGGAATACCGCATGGTCGTTTGAATATTCCGGTGTCCCATCCACAGCATGACCTGGGGCAACGGGACGCCCTTCGAGACAAGCCGCGAGGCGCATGTGTGCCGCAGCATGTGAGGGACGAACTGGGGATCGTCCAGGGCATCCATGTGCTCCCGGAAGCGGTTCCAGTGGTCCCTGAAAGTATCCCTCGGCATCTCCGCGAAGGGATACGGGTTGTTCGTCATGCCGCACACGCGGGTCCAGGCGTCCTTCGCGGGGCCTATCAGGGGCACCAGCCGCGTCTTGCTCGTCTTGGTAACGGTGTAGTGGAAGGTCACCCGTCCGTCGCTCACTCGGTCCCGGTCGAGCGTGAAGACCTCCCCGAGGCGACACCCGGTGTACAGGAGGAACCGCACGATGGCCCCCGAGAGGGTCATCCCCATGTGGTCGAAGAACTGGAACATCTTCTGCTCCTCGACACGGGATAGGACGCGGTCGCGCCCCTCGTTCTCCCGCAGGAAACCTATCGGGGGCTTCCGGGTGAGTTCGAGTTTCTCCGCGTGTTTCAGGAGTTTCGACAAGGCCGATAAGCGGCGATTGATCGTCGCATTGGAGATACCCGTTTTCTTCATCCGCGACACGAGGTCGATGATGTAAGGGGCGGTGATCTCGGCGATCGGCTTGTCGGCTGGAATGAACTTGTCCAGGGAGCCCAGGTTGAACTGAGTTGCCTCGGGGGCATTGTTGTCGCCCCAGATGAACTCGAAGTGGGTCTCGTGGAACTTCTTGAAGGTAGACACCCCGGCGGCGGGGAGCCCGTTTGCAATAGCCCGTTCATAGGCTTCTGCTTCTGCCAACGTCGCAAAGGTGGGGCGCTTACGAACCCCGTCGATTACGACGTCAGCCTGGTACTTCTTCCCGCGTTGCCGCGCCATTGTCCTCTCCTATCAGAGTGTGGAGGAAGGCCCTTCCCTTGTTGGTTAGAACCAAATCTCTCAGTCGGTGGTCTTGACGACTCATTCGCACGTCGATCAACTGCCGACCTCCGCGCATTTCCTTTGTACCCTCGCCCCAGTAGTAGGCGTTCCTGGAGGCGACCCCCGAGGTGAACCCGATGCGTTTTTCCAGTTCCCTCATTGAAAGGTCTCGCTTGTCCAGGTCTGCGGCTGCAACTTCTAAGAAGGTAAGGATGGTAGACACCTGCATCTTTGTGTCCATCCTGTTGAACAGTCGCAAGGCGTTAATTAACCGCCCAATCGTGTCTCTCTCGGTCCCCATGTTTTCTCTCCTGTAGTGAAAAGGTCTCTACTCTGTAAACCCCACCTCTCACAGCGTCAACTGGGAACACAAGAGGAACACTCAATCTTCGGGTAGGTGGAAGTCCTCCGCTCCCTCTATCCGATGTTCCTCTAGGTAGGTATGCCCGATCTCACATGCCTCCCAGTAGTCATCCGTGTCGAGAATTTCGACGCGAATTTTTTCGCCTTCGCTGTTGTAGAATTCAATTTTCATTTTCCATTAGTTCTTTCAACAAGTTGTCGGCCTCCTCCTCGTCAAATTCAGGTGCCGCATTCTCACTCAAGGGACGACGGACTCGTGCGTATTTGCAGCGCCACTTTGTACCGTCGCCGTGTCCTCCAAACGTGAAGAGAGGGTTAACGCAAATGTATTAGCCACACTTTAGACTCATTCTCAAGAGTCCAAGCCAAAAAAGTCAGTGGACTAGTCCATCTGGTCTAGTTCTCTCCGATAGCGAGGTCTCATCCAGGAGTGGGAAAGCGATGGCCGCTTACAACCCACATACCTGCTATGCGATCACGCATGATCGTCAGGACAGTCCCGAGGGTTCTCGGCGGGTAATTAGTAATATAAAACCGCTGGTATTCAGCCGCCTCCTGGCGGGTCCAGAACTCTTCATAAATGCGCACCATGATCGATGATCTCCTTGTGAAGGGTATAGGTTGCACGTCATTTCAGTTTGCAATCAGCGCCTCCTCCCCGTAGACCTCGGCGATCTCATCGAGGAGCATCGTCCGGGTTAACCCGTAGGAGTGGAGGATCGCCGCGACGATCTCCGGGTACGCCTTGATGACCTCCTCGATGCTATCGTCCGAGCGCCTGTCCGGGATGACGTAGTTGTTCGGGTCATCCCAGGGGTCGTCATCGAAGAGGGACTTGTAGCCCCGGTAGAACCCGTAGGACCCCGCGTAATCGACCACAGAGGGGTCCCTGGCGAAGACGAGGGCCGAGAGGTCCATCCGCACCATCGCGTTGCGCATGGCGATCAGAAAGGGCACGTGCTGGGTTTCGTTGCGGCTATGCTGGCTGTGATAGCCAACCGAGATATTCGTGCACTCGGATACGATGTCCGCGTACTCGTTTGTATCGGTGTAGGCTCCGCCGTCGTCCGCCTTGAACCCGGCGTCTATCCCCAGGGCATCATCGAGGGCATCCGCGAAGCTGGCCGCGAAGGCATCCGAGGCGGTTCGAGCTCCCATCTGATGAGTGATGACGCTGTTGTATCCCATCCGGTCGAACGCGATGGCCGCATCGATGCCCTCGAAGAACTCGGGGTTTCCCCTGGCGAGTGCCCGAGACCCCTTGCAACCGATCTCCTCCCCGTGGTGGATCACATAGACCCCAGGGACACCCGCCTTGACCATTTCGGTCATGATCCAGATGCCAGCCGTGTCATCCGCGCCGAGGCAGGTGCTGGATTTGGCCTTCTTGCCAATCCCCAGGAACTCCCCGTCATAGTGTAGGGTTTGAATGCCCTCCTCCCGGTGGACGGTGTCCATGTGCGAGGACCACAGGATGTTAGGCCGGTCGCCCACGGTCAGGACGAGGTTTCGGAAGGGATCGCGGGTGAACCCCAGGGGCGTCAGGAAACGATCGATGAAGACTTGTTCCATAGGTGTCCCCGAGGGGCGCATGTATTGGAACATGTCGAGGATCGTTTTTTCGTCGGCGGTCAGTTTGGCCACGTCGGCCTCCTCTAAGTTTGGTATAGGTTTGAGGGAGGCGACGTTAAGCCGCCTCTACCTCTTCGATAACGGAGACATCCAGGCCAGCAAAAGCCAGATACTCGGGGTTATCCAGGTCAATCAGGTCGTCGGCGACCACCTTGCCGTTGTCAAGGTAGATGACCTGAGAGGACGGGTAGTTATCTCTGGAGAAATCACAGGTCACCCCGTGGTCATTGAAGTAGTCCTGCTCCCAAGTTTCCCCGTTAGCCATCTGAACCGGATTGAAGATGTTCAATGGGTAGTACATTTCGGTAGCATCGCAGTAGAATATCTGGCGGGAATGGTATACCACTGCTGCGCTGGACACCGGGTAATCCTCGGGACTGTCCCGACGATCACGTTCGCAGAACCAATCACCCACCACAGAGCACTCGAAGAACTCCCCGCACGAGTGTAGGTTTTCGTTCGCCACCCATCCGTAATCTTGTACGTAGGTCATCTCGTCTGCGGGGTAGCGTTCCCCATCATAGGCGCAAGTCCGTCCGGTATGGGCAAGGCCCTCGGTTTCCCGGCAGTTAATACCGTCATAGGAAATCACCAGATACTCCCCGTTGTCTTCGACACAGCCGCCGACATCGAGGTAGGGGACCACAAAGGTCTTATTGTACGGGAGGCGTTGGATGCGAGCGCCAATGAAGTCCTCCTCGCGACCACGGGTGTACCCGGCGTCCTGGAGGGCATCTTCCATGCGGCGATAGTCCCCGTAGAACTTCGGGTAATAGAGTTTCTTCTCGGGCCACACGAGGCAACGTGCGTCCGCGCAGTCCAGCGCCCCGATGTACGCCGTGGCGAGGTCCGGGCCAGCATATGCACGAGCCGGGTGCTGATTGCCATCGTAGCTGTCATGAGCGAAGTGCATGCACGAGCCGTTGTGCTTGCCCTTATAGACCCTCTCGATCTCGTCGGCATCCTGGGTGACCGAGAGTTTCGCGGGGCTGGCCATGTTGGACCACTTGACCGCGAGGTCGTTGATTTCCTCTTCGCCGAGAATGTCGCCGAAGTATTTCTTGAGGTATTTCCCGGGCTTGATGGGGGTGCGAATGTTGCGAGCGCGTTTCGTAGGGGTCTGAAAGTACATCAGGAGCCCAGGGTGATCCTTGGATGGGGCTGGCATGTGTTCAATCCAGCGCAGCCAATGGGTGGAGTACCACGAGTGTCCGTGCCACGGGTTCATGCCGTTATCCTTGGAGGAGAACAACATCGGGTGGTCGTCATCCCCGCTCCTAAAATACGTGGCGTGTGTCGGATGCCGCAGGATGTGGAGGCGCTGGCCGCCTGTAAACAGTGAGGGGTCCGTTATGCCGTTATACAACGGCCCACGATACACATTACTGTCTGTGGGATACTTATAGGCATACGTGGACGTGCTCTCATCACAGAAGGCACCCTCAGGGCACCCCGCGTCATCCGTGATGGTGATGTGGTCGTTCGTATCGTCGTAATACCGGATGCCCTCGGGCAACGCGGGACGGACCCGGCCCTCGGAGGTAACTACGGTGGACGGTATAGGTGCACTTGCGGTTACTTCGGTCACGGCGGTGAGACCCTTGGTTGCATCAACGGGGATGTTGGTTGGAATTTCGTCGGGGATGACATCCGCGTAGATGTGCTGGATTGAGACCCCGTACATCATCTGGGACACCTCCCGGAGGCCGAGGACCTCGATGTCATCGACAACGAGGAGGTCGGGGTGGGCCCCCCCACAGCCTTGGGAAATAGAAGTCCACAACGGGTATCCGCCGCTGGTTACTCACGGTTATCCCAGGCACCAGGGGACTATCGTTGGCGCGGAGCTCCTCGATGACAGCTTCGAGGGCTTCTGTGGTGAGACCTGTTGTCTCCGTTATCGTAGGCATTCGGACACACCTCTCCTCGGTTATTTGTTGATGTCGGCGACGATTGCTTCGATGACGCTATCGGAAGCGATGCCCTGACCGGTTGTCGTGCGAGCCCACACGGTTAACCCGGCGAAGTCCTTGTCCACCTTCTCCCCGTGCTCGGCGAGCTTGTCGGCGAGCCAATCGGAGACAATCCAGTGCTCGAACACTTCGCGCTGATAGGGTTCGATGTCGAAACGCTCGCAAAGCTCCTCCCAGGTGCCGTAGAACGCTTCTGCTGGTTGGCTCTCCCCGTAGGTGGTTTCGTTGATGAGCATCCCCGGCGTCATGTCGGCGGTTTTCCAGCCCTCCTGACGGGCGGCGCGCTCGTAATCATCAACGGGGCAAGCGAGCTCGAAGGCTTGCTCGGTGAGCGACGATAGGTCGCGGTCGCCGATTATGGCTCCCGAACCCTGCGCCAGCGTCGAGACAAGCGAGGACACGCAATAGAACACTTCGCGGCGGACGAGGTCGTCAGCGGTGATAGGCATGGTATAGGTTCCCTTCACAATCGGAGAGATTAGAACACAGTTTCACCCGCGAGAAACCCGATGGTTAACACCAGGAGACACGCGAGGTGTATCAGAGACAATCGCACTAGCACTCGGTGAGGACCTTCAGGGCCATCTGGGAATACCGGCGATACGCTGCGAGGTGGTCGCGGTCGCCCCACGCCTTCCACTGCGCATAGAAGTAGGCGGCATGGCGCTGCCATTTGGCGACAAGTTCTTCCTCGGCATACAGAAGGTGAAGCGGCATGATCGTTGCTCCCGTTGGATTAACTTAATGGGCGCCTCAGGGGTTACCCGAGGGGCCGATAAGACAATCGGTACAGGTTATCTCTACGTTATCGCAGGGAATTAGACGTCGTCGCCCGGCCAAGTGCGGAGGGCTGCTGCCGTCCTGACATACGCTGGGATGCATTGGAGCTTACACGCGATGTTAAGCAGGATGATACCGGAAGCCATGTCGATTGCATCGATCTGGTATCCCTCCGCCACGATGTTATATCCTCGAAGGGATGCGTCGGCACTTGCGAGAACGGCTTGACGGGTGCGGCCTTCGGACTTGGACGCATAGCCAATGTCCTCCTGATAGCGGGACATCACGGCATCCCTGAAAAGAGACGGATGCATAAGGATTGATCGGTTAATGATGCCGATGGCAGTTGCCGTGCTAAAATCGATGTCCATCTGAGTTATCTCCAGGGATTTGAGTGCTTTACCGATCGGCATAGAATACCAACGCGCCAACCGAGAGGAGAACCGCGAGGGTAATCGCGGTGATACTTGCGAGGGGAATGAAGGTGGACATGATCGCGTGTCTCTCTCCGTTATCGCAGAGATTAGGACAAATGCGTGGCAATCATATATTGCTCGCCGTCGCGGCTCACTTTGATGAGGACGCCACTAAAGAAACTATCACCGGCGTAACCATGCCAGCCCTTCAAGTCCTCCGCCCCTTCAGGAACGCGCATGAAGTCCGAAAGGTGATACCAGCGGCCACGGTATAGGATGAAACCATCAGTTTCGTCCTCCAGGTGGTCGAACTGTGACGCGAGGACCTTTGCCGGAACCTCGTTGGCGTACTTGAAGTCTTTCCATTTGTTATCGGTTTTGATTGTGACGGTCATTTGAGGTGCTCCCCGGTTGGATTGCTTTAACGAACCGCAAATGCTGCGGTTGGCTAAGACAATCGAAGGTAATGGAAACACGGGACACTTAGTATGGACCTAAGACCCGTGGCTAGTATGCACTGCACTTACTCCGACGCTTTGGACGCGGGAGCCATTTCGTGGGTTATCGTAGTGGACACACGGTTTCCCGTTGCGGTTTACCAGGCCGCCCCTCCGCACTACGTGCTTTGGACATGTCCACACTTCCCTATTTGATTTTCAAAGAACACTCGGAGTTTCCATCCGATCCGCTTTAGCGCTCTGCCGCCGCCGCTCTGTTGTGTCTAACTGTATTCGCTTCGTTATCGAAGTCAATCCCTATTTTGAGGCTTTCTCTTGGTTTGTTGTCCTGCCGTGTTTTCCAGCTTCTCAGTACTCTGTTTGCCGTAGCAGGTTGAGCGGTTGAGACCCAGTGAACCGGTGGAGACCTTGAGGTAACTCAAAGAGACCATCTATCGATTTCGAAGAACTCAGAGACCCCGGAGGACCTCTGCCCGGTTTCTCTTTCGATCACCGTGACTACAGATAAGCATATCTCCGTTATCGAAGTCAACAGGCTTATCGAAGAAAGTTTGAGCGGCTGCGCTGAGGGGCCATCGGTATAGGATTGGAACCGTGCGTTATGCGCGTGTGCTATATATGCTTGGTTGGCTGTATCACCTGAATTGTTACAGAGTGTAACATAACGTGATCGATAGTTAGGCCCCTCGGCGACCCCTCGGTGACCCTGGAGGGAACCGGATGACATGGGAGCGGTGGACTCTCGGTTGCCCTCGGGGTGCCCTCAGGTTGCCCTAGAGGGAAAAAATGTGGGAGGGGACACGGAGGCTTGAATATGTATAGACATAGAAGGCTGGAAACCCCGGGAAACCTGGGGTTATCCCCGCCCTCGTCGGCCCTAACCGATACTACATCTAATGTGTACCCTAATGAAATCAATCACTTAGTGAAGAGTGTGCCGATTGGTCGTGCCGTATAGGGCACTCCAGGTTGCTCTCTAGGGGGCCACGGGGGGATTGTAGGTTGTGGGTATATACGATACAGGGATGCAGATTTTTCAGAAAAAGGTCGCGGGGTTCCCCCGGGTAACCCTCGGGTGCACCTCCATGTGCCCCGTAATCGCCCACAGGAGCCCGTGGAGAGCGTTCTGGGGGTGCTCGGCTACGGTGGTAGCCCAGAGGGTCCCTGAGGGACTCCTGAGGACTCTCTGGGGGAAAGTAAATCGATACATCAAACCAAGTATTGGACATAGTGTCCGAAGAAAGAGTACAAACTTAGGACAAGGCCCGGAGGAACTCGGAGGGAACTCGTGGTTCACTCTAAGTTATCTCCGGGGGAACCTCTGGGGTAACCTAAGATATTATACTACTCTTATCTAACTAGTAATAAACCTAAGATAACCTAGGATGTCTCTAAGTTATCTTTAAGTTAGATAGGGTAGCATAAAAGAGTAGAAGAAGTCAACAGACTTGTCTTCACTTTTGTCTCCCCTTCCCTTGTCTTAGATGAGGCCACTCCTGCCCCCCCAAGTTACCTTCGAGTTAACGAAGTGCTTGTTCAGGGGACTGAGATGCAGCTTGGCTATTTCTGCGGCCATAGCTTCGGCGTGGACGAGGTTTGCCGTCTTCTGGGCATCCTGGTTCATCAGCTCCGTGAAGTAGCCCACGAGCATCGCTAGGGCGTCCAGGCGGTCATCGTGGCGCAGGGCGTCCTTCATCCGGCAGATGTGGGTCATCTGGTGGAAGAGGCTCTTGTGCGAGCGGATGAGGCCCTCGTACTGTTGGATCGAGTTATGGTCGTCCTCGATGACACTCGGGTCAACGATGAGACGGTGCTGCGATATAACGGGCTCCAGTACGTCCAGGATGCGATGCTCCTTCATAGAGGTAGATCGTACCTCGACTATCTCGGCTGTCACGCCAGCCCTCAGGAGGACCGGTTCCAGCAGCTTCCCGAACATACCGTCTCCGAAGTTGCTTTCGATGACGATGGTCTGCACCTTGTGAACCTTGGCGATCGCCACGAGGGCATCGAGGGTCTCGGTGTCGTAGCCTCCCTGTAGACCACCGGCCTTGGGGACCCAGATGTTCGAGGCGAGCATGTAGCCGACTGCGTAGCCGGTCTCGTCCTTGCCCCGGCCCGAGGGGTCGATAGACATGACGCGGTGCTGGTAGTCCTCGAACTGGGCAGAGTGTCCAGCGGCGGAGAAGTACTTGTCCCCGGCCATCCCGTAGAGCGGGAGGTCCTTGAGGAGCCTGTCGGGGTTCGGGAGCCAGTGGATGTCGTACGGGGCCTTCACCGGGGGAACCGGGGTGACCACGAGATTCTTGAGCTTCAGCGGGTAGCGCTCCTCGTCGGAGAGCTTCGTGTTGAGCATGAACTGGAGCTGGTAGCCAGCAGCGCCATACTCGGCCCTGCGATCGATGAGCTCGTCCATGTCGAACCGCTCGGGGTCCACGGGGTAGCCGTACTTCCCGGCCTCGTACATCGCCTCGACAAGCGGAGCGAGGTCGTCGCCGTAGCCTGGTCTCTCGTCCCTCGTGGGAACCTGGGAGGGCCAGATGCGCTTCGTGAAGGTCTCAGGCAGCTTGTTGTAGATGCTGTCCTCGGTCTGAGGGGTCCCGAGGTAGATGATCCGGGCGTGGTCGAGCGGCTTCAGAATAGCGGAGTATTCCTTGGTCTTCTCGATCAACTGGTCTCGGGCAGCGACCGTCTGGGAGTTGTTCCAGACCTCGACGTCGTCGGAGACGATGATGTCTGCACGGCCACCAGTAAGCTGGCTATCGATGCCCTTGGCGAACACCGAGGGGGTCTGATCGGGCTCCGCTGGGCCGACGTCGAACTCGACGCGGGAGGACCGCTGGCTCGGCTTGGGCTTCAGGTGATGGAGCTCGGGGATCAGGTTGATGAGCTGGAGCGTAAAGGTCACGAAGTTGTCCGCTCGGTTCTTCGAGGCGGAGACAACCATGATCTTCATCTGTGGATTGCAGTACAGAACCCAGAGCACGAAGGCCGAGGTGATGAAGGACTTGCCGACACCTCGGAAAGCCTCGATGCAAATCTTGTTGGGACCGGTCTGGAGGAACCGGGCGATGTCGTACTGGGTGGAGGTCGGGTCCGGGAGGTTGATGTACTTCCAGACCAGCCACATAAACTTGCGGAAATCGGATCGCAGAGGATCGGCCTCGACACCAGCGGTGGAGGACTTCAAGGCGTTCTTGTAGGACAAGGGAGTGCTCAGGGAGGAGAAGGACCCCCGGGGAACCCGAAGGTCCCCCTGAGATCATCAGTGTTTGCCCCGGAGGGCCTGTTCCTCTTCGTCGTGAAACGTCGGGAACTGCGAGGCCAGAGAGGCCACGGCGGCATTCTTGTCGGCCCGTGCTTCGATGCCGTTGTCCTTAAGGAACTTGATGGCGTTCGAGATGTCTGCGGCGGTTGCCGTACCATCCTTAATACGGTTCATCAGCTCCTCGGCAACGACGCCGTGCAACCGGGCCATCAGGTCTTGGGAAGCGGCACTCATGGGTTACCCGAGGAAAATTTGAGTGAGGCGGTCCTTGAACAGCATCGTAATCGTTCCGACTGCGGCCAGCGCCCCGGAGTATGTGTTGAGCCGGAAGCGGAGACCGTCCACGTCCTTGCGGATCGTGTCGTAGTCCTCCCGGAGGCGGTCCTGGTTCAACAGGAGGGCGTCTTGCTTGCCCTCGATGCGTCCGAGGGATCGCTGGAGTTCGTTAAGGATTGAGGGGTCCATAGAATGGATACTTTTAATAGGAAGAAGGACCTCCCCTTTCGGGGAGGCCGTCTAGCGGGATCAAATCTCCGCAGTTACGCTGACACGCGGGGCAGTGTCCGAACTGTTCGCCGTAGCCATTTTGAACACGACGGTGACGTTTGTTGCGTCCGCGCCGGATACATGGAAATAACCAACATCCCCATCGGACATATCGGTTGGGGTGTCCACCAGGCCAGTCGCGTGGTACTTCCCGAATGGCGGCGCATAGATGAGGTTGTGCGCCACGGTAAGGGCCTGTTCAGTAATGTTGTTAGAAGCAAAAGCCGCTGTCAAGCCAACGAACCTGGAGGACTTCTGTACGCCGTTAACTACACCACTAATATCCCATCGCTGTGCAACCTGGGTCCTGGCGTCCCCGTCGAAGGGGAGCTGACCTACGCCCAGAAAGAACTGTATGTCAATGTTTTCGACACGCGGGGTCCCTACAGACCGGAAGGCAACATCGCAATCACGAACATCACACGCAATACGAATCATCGATCCGTTTCCGGTTGTCTTACGGTATACACCGGCTGATGGTAGACCATCCGCTGCGGTCCCCTTACAACGAGCAACTTCGCCGCTGCCAATGGTGATCCACTGGGCCTGGTCGTTGTCGATGTAGAGGCCGTGACCGGCTGTTGCTGTGCTGCCCAGGTCTACACAGAGGACGCCGACGCGGAAGAAATCCCCGGTAACGTGGACACCATTTCTAGCTCCCGTGTGCGCAGCATTCTGGCGGTAGCAACTCAGTACGCCAATTTCGACGCCTCTGTTGTTGCTGCCTGTGCCTTCATAGATGAAGTCAGGCGTGGTATCTCCGCCAAAGCCACCGGTCCTGTGAACATCGAGCTTACTGATAGTTCCCAGGGCCGACCCGGAGATTTTAATACCCCCGAATAGGCAGCTTTCCGCCATGAGGAGGTTGGCGTTGATGCGGCCTCCATTAAGCCAGTGTATTCCCCCGCCAGCGTAGCAGCCGAAGGTATGTATTTCGCCGACTTCGGCACCTTTACCATCAATGACCACACCGTATGTTTGGTTTCCATTGACAGTCCCGTATGTGGGAGAGCTGATCTTCCCATTCGATTCTTCCGCAATTATCCGGGAACCGGCATCCGCCGTAAGAACCCAATCGAGACGGACGTCAGGAGGTCCCTTGAAGACCAGACCTTCGTATTGCGTCTGGTGCGTGTACAGAATGATTTCAGCTTCACGGGAAAATCCGGGCTGAAGAGGCGTCGGGCCGTTACCCGTAGAACACTCCAACCACACCCCAACGCCCTGCATATTAAAGACTCGAAGGTGGAGCTGTATCTTTCGAGCATAGATTTGGAGACCTTCGCCTCCTGTCTGAACATACGCTGTACGCTCGGTGTTCTGATAGTTTCCATCAAGCGTGATGTACTTAATGCATACTCTCTCAGGAACCCCTGACGCGAACGCATCGCCAGTTCCCGTCAATGACGCGAAGTTTTCGGATTGGACCGCGACTCCGTTGAAGGACGCCAGTTTCTTGACCACGGAAAGATAGTTGAAGCCCACCCAGGAGGTCCCGTTAGGTAGCGTGATGGTTGACCCCTGCATCGAAGTCCCCGCAGGTTGAAACAGCTCGACCCCGTAAAGGGCACTCAGTCTCAGACCAGCGTTGATCGCAGCGGAGTCGTCGGTAACGCCATCAATCTTCGCTCCGAACATGCGGACATCGAGCCGCTGTTTCGAAATCTGCCACCAACGCCCATCGGCACTCTGTTTGTGCCAGGGTTCCACAGGGGACGGTGTAGAAATCGTGTGCCAGTGGGCACCTCCGCCGTCGCCCAGGTCGTTACGCCCGAAGGTAGAAAAACCGGTCACGGGGGCCGGGATGTTCTTGGTGGCGATGTTATCGAAGACGAGTTGCTTATGATTGGACGTGTCATAAGCGTCCTTGGCGATTTCAGAGGGATCGTACGCCGTTCTAACCATGAACCCAGAACCCGTGGCAGGGTCTAAGATCACGGAGGTGGGTACAAGGTTACCTTCGTCGTCGTACTTAGCGAGCTGACCGAGGGTTCCCTTTTGGATGGTCCCACCGTCTCCAAAGTTAGAGGTTACCCACCCACGGGAGGCCGTGTCGTCTGCAACCTCTCCTACTTCTTGGGAGATAAAAACGGATTGAATGAACGAGGCGTTCAGCTCGTCCGAGAGGAGGACCGACCCGTCCGTGTAGACGTTGATCGTTTCGTCCCTCGGGGTCTTTCGGTAGACCTTCAAATCCCCGACCGGAGCCGGGGAGATGGAGAGCATGAACGTAGAGAGGAAAGTGACGCCACTCTCCAGGAGGACCCCGTCGAGTGTTACCTTGACGTGGCTCCTGGCGAGATACTCAAACGGGATGGCGTAGGTACTCTGCGCCCCGGTCTGATCCGGGTACGTAATGCTGGTTGCCATGAAATGTTGTTACTTTTTAATCGCAAAAGCAGCATCCAGGGGTGAACCCTCGGTTTGCTGAATGCCGACCCCGAGGGCCTCAGCGGCCTTGGAGGTGTCGGATAGAGTGGATGCTACTGGGATCGGGGTGCCGTAGCGGCTTCCCTCGAAGACCTCGGGGTTAACCACGAGCTCGTCCTTGAGCTGGTCCTTAGACTGCTTCTTGAAGTAGCCGAAGACAGCGTTCCATGCCTTGACGCGAGCGTCGGGCGTGAGGGACTGGTAGGAGGGCTCCTCCACGAGACGGCTGACTGCGTCCTTGAAGCTCTCGCCCTTCTTGATGAGCACCTTGCCGATGTCGTACCGATCCCCTTGGGAACCTGTGGACACCAGCTCGTCTTCCGACGTGCGGCCCTCGTAGAGGTATTCGCGGTAGGCATCCCACCCGTTCTTGCCCGAGGTGGTCTTGAGGGTCACCAGGGAGGGCATCTGGGCCGAGGAGAAGGCTCCGCCGACGTCGATACCCATTGCTCGCCAGAACGGCTTGTCGAAGACAGCGTCGGGCTTGGGCGGCACCAGGGCCAGTCCTTCGACCTTGTTCAGGAAGACGAACTCTTTCCGTACCGGTGAGGACACGTCGAGCTGCTTCATGTTCAGAGGATCGAGACCGCGACCAATGCCGTGGACGATGGGTTCCCCGAGGAAGTCGAGACGCTTGAATCCCACCGGCAGACCCGCCGAGGCGAGGAAGCTGGAGTAGAAGTCAAAGCCTTCGTACTGTTCGAGGTTCGTGGACTTGGCGGCCATCTTCAGAGCACCAGGCGTATACTGCTTGGCGTAGCTCTGGGCGTACCGGACGAGAGCGCCGGGGTCACCCTCGGTCATCGCCTCGTCAACGGCGGTTGCCAGATCGAAGACGCCTTGGGCGGCGGCACTGTCCTGGAACAGCGTCAGGCTGGTGTAGACCAGGGCCGGGGCGTAGTTCAGGAGGTCATCGAACACCGAGTTATCGGCGCTGTAGTTGCCGTCCTTCATCTGGAGCTGGCTTTCGATCTCCATGTCCCTGAGCATCCCGGCCAGCATGAGCGGGGCCGAGAAGGGCAGGAGACGGTTGAGATCGGTCGAAACCCCGTTGATGATGATCGAGTTCGGCGGGTACTCTTCGAATGCTCGCTTCTTCGCATCCCATCGCTTGGTCCCCGAGGCACCCGTGATCTCGATGTTGTCATTGAGAGCCACGGCACCCAGGACGGAGGCCGTAAGGGTCATGCCGAGCCGGTGGCGTCCGATGGCCCGGGCCTGTGCGGCGGAGCCGTTGACCCCGGTGAAATCATCGAGGGCCTTGAGGGTCTTAGGGACCTTCTGGAGCCACGAGCCTTGCTTGGTCTTGGACATCGCCCGGAGAGCCGCTGGCATCCCCGGAGGGACAATGTACTGCATCGCATCGGAGCCGATATTGACCAGCGTCCTGAAGAACGGGATGGCCGAGCGAGCCATGAGGCCGGGGAAGTCGTCCCTGTTACGGATGTTGTCCACGGACTGGGCCAACTTGCCGGTGGCGTAGCGGGTATCGAATGCCTGTTGCCAGGAGGTCCTGGAGACATCGTTGCGGTACATGACGTTGACCAGGCGGCCACTGTCATCGAACTGCTGCTGGGCGAACTCGCGAGCAACCTGCTTCGCGTGGACCCTGCCCTTGCCGGACTTGAGCGCGAGCTCCAGACCGTCTGCGTAGGCGAGACCGAAGGCCCGGGTGGACTTCCAGAACTCCGAGGAGGCCAGAGAGAGGTCCGTGGCGAACTTGAACATGCGCACCATCAGGAGCCTCAGGGGTTTCCCGGCGAGGCCCTCGTAGTCGAGGATCGAGGAGTGAGCCCCCTCGGTGAGGTCGAAGTCGTCCAGGACGCCCTTGCCCTTGACGAAGGTCTTCTTGGCGATCGACGCTGCGGTCTTGAAGGCCGAGGCGTACCCAGCGTATTCCGCCCCGGCGCGAGCAAAGTTGCCCTTGGCGAGGCCGTGCTCCATGAAAGGCAGAAGCAGGTTGTTCAGGGTGTTCGAGACCACTTCGAGGCCGGTCGTGGAGAGCTGCCCGAGGAGGGCTGCGGACTGGATGTCCTTGACCATGCGGACGAAGGACGCCGTGGCCGCCATGCGTTGCTCAGGGGTGAGCTTGGCCGTGGCGTTCTGGCGCAGGTTGGCGAGGACGCCCTGACGCTCGACGTCAAACTTGGCGAACATGTCGTCCAGCTCGGGGAGTACCCGAGTGACGTCGATGCCGAGCTCATCCCACTTCAGCGCGTTGGCTGTAACGAACTCGATCTTGTCCGAGAAGAGGTCGAACCCGAGGTCCTTGTAGGCTTCCTTGGCCCACTTCTCCGCCTGGAGCACCTCTTCAAACCCGCCATTCGGCAGGAGACCCTTGCGGTCGAGGAGCTGGTAGGAGGCAGAGGAGCCGTAGAGCCGGTAGAGCTCGCCAATCTCGCCCACGGTGTCGCTGAACTGCGCCATCGTCTGCTTCCAGGCGGCCTTGGTCTTGATCGAGGGGTCCTCGCGGATCAACTTGATGGTTTCATCGAAGCTATCGCTGAGACTCCTCATGGTTTCCTTGAGGACGGCGTTCTGGAATGGGTTGATGTAGGCGGCTTCGAGGGAGTTGTTCGCGACCACGCCCTTCTTCAGGTTCGCTAGGACGGCCTCGTGGTCCCCTCGGGTGATCGCCTGGAGGACATTGTCGGCATAGGAGACCAGGTCCGCCTTGCGAGCGGTGCGGAAGGCGTCCAGACCTTCATTCACTTCCCCCGAACGCTCGGAGAGACGCTTGAAGGAATTGAAGACGTTGTCGTGGAATGCCTTGCGGAGCGTCGGGTCTGGCGCGTCGGGGAGAACGGACTTTCCGGTTGCCTCCAGGAGCTCGGCCTGTTGCGCGAGGCGCTTCCGGGCGGCTGTCTTGGAGAGGGTCTCCACCTGGGAAACCGGGAGGGAACTCGTGCCGACCAGCTCGTCCGCTTCCTTCGCTATGACTTCGATCTCTTCGACCGGAGCGCCACGGGCGAGCGCCTTGATGGCCTTCCCGGCGATACTGAAGGTGCCCATGAAGGCGGCGTCGGTGAGGATGTTGGTCACGAGGGCCTTGGACTTGGAGGTAAACTCATCGTCGTCGGGCTGAACCACGAGGATGTCCGGGGTGATCCCGGGGGCAACCTCTTCCATCACGTTGGCGAGGTTCTCCTCGTCTTCGAAGGTCAGCGTGGCAACGCCAGCGCCGATGAGGACGCCTCCCCACCCACCGGTTCCGATGGTCGCGGCGATGGTCGGGAGCGCCTGACCGGCACCCTCGGCGATGACTTCGCCTACACTCTTTTCACTCTCGAACTTCGGGTCCATGGATTGTGCGAAGTCTCGCATCTCCTGGCCCGTGCCCTCCCCCAAGATGCTCTCGGGGATGAGGTTTTCGGCTGCTACTGCTGCGGACTTGACGGCACCCTGGCCGATGTCCACGCCGATGCCCCCGAGGGTCCCGAAGAACCCCGAGGACCCCGGGTTGTCGATGATGTCTTGGACTTCCTGTTCAGACTTGCCAGTGATCTTGGCGAAGTCGGAGACCGCATCAGGATATTGCTGCGGGTTGGCACGAACACGCGCCATAAGGTCAGCGGACGGGAGGAACGTCCCATCCTTCTGCGGTTCCCAATTGGACATAGATTACCTTTAATCGTATTTAGACATGAGCTTCTGAGCCTCCGCCTGACCGGCGGACGCTAGGAGCGTGTGGATGCGCTGCGCCTCTTCCATGATCGTGGTGATAGGCGGACGCTTCCCGTCGTTCTGTTCCTTCAGATCGGTGACGGCTGTCGCCAGACCTTCCTTGAACTGCTTGCGGACGGTGACCGGGAGGCTCGCCTCCATCGTGCTGACGAAGGCGTCCACCCCTGGGAGGTCGAGGACATCCTTGGCGGCCTGGACGGTGTCGTACTGGCGCATGATCTTGGCGTAGGTGGTCTTGTTAATGAGGCCGTCCGAGTAGGCCCTCATGGTAACCACGGGGGTCTCGGGGTCATCGTAGTTCAACCGGCCCATGAACATCAGATTGCTCTCGGCCATGTCGTCCGGGTTCGCCGGGGAGCTGGCTTCGAGAGACAGGAGCTTCTGGTAGACCTCGGGGTTGGCCTTACGGACTTCCGCTAGTGCCTCCTGGTCGCCAGAGCGGACGAACTTGTCGGCTGCGGTGACGAGCTGGGTTTCCCTCTCGCGTTCGGCGATCTGGCCCTTGGTCTCGTTCTCCTTGCGGAGGCGGTCCCGGACGTCGGTGACGGTGGCACGCTCGGACATCGAGAGCTTGGCGTTCGCCATGATGTCTTCGAGGTCATCCCTCTCGGCCATCGCCGGGTCAGCTTCGAGCATCTTGACGATGGCGTTGGCTGCGGCCTTTCGGACCACCGGCTGTGGGAGGCCAAACTCCTTCTCGGAGTTCTCGATCTCGGAGCTGATAGCCGAGGGCTGGGCTCCGCCGATGATGATCTTACCATCCTCTGCCTTCGTAACGACACTTGCTGGGTCCCGCATGTAGGCATCCTTGAACCGCTGGAGGGCGGCGATGGTCCTACGGGCAGACAGGGACGCCTTGTTGAGGCCGTCTCCGTCGTACACGCCGCGACCATCCGTCTTCTTGAGACCGGCGAACTCGGTTGCGAGGTGCTGGTCCACCATCTCCTCGTCGGAAATCTTGCCTTCGAGATAGTCCTGCATCTTCCGCGTGGTAAACAGGCGGTGCATGATGAGCTTGTCCTGGACGGCGGGGGTGAACTTGGCGTTCGGGTCAATCCCCGAGGCCCGGACGGTTTCCCTCAGGGTGCCCTCGATGAACTGGTACTTGCCGACTGCGGAACTGCCAGCGCCTAGACGCTTCCAGTCGCCGTTCTTCTGCCAATCCAGGACTTGCTGGATCGTCATGTCGGTGAAGCGGACCCGGCTGTTGTTGCCGTTGCCGTGGAAGGCGTTGTAATTACCCCCGCTCTCGACGCCGATGATCTCGTTCATGAACGCGCCGAACGCCGAGGTCTCCTTGGCGGTAGCCATGTCGATCCCGACCTTGGCCTCGATCCGGCTCTCCATCGCCAGTTTGTTCTTGGAAGAAATAAAGCTGTCCAGGTTACCGGCGTGGGCCTTCGCCATGTCCTCGAAGGATGAGGAGACACGGGTTAGGAAGCCGTGGTAGTAGGACGGATCGGAACCCTTCAGGGAGCCCTCGAAGAGTTCCTGCTGCTTCATCTTGACGAACTCGGCGAACGCCTTGGGGTCGTCGTTGTCGGCCAGCCCGGAGGCGGCATACTCGTCGCGGAGCTTTCCGGCGTATAGGTCGGCGTCCCTGCGGCCCCTGTTGAGCTCATAGGAGTCCATAGAGGAGTCCGGGTCCTTGAGGATACCGAACATCGTCTGGCCTCCCGCCAGCTTCAGGCGGTCACGCTCGGCCCCTACAGAGGCCAGGGCAGCGAGCTGCTCCGTCTCCATCTGGGAGGGACCCTTCTCATCGATCTGCTTCTTCTTCTGAATGGCATCGACGGAGACCCCGAGGAGCTTCCCGAGGGCGGCCCCTGGGGTGTCCCTGGCGTCATACTGGAAATAGGCGGTGTTCGGGTTCGGAATGTTCGAGGTCTCTTTGTAGACCGGAACGGTGGACTGCTGTGGCGCTGCCATTATTTAAAGGCTCCATATCCTTGAAGACCCGAGGTCGCCACATTCGCGAACATCGTGAAGGGGTTGGGTTGAATGGTGTTGATGCGGTTCTGGGCGGCGATCTGGGTGTTCTTTCCTGCCATCGCGTAATTGGCGTTGGCGGCCTGAGTCCGATCCTTCGCGTTGGCGATGGACAAGGCACCCTGGCGCTGCTGCTCGGCGTTACGCTCTACAGCGGTAGACCCGCCCATCCCCTCCCCGGCTGCGCGGACGGTTGAGGCTACACGGTCTGCTTCGAGCTGCGCCTGAGCGCCTTCTTTGTTTGCAGCATCGGTCTCGACAAGACGCTCGCGCTCCTGGGCGGCGTATTCGAGGTTCTTCTGCTGCTGAATCATGCGGGTGTTCTTCTTAGCCGCGTCAGCTTCACCGACTGCGGTGGCAGCACCAGCCGCGAGGCCGAGAACGATACCGAGGTCACACATAGTGCTCTCTCCGAATTACGAAGGGACTGAAGGGTTCACCTAGAGGCCCCACGGGCACACTTGGGAAGACAGTCGCGCCACAGGTACGCAGCCACCGGTGGTGGAGCTCGTTCTTGGCGTGGGAGAAGTTGATTAAGGTCTGCAACTCGGGACGCTCGGTGAACCAGCGCCGGAAGATGGCGCGGCTCTCTCGGACGAACGGGAGACGGAACTTTGTCACTTGAGGGGTAGCGCAGCACCAGATGACTGCGGAAAGCGAAGAGATTTGATAGATGCCCCAGAGGACCATCGGGAGCCCGTCGCCCTCGCAGAGCTGCACCTCGTCGGAGGCGGAGACAGAGCGGGTGAGACCTTCGAGGAACCGGGTGTTCCCATATGTGGCGATGAGCTCGCGGGTGTCGGCCCCACGGAGGTTGTCGGTGAGATACGGGAGGTCGCCCTCCCGGACCCCCCGGATCACGTATTGCATTAGGTAGTCCTTTTCTTGCGTCCCCTGTAGGCCCCGTCCCATTCGAGGGAGGAGAACCGGACGCGCCACGGCGTGTAGGCTTCGACTTCAATCCCGACCTTGTCCCCCTCGCCATAGGCGGCGGAGCGGAACTCGCCACTACCGATGTTCAGCTTGTCCAGAGGAGTAGACTGAGCGCCGACGAAGATGCCGGTGTAGCGGTCGCGGTAGGTATCCCGGCCAAGCGGGGTCACCAGGACATCGAAGGGTCCTGAGTTGTTGAAGAGGAAAGACACGTTGCGGAGCTGGAGGCGGCCATCCTGGATAGCCACGAGGTTTCGGTCACGGACATAGATCGGATTGAGCTTCCAGTAGAACCGGAAGGCAAACCCGAAGACCAGATCGTTGCCGGTCAGGTCCACGTTGGCGAAGGTGATGTCGGCACCAGACCGGGCGGTCGGCTTGAACACCCGGCCACCCTTGAGGGTCCCTGGGTTATCCGGCGTCACCACGCCACGGTACAGGGCGAGGTCCGCGTCGGAGGCCAGGGCGTATGGGAGAGTAACGATCGTGTTGGTCCCGTCGTAAGCCAGAGTTGCCCCCGAGGAGGCCACCCCGAGGTCTAGGAGGACATCCCCGCTGTCGAGGATTTCATCCACACCGGAGTCGAACGAGAAGGACACAATGGCGATCTTGCCGTTGTAAACCGCCGTCATCAGGAGAAGATCATCGAGGAACGAGACCCCGTAGACGGTGAAGGGGAACGTCCACTCCTGCCACGAGGACAGGACCTTGCCTTCGTTGTTGAAGTAGTAGTTGTAAAGCCAGAGAGACGAACGGTTGCCCTTGGAGACTACCGCCAGGATGTCATCGGAGGCCGAGGCGGCCATCTGATAGACCCCGGTCGGAATGTACTCGGGGACCTGATCGGTTACCGAGAGGGCAACCTGGCGGCCAAATACGCGCTCGACCTGGTACTCCCTGAGGAGGGCGTGGCCCCGGTTCTGGAAGTCGTCCACGAAGATGAAGTTTGGGCCGATCGAGACCGGCGAGACAGCACCCGACATGTGGTAGCTGTTCACCTTCTTGATCGTCACGGTGTTCGGAGACAGGACGTCGTCAGCGGAGCTGTCCACCACGAACTGGTCGAAGTTGCTGGAAAGCAGGAGCTTGCCGTCGAACTCTTCTCCCGTGTGGAGGAACGATCCCCGGCTGTTTGGGGACGCGATGTCGATCCGGTCGTCATCGAGGAGCTGCGTACAGGTGGATCGGTAGAAGTTCTCGTAGTTTCCCACCTGGGAGGCGATGAAGTTCTCGTCACTGAGAATCACCATCCGGCCTCGATAGAGGAACAGCCGGTTGATCGTCTTGTTGATGAAGGTCGGCGAGGCGTTGCTGTCCTTGTCCCCGACCTCACGGCCAGGCCAGACATGCGGCTTCATCGTCCAGGTGCCATCACCGTTATCCACGATGATATGCGGCATGGTGCTCGCTTGGGGAACCTCGTAGGCACCCCATCCGTAGGTCTCCTGCCAACTTCCCTTCTTATACCAGACCCAGTAGTCGTCCTCGGCCCCGTCTTCCGACTGGGTAATGAGGACCAGGCGCCCCTCGACGTCCGAGTTGGGCAGCTTGGTGAACTCTGTAACCTCGTCGTTGTAGGCGAAGATGGCGGTGTTCGCGAGATCGTCGTGGCTGGTGATATAGCTAGTGTCATTGGGATGCGTCACGGAGACGACGCTGCCTTCTAGGCGAGACAGTGTGATGCCGTTGGTGGTCGCCTCGGTAACGATGGACTCCGCGATGGACGAAGGGGTCTCGGTGTCGGTGACGACGTTCGCCTTCTGGACCCCGTTTACGTACAGGCCGTAGTTGGCGTTGTATCCGGCCCTCTGGCGAACCCAAAGGGTCGAGTGGCGGTTGGGGCTCTTGCGAACCACACCGTCCTCGGTGACCCCTGAGACGCCACTTTCGGCGATCGTTGTCGCCAGGACCGTCTTCGCCTTGTTGTAGACAAAGGTCGTATCCCCAATCGTCAGAAAGTCCAGGACATTCTCCAGATCCTCGGAGCCAGCGAGGTAGGCCGCCGAGGAACCCTCAAGGGTAACTGAGGAGGTCACCCCGGTCGTCAGGTTCGTGACGTGGACCGCCCCGTTGAAGGCGGTGATCTGGAAGTTTCCCGAGGGTTTCTGGATGACGTGTGTGGCAAGCGTGTAATTCGAGGCCGGGGCGTCACCCACAATGGCCTGGAGGAGCGCGTTCGGCCTCGTGGTGAGCCCGATGGCGACGTCACAGGTGGTATTGAGGAGGCGTTCCGCGGAATTAGGTGCCCGGATTTCTCGGGGCTGCTGTGAGACACCCCCGATGAGGTTGGGGATGGCACCGGAGATGGCTGTCATTTACTGGACTACCTGAGGCGTATACGCTCCATACAAGCCACTGCTGACCGTCACGGAGTTCTTGAGAGACAGCCGCTCGGCGGCTAGCTGTTCTGCGTGGAGCTCGGCGAAGGCCCGGGTTTCGTCCTGGCTGTCGTCCTGGGCGCTCATCTGGTCGCCCACCGAGCGGACCTGGGACACACGCGAGGCGCGGATGGCGATGTAGGACCGGGCGGATGCCGGGAGATCGGTGAAATCCAGCCCGAGAACCAGGCGGAGCTCCATCGGTCCCTCGAATACCGGGCCGTTGTCGAACGGCTTGATGCGGTAGAGGAGGCCGTTACGGCTGACCACCCGGGTGCCCTTGGAGTTCCCTGTGGACTCGACATGGAGGGTGTTCACCGGGAGCTGGATGTTCCCGTTGTTGTCCGGGGAGAGCCGGTAAATTTCGGTGTTGAAGTACCAGCCGCGCTTCTGCACTTCGAACGAGGTCTCTTGGAGGGTCGCAAGGGCCTCGGAGGCATCCAGCGGGGGACTTGAAAGGGAGTTTACAGGGGCTTCGCCCATGTTTCTTAGGATGAGGTTTACCGCCTCAAGCTCGGTATAGGACTTAACTGACACGGGAAGGCTCCCTAAGGAAAAAAAGGGAGGCCCAATTAAGGACCTCCCTATGGAGTGTTAGGCGGCGGCCTTCGCGGAGATCAGGCGGATGCACTCAGGGCGCAGAACGCCGTGACCGCAAGCCATACGGGAGACCATCAGGGTGCCCTGACGGCCAACCTGGTATTCCTTCTCCGTCGCGAGGTTCATCAGCTTGACAGTGCCGAGGGCCTGTTTCTGCATGATGAGGACGAGCGACGTGGAGCCGTCTACGGTGTAGTCCGTGGTGGCCGAGCCAGCCTGACGGCCAGCGAGCGTAGCCACGCCGAAGTTCAGCGCGAGGTTGTTCGAGGGAACGATCTCGATGCCAGCAGCGCGGTAGACAGCGCCCTTGGACTGCGAGCCGTTACCATCGTTGCCGAAGTCACGGTCGAGGAACGAGCCGTCCTGGACGAGGTCCCAGTAGACGGACGGAGTGACGAACGCGGTGCGCTCGGTGTCCGGGACGTTCGTCGCGTCGAAGTAGGCAGCGGCGTTGTAGATTGCGTCAACGATGTTGGCGATCGTCGGCGTGGCACCGATCTTGTCTTCGGTAGCAGCGCCCATCTCGGTAACTGCGCCGGTCGTGCCGTTGACAGCCGCCTTGGTGGCGATAGCAAAGAGGTGCTGGTCATACGCCTGAGCAAGGCTGTCACCCATCTGGAAGGCATACTCGCTACGGGTCTCGTAGTGGTTCATGGCCTCTTCGAAGTTCGAGACGAACGTCGAGGAGATGAGCATGTCATCGATGGTGATGACCTTCTCGCCGTGGTTGATGTCCTGACCGAGGATCAGATTACCCGGCGTATGATATTCTGCGGCGGCCTTGCCGATCGCAGCGAACTGTGCGCTCTTACCCGAGGCAATCGTGCGTTCGCGGTGGCGACCCTTGAGAGCCGTGCGCTTGTTGAAGACCTTCATGGTCTCACCAGAGAAGACCTTCAGGTAGAGGTTGTCCGAATGGGACGGACCTGCCGGTACACCAGCAGTGGTAGTTGTGGACTGAGGCATTAAAGTTCTCGGAAGTAATCAGAGTGCGCGGCAAAGGCGGCGCGGTGTGACTTCGCTTCGGAAAACTCGGTTTCATCTGGAGGTTATTCCCCGAGGGGACCTGAGGTTACTTGAGAGTATTCGTTTTGCTCGAAATCATAAGGGAGATCGCCCTCCTAAAGAGGAGCGGCTATAGTGTGGTGATCTTCCTTGATCTGATACTTCACAGCCCACCCAGGGGTTACCTGGGAGGGTTTACTTGCGGAGGACCCGGAGGATCGTCTCACCGGCCTTGCCGATAAACAGCGAGCCAATGATCGGGCCTATCCAGGGATTGAGGGATGCCGGGAGGGCGGCGATGGACCACTCCTGCGGGAAGGCGCAATCGCGACACCACAGGACCGAGTAGATGCAAACTGCGGCGAACCAGAAGCCCACCGGGATGTAGAAGAGGAGCGGCGCCCATCCCCACTTGGAGGTCTGCACCCGAGCGAGCTGCTCGACGTAGGAGGACACCGTCTTGTTGCGGATTTCCTCCCGAGCGGTCTCGTTGTCCACCTTACGGTCTACGGTATCGAGGATGCGGTCCAGAGGCCCGGAGAACATCGAAAGGATGAACTTCAGGAACACTTACTTGGCCCACCCGAACTTACGGGCGAGGTAGTAGAAGCCCTCTGCGGCGGCCCCGGCGACGATCCCCGAGAGAACCTGGAGAACCATATTGATGTCCGGGTCCTCGGCCAGCTCGACGCCAACCTCAGGGGCCAGGAGGCCCTTGGCGGCCAGGAATCCTGAGCCGTAGCGCAGGAGGATGCGGATGATGACGGGTGTCATGTCTTTCTCCTAAAGAGCGCGGAGAGGAGCCGGAAGATGAGCTCGGTGAGCCAGCCTCGGGATTTCTCAGGGGTAACCTGGGGAACCTCTGGGGCTGGTGCCTTGCCCGAAAGGAACTGGAGACGCTCGGCGTGGCGACGGTTCACGAGGCCCTTGAGGGTCCTGCCCCCGGCCTTGTTCCATCTGAGGAACTGATCGGCAGCAGCGGCCCGGTTGCCCTTGTTGAGCTCGCGGACGAGCGTGGACTTCTTGAACGCCCCTGCCCCGATGTTAAACGCGAGGGACACGAGGGCATCGAACTCGTTCTGGGAGAGCGGGACCTTTACGGAGGCGTTGACGGCCTTCTCGAAGATCGCCAGGTCTCGGGACAGAATCTCGTCCGCCTGGGTGGCGGTGATGGTCAGACCGGGGGTAACCTTGGGGGAACCTGCGGCGGACGTGTGGCCGACGCCGATGGTCAGGACGCCGACCGAATCCCGGTATGCCTTGAGGACAACGCCCTCGCGAGCGCGGATCGCCTTGCGACCGGCAGCACTGGTTTTCATTGGGGGTTACCTGGGGTGAAGGGGATTACTTCCGCTTGGGCTGCTTCTTGCGATTGGCCTTGCGGGTCATAATAGACAGGTTGCTGAACGAGTTGTTCTGCGGGTTCATGTTCTTGTGATCGACCTCTTTGCCCTTGAGGGCCGCCTCTCCGTGCTTCTTAATCATCTTTCGACGGGCACGTTTACGAGCGATGTTGTCCGCTCGGCGGTCGGGACGGCGAGAGGCCGCGTACTCTTTGTCATAGTCTCTCACCATCGAGGTCCTTACATGATGTTGGATTTAGCCAGCTTGGCGGCTACCTGGGCGCGGAAGGTCTCGTTCTTGTCGTACCGGGGATCATTGAGGTCCTCCATGTAGTCATCGAGCGAGGCGTAACCGGCCTGAGGGACAGCGCCCTTGGCATTAAGAGGGGTCTGCGGCTCGTCGGACATGTCCGCCATGAGGGCGGCTTCCCAGTCGGCCTTGAGGCCCTTGATCGCCAGGATGGCCTGTCGCGGGTTGTTGGAGTTGACGGCGGAGTCGAATGCCGCCTGGTCTTCGGGGGACAGATTGTCGATTGCCCACTCGATCATCTCACCGTAGCTTTCCTCGCCACCTACGAGGTCGTAGGCTTGCTTGGTCGTCTGCGTGGTGCGGCTCGTGAGACCCTCGATGTAGATGTCAACCATCTCGCGGGGGTAACCGGCCTTGTCGAGGGCGGCATAGGTTTCTTCCTTGAGACCACCGTTGGCGAACCATTCCTGGGACACCTGGCCGAGGTCCAGACCAGCCTTCTCGGCGGCCTTCTCTGCTGCGGCGGTTTCCTCAGGGGTCGCCTGGGGAGCCGGGTCTTCTTCCGTCGTGCCCGTCTGCTTGGCTTCAAGCTCGTTCACGTAGGCGACGTAGTCTTCGACCGTGGCGAATTTTTCCGGGAGCCAGGAGGGGCGATCGTCGGAACTACCGGCACCCTCCTGCTCGCCGTCTGCTCCCCCTTGAGCAACTGGGGTTGCCTCGGTGGTCGCGCCGTCTTCATCGTCTGAGACCAGACCTTCGGCTTTCAGGGCTTCATACTGTTCTTCGAGGGACGGCCCGGTGTTCTCCGAGGCTGTGATGGTAGTGGATTGATGATTGGACATAAATGCTCTCTATCGGGGGAGTTGAGAAAGGAGTGCCCCGCCATGCCTAGGGCAGAGGGCGGGGGAAATACGGTTACTTCTTCTTCGGCTTCGGGAACTTCGGGCCAGTCAGGTCGCCCATGTGAGCCTTCGCCAGGGGCGTGGGGCTGTACTTGAGCGCGTCGATTGGCTTGTCGTCCTTCACCGGGGCTTCCTTGCGGCGCTGCGCAGCGATGGCCAGCGGGGACCCCTTACGGGCGATGCCGACTGCCGGGGCGTTCCGGGGGTTGCTCGCGGGGATCGGGGTCTTACCCGTGGATTTCCCGAGGTCTGCCTTGTTCGGGCTGGACGTGGGAACCGGGGTTTTCCCCGAGGTTCTCCCGAGGGCCGCCAGCTTGGGAGCCGGGGCGTCCGACTTCACGGTGGACTTCGGGGCGTTCTCTTTCCGGGCGACTGCCTTGGAGATACGCGAACCGGGCTTGGCGATGCCTACGCCCTTCGCTGGCTTCGGGAAGTCGGCCCGAGCCTTGGGAGCTGCGGCCTTGGCGGAAGCCGTGGCACCAGTCTTGGCGGTAGGCTTGGCGGTTGGGACCGGCCCCTTCTTAGGGAGCTTGGGGGTCTTGGCTACCTTCGTATTGTAGCTCTTGCCCTGCCATGTGAAAGTCTTCTTCCCCGCCTTTCGGGCAGCGGAGAAGGCGTTACTGAAGGATGCCATTATTCTGGTGTCCCTGTGATTTGAGAAGCGATACCCTCAGAGGCCACCTTGGCGACCTGGGGCGTTGCGCCTTTCACCACGTCCATTAGCATCTGCTGGTTCATTTGGCCCTGCTGAAGACCCTGCTGCTGCGCGAGGGCGGCTTGCTTGTCTTCGGGGCTCTTGAGTAGACCATCAGTATCGATGGATAGAGACACAGCGGCTCGCTTGATGAAGTCGCTGAGATTGACTTCCTGCCATGCAGCGTCACCGATCGGGGCAAGTACTTCCTTCACGAGGGTCATGTACTTGTTGTAGTCGTGACCACGTCCGAGCGCCTCAATACCTGTCACGATCTTCGGTCGAGTGACTGGTTTACCATCGGCTCCCTTGAGGGACGACAGCTTCGGTATCTTCTTCTCGCGCTCCATTCGGTCGATAATTCGGACCACCAATGGAAGCTGGAGCTCTTGGGCGAGCAGCGAGTAGATACCGCCGAGGACATCATCAATGTCGGAGATCATTGTGCGCACTTCTTCGGCTGTGACGCGCTCTCCGTTACGTTGAATGGACTTGTTCATCATGAAAGCGTGTGACAGGCGGGTAATGAGGTCCTGGAGGACCACCTGGGTTACCTGCATGTCGGCTTGCTTGTCGAACTGGAGCATGGTGACATCGTCGGCGCGGCCAGAGATGACTTCGAGGTTCTCGGCGTTGGCGATGTCGACTGCCCTGGTGAGGCCCGTAGGGTTCACCATGGGGTTAATCTTGGACGAGGCCGCAGCAGCTTCGCGAAGGGCCTTCGAGAGGGCCTCTGCGCCGGTCAGGTCACCGATGTACTCGTCAATGTAGGCGCGGCCATAGTCTTCATCGTGGAGGTAGGTCCAGCGAAGCGCCATGATCGGCGACTTATCGACCTTCCAGGAGCCCTCGGAACCGGGGAGCTTCATGCCCTTGATGGACTGGTGGGTAACCAGGCGGTCTCCCTGACGAGTGAACACGGTGTAAACGTCGTATTCCTTCTCGTTGACCTGTTTGTCCTTCTCGGACGGAAGGTCACTCGGGGTGGACAGCATGGCCTGGATGTTGGCCGGAAGGGTTTCCTTGGCGACCGTCTCTTTGATGAGGACACGAAGGAGGTTGCCTTCGTAGTCTCGCTGGACGACGTAGCGGTCCAGGCGGTAAATTCGGAGGTTCCCGGACTTCGGGAGGTATAGCAGGACATTCCCACACACCACGAGGTGCTTCAGGGCTTCCACTAGGGCGGCTCGGATACTGAGACCTTCGATCTCATCCTGGACGGAACGCTCAATCTCGTTGAGCTTCTTCTCGACATCGGCTCGGACGTTCTTGTCCTGGGCCAGTTCCTCGATAGCTTGGTCGCTTGTCGAGTAGCGGAACATGGGAGCGTTCGCTGGCAGGAGGGTCATCAGGAGCTTGGAGGTCAGGGTGTTAACCCCGTGAGAACCGATCGATTGCCACGGCTTGTAAAGCTGGGAGGCCGACGAGTGGCCTTCGGGTGGCATCAGGGATGGGATGGTGAGCTTGGCGTTTTCACGCGCTCGGTACAGAAAGTCTTCGCGATCTGTCTCCAGCCTGGAGTACATCGCGGCGTCAGCGTCCACTACCGCCGTGAGGTCATTCACGGGGTCAGACATTGGCACTCGTTATTTGGACAGGGACAGACCCGAGGGTGAACCCGAGATCATGCCAGAGGTTCCGAGACCACTTTCGTTGCGGTACTTCTTCGTACCGATGGACAGGGAGTTGTTGATCTTTGCGGCTGTCTTCTTCTCAGGGGCCACCTGTTCAAGGGTCTCAGCCGGAGGCGGCGGGGCCTCTACCTTTGATTCCTTACCACCGAAACACATCGGCTTTCCTTACTGTCGGGCGAGCAGTGTCTTCAAGTAGTCAATGACCTCTTGTGCACCTTGGTATGTCTTTAGTTCACCTTCTGAACGAATATTCTTAAAACCCTCTAATGGGTATTTATTACAAAGGTGTTCTATAAGTTGAGGGGTTACTGAAGGGTAACTAGCGTCACTAGGAAAAACTTGCGTCATTTCTTTACGTGTCTCTCTGTATGGAGGGGTAATTATTTTGTACTTGACAAACAAAAAGAGGGTCCCCGAAGGAACCCTCTATGTGTCGATAGTTACTTTTGTGTCTTTCGGAGGTAGTGCGCCTTTAGTCTGGCGACGAACCACTCCATCTTGTTGATCTCGTACAGCGGGTCATTCTTCTCACCCAGTCGGTAACAAGCCTTGAAGATGTTACCGAGATTGAAGTCCATTTCTTTGAACTCGATGAGGTCTCCTAATTCCTTGGCCCCTTCTGGGAGGATATAGTAGCTGGACGATCCGCCGTCCGAGGTTATGCGTTGGGGGTCCAAAGGACGATTTCTCCATTCACGTAGTCTTCTGTGCGAAGAATGCGAGCCATCCGGGCGTTGAGGAGCGCGTCCTCCTCCCCGAGACCGGCCTTTTGGTATAGGGACACCACGGTATCCCAGGGAGAGGAGGCGAGCCCCTCGTCCCATCGCGTTTCGACTTGGCCCTTGCGGGGGCCGCTTTTGAGCTCATGGCTCACCGGGGTAACCCGGAGGTTCTCCCGGAGGTACTTCTCGGCCCGGTCCTTGCCGATGCCCGGGCACCCGGTGTACCCATCGGTGACATCGCCAGCGAGCGTCTGGAGGTAGAAGAAGAGGTCACACTCGGAGAGGGGCCGCTTGATGACCTCGTCGTCCACCAGGTGGTAACCGGGGATTTGCTTCAAGTCCTTGTCGAGGGACCAGAGGACGAAATCGCCGGGGTGCTCGGTCATGAGGACACCCATCACGTCGTCGGCCTCCAAGGTCGGATAGCAGATCGTGGAGAAGCCCTCCTCGACCCGCCTCCGGGTTTCCCAGTAGGCCAGCGGCTTGCGCGAACCGGCCCGGTGAGACTTGTAGTCCCCGCCGACGAGGCCCTTGCGGAAGTTCTCTTCCGGGTCAGAGAAGGCGACGAGGACCTCGGAGGTGCCCGAGGAGTCCTGGAGTTCCCCCAGGGTTTCCATGAGGACATTCCAGGCGCTCTCGGCGTCCGAAAACAGGATGTGGTATCGGTCGAGGAACCGGGTGTCTTTTTCGACGGCCACAGTGGACCGGTGGACGAGCATGTCGCCGTCAATCAGGAGAGTTTTCAATCAGGTATTCCCTGGCCCAGTTAATTGCATCGTTGTAGTTGCCGCTCCGATTTTTGGGCGGGGAGACATTGAGGATGCGGTTGTTTCGAGAGATGCCGCCGGTCGCCTTAATTAGGAGCTCGCCGGTTTCGGGATTGATCTGTCCGTCCCAGCAACCGTTGATGACCTCAAAGTGGACATGCGTCCTGGTCACTCTCTTGCGGCTACAATAGAGGTCCACCCGGTACTCGGGAGGGGCGTCCATGTTTAGAATGAAGAAGAGGGGACCGATCAATCACATACCCCAGCAGAACATCGAGAGGTCATCGTTGGATGCCCTCGGGAGAATCTTGGCGAGTTTCGACACGCAGTCTTCGAGGGTGTCCCGCTGGTGCCACTCCTCGATCTGGGCGGCCTCCGCTCGGGAGACGACGTAGAAGTAGAACTCCCCGTCCATGCCCCAGATGATGGCGTTGGTCGTCATGTCTCCGTAGGAGATGCCGAGGAACCCCGGCACAGGATGAAAGCGTTGCATCAGTGGCAGTCCTTCCAGTTCTTTCCAGTCTTGTATTCACCAGTGAGCGGCACACGGATGCCGAGTTTATTTCCTGCGCGTTCAATCGCTTGGATGCACAGATCACCGACGAGCGACTTGATGACCGTCTCGCCTTTGTCGTTCAGTTCCTCCCGGAGGAGCGACCGATCGACTTCCATTTGCAACTCATCATGTACCCATGCCACGATAGCAACCTTGTCGTGCAGCCCGTGTTCGGACAGGAGATCGTAGAATTCTATGATCCACTGCTTGCACACGATGGCCCCTGCCGACTGCAACAGCGTGTTGAGCGCAGCGTGGTCCGAGCGGATGTGCAGGAGGCGACCGTCGAGGCCCTTCAGGTAACCCTTGCTGTTTGCGGCGGCCTTGACACCCTCCACGAGTTTCGCCAGAGCGGGGACCTTCTCAAAGAACTTCTTCTTTATGAGCCGTCCCGCGTTGCGTCCCTTGCCGATGATCGAGCCAATCTTTCCGTCCCCCGCCCCGTATAGGAAGGCGTAGATGAAGGTCTTGGCATCGTCTCGCGTGGGGAGCCCTGCGGCTGTCTGGTTGATCGTGTGGATGTCTCCCTCGATCACCTCGCGGCCATAGGCCCCGCCGTCGTGCTTCGCCATGAAATGACCAAGCATTCGCAGTTCGAGACCAGAGACGTCGCAGCCGAGCTGCACCCGGCCCTTCATCTTGGCGAGGAACAGGGCACGGCACTCGGCCCCGTAGAGGGTCCCGACCTTAGGAACCTGGGCGATATTCGGAGTGTTGTGAGTTGCTCTCCCGGTGACCGCCCCGTTTGGGTTGATCGAGCCGTGGATGCGCCCGTTCGCCTTGACCAGCTTGATCCAGGCGTTGTCGCCCTCCGCTAACTGGCCGATACGCTTCTGGAGCGTCATGAAGTCGGTCAGGGCTTGGGCTTCGGGGTACTTGAGACCAGCGAGGACATCTTCGTCCACTTTGGGCTTGCCACCGGGGGTCATCTCGGTAGGCTTCCAGCCGCGAACCCGCATGAGGCGGTCGGCTATGTGGTCTCGTGAGTTTGGATTGAAGACAGTGAGCTTGACCTTCTGGAAGGGGTAGCCTGTCCAGGAGCCGTCGTCGTTCTTGTGGCCCCAGTACCCGAGGCGAGCCAGGGGTTTCTTGGGCTCCTTTATCGGCCCGTCCTTGACGAACCAGGGCTGGAAGAGGTTGCGGAGTTCCTGGGAGAGCTCCTCACGTTTACCGGCGAGCTTGACATAGAGTTTCTCGGCGTTCTCGACGTCAAAGCCGAAGCCTGTCCGCTCCATCTCAGCCATGATGAACGCGATACGTCGTTCAATTTCAAGGGCTTGCTCGGAGTAGTTCTTGTCTAGGATGAGCTGGTAGAGCTGGGCGTTTACCTCGACGTCCTGCTCGCAGTAGTCCTGCATGTCTTGCGACCAGGCGGCCCAGGGGTCGAGGCCCTGGTCTTCCATCATCTTCGCGTAGTCGCCCTTCCAGTTCCCGAGGCGGTGGCCCCAGGCTTCCAGGCCGTGGCGACCGGCGAGCTTCGGTGGGAGGGTGGTGGTCCCTGCCCTGATCTTGCCCATGTCGGTGTCCACGATCTGTGTCCAGATGAGGCGCGAGGCGACGAGGGTGTCGAAGACCTTCGAGGGGTCATAGGTGAACCAGGGGTAAACCTTCTGGATCGCCGGGAGGTCGAACTTGATGATGTTGTGGCCGACGATCCGATCAGCTTCCATGAGGCGGTGAAGTCCGTCCTCAACAGCCCTACCGTCTATGGCGTAGTCGGCGGCACAGGAGGTAAGGTCTCCAGTGTCCGGGTCCTTGATGACAAGCGAGTGGACGCGGGTCATCGTTTCGAGGAACCCATCGGTCTCGATGTCAAATATCAAAGTTTTCAATGGGTTGCCCCGGTATGTTAAGTCAGAGCACGAATGGCCGCTATGATCTCCTCCCGACGTTTGAAGTCGATGGAGATGATTGCTGTGCGGGTCGTGAAAATAAGAAGGTCTCCGCGCCGTGAGACCTTGAGATCACTCGGTAGGTTTTCGTTTGTGTGGTCGTTCACTCACAGTACCAGTAGCAGGACGTTGGTCACGAAGTTCGCCACCGACAAAACAAGGAACGAGAACAATAGGATAACGATCAGGCGCATCACGTTCACCGTTAGAAAGACAGGAGGATGGCCGCTAGGACCGGGAGGGCAACCGTGAGACTGAGCCTCACGGTGCGCCAAAAGGTTTCCCCGTAGGTCACGCGGCGATCGGCTTCTGGTTGGCCTTGGAGCCAGCGAGGTAGTAGCGCGTGTATTCCTGTCCGGTAGTCGGATGGACCTTGGTCACCGGGAGCAACTTGATGCCCATCTCGCGGATGTCCGAGAGGCGGCGGTGGAAGCTCTGGATGCTGTAGTCGAGGTACGCTTCACGCTGCGTGATCGAGCCGTTCTTCTGGATGTGATTGAGGATTTTCTCTACCTGGGTCATGCGTGTTTTTCCTTTCCATCCCGGAGCACCTTCAAGGGCTCGGGCTTGTTTCATTGCGTCTTGGTATTGGGGGAGCAGTTTGGGTTCGGCGGTTGCTTCGAGGGTCAACCGCTCGGCGCGGTGGAAGACCGCGTCAGTTTCATCCGTGTCTGAAGAGTGTGTCTTCATCCACGAGATCATTATCTTCGCCGAAGTAGCCGCCTACTTGGAGGCTCTCGAAGTAATAGCTCCAGTTGTCCACACCACCATCTTCGAGGCATTGTCGCCACTTCCGGTCATCTAGGAGGCTTGCGTATTCGTCGTCAGAGATCGTTACGTGTCGATCACTCATCGTCAGTATTCTCCGTTGCTTTCGTCATTAAAGGCAGTCTTGTTATCGGCGAGTGCCGGGTCCGTGCCTCTCTCGATGCGCCCTGTGGCGTCCGAGAAAGTCAGGAAATCCGCGGTGCCTGTCCGCCCCGTCTTGCGACACTTAAGGACGGAGACCGTGGAAGTATTGCGTACTGTTGGGTCGGTTGCTTGCTGATCTCGGGAGATAGCGAAGACACCATTTGAGAGCTGCTTAATGCCACCAGAACCGCGAAGGTCATCAAGTGACGGAACAGCGCCTTGCTCGAAGGACTTACCATTTCCTGGGGGTTTCCTAAGATGTGAGATGAGGCCGACGTAGATGCCGAGCTCGACCGTGAGGGACTTGAGGTTGTGCATGATGCTGTCGATGCGCTTGCGCTCATCGGCCCCTGCCCCGTCGCCCATGTCGGAGACAAGGATGGAGAGGTGGTCTAGCCACACCATCTTGCAGTTCTGCGCCTTGGCGGCGTAGCGGATGATCTCGTAGAGGCTCTCGTCCTCCATAGACCCGAAGGCATCATAGAGTTGCAGCCGGTCGTTGCCCTCCTCGTCCTTCGCCAGGAACAGCTTCTCGGCGGCGGTCGAGTATTCGAGGGTGTCCCGAAAGTCCGGGTCGTCCACGGTGAACCTCTTGGCGACCTCGTAGGCGATCAGGTCGTCCCCGGTGTCTTCGAGAGGTTCTTCGAGGTGGATGAGGGCCTGGTTGAAGGAGGTCGTGTGGAAGTAGTGGTGCTGGAGGGCCTTAATGATCGTCGTCTTGCCCATGCCGGTCCCGGACGTCCAGGTGTCCAGTTCGCCAAGGCGGATGCCGCCACCGGTCTTGTAATTGAGCTGCTCCATGAAGGCGGGGTACGGATAGGCTTGGACCTTCGGGCGGTTGCGGAGACGATCGATGACCGACGAGCCACTCACGAGTCCCTCAGGGCGGTACTGCTTGGCTCCCCAGATCGTATCGATGATCTGTTTGCCCTTCCCCGCCATGAGCATGTCATTCGCGTCCTTGAAGCCCTCTGGGGCAAACGCGATGTACACCTTACCTAGCGGCAGCATCCGCTTGACGATCTCGACCGTCTGGCGGCCCTTGTCGTCGTTGTCGAAGAAGAGGATGATCTTCTCAAACTTCTGGAGCCACTCGTAGGCTTCCTTGATCGGCTTGACGGCGTTCTTGCCCCCGCCGTCCACGAGGGACACCACGGGCCACTTGTTCTGCTGGACTTGTGACACACTCAGGGCATCGATCTCGCCCTCGGTGATGACCACCTGCTTGCCTCCGTCCCGCCAGAGCCACTGGCCGTAGAGACCCTTGAAGGCCGCTCGGTTTGTCCAGGGGAAGGTCTTGTCAGGCAGCCTTAATTTCTGGGCAACTACTTGCCGATTAAGATCAAGGTAATTAGCACAGTGGACAGCACTGCGCCCGAGAGCATCAGTACGACCGTAGGACCAAAATCTCGCCGTTTCCTCGGTGATGTTGCGCTTGGCGAGTGCCGAGTAGGTGCACCGGTATAGGGCTTTGTTCGATCCATCGCTATCAGAATGGGAATGATGGTCAGGACTGGATTCGCCATCGGTGTTCCTTCGGGTTTCACAGGAGAAGCAATATGTGTGGTCGGCGTAGACCGTGAGGGCATCTGAGGAGCCGCAATCGTCGCACGGTTGGTGCGTCTGGATCGCTTCGCTCATGCAACCGCCTTGAGTTCTTCACGTCCCCACTGGTCGTCCATCGCTGCGGCGACACCCTCGAAGGTGCGGCTGCGCTCCTTCCACCGGTTGGGACCGGGGGGAAGCTGATGAACTCGGTTCCATCCCCGCCACTCTTTCAACGCGATCTCATATTCCTCGGGAGTAAGGAAACCTGTGGGCTTTGTAGGAGGAACCAATGGGTTAACCGGGGTGAGCGGCTGGAGACCCTTGAGCCAGAGACACGTCGCCTTGAATTCAGGATGACCAAACTGCCACGGCTGGATGATCTGCTCAGGCTTGCGGATGCGGCTGCTGATAATGCTGATGGGGTTCTCAATGCAGATGCGATCGATGGGGGCATCCATGAGGAACTGGACGAAATCCAAGGCTCTCTGCTGGCGACCATCGGCGATCTTGGCGGCGAAGTGGCGAGCCCCGGAGACCGCGAGGTCCGTGCAGGGCGGGTGGGCAACCATGAGGTCCCAGCCGTCGTTTATGATGTCCGATACATCGCCTTGGTAGTGGTTTCCCTCTGCTTCCGTAGGGAGTAGGTCACAGGAAAGGGCGTAGTGTCCCAGCGCAGCGAAGGCGTCCCGGACCCGGCCTGAGTATTCACAGGCAACGAGTACTCTCATTCATTCAACCAGTCTTTTGGGATGATGCCCTTGTCGGAGAACTTGAAGCCCTTGTCGGTGCACCACCGGGCGTAGGTGGTGGACGAGGTCTTACTGATCCGGGCGTTCGCGTTCTGGAACACGAAGCGGATGTCCAACTCGGGATGTTGATCTCGGATGAGGAGATGCTTGGCCCGGTCCTCGGTGAGGAAGCGGCCTTTGCTCTCGATGTACATTTTGGACCCATCACGCTTTTTGATGACGTGAAAGTCGGGGTTGTACTTGGCCCTCTTCGCGGGTTTGACGTAGTCGATCTTGTCTTCTTCAAACCCGTAGGGGCGACCCGCCAGCTCTAGCTGACGGGCCACCTGTCGTTCCAGGCCGGAACGGAACCGGTGACTGTTAATAGTCATCCGACCCCGTATCTACGGTTGCATCATCGTCCTCGTTGTCGAAGGCGTTCTTGTTGACCGTGTTCTCTTCCTCGGCCTCGTAACCGTCTTCTTCATCGAAGGCGTCGGTATCACCTCGGCCACCCCCGGTCTTCAGGTCGATGACCTGGACCATGATCGGCTGGAGCGAGATGCCCTTCTTGGCCCCCGTGTTCCACGGGTAAACCTCTAGCTGCACCCGCATCGTGGTGCCGCCCCAGATGGCGACATCCACCGGGAGGTCATTCTTCTTGGCATCAATGATAAGCGGTCGGCGGTCCCACAGTTTCCCGTCAGACTTGCGGAGCTTGTTCTTCACTCGGATTTTGAAGAGGACCTCTCCGGTCTCCTCGCCGTCGTCGTTCAGGACCATCTCGAAGGCCGAGTTCTTGGCCTTGGGAAGGACCTTGCCCATGTGTTCCTTGGCGACCGCCTGGATACGTGCGATGAAGGGAGCGGCATCCTCGGCGCTCATTTTGACATCAGCCTTGTACTGGCCGAGTTCATCGAATTTGGTGTCCGGGCGGTTCAGTGCCGGATAGACTGCGACACCCTTCGTGAGTGTCAGGACTGGATTTGCCATTTAGAGAATGTAGCCTTTGTTCATTGCCTCGACCGCCTCGCAGAGGTCGAGCGTGTCCTTGAGGGTCTCTTCGGTGAAGTGGGGGCCGAAGACTTCAAGGCGGTGGTCCTCGTCGTTCCAGTCGTCCTGGAGCGCCTCGGAGAAAGTCTGGTAATCAGGATCGTCCACGGACTGGTCCACGATCAGATCAAGCAGGTCGCCGAAGTCATCCACGTACTGGGCGGCGCTATCGACTCGGGTGACGAAGAAGGGAAGGTTAACTCTTTGCATTCTTGCCTCGCGGAGCCGGTGCGGCCACCTGATTGGGTTCCGCCACGTCATCGCCTGACGCGGCCTTTTGGGCGTCCTGAAGGGTCTTCAGGTCCACCGTCTGCTTACGATTGCCGAGGACCCGGAAGTCGTTGACACGGGCGATGTTCGCCGCGTCTTCCTGCGCTTGCTTCGTGGGATCGTATTCCCCCGCGCAGTTCTGGCAGGTGTTCTTGGGTTCGGCTGGGTTGTGGTAGAAACGGTCCCCGCAACCGGGGCAGCGACGTGCTCGCATGGTCCACCTCAGCCCTGGTTACGGAAGAAGCGGACGCTTTCGAGGGCGTCGTGGCGGTCTTCGCGGACGTCGAGGACAACTTCCCCGCCGATGGCAACGCCGAGGTCTTCGAGGGCGTCGTCGTAGAGGCGAGCGACAACCTCGTATTTCTTGTCAAACTTGCGGCGGTTGTAGTGGACGGAAGCCTCCACGTAGCGGGTGTTCGAGCGGATGGCTTTCATCTGTGCAGTCGGGGTCATTGAATTTCCTTCGTTATCGGAGGGATTAGAAAAAAGGTATGGGTATTGGGGGATCAGGCGAGGAGATCGGACAGCTTACTAGCCACGCGGAGGGCGTGGTCGACCTCGGCCTTCTCGGCTTCGGACTTGGCGACGAGGTCGCAGATAAGACGATCGGCGGCTTCCTTGCGGCGGTTGGCGGCGGAAGCGGCGGCGCGAAGTTTCGCGAGGGACTTCGTGAGGTCCTTGAGGGCAGACGAGGTAGTCGGGCTGAACATGGTTATTTCTCCGTTATCGTAGAGAATTAGTTACAGGGTTTGACGTGTTTGAAAAGATCGGGGGCTTTCCATCCGATCATCTCGTTGTACTCAGCGCCTTCGTAGACGCTCGGTATCTTTTTCTTCTCCAGTACAGCCGCCATCTTGGGCGGGAGGACCCGCAGGAAATGGTCGTGCCAGATCACCATCGCGAGTGCCCGGTTGTACGGGGTGTCCACGAGCTTCATGTGCTTGTCGAGCATGAAGGGCATGTGGAAGAGGACCTCGGCCCTGTCCGTCGCACAGACATCCAGGTTGTACTTGGTACTGAGGACCACCGTACAGGCGCTCCCGCAGATGCCGTCGAGGATCACCTTGGCACCCTCGCGGGACCACCGGTTGTACTTGTGCTCGTATTCGTCCAGGCGGCCTCCGAAATCCTCGGAGATCGTGTAGGTCGGCGGTATAGGGGCTGCGTATGCGTATGCTGTCATTACCAGGGCGGAGAGTGCCGCCAGGATCAAAGCACGCATCTGCGTGGTCTCCCGTTATTTGTACTTGAGGGTGAGACTGTTCGGGGCCATGACGTTCTGGATGAAGTCCGAGAGTGGCCGATCGAGGTACTCTTCGAGGACACTCGGGGTCCCGCCAGCGGCGGCGATAGCCCGATCCATCTGGAGAACCGTGAGGAGCTGGCGGGGTTTCTCAGCGACCGGTGGTGAGACGAGATAGAACCTGTCAGCGTAGTGTCTCTGCGCAAGTTCCTCGCATGATAAAAGGTACCCTCTCTGTTCTTTTACCGTGAAGGGGTCTTGTATACTCACTCCGGGAGCGTTGGCCCGAAAGTACGTGATATTTTCCTGCGTGGGGTTCACGCGAACCTTATCACCTGGCTTGAAGGTGGTCATACTTTATCTCCGTTATCGTAGAGATTGTTTCAGGAAAAGAAGAACTGATTTTCAAGGATGCCCCGGAGGTCCAGGGAGCCCTTAGGGGGTAACGTCGGGATTTCCTCCCGAAGTTCCGGCAGGATCAACGGCGAGGCTGTCTCCAGGAACTCGGCCAGGACGTCGTGCTCCTCGTACATCTGAACGAATTGCTCTCGGATGATCCTGGTGAACCTTTCGACATCGGCAGCATGGACCCCGAAGCTATCGTGGACAGCCGCGAAGTAGGTCATGCCATCGTCCATAGCGGCACTCAGGGTTGCCTGGAGGTGGCAAGCGTCGAGCGAGTGGACGAACGAGGGGGCCACCGAGGTAGCCATCTGTCTCGGATCGAGGCTATCGAGGTCCTCGGTGATCCGGGGCTGGATGCGAGCGCCATCAAAGAACGTCTCGACCCTGCGGGACCGGGTGTCGAACTTGTACTGGTGCACCGGGAGCCCCAGGGGGGTCACCCATTCGATCCGGCGTTGGCTAGGCTGTGACCTACCGACCAGGCGTGAGATCGCCATGAGCCATTGCATGGCCCCGTCTGCGGCGACGACAACCTTTGGGATTGCCTTCCACACCTTGTCGGCCCCGTACATCTTGAACTCCCACATGAGCTCTCGGGGAACCGGGAGGGCTACGCCATCTTTCAGGGCGTCCTCGACGGCTTCGGAGACATAGTTCGTGCAAGACTGGCGGGTGCCAGCATAGGGCTTGACCATCACCGATCGCTTGGTCGTGCTCCGGGTCATCCCGAAGGTTCTCCAGGCGTCGGCGAGGGTTACCTTCTCCTCGTCCTCGTCAGCATCGATCAGCTTGATCGCTTCCTTGGCGACGGCCCCGTAGACATCCTGGCGGACATCGTTGGGCGTCATGTTGACGTGGAAGCCGCCAACCTTGTCCCGGAGCATAGCCGAGAAGTGCTGGAGGCCGGAGCAGGTTGCATCGAGGTCTACATGGAGTCGCGACCGGTACGTGGTCGGGTCTTGGAGGGAATGGGCTTCTGCCCACTCGAAGCACCACGCGAGGAACTGGACAGGGTTATCACATCGAGTCCATGAGAGTTCTTGCAGTGGGTTCCGGGCCACACGTCGGGCGAGCTCCAAATTATCTCGCGCCCAAGTCGAGCGTTGGTCCAGAGGTAGCTTGTCCTCCCCATAACAGTTAGCTCCGTGCACTCCCAGCCAGAAGAGGCCGCTTTGCCCGAGACTTTTGGCCTCCGCAAACTGAAGGATGCCTTTGACATAATCGGGTCCTTGAGGGTTAAGGCCGGACGGCTTGGGATAAGCCCTGCCCCGGCTGTCGAGGTCATGTGGAAAGTAGATGGCCTCGAACTGAGAGAACTTACGGGCCAGGTGGAAGGCTCGCTGCGCCATGACGCGCTTGCCAATGATGCGCCGGTTGTTCTCATGAACGCCGAAGCAGTATACGCGGTAGGCTTTCACGTCAGGGTGGTCAATGTCCAGGCCCTCCAGCGACTTCGGCGGCGGGTCGGGTATCTTCCGGTCGGCTCGGGGGAGCTTGCCGCAAGGGATGTTGCGCTCGTAGACAGCCTCGATGGCGTCCAGAGCTCGGACATTGATGCACCACCGGGTGTCCTGGAGGCCATTCACGGCCTGGAGGACCCGAGACACCTTTCCGGCTTCCACGGCATCCCGGAGGATCGTGCGGTACGCCTTCTTGGACGCCTTCACGAGCGGATACGGGGTGACGTGGTGGCTGTGGTAGCCTCCGGTCTCCAGGGTGTCCACCGACCACGGACGGGGCGGTATGACGGTCGGGAAGTAGGTGGTGAAGAGAGCCTCGCAGTGATCCGAGGTCATCTCGACCGCCTGGAGGAGGCCGAGGGAGGGCTGGACGACGTCCCGCTTCCCCTTGCCGCTTCCCTCGGTGATGATCTCGATGTCACCCGTGACGGCCCGGAAGACATCCAGGAGCGCCGTGCCTACTTGCACCATCTCGGTCTTCGTCCACACCGACCATTCCATGTCGTGCTTCTCGAAGACCTTCTGCATGTACTCCTCACGCTTCGACCTGGTCAGCTCGCGGCTGGCGAAGTCGGCGTGGATGCGCTTAGACAACTTGGCGTGTTCGGCGTCGAACTCCCGGAGGCGGAGCTCGTCGTGCACCAGACCCGCGCCGTAGATGGCTAGGCCGGTGAACGAGCAAGACTTGCCCTCGTGGTAGACACCCACCTTGTTGAGGATGGCTTTCAGCATCAGGAAGGCGAGGAGCGCCGGATCGACGTGTTCGATCAAGACAGCAGCTCTACTACGCCTTCCTGCCTTGCCTGAATTGGAGGCCCTTAGCCACTCAGAGATGCCCTGAGTGTAAGGGACTAGGTAGTTTCCGATTAGATGAGAACCAAGAAAGGTCTCACTGAAGGTTTCCTCTAAGGTTCCCTTGAGATGCTCTCTGTGGAACCGCTGGATCGTCAGGCCCCGAGCTTCTTCCTCAAGGGCAAGCTCGGTCTGGTATAGGTCTTCGGTAATCATTCAAGCCTCATCGTTGCTCGAAGGTTGTTCGAATGTGCTGTATGGAGGGGTAATTCCTCCGTTAGCGGAGCGATCTTCTCAATTCTCCAGCTTTTTCAGCGCGTTACGTTCTGCTCGTTCTCTCCGCTTGCGATCCTTTCGGCGCTGGAGATACAGTTCCCACTGCTGCTCCAGGAAAAGGGACAGAGGCACCAGGGTCATCCCGAGGAGTGCCATTGTCACAACGAACCAAATCGCCACCGTTCCGATTATCGCAAGAATATCCTTTATTTCCATCTGATTAGCCTCCAGAAAACGTGGCACTCCGCTATCGCAGTCTCTCCGATACAGAAGATATTTAGGGCAAAGAAAAACCCAAGGTTTGCTAGGACCTTGAGTTTATTGTCTTCTTTACCGGAGAGAAAACACGGAAGAACCTAAATCAATTGAGAACACCAAGAAACTCAGGGTTTCCAGGGGTTCCCGGCGATACCTTGTGCCGTGTCTGGCACCGTTTGGCACAGCGTTGGCACAAGAATTTTGGTGCGGATGGAGGGACTTGAACCCCCACGCCTTGCGGCGCTTGGACCTAAACCAAGTGCGTCTGCCAATTCCGCCACACCCGCGATGGTGCGCGGTATCTCACAGGGTTGCCTGGGGGTCAAGCCAGAGAACAGAAGGATCGCCACCAGTTTCCTGGTCGAGACCGAGCCTCGAAGAGTTTCGCCTCGGGGCCGCATTTGTCCTCGTCCTCTCGATTTTGATGGGGATAGGAAGGGAGCTCCCCGTCAACCAAATCAAACCTTCGAAGCTCGGGTCGGTTACACGAGGCTCCCCAGCTCTGGTCATAGAAACAGCAGTCCTTGCAAGCCTTCATGCTGCTCCCCCTAGGAGGCCCATCCCGCCCTCCGTCCGCATTTTCCAGAATTCGTCACTGTCGATGGGTAAGACAATTCGTCCCGGGGTATTTCCTAGATCAGCTTCCCCGTAGTCGTGTCTCGACCAAACAGAGCCGCCGCTCCAGTGAGAGCCTTCCTCGATCAGTCTACAATGGTTGCAGATGCGGTGCGCCGCCCGGCTTCCAAAGTAATTTCCAGCTCGCCACGGCATCTCAGATACGATCTGGTGGTCGCACTTAGCTTGCACCTTCTTGAGAGTAGAAATCGCTTCCGCCTCGGCGGCGGCGAGCTGTTTCATGGCTTCAGCGATTGGCAAGGCAAGTCCTGCTCCAGGCATAGGTTTCATTTCAACAGCTCCATAGGTTATCGGCCTTGCAATCGCAGCGCGATCACGTTAGCCGTAGGTTTTCTCAAGGGGGAAATTTCAAGAATGCGCTATGCGATGATCGCCCTAGCAGCACTAGTCAGCCTGTCCGGGTGCGCCGGGTCGGGCACCGGGAACTCTGCCGGGATCACCTACACGATGGTAGGGAACCTGAATATTGGAGCGGCGCAAAGCAATGCGGACGCTCATTGTCAGAAGTACGGGAAGGTCGCGCAGTTACACGACGCGAAGAACCTCATGGCTTACTTCAGGTGCGTTCAGCCTTGAAGCCGCTCTCCCCGCTCTGCGCGGCGTCCGTATCGGCGGGGGTGGAGAACATGGCGTCCCGTAGCGGTTTCAGTTGCCGGCTGGCTTCGCGGTAAACCGGGTCTCTGTCCACTTCTCCCGGCGCCTTCTTGGGGAAGAGCCTCCATTTCTCTCCGGGCCGCAGGACATTCACCTCGGATTGCTCGGCGAGAATGTCGTCCATCCCTTCGGGAGCCTCTACCGCCTCCGGCTTATCGAGAAGGCAGGAGCGGAGCTCTCTACTTAGTGCAACCATAACCGCCTCCATGTGGGTAGAGACAGTCGGGACGTCTAATGCTCTACAAGCGACATAGGCCAAACGGTTAATGTCTTTCTCGGTTATCATCACGCATCCTCCAGGAGCGCCTTTGCGGCACCATCGAGGTCCTTCGGGGCCAGATGGGAATACCGCATGGTCGTTTGAATATTCCGGTGTCCCATCCACAGCATGACCTGGGGCAACGGGACGCCCTTCGAGACAAGCCGCGAGGCGCATGTGTGCCGCAGCATGTGAGGGACGAACTGGGGATCGTCCAGGGCATCCATGTGCTCCCGGAAGCGGTTCCAGTGGTCCCTGAAAGTATCCCTCGGCATCTCCGCGAAGGGATACGGGTTGTTCGTCATGCCGCACACGCGGGTCCAGGCGTCCTTCGCGGGGCCTATCAGGGGCACCAGCCGCGTCTTGCTCGTCTTGGTAACGGTGTAGTGGAAGGTCACCCGTCCGTCGCTCACTCGGTCCCGGTCGAGCGTGAAGACCTCCCCGAGGCGACACCCGGTGTACAGGAGGAACCGCACGATGGCCCCCGAGAGGGTCATCCCCATGTGGTCGAAGAACTGGAACATCTTCTGCTCCTCGACACGGGATAGGACGCGGTCGCGCCCCTCGTTCTCCCGCAGGAAACCTATCGGGGGCTTCCGGGTGAGTTCGAGTTTCTCCGCGTGTTTCAGGAGTTTCGACAAGGCCGATAAGCGGCGATTGATCGTCGCATTGGAGATACCCGTTTTCTTCATCCGCGACACGAGGTCGATGATGTAAGGGGCGGTGATCTCGGCGATCGGCTTGTCGGCTGGAATGAACTTGTCCAGGGAGCCCAGGTTGAACTGAGTTGCCTCGGGGGCATTGTTGTCGCCCCAGATGAACTCGAAGTGGGTCTCGTGGAACTTCTTGAAGGTAGACACCCCGGCGGCGGGGAGCCCGTTTGCAATAGCCCGTTCATAGGCTTCTGCTTCTGCCAACGTCGCAAAGGTGGGGCGCTTACGAACCCCGTCGATTACGACGTCAGCCTGGTACTTCTTCCCGCGTTGCCGCGCCATTGTCCTCTCCTATCAGAGTGTGGAGGAAGGCCCTTCCCTTGTTGGTTAGAACCAAATCTCTCAGTCGGTGGTCTTGACGACTCATTCGCACGTCGATCAACTGCCGACCTCCGCGCATTTCCTTTGTACCCTCGCCCCAGTAGTAGGCGTTCCTGGAGGCGACCCCCGAGGTGAACCCGATGCGTTTTTCCAGTTCCCTCATTGAAAGGTCTCGCTTGTCCAGGTCTGCGGCTGCAACTTCTAAGAAGGTAAGGATGGTAGACACCTGCATCTTTGTGTCCATCCTGTTGAACAGTCGCAAGGCGTTAATTAACCGCCCAATCGTGTCTCTCTCGGTCCCCATGTTTTCTCTCCTGTAGTGAAAAGGTCTCTACTCTGTAAACCCCACCTCTCACAGCGTCAACTGGGAACACAAGAGGAACACTCAATCTTCGGGTAGGTGGAAGTCCTCCGCTCCCTCTATCCGATGTTCCTCTAGGTAGGTATGCCCGATCTCACATGCCTCCCAGTAGTCATCCGTGTCGAGAATTTCGACGCGAATTTTTTCGCCTTCGCTGTTGTAGAATTCAATTTTCATTTTCCATTAGTTCTTTCAACAAGTTGTCGGCCTCCTCCTCGTCAAATTCAGGTGCCGCATTCTCACTCAAGGGACGACGGACTCGTGCGTATTTGCAGCGCCACTTTGTACCGTCGCCGTGTCCTCCAAACGTGAAGAGAGGGTTAACGCAAATGTATTAGCCACACTTTAGACTCATTCTCAAGAGTCCAAGCCAAAAAAGTCAGTGGACTAGTCCATCTGGTCTAGTTCTCTCCGATAGCGAGGTCTCATCCAGGAGTGGGAAAGCGATGGCCGCTTACAACCCACATACCTGCTATGCGATCACGCATGATCGTCAGGACAGTCCCGAGGGTTCTCGGCGGGTAATTAGTAATATAAAACCGCTGGTATTCAGCCGCCTCCTGGCGGGTCCAGAACTCTTCATAAATGCGCACCATGATCGATGATCTCCTTGTGAAGGGTATAGGTTGCACGTCATTTCAGTTTGCAATCAGCGCCTCCTCCCCGTAGACCTCGGCGATCTCATCGAGGAGCATCGTCCGGGTTAACCCGTAGGAGTGGAGGATCGCCGCGACGATCTCCGGGTACGCCTTGATGACCTCCTCGATGCTATCGTCCGAGCGCCTGTCCGGGATGACGTAGTTGTTCGGGTCATCCCAGGGGTCGTCATCGAAGAGGGACTTGTAGCCCCGGTAGAACCCGTAGGACCCCGCGTAATCGACCACAGAGGGGTCCCTGGCGAAGACGAGGGCCGAGAGGTCCATCCGCACCATCGCGTTGCGCATGGCGATCAGAAAGGGCACGTGCTGGGTTTCGTTGCGGCTATGCTGGCTGTGATAGCCAACCGAGATATTCGTGCACTCGGATACGATGTCCGCGTACTCGTTTGTATCGGTGTAGGCTCCGCCGTCGTCCGCCTTGAACCCGGCGTCTATCCCCAGGGCATCATCGAGGGCATCCGCGAAGCTGGCCGCGAAGGCATCCGAGGCGGTTCGAGCTCCCATCTGATGAGTGATGACGCTGTTGTATCCCATCCGGTCGAACGCGATGGCCGCATCGATGCCCTCGAAGAACTCGGGGTTTCCCCTGGCGAGTGCCCGAGACCCCTTGCAACCGATCTCCTCCCCGTGGTGGATCACATAGACCCCAGGGACACCCGCCTTGACCATTTCGGTCATGATCCAGATGCCAGCCGTGTCATCCGCGCCGAGGCAGGTGCTGGATTTGGCCTTCTTGCCAATCCCCAGGAACTCCCCGTCATAGTGTAGGGTTTGAATGCCCTCCTCCCGGTGGACGGTGTCCATGTGCGAGGACCACAGGATGTTAGGCCGGTCGCCCACGGTCAGGACGAGGTTTCGGAAGGGATCGCGGGTGAACCCCAGGGGCGTCAGGAAACGATCGATGAAGACTTGTTCCATAGGTGTCCCCGAGGGGCGCATGTATTGGAACATGTCGAGGATCGTTTTTTCGTCGGCGGTCAGTTTGGCCACGTCGGCCTCCTCTAAGTTTGGTATAGGTTTGAGGGAGGCGACGTTAAGCCGCCTCTACCTCTTCGATAACGGAGACATCCAGGCCAGCAAAAGCCAGATACTCGGGGTTATCCAGGTCAATCAGGTCGTCGGCGACCACCTTGCCGTTGTCAAGGTAGATGACCTGAGAGGACGGGTAGTTATCTCTGGAGAAATCACAGGTCACCCCGTGGTCATTGAAGTAGTCCTGCTCCCAAGTTTCCCCGTTAGCCATCTGAACCGGATTGAAGATGTTCAATGGGTAGTACATTTCGGTAGCATCGCAGTAGAATATCTGGCGGGAATGGTATACCACTGCTGCGCTGGACACCGGGTAATCCTCGGGACTGTCCCGACGATCACGTTCGCAGAACCAATCACCCACCACAGAGCACTCGAAGAACTCCCCGCACGAGTGTAGGTTTTCGTTCGCCACCCATCCGTAATCTTGTACGTAGGTCATCTCGTCTGCGGGGTAGCGTTCCCCATCATAGGCGCAAGTCCGTCCGGTATGGGCAAGGCCCTCGGTTTCCCGGCAGTTAATACCGTCATAGGAAATCACCAGATACTCCCCGTTGTCTTCGACACAGCCGCCGACATCGAGGTAGGGGACCACAAAGGTCTTATTGTACGGGAGGCGTTGGATGCGAGCGCCAATGAAGTCCTCCTCGCGACCACGGGTGTACCCGGCGTCCTGGAGGGCATCTTCCATGCGGCGATAGTCCCCGTAGAACTTCGGGTAATAGAGTTTCTTCTCGGGCCACACGAGGCAACGTGCGTCCGCGCAGTCCAGCGCCCCGATGTACGCCGTGGCGAGGTCCGGGCCAGCATATGCACGAGCCGGGTGCTGATTGCCATCGTAGCTGTCATGAGCGAAGTGCATGCACGAGCCGTTGTGCTTGCCCTTATAGACCCTCTCGATCTCGTCGGCATCCTGGGTGACCGAGAGTTTCGCGGGGCTGGCCATGTTGGACCACTTGACCGCGAGGTCGTTGATTTCCTCTTCGCCGAGAATGTCGCCGAAGTATTTCTTGAGGTATTTCCCGGGCTTGATGGGGGTGCGAATGTTGCGAGCGCGTTTCGTAGGGGTCTGAAAGTACATCAGGAGCCCAGGGTGATCCTTGGATGGGGCTGGCATGTGTTCAATCCAGCGCAGCCAATGGGTGGAGTACCACGAGTGTCCGTGCCACGGGTTCATGCCGTTATCCTTGGAGGAGAACAACATCGGGTGGTCGTCATCCCCGCTCCTAAAATACGTGGCGTGTGTCGGATGCCGCAGGATGTGGAGGCGCTGGCCGCCTGTAAACAGTGAGGGGTCCGTTATGCCGTTATACAACGGCCCACGATACACATTACTGTCTGTGGGATACTTATAGGCATACGTGGACGTGCTCTCATCACAGAAGGCACCCTCAGGGCACCCCGCGTCATCCGTGATGGTGATGTGGTCGTTCGTATCGTCGTAATACCGGATGCCCTCGGGCAACGCGGGACGGACCCGGCCCTCGGAGGTAACTACGGTGGACGGTATAGGTGCACTTGCGGTTACTTCGGTCACGGCGGTGAGACCCTTGGTTGCATCAACGGGGATGTTGGTTGGAATTTCGTCGGGGATGACATCCGCGTAGATGTGCTGGATTGAGACCCCGTACATCATCTGGGACACCTCCCGGAGGCCGAGGACCTCGATGTCATCGACAACGAGGAGGTCGGGGTGGGCCCCCCCACAGCCTTGGGAAATAGAAGTCCACAACGGGTATCCGCCGCTGGTTACTCACGGTTATCCCAGGCACCAGGGGACTATCGTTGGCGCGGAGCTCCTCGATGACAGCTTCGAGGGCTTCTGTGGTGAGACCTGTTGTCTCCGTTATCGTAGGCATTCGGACACACCTCTCCTCGGTTATTTGTTGATGTCGGCGACGATTGCTTCGATGACGCTATCGGAAGCGATGCCCTGACCGGTTGTCGTGCGAGCCCACACGGTTAACCCGGCGAAGTCCTTGTCCACCTTCTCCCCGTGCTCGGCGAGCTTGTCGGCGAGCCAATCGGAGACAATCCAGTGCTCGAACACTTCGCGCTGATAGGGTTCGATGTCGAAACGCTCGCAAAGCTCCTCCCAGGTGCCGTAGAACGCTTCTGCTGGTTGGCTCTCCCCGTAGGTGGTTTCGTTGATGAGCATCCCCGGCGTCATGTCGGCGGTTTTCCAGCCCTCCTGACGGGCGGCGCGCTCGTAATCATCAACGGGGCAAGCGAGCTCGAAGGCTTGCTCGGTGAGCGACGATAGGTCGCGGTCGCCGATTATGGCTCCCGAACCCTGCGCCAGCGTCGAGACAAGCGAGGACACGCAATAGAACACTTCGCGGCGGACGAGGTCGTCAGCGGTGATAGGCATGGTATAGGTTCCCTTCACAATCGGAGAGATTAGAACACAGTTTCACCCGCGAGAAACCCGATGGTTAACACCAGGAGACACGCGAGGTGTATCAGAGACAATCGCACTAGCACTCGGTGAGGACCTTCAGGGCCATCTGGGAATACCGGCGATACGCTGCGAGGTGGTCGCGGTCGCCCCACGCCTTCCACTGCGCATAGAAGTAGGCGGCATGGCGCTGCCATTTGGCGACAAGTTCTTCCTCGGCATACAGAAGGTGAAGCGGCATGATCGTTGCTCCCGTTGGATTAACTTAATGGGCGCCTCAGGGGTTACCCGAGGGGCCGATAAGACAATCGGTACAGGTTATCTCTACGTTATCGCAGGGAATTAGACGTCGTCGCCCGGCCAAGTGCGGAGGGCTGCTGCCGTCCTGACATACGCTGGGATGCATTGGAGCTTACACGCGATGTTAAGCAGGATGATACCGGAAGCCATGTCGATTGCATCGATCTGGTATCCCTCCGCCACGATGTTATATCCTCGAAGGGATGCGTCGGCACTTGCGAGAACGGCTTGACGGGTGCGGCCTTCGGACTTGGACGCATAGCCAATGTCCTCCTGATAGCGGGACATCACGGCATCCCTGAAAAGAGACGGATGCATAAGGATTGATCGGTTAATGATGCCGATGGCAGTTGCCGTGCTAAAATCGATGTCCATCTGAGTTATCTCCAGGGATTTGAGTGCTTTACCGATCGGCATAGAATACCAACGCGCCAACCGAGAGGAGAACCGCGAGGGTAATCGCGGTGATACTTGCGAGGGGAATGAAGGTGGACATGATCGCGTGTCTCTCTCCGTTATCGCAGAGATTAGGACAAATGCGTGGCAATCATATATTGCTCGCCGTCGCGGCTCACTTTGATGAGGACGCCACTAAAGAAACTATCACCGGCGTAACCATGCCAGCCCTTCAAGTCCTCCGCCCCTTCAGGAACGCGCATGAAGTCCGAAAGGTGATACCAGCGGCCACGGTATAGGATGAAACCATCAGTTTCGTCCTCCAGGTGGTCGAACTGTGACGCGAGGACCTTTGCCGGAACCTCGTTGGCGTACTTGAAGTCTTTCCATTTGTTATCGGTTTTGATTGTGACGGTCATTTGAGGTGCTCCCCGGTTGGATTGCTTTAACGAACCGCAAATGCTGCGGTTGGCTAAGACAATCGAAGGTAATGGAAACACGGGACACTTAGTATGGACCTAAGACCCGTGGCTAGTATGCACTGCACTTACTCCGACGCTTTGGACGCGGGAGCCATTTCGTGGGTTATCGTAGTGGACACACGGTTTCCCGTTGCGGTTTACCAGGCCGCCCCTCCGCACTACGTGCTTTGGACATGTCCACACTTCCCTATTTGATTTTCAAAGAACACTCGGAGTTTCCATCCGATCCGCTTTAGCGCTCTGCCGCCGCCGCTCTGTTGTGTCTAACTGTATTCGCTTCGTTATCGAAGTCAATCCCTATTTTGAGGCTTTCTCTTGGTTTGTTGTCCTGCCGTGTTTTCCAGCTTCTCAGTACTCTGTTTGCCGTAGCAGGTTGAGCGGTTGAGACCCAGTGAACCGGTGGAGACCTTGAGGTAACTCAAAGAGACCATCTATCGATTTCGAAGAACTCAGAGACCCCGGAGGACCTCTGCCCGGTTTCTCTTTCGATCACCGTGACTACAGATAAGCATATCTCCGTTATCGAAGTCAACAGGCTTATCGAAGAAAGTTTGAGCGGCTGCGCTGAGGGGCCATCGGTATAGGATTGGAACCGTGCGTTATGCGCGTGTGCTATATATGCTTGGTTGGCTGTATCACCTGAATTGTTACAGAGTGTAACATAACGTGATCGATAGTTAGGCCCCTCGGCGACCCCTCGGTGACCCTGGAGGGAACCGGATGACATGGGAGCGGTGGACTCTCGGTTGCCCTCGGGGTGCCCTCAGGTTGCCCTAGAGGGAAAAAATGTGGGAGGGGACACGGAGGCTTGAATATGTATAGACATAGAAGGCTGGAAACCCCGGGAAACCTGGGGTTATCCCCGCCCTCGTCGGCCCTAACCGATACTACATCTAATGTGTACCCTAATGAAATCAATCACTTAGTGAAGAGTGTGCCGATTGGTCGTGCCGTATAGGGCACTCCAGGTTGCTCTCTAGGGGGCCACGGGGGGATTGTAGGTTGTGGGTATATACGATACAGGGATGCAGATTTTTCAGAAAAAGGTCGCGGGGTTCCCCCGGGTAACCCTCGGGTGCACCTCCATGTGCCCCGTAATCGCCCACAGGAGCCCGTGGAGAGCGTTCTGGGGGTGCTCGGCTACGGTGGTAGCCCAGAGGGTCCCTGAGGGACTCCTGAGGACTCTCTGGGGGAAAGTAAATCGATACATCAAACCAAGTATTGGACATAGTGTCCGAAGAAAGAGTACAAACTTAGGACAAGGCCCGGAGGAACTCGGAGGGAACTCGTGGTTCACTCTAAGTTATCTCCGGGGGAACCTCTGGGGTAACCTAAGATATTATACTACTCTTATCTAACTAGTAATAAACCTAAGATAACCTAGGATGTCTCTAAGTTATCTTTAAGTTAGATAGGGTAGCATAAAAGAGTAGAAGAAGTCAACAGACTTGTCTTCACTTTTGTCTCCCCTTCCCTTGTCTTAGATGAGGCCACTCCTGCCCCCCCAAGTTACCTTCGAGTTAACGAAGTGCTTGTTCAGGGGACTGAGATGCAGCTTGGCTATTTCTGCGGCCATAGCTTCGGCGTGGACGAGGTTTGCCGTCTTCTGGGCATCCTGGTTCATCAGCTCCGTGAAGTAGCCCACGAGCATCGCTAGGGCGTCCAGGCGGTCATCGTGGCGCAGGGCGTCCTTCATCCGGCAGATGTGGGTCATCTGGTGGAAGAGGCTCTTGTGCGAGCGGATGAGGCCCTCGTACTGTTGGATCGAGTTATGGTCGTCCTCGATGACACTCGGGTCAACGATGAGACGGTGCTGCGATATAACGGGCTCCAGTACGTCCAGGATGCGATGCTCCTTCATAGAGGTAGATCGTACCTCGACTATCTCGGCTGTCACGCCAGCCCTCAGGAGGACCGGTTCCAGCAGCTTCCCGAACATACCGTCTCCGAAGTTGCTTTCGATGACGATGGTCTGCACCTTGTGAACCTTGGCGATCGCCACGAGGGCATCGAGGGTCTCGGTGTCGTAGCCTCCCTGTAGACCACCGGCCTTGGGGACCCAGATGTTCGAGGCGAGCATGTAGCCGACTGCGTAGCCGGTCTCGTCCTTGCCCCGGCCCGAGGGGTCGATAGACATGACGCGGTGCTGGTAGTCCTCGAACTGGGCAGAGTGTCCAGCGGCGGAGAAGTACTTGTCCCCGGCCATCCCGTAGAGCGGGAGGTCCTTGAGGAGCCTGTCGGGGTTCGGGAGCCAGTGGATGTCGTACGGGGCCTTCACCGGGGGAACCGGGGTGACCACGAGATTCTTGAGCTTCAGCGGGTAGCGCTCCTCGTCGGAGAGCTTCGTGTTGAGCATGAACTGGAGCTGGTAGCCAGCAGCGCCATACTCGGCCCTGCGATCGATGAGCTCGTCCATGTCGAACCGCTCGGGGTCCACGGGGTAGCCGTACTTCCCGGCCTCGTACATCGCCTCGACAAGCGGAGCGAGGTCGTCGCCGTAGCCTGGTCTCTCGTCCCTCGTGGGAACCTGGGAGGGCCAGATGCGCTTCGTGAAGGTCTCAGGCAGCTTGTTGTAGATGCTGTCCTCGGTCTGAGGGGTCCCGAGGTAGATGATCCGGGCGTGGTCGAGCGGCTTCAGAATAGCGGAGTATTCCTTGGTCTTCTCGATCAACTGGTCTCGGGCAGCGACCGTCTGGGAGTTGTTCCAGACCTCGACGTCGTCGGAGACGATGATGTCTGCACGGCCACCAGTAAGCTGGCTATCGATGCCCTTGGCGAACACCGAGGGGGTCTGATCGGGCTCCGCTGGGCCGACGTCGAACTCGACGCGGGAGGACCGCTGGCTCGGCTTGGGCTTCAGGTGATGGAGCTCGGGGATCAGGTTGATGAGCTGGAGCGTAAAGGTCACGAAGTTGTCCGCTCGGTTCTTCGAGGCGGAGACAACCATGATCTTCATCTGTGGATTGCAGTACAGAACCCAGAGCACGAAGGCCGAGGTGATGAAGGACTTGCCGACACCTCGGAAAGCCTCGATGCAAATCTTGTTGGGACCGGTCTGGAGGAACCGGGCGATGTCGTACTGGGTGGAGGTCGGGTCCGGGAGGTTGATGTACTTCCAGACCAGCCACATAAACTTGCGGAAATCGGATCGCAGAGGATCGGCCTCGACACCAGCGGTGGAGGACTTCAAGGCGTTCTTGTAGGACAAGGGAGTGCTCAGGGAGGAGAAGGACCCCCGGGGAACCCGAAGGTCCCCCTGAGATCATCAGTGTTTGCCCCGGAGGGCCTGTTCCTCTTCGTCGTGAAACGTCGGGAACTGCGAGGCCAGAGAGGCCACGGCGGCATTCTTGTCGGCCCGTGCTTCGATGCCGTTGTCCTTAAGGAACTTGATGGCGTTCGAGATGTCTGCGGCGGTTGCCGTACCATCCTTAATACGGTTCATCAGCTCCTCGGCAACGACGCCGTGCAACCGGGCCATCAGGTCTTGGGAAGCGGCACTCATGGGTTACCCGAGGAAAATTTGAGTGAGGCGGTCCTTGAACAGCATCGTAATCGTTCCGACTGCGGCCAGCGCCCCGGAGTATGTGTTGAGCCGGAAGCGGAGACCGTCCACGTCCTTGCGGATCGTGTCGTAGTCCTCCCGGAGGCGGTCCTGGTTCAACAGGAGGGCGTCTTGCTTGCCCTCGATGCGTCCGAGGGATCGCTGGAGTTCGTTAAGGATTGAGGGGTCCATAGAATGGATACTTTTAATAGGAAGAAGGACCTCCCCTTTCGGGGAGGCCGTCTAGCGGGATCAAATCTCCGCAGTTACGCTGACACGCGGGGCAGTGTCCGAACTGTTCGCCGTAGCCATTTTGAACACGACGGTGACGTTTGTTGCGTCCGCGCCGGATACATGGAAATAACCAACATCCCCATCGGACATATCGGTTGGGGTGTCCACCAGGCCAGTCGCGTGGTACTTCCCGAATGGCGGCGCATAGATGAGGTTGTGCGCCACGGTAAGGGCCTGTTCAGTAATGTTGTTAGAAGCAAAAGCCGCTGTCAAGCCAACGAACCTGGAGGACTTCTGTACGCCGTTAACTACACCACTAATATCCCATCGCTGTGCAACCTGGGTCCTGGCGTCCCCGTCGAAGGGGAGCTGACCTACGCCCAGAAAGAACTGTATGTCAATGTTTTCGACACGCGGGGTCCCTACAGACCGGAAGGCAACATCGCAATCACGAACATCACACGCAATACGAATCATCGATCCGTTTCCGGTTGTCTTACGGTATACACCGGCTGATGGTAGACCATCCGCTGCGGTCCCCTTACAACGAGCAACTTCGCCGCTGCCAATGGTGATCCACTGGGCCTGGTCGTTGTCGATGTAGAGGCCGTGACCGGCTGTTGCTGTGCTGCCCAGGTCTACACAGAGGACGCCGACGCGGAAGAAATCCCCGGTAACGTGGACACCATTTCTAGCTCCCGTGTGCGCAGCATTCTGGCGGTAGCAACTCAGTACGCCAATTTCGACGCCTCTGTTGTTGCTGCCTGTGCCTTCATAGATGAAGTCAGGCGTGGTATCTCCGCCAAAGCCACCGGTCCTGTGAACATCGAGCTTACTGATAGTTCCCAGGGCCGACCCGGAGATTTTAATACCCCCGAATAGGCAGCTTTCCGCCATGAGGAGGTTGGCGTTGATGCGGCCTCCATTAAGCCAGTGTATTCCCCCGCCAGCGTAGCAGCCGAAGGTATGTATTTCGCCGACTTCGGCACCTTTACCATCAATGACCACACCGTATGTTTGGTTTCCATTGACAGTCCCGTATGTGGGAGAGCTGATCTTCCCATTCGATTCTTCCGCAATTATCCGGGAACCGGCATCCGCCGTAAGAACCCAATCGAGACGGACGTCAGGAGGTCCCTTGAAGACCAGACCTTCGTATTGCGTCTGGTGCGTGTACAGAATGATTTCAGCTTCACGGGAAAATCCGGGCTGAAGAGGCGTCGGGCCGTTACCCGTAGAACACTCCAACCACACCCCAACGCCCTGCATATTAAAGACTCGAAGGTGGAGCTGTATCTTTCGAGCATAGATTTGGAGACCTTCGCCTCCTGTCTGAACATACGCTGTACGCTCGGTGTTCTGATAGTTTCCATCAAGCGTGATGTACTTAATGCATACTCTCTCAGGAACCCCTGACGCGAACGCATCGCCAGTTCCCGTCAATGACGCGAAGTTTTCGGATTGGACCGCGACTCCGTTGAAGGACGCCAGTTTCTTGACCACGGAAAGATAGTTGAAGCCCACCCAGGAGGTCCCGTTAGGTAGCGTGATGGTTGACCCCTGCATCGAAGTCCCCGCAGGTTGAAACAGCTCGACCCCGTAAAGGGCACTCAGTCTCAGACCAGCGTTGATCGCAGCGGAGTCGTCGGTAACGCCATCAATCTTCGCTCCGAACATGCGGACATCGAGCCGCTGTTTCGAAATCTGCCACCAACGCCCATCGGCACTCTGTTTGTGCCAGGGTTCCACAGGGGACGGTGTAGAAATCGTGTGCCAGTGGGCACCTCCGCCGTCGCCCAGGTCGTTACGCCCGAAGGTAGAAAAACCGGTCACGGGGGCCGGGATGTTCTTGGTGGCGATGTTATCGAAGACGAGTTGCTTATGATTGGACGTGTCATAAGCGTCCTTGGCGATTTCAGAGGGATCGTACGCCGTTCTAACCATGAACCCAGAACCCGTGGCAGGGTCTAAGATCACGGAGGTGGGTACAAGGTTACCTTCGTCGTCGTACTTAGCGAGCTGACCGAGGGTTCCCTTTTGGATGGTCCCACCGTCTCCAAAGTTAGAGGTTACCCACCCACGGGAGGCCGTGTCGTCTGCAACCTCTCCTACTTCTTGGGAGATAAAAACGGATTGAATGAACGAGGCGTTCAGCTCGTCCGAGAGGAGGACCGACCCGTCCGTGTAGACGTTGATCGTTTCGTCCCTCGGGGTCTTTCGGTAGACCTTCAAATCCCCGACCGGAGCCGGGGAGATGGAGAGCATGAACGTAGAGAGGAAAGTGACGCCACTCTCCAGGAGGACCCCGTCGAGTGTTACCTTGACGTGGCTCCTGGCGAGATACTCAAACGGGATGGCGTAGGTACTCTGCGCCCCGGTCTGATCCGGGTACGTAATGCTGGTTGCCATGAAATGTTGTTACTTTTTAATCGCAAAAGCAGCATCCAGGGGTGAACCCTCGGTTTGCTGAATGCCGACCCCGAGGGCCTCAGCGGCCTTGGAGGTGTCGGATAGAGTGGATGCTACTGGGATCGGGGTGCCGTAGCGGCTTCCCTCGAAGACCTCGGGGTTAACCACGAGCTCGTCCTTGAGCTGGTCCTTAGACTGCTTCTTGAAGTAGCCGAAGACAGCGTTCCATGCCTTGACGCGAGCGTCGGGCGTGAGGGACTGGTAGGAGGGCTCCTCCACGAGACGGCTGACTGCGTCCTTGAAGCTCTCGCCCTTCTTGATGAGCACCTTGCCGATGTCGTACCGATCCCCTTGGGAACCTGTGGACACCAGCTCGTCTTCCGACGTGCGGCCCTCGTAGAGGTATTCGCGGTAGGCATCCCACCCGTTCTTGCCCGAGGTGGTCTTGAGGGTCACCAGGGAGGGCATCTGGGCCGAGGAGAAGGCTCCGCCGACGTCGATACCCATTGCTCGCCAGAACGGCTTGTCGAAGACAGCGTCGGGCTTGGGCGGCACCAGGGCCAGTCCTTCGACCTTGTTCAGGAAGACGAACTCTTTCCGTACCGGTGAGGACACGTCGAGCTGCTTCATGTTCAGAGGATCGAGACCGCGACCAATGCCGTGGACGATGGGTTCCCCGAGGAAGTCGAGACGCTTGAATCCCACCGGCAGACCCGCCGAGGCGAGGAAGCTGGAGTAGAAGTCAAAGCCTTCGTACTGTTCGAGGTTCGTGGACTTGGCGGCCATCTTCAGAGCACCAGGCGTATACTGCTTGGCGTAGCTCTGGGCGTACCGGACGAGAGCGCCGGGGTCACCCTCGGTCATCGCCTCGTCAACGGCGGTTGCCAGATCGAAGACGCCTTGGGCGGCGGCACTGTCCTGGAACAGCGTCAGGCTGGTGTAGACCAGGGCCGGGGCGTAGTTCAGGAGGTCATCGAACACCGAGTTATCGGCGCTGTAGTTGCCGTCCTTCATCTGGAGCTGGCTTTCGATCTCCATGTCCCTGAGCATCCCGGCCAGCATGAGCGGGGCCGAGAAGGGCAGGAGACGGTTGAGATCGGTCGAAACCCCGTTGATGATGATCGAGTTCGGCGGGTACTCTTCGAATGCTCGCTTCTTCGCATCCCATCGCTTGGTCCCCGAGGCACCCGTGATCTCGATGTTGTCATTGAGAGCCACGGCACCCAGGACGGAGGCCGTAAGGGTCATGCCGAGCCGGTGGCGTCCGATGGCCCGGGCCTGTGCGGCGGAGCCGTTGACCCCGGTGAAATCATCGAGGGCCTTGAGGGTCTTAGGGACCTTCTGGAGCCACGAGCCTTGCTTGGTCTTGGACATCGCCCGGAGAGCCGCTGGCATCCCCGGAGGGACAATGTACTGCATCGCATCGGAGCCGATATTGACCAGCGTCCTGAAGAACGGGATGGCCGAGCGAGCCATGAGGCCGGGGAAGTCGTCCCTGTTACGGATGTTGTCCACGGACTGGGCCAACTTGCCGGTGGCGTAGCGGGTATCGAATGCCTGTTGCCAGGAGGTCCTGGAGACATCGTTGCGGTACATGACGTTGACCAGGCGGCCACTGTCATCGAACTGCTGCTGGGCGAACTCGCGAGCAACCTGCTTCGCGTGGACCCTGCCCTTGCCGGACTTGAGCGCGAGCTCCAGACCGTCTGCGTAGGCGAGACCGAAGGCCCGGGTGGACTTCCAGAACTCCGAGGAGGCCAGAGAGAGGTCCGTGGCGAACTTGAACATGCGCACCATCAGGAGCCTCAGGGGTTTCCCGGCGAGGCCCTCGTAGTCGAGGATCGAGGAGTGAGCCCCCTCGGTGAGGTCGAAGTCGTCCAGGACGCCCTTGCCCTTGACGAAGGTCTTCTTGGCGATCGACGCTGCGGTCTTGAAGGCCGAGGCGTACCCAGCGTATTCCGCCCCGGCGCGAGCAAAGTTGCCCTTGGCGAGGCCGTGCTCCATGAAAGGCAGAAGCAGGTTGTTCAGGGTGTTCGAGACCACTTCGAGGCCGGTCGTGGAGAGCTGCCCGAGGAGGGCTGCGGACTGGATGTCCTTGACCATGCGGACGAAGGACGCCGTGGCCGCCATGCGTTGCTCAGGGGTGAGCTTGGCCGTGGCGTTCTGGCGCAGGTTGGCGAGGACGCCCTGACGCTCGACGTCAAACTTGGCGAACATGTCGTCCAGCTCGGGGAGTACCCGAGTGACGTCGATGCCGAGCTCATCCCACTTCAGCGCGTTGGCTGTAACGAACTCGATCTTGTCCGAGAAGAGGTCGAACCCGAGGTCCTTGTAGGCTTCCTTGGCCCACTTCTCCGCCTGGAGCACCTCTTCAAACCCGCCATTCGGCAGGAGACCCTTGCGGTCGAGGAGCTGGTAGGAGGCAGAGGAGCCGTAGAGCCGGTAGAGCTCGCCAATCTCGCCCACGGTGTCGCTGAACTGCGCCATCGTCTGCTTCCAGGCGGCCTTGGTCTTGATCGAGGGGTCCTCGCGGATCAACTTGATGGTTTCATCGAAGCTATCGCTGAGACTCCTCATGGTTTCCTTGAGGACGGCGTTCTGGAATGGGTTGATGTAGGCGGCTTCGAGGGAGTTGTTCGCGACCACGCCCTTCTTCAGGTTCGCTAGGACGGCCTCGTGGTCCCCTCGGGTGATCGCCTGGAGGACATTGTCGGCATAGGAGACCAGGTCCGCCTTGCGAGCGGTGCGGAAGGCGTCCAGACCTTCATTCACTTCCCCCGAACGCTCGGAGAGACGCTTGAAGGAATTGAAGACGTTGTCGTGGAATGCCTTGCGGAGCGTCGGGTCTGGCGCGTCGGGGAGAACGGACTTTCCGGTTGCCTCCAGGAGCTCGGCCTGTTGCGCGAGGCGCTTCCGGGCGGCTGTCTTGGAGAGGGTCTCCACCTGGGAAACCGGGAGGGAACTCGTGCCGACCAGCTCGTCCGCTTCCTTCGCTATGACTTCGATCTCTTCGACCGGAGCGCCACGGGCGAGCGCCTTGATGGCCTTCCCGGCGATACTGAAGGTGCCCATGAAGGCGGCGTCGGTGAGGATGTTGGTCACGAGGGCCTTGGACTTGGAGGTAAACTCATCGTCGTCGGGCTGAACCACGAGGATGTCCGGGGTGATCCCGGGGGCAACCTCTTCCATCACGTTGGCGAGGTTCTCCTCGTCTTCGAAGGTCAGCGTGGCAACGCCAGCGCCGATGAGGACGCCTCCCCACCCACCGGTTCCGATGGTCGCGGCGATGGTCGGGAGCGCCTGACCGGCACCCTCGGCGATGACTTCGCCTACACTCTTTTCACTCTCGAACTTCGGGTCCATGGATTGTGCGAAGTCTCGCATCTCCTGGCCCGTGCCCTCCCCCAAGATGCTCTCGGGGATGAGGTTTTCGGCTGCTACTGCTGCGGACTTGACGGCACCCTGGCCGATGTCCACGCCGATGCCCCCGAGGGTCCCGAAGAACCCCGAGGACCCCGGGTTGTCGATGATGTCTTGGACTTCCTGTTCAGACTTGCCAGTGATCTTGGCGAAGTCGGAGACCGCATCAGGATATTGCTGCGGGTTGGCACGAACACGCGCCATAAGGTCAGCGGACGGGAGGAACGTCCCATCCTTCTGCGGTTCCCAATTGGACATAGATTACCTTTAATCGTATTTAGACATGAGCTTCTGAGCCTCCGCCTGACCGGCGGACGCTAGGAGCGTGTGGATGCGCTGCGCCTCTTCCATGATCGTGGTGATAGGCGGACGCTTCCCGTCGTTCTGTTCCTTCAGATCGGTGACGGCTGTCGCCAGACCTTCCTTGAACTGCTTGCGGACGGTGACCGGGAGGCTCGCCTCCATCGTGCTGACGAAGGCGTCCACCCCTGGGAGGTCGAGGACATCCTTGGCGGCCTGGACGGTGTCGTACTGGCGCATGATCTTGGCGTAGGTGGTCTTGTTAATGAGGCCGTCCGAGTAGGCCCTCATGGTAACCACGGGGGTCTCGGGGTCATCGTAGTTCAACCGGCCCATGAACATCAGATTGCTCTCGGCCATGTCGTCCGGGTTCGCCGGGGAGCTGGCTTCGAGAGACAGGAGCTTCTGGTAGACCTCGGGGTTGGCCTTACGGACTTCCGCTAGTGCCTCCTGGTCGCCAGAGCGGACGAACTTGTCGGCTGCGGTGACGAGCTGGGTTTCCCTCTCGCGTTCGGCGATCTGGCCCTTGGTCTCGTTCTCCTTGCGGAGGCGGTCCCGGACGTCGGTGACGGTGGCACGCTCGGACATCGAGAGCTTGGCGTTCGCCATGATGTCTTCGAGGTCATCCCTCTCGGCCATCGCCGGGTCAGCTTCGAGCATCTTGACGATGGCGTTGGCTGCGGCCTTTCGGACCACCGGCTGTGGGAGGCCAAACTCCTTCTCGGAGTTCTCGATCTCGGAGCTGATAGCCGAGGGCTGGGCTCCGCCGATGATGATCTTACCATCCTCTGCCTTCGTAACGACACTTGCTGGGTCCCGCATGTAGGCATCCTTGAACCGCTGGAGGGCGGCGATGGTCCTACGGGCAGACAGGGACGCCTTGTTGAGGCCGTCTCCGTCGTACACGCCGCGACCATCCGTCTTCTTGAGACCGGCGAACTCGGTTGCGAGGTGCTGGTCCACCATCTCCTCGTCGGAAATCTTGCCTTCGAGATAGTCCTGCATCTTCCGCGTGGTAAACAGGCGGTGCATGATGAGCTTGTCCTGGACGGCGGGGGTGAACTTGGCGTTCGGGTCAATCCCCGAGGCCCGGACGGTTTCCCTCAGGGTGCCCTCGATGAACTGGTACTTGCCGACTGCGGAACTGCCAGCGCCTAGACGCTTCCAGTCGCCGTTCTTCTGCCAATCCAGGACTTGCTGGATCGTCATGTCGGTGAAGCGGACCCGGCTGTTGTTGCCGTTGCCGTGGAAGGCGTTGTAATTACCCCCGCTCTCGACGCCGATGATCTCGTTCATGAACGCGCCGAACGCCGAGGTCTCCTTGGCGGTAGCCATGTCGATCCCGACCTTGGCCTCGATCCGGCTCTCCATCGCCAGTTTGTTCTTGGAAGAAATAAAGCTGTCCAGGTTACCGGCGTGGGCCTTCGCCATGTCCTCGAAGGATGAGGAGACACGGGTTAGGAAGCCGTGGTAGTAGGACGGATCGGAACCCTTCAGGGAGCCCTCGAAGAGTTCCTGCTGCTTCATCTTGACGAACTCGGCGAACGCCTTGGGGTCGTCGTTGTCGGCCAGCCCGGAGGCGGCATACTCGTCGCGGAGCTTTCCGGCGTATAGGTCGGCGTCCCTGCGGCCCCTGTTGAGCTCATAGGAGTCCATAGAGGAGTCCGGGTCCTTGAGGATACCGAACATCGTCTGGCCTCCCGCCAGCTTCAGGCGGTCACGCTCGGCCCCTACAGAGGCCAGGGCAGCGAGCTGCTCCGTCTCCATCTGGGAGGGACCCTTCTCATCGATCTGCTTCTTCTTCTGAATGGCATCGACGGAGACCCCGAGGAGCTTCCCGAGGGCGGCCCCTGGGGTGTCCCTGGCGTCATACTGGAAATAGGCGGTGTTCGGGTTCGGAATGTTCGAGGTCTCTTTGTAGACCGGAACGGTGGACTGCTGTGGCGCTGCCATTATTTAAAGGCTCCATATCCTTGAAGACCCGAGGTCGCCACATTCGCGAACATCGTGAAGGGGTTGGGTTGAATGGTGTTGATGCGGTTCTGGGCGGCGATCTGGGTGTTCTTTCCTGCCATCGCGTAATTGGCGTTGGCGGCCTGAGTCCGATCCTTCGCGTTGGCGATGGACAAGGCACCCTGGCGCTGCTGCTCGGCGTTACGCTCTACAGCGGTAGACCCGCCCATCCCCTCCCCGGCTGCGCGGACGGTTGAGGCTACACGGTCTGCTTCGAGCTGCGCCTGAGCGCCTTCTTTGTTTGCAGCATCGGTCTCGACAAGACGCTCGCGCTCCTGGGCGGCGTATTCGAGGTTCTTCTGCTGCTGAATCATGCGGGTGTTCTTCTTAGCCGCGTCAGCTTCACCGACTGCGGTGGCAGCACCAGCCGCGAGGCCGAGAACGATACCGAGGTCACACATAGTGCTCTCTCCGAATTACGAAGGGACTGAAGGGTTCACCTAGAGGCCCCACGGGCACACTTGGGAAGACAGTCGCGCCACAGGTACGCAGCCACCGGTGGTGGAGCTCGTTCTTGGCGTGGGAGAAGTTGATTAAGGTCTGCAACTCGGGACGCTCGGTGAACCAGCGCCGGAAGATGGCGCGGCTCTCTCGGACGAACGGGAGACGGAACTTTGTCACTTGAGGGGTAGCGCAGCACCAGATGACTGCGGAAAGCGAAGAGATTTGATAGATGCCCCAGAGGACCATCGGGAGCCCGTCGCCCTCGCAGAGCTGCACCTCGTCGGAGGCGGAGACAGAGCGGGTGAGACCTTCGAGGAACCGGGTGTTCCCATATGTGGCGATGAGCTCGCGGGTGTCGGCCCCACGGAGGTTGTCGGTGAGATACGGGAGGTCGCCCTCCCGGACCCCCCGGATCACGTATTGCATTAGGTAGTCCTTTTCTTGCGTCCCCTGTAGGCCCCGTCCCATTCGAGGGAGGAGAACCGGACGCGCCACGGCGTGTAGGCTTCGACTTCAATCCCGACCTTGTCCCCCTCGCCATAGGCGGCGGAGCGGAACTCGCCACTACCGATGTTCAGCTTGTCCAGAGGAGTAGACTGAGCGCCGACGAAGATGCCGGTGTAGCGGTCGCGGTAGGTATCCCGGCCAAGCGGGGTCACCAGGACATCGAAGGGTCCTGAGTTGTTGAAGAGGAAAGACACGTTGCGGAGCTGGAGGCGGCCATCCTGGATAGCCACGAGGTTTCGGTCACGGACATAGATCGGATTGAGCTTCCAGTAGAACCGGAAGGCAAACCCGAAGACCAGATCGTTGCCGGTCAGGTCCACGTTGGCGAAGGTGATGTCGGCACCAGACCGGGCGGTCGGCTTGAACACCCGGCCACCCTTGAGGGTCCCTGGGTTATCCGGCGTCACCACGCCACGGTACAGGGCGAGGTCCGCGTCGGAGGCCAGGGCGTATGGGAGAGTAACGATCGTGTTGGTCCCGTCGTAAGCCAGAGTTGCCCCCGAGGAGGCCACCCCGAGGTCTAGGAGGACATCCCCGCTGTCGAGGATTTCATCCACACCGGAGTCGAACGAGAAGGACACAATGGCGATCTTGCCGTTGTAAACCGCCGTCATCAGGAGAAGATCATCGAGGAACGAGACCCCGTAGACGGTGAAGGGGAACGTCCACTCCTGCCACGAGGACAGGACCTTGCCTTCGTTGTTGAAGTAGTAGTTGTAAAGCCAGAGAGACGAACGGTTGCCCTTGGAGACTACCGCCAGGATGTCATCGGAGGCCGAGGCGGCCATCTGATAGACCCCGGTCGGAATGTACTCGGGGACCTGATCGGTTACCGAGAGGGCAACCTGGCGGCCAAATACGCGCTCGACCTGGTACTCCCTGAGGAGGGCGTGGCCCCGGTTCTGGAAGTCGTCCACGAAGATGAAGTTTGGGCCGATCGAGACCGGCGAGACAGCACCCGACATGTGGTAGCTGTTCACCTTCTTGATCGTCACGGTGTTCGGAGACAGGACGTCGTCAGCGGAGCTGTCCACCACGAACTGGTCGAAGTTGCTGGAAAGCAGGAGCTTGCCGTCGAACTCTTCTCCCGTGTGGAGGAACGATCCCCGGCTGTTTGGGGACGCGATGTCGATCCGGTCGTCATCGAGGAGCTGCGTACAGGTGGATCGGTAGAAGTTCTCGTAGTTTCCCACCTGGGAGGCGATGAAGTTCTCGTCACTGAGAATCACCATCCGGCCTCGATAGAGGAACAGCCGGTTGATCGTCTTGTTGATGAAGGTCGGCGAGGCGTTGCTGTCCTTGTCCCCGACCTCACGGCCAGGCCAGACATGCGGCTTCATCGTCCAGGTGCCATCACCGTTATCCACGATGATATGCGGCATGGTGCTCGCTTGGGGAACCTCGTAGGCACCCCATCCGTAGGTCTCCTGCCAACTTCCCTTCTTATACCAGACCCAGTAGTCGTCCTCGGCCCCGTCTTCCGACTGGGTAATGAGGACCAGGCGCCCCTCGACGTCCGAGTTGGGCAGCTTGGTGAACTCTGTAACCTCGTCGTTGTAGGCGAAGATGGCGGTGTTCGCGAGATCGTCGTGGCTGGTGATATAGCTAGTGTCATTGGGATGCGTCACGGAGACGACGCTGCCTTCTAGGCGAGACAGTGTGATGCCGTTGGTGGTCGCCTCGGTAACGATGGACTCCGCGATGGACGAAGGGGTCTCGGTGTCGGTGACGACGTTCGCCTTCTGGACCCCGTTTACGTACAGGCCGTAGTTGGCGTTGTATCCGGCCCTCTGGCGAACCCAAAGGGTCGAGTGGCGGTTGGGGCTCTTGCGAACCACACCGTCCTCGGTGACCCCTGAGACGCCACTTTCGGCGATCGTTGTCGCCAGGACCGTCTTCGCCTTGTTGTAGACAAAGGTCGTATCCCCAATCGTCAGAAAGTCCAGGACATTCTCCAGATCCTCGGAGCCAGCGAGGTAGGCCGCCGAGGAACCCTCAAGGGTAACTGAGGAGGTCACCCCGGTCGTCAGGTTCGTGACGTGGACCGCCCCGTTGAAGGCGGTGATCTGGAAGTTTCCCGAGGGTTTCTGGATGACGTGTGTGGCAAGCGTGTAATTCGAGGCCGGGGCGTCACCCACAATGGCCTGGAGGAGCGCGTTCGGCCTCGTGGTGAGCCCGATGGCGACGTCACAGGTGGTATTGAGGAGGCGTTCCGCGGAATTAGGTGCCCGGATTTCTCGGGGCTGCTGTGAGACACCCCCGATGAGGTTGGGGATGGCACCGGAGATGGCTGTCATTTACTGGACTACCTGAGGCGTATACGCTCCATACAAGCCACTGCTGACCGTCACGGAGTTCTTGAGAGACAGCCGCTCGGCGGCTAGCTGTTCTGCGTGGAGCTCGGCGAAGGCCCGGGTTTCGTCCTGGCTGTCGTCCTGGGCGCTCATCTGGTCGCCCACCGAGCGGACCTGGGACACACGCGAGGCGCGGATGGCGATGTAGGACCGGGCGGATGCCGGGAGATCGGTGAAATCCAGCCCGAGAACCAGGCGGAGCTCCATCGGTCCCTCGAATACCGGGCCGTTGTCGAACGGCTTGATGCGGTAGAGGAGGCCGTTACGGCTGACCACCCGGGTGCCCTTGGAGTTCCCTGTGGACTCGACATGGAGGGTGTTCACCGGGAGCTGGATGTTCCCGTTGTTGTCCGGGGAGAGCCGGTAAATTTCGGTGTTGAAGTACCAGCCGCGCTTCTGCACTTCGAACGAGGTCTCTTGGAGGGTCGCAAGGGCCTCGGAGGCATCCAGCGGGGGACTTGAAAGGGAGTTTACAGGGGCTTCGCCCATGTTTCTTAGGATGAGGTTTACCGCCTCAAGCTCGGTATAGGACTTAACTGACACGGGAAGGCTCCCTAAGGAAAAAAAGGGAGGCCCAATTAAGGACCTCCCTATGGAGTGTTAGGCGGCGGCCTTCGCGGAGATCAGGCGGATGCACTCAGGGCGCAGAACGCCGTGACCGCAAGCCATACGGGAGACCATCAGGGTGCCCTGACGGCCAACCTGGTATTCCTTCTCCGTCGCGAGGTTCATCAGCTTGACAGTGCCGAGGGCCTGTTTCTGCATGATGAGGACGAGCGACGTGGAGCCGTCTACGGTGTAGTCCGTGGTGGCCGAGCCAGCCTGACGGCCAGCGAGCGTAGCCACGCCGAAGTTCAGCGCGAGGTTGTTCGAGGGAACGATCTCGATGCCAGCAGCGCGGTAGACAGCGCCCTTGGACTGCGAGCCGTTACCATCGTTGCCGAAGTCACGGTCGAGGAACGAGCCGTCCTGGACGAGGTCCCAGTAGACGGACGGAGTGACGAACGCGGTGCGCTCGGTGTCCGGGACGTTCGTCGCGTCGAAGTAGGCAGCGGCGTTGTAGATTGCGTCAACGATGTTGGCGATCGTCGGCGTGGCACCGATCTTGTCTTCGGTAGCAGCGCCCATCTCGGTAACTGCGCCGGTCGTGCCGTTGACAGCCGCCTTGGTGGCGATAGCAAAGAGGTGCTGGTCATACGCCTGAGCAAGGCTGTCACCCATCTGGAAGGCATACTCGCTACGGGTCTCGTAGTGGTTCATGGCCTCTTCGAAGTTCGAGACGAACGTCGAGGAGATGAGCATGTCATCGATGGTGATGACCTTCTCGCCGTGGTTGATGTCCTGACCGAGGATCAGATTACCCGGCGTATGATATTCTGCGGCGGCCTTGCCGATCGCAGCGAACTGTGCGCTCTTACCCGAGGCAATCGTGCGTTCGCGGTGGCGACCCTTGAGAGCCGTGCGCTTGTTGAAGACCTTCATGGTCTCACCAGAGAAGACCTTCAGGTAGAGGTTGTCCGAATGGGACGGACCTGCCGGTACACCAGCAGTGGTAGTTGTGGACTGAGGCATTAAAGTTCTCGGAAGTAATCAGAGTGCGCGGCAAAGGCGGCGCGGTGTGACTTCGCTTCGGAAAACTCGGTTTCATCTGGAGGTTATTCCCCGAGGGGACCTGAGGTTACTTGAGAGTATTCGTTTTGCTCGAAATCATAAGGGAGATCGCCCTCCTAAAGAGGAGCGGCTATAGTGTGGTGATCTTCCTTGATCTGATACTTCACAGCCCACCCAGGGGTTACCTGGGAGGGTTTACTTGCGGAGGACCCGGAGGATCGTCTCACCGGCCTTGCCGATAAACAGCGAGCCAATGATCGGGCCTATCCAGGGATTGAGGGATGCCGGGAGGGCGGCGATGGACCACTCCTGCGGGAAGGCGCAATCGCGACACCACAGGACCGAGTAGATGCAAACTGCGGCGAACCAGAAGCCCACCGGGATGTAGAAGAGGAGCGGCGCCCATCCCCACTTGGAGGTCTGCACCCGAGCGAGCTGCTCGACGTAGGAGGACACCGTCTTGTTGCGGATTTCCTCCCGAGCGGTCTCGTTGTCCACCTTACGGTCTACGGTATCGAGGATGCGGTCCAGAGGCCCGGAGAACATCGAAAGGATGAACTTCAGGAACACTTACTTGGCCCACCCGAACTTACGGGCGAGGTAGTAGAAGCCCTCTGCGGCGGCCCCGGCGACGATCCCCGAGAGAACCTGGAGAACCATATTGATGTCCGGGTCCTCGGCCAGCTCGACGCCAACCTCAGGGGCCAGGAGGCCCTTGGCGGCCAGGAATCCTGAGCCGTAGCGCAGGAGGATGCGGATGATGACGGGTGTCATGTCTTTCTCCTAAAGAGCGCGGAGAGGAGCCGGAAGATGAGCTCGGTGAGCCAGCCTCGGGATTTCTCAGGGGTAACCTGGGGAACCTCTGGGGCTGGTGCCTTGCCCGAAAGGAACTGGAGACGCTCGGCGTGGCGACGGTTCACGAGGCCCTTGAGGGTCCTGCCCCCGGCCTTGTTCCATCTGAGGAACTGATCGGCAGCAGCGGCCCGGTTGCCCTTGTTGAGCTCGCGGACGAGCGTGGACTTCTTGAACGCCCCTGCCCCGATGTTAAACGCGAGGGACACGAGGGCATCGAACTCGTTCTGGGAGAGCGGGACCTTTACGGAGGCGTTGACGGCCTTCTCGAAGATCGCCAGGTCTCGGGACAGAATCTCGTCCGCCTGGGTGGCGGTGATGGTCAGACCGGGGGTAACCTTGGGGGAACCTGCGGCGGACGTGTGGCCGACGCCGATGGTCAGGACGCCGACCGAATCCCGGTATGCCTTGAGGACAACGCCCTCGCGAGCGCGGATCGCCTTGCGACCGGCAGCACTGGTTTTCATTGGGGGTTACCTGGGGTGAAGGGGATTACTTCCGCTTGGGCTGCTTCTTGCGATTGGCCTTGCGGGTCATAATAGACAGGTTGCTGAACGAGTTGTTCTGCGGGTTCATGTTCTTGTGATCGACCTCTTTGCCCTTGAGGGCCGCCTCTCCGTGCTTCTTAATCATCTTTCGACGGGCACGTTTACGAGCGATGTTGTCCGCTCGGCGGTCGGGACGGCGAGAGGCCGCGTACTCTTTGTCATAGTCTCTCACCATCGAGGTCCTTACATGATGTTGGATTTAGCCAGCTTGGCGGCTACCTGGGCGCGGAAGGTCTCGTTCTTGTCGTACCGGGGATCATTGAGGTCCTCCATGTAGTCATCGAGCGAGGCGTAACCGGCCTGAGGGACAGCGCCCTTGGCATTAAGAGGGGTCTGCGGCTCGTCGGACATGTCCGCCATGAGGGCGGCTTCCCAGTCGGCCTTGAGGCCCTTGATCGCCAGGATGGCCTGTCGCGGGTTGTTGGAGTTGACGGCGGAGTCGAATGCCGCCTGGTCTTCGGGGGACAGATTGTCGATTGCCCACTCGATCATCTCACCGTAGCTTTCCTCGCCACCTACGAGGTCGTAGGCTTGCTTGGTCGTCTGCGTGGTGCGGCTCGTGAGACCCTCGATGTAGATGTCAACCATCTCGCGGGGGTAACCGGCCTTGTCGAGGGCGGCATAGGTTTCTTCCTTGAGACCACCGTTGGCGAACCATTCCTGGGACACCTGGCCGAGGTCCAGACCAGCCTTCTCGGCGGCCTTCTCTGCTGCGGCGGTTTCCTCAGGGGTCGCCTGGGGAGCCGGGTCTTCTTCCGTCGTGCCCGTCTGCTTGGCTTCAAGCTCGTTCACGTAGGCGACGTAGTCTTCGACCGTGGCGAATTTTTCCGGGAGCCAGGAGGGGCGATCGTCGGAACTACCGGCACCCTCCTGCTCGCCGTCTGCTCCCCCTTGAGCAACTGGGGTTGCCTCGGTGGTCGCGCCGTCTTCATCGTCTGAGACCAGACCTTCGGCTTTCAGGGCTTCATACTGTTCTTCGAGGGACGGCCCGGTGTTCTCCGAGGCTGTGATGGTAGTGGATTGATGATTGGACATAAATGCTCTCTATCGGGGGAGTTGAGAAAGGAGTGCCCCGCCATGCCTAGGGCAGAGGGCGGGGGAAATACGGTTACTTCTTCTTCGGCTTCGGGAACTTCGGGCCAGTCAGGTCGCCCATGTGAGCCTTCGCCAGGGGCGTGGGGCTGTACTTGAGCGCGTCGATTGGCTTGTCGTCCTTCACCGGGGCTTCCTTGCGGCGCTGCGCAGCGATGGCCAGCGGGGACCCCTTACGGGCGATGCCGACTGCCGGGGCGTTCCGGGGGTTGCTCGCGGGGATCGGGGTCTTACCCGTGGATTTCCCGAGGTCTGCCTTGTTCGGGCTGGACGTGGGAACCGGGGTTTTCCCCGAGGTTCTCCCGAGGGCCGCCAGCTTGGGAGCCGGGGCGTCCGACTTCACGGTGGACTTCGGGGCGTTCTCTTTCCGGGCGACTGCCTTGGAGATACGCGAACCGGGCTTGGCGATGCCTACGCCCTTCGCTGGCTTCGGGAAGTCGGCCCGAGCCTTGGGAGCTGCGGCCTTGGCGGAAGCCGTGGCACCAGTCTTGGCGGTAGGCTTGGCGGTTGGGACCGGCCCCTTCTTAGGGAGCTTGGGGGTCTTGGCTACCTTCGTATTGTAGCTCTTGCCCTGCCATGTGAAAGTCTTCTTCCCCGCCTTTCGGGCAGCGGAGAAGGCGTTACTGAAGGATGCCATTATTCTGGTGTCCCTGTGATTTGAGAAGCGATACCCTCAGAGGCCACCTTGGCGACCTGGGGCGTTGCGCCTTTCACCACGTCCATTAGCATCTGCTGGTTCATTTGGCCCTGCTGAAGACCCTGCTGCTGCGCGAGGGCGGCTTGCTTGTCTTCGGGGCTCTTGAGTAGACCATCAGTATCGATGGATAGAGACACAGCGGCTCGCTTGATGAAGTCGCTGAGATTGACTTCCTGCCATGCAGCGTCACCGATCGGGGCAAGTACTTCCTTCACGAGGGTCATGTACTTGTTGTAGTCGTGACCACGTCCGAGCGCCTCAATACCTGTCACGATCTTCGGTCGAGTGACTGGTTTACCATCGGCTCCCTTGAGGGACGACAGCTTCGGTATCTTCTTCTCGCGCTCCATTCGGTCGATAATTCGGACCACCAATGGAAGCTGGAGCTCTTGGGCGAGCAGCGAGTAGATACCGCCGAGGACATCATCAATGTCGGAGATCATTGTGCGCACTTCTTCGGCTGTGACGCGCTCTCCGTTACGTTGAATGGACTTGTTCATCATGAAAGCGTGTGACAGGCGGGTAATGAGGTCCTGGAGGACCACCTGGGTTACCTGCATGTCGGCTTGCTTGTCGAACTGGAGCATGGTGACATCGTCGGCGCGGCCAGAGATGACTTCGAGGTTCTCGGCGTTGGCGATGTCGACTGCCCTGGTGAGGCCCGTAGGGTTCACCATGGGGTTAATCTTGGACGAGGCCGCAGCAGCTTCGCGAAGGGCCTTCGAGAGGGCCTCTGCGCCGGTCAGGTCACCGATGTACTCGTCAATGTAGGCGCGGCCATAGTCTTCATCGTGGAGGTAGGTCCAGCGAAGCGCCATGATCGGCGACTTATCGACCTTCCAGGAGCCCTCGGAACCGGGGAGCTTCATGCCCTTGATGGACTGGTGGGTAACCAGGCGGTCTCCCTGACGAGTGAACACGGTGTAAACGTCGTATTCCTTCTCGTTGACCTGTTTGTCCTTCTCGGACGGAAGGTCACTCGGGGTGGACAGCATGGCCTGGATGTTGGCCGGAAGGGTTTCCTTGGCGACCGTCTCTTTGATGAGGACACGAAGGAGGTTGCCTTCGTAGTCTCGCTGGACGACGTAGCGGTCCAGGCGGTAAATTCGGAGGTTCCCGGACTTCGGGAGGTATAGCAGGACATTCCCACACACCACGAGGTGCTTCAGGGCTTCCACTAGGGCGGCTCGGATACTGAGACCTTCGATCTCATCCTGGACGGAACGCTCAATCTCGTTGAGCTTCTTCTCGACATCGGCTCGGACGTTCTTGTCCTGGGCCAGTTCCTCGATAGCTTGGTCGCTTGTCGAGTAGCGGAACATGGGAGCGTTCGCTGGCAGGAGGGTCATCAGGAGCTTGGAGGTCAGGGTGTTAACCCCGTGAGAACCGATCGATTGCCACGGCTTGTAAAGCTGGGAGGCCGACGAGTGGCCTTCGGGTGGCATCAGGGATGGGATGGTGAGCTTGGCGTTTTCACGCGCTCGGTACAGAAAGTCTTCGCGATCTGTCTCCAGCCTGGAGTACATCGCGGCGTCAGCGTCCACTACCGCCGTGAGGTCATTCACGGGGTCAGACATTGGCACTCGTTATTTGGACAGGGACAGACCCGAGGGTGAACCCGAGATCATGCCAGAGGTTCCGAGACCACTTTCGTTGCGGTACTTCTTCGTACCGATGGACAGGGAGTTGTTGATCTTTGCGGCTGTCTTCTTCTCAGGGGCCACCTGTTCAAGGGTCTCAGCCGGAGGCGGCGGGGCCTCTACCTTTGATTCCTTACCACCGAAACACATCGGCTTTCCTTACTGTCGGGCGAGCAGTGTCTTCAAGTAGTCAATGACCTCTTGTGCACCTTGGTATGTCTTTAGTTCACCTTCTGAACGAATATTCTTAAAACCCTCTAATGGGTATTTATTACAAAGGTGTTCTATAAGTTGAGGGGTTACTGAAGGGTAACTAGCGTCACTAGGAAAAACTTGCGTCATTTCTTTACGTGTCTCTCTGTATGGAGGGGTAATTATTTTGTACTTGACAAACAAAAAGAGGGTCCCCGAAGGAACCCTCTATGTGTCGATAGTTACTTTTGTGTCTTTCGGAGGTAGTGCGCCTTTAGTCTGGCGACGAACCACTCCATCTTGTTGATCTCGTACAGCGGGTCATTCTTCTCACCCAGTCGGTAACAAGCCTTGAAGATGTTACCGAGATTGAAGTCCATTTCTTTGAACTCGATGAGGTCTCCTAATTCCTTGGCCCCTTCTGGGAGGATATAGTAGCTGGACGATCCGCCGTCCGAGGTTATGCGTTGGGGGTCCAAAGGACGATTTCTCCATTCACGTAGTCTTCTGTGCGAAGAATGCGAGCCATCCGGGCGTTGAGGAGCGCGTCCTCCTCCCCGAGACCGGCCTTTTGGTATAGGGACACCACGGTATCCCAGGGAGAGGAGGCGAGCCCCTCGTCCCATCGCGTTTCGACTTGGCCCTTGCGGGGGCCGCTTTTGAGCTCATGGCTCACCGGGGTAACCCGGAGGTTCTCCCGGAGGTACTTCTCGGCCCGGTCCTTGCCGATGCCCGGGCACCCGGTGTACCCATCGGTGACATCGCCAGCGAGCGTCTGGAGGTAGAAGAAGAGGTCACACTCGGAGAGGGGCCGCTTGATGACCTCGTCGTCCACCAGGTGGTAACCGGGGATTTGCTTCAAGTCCTTGTCGAGGGACCAGAGGACGAAATCGCCGGGGTGCTCGGTCATGAGGACACCCATCACGTCGTCGGCCTCCAAGGTCGGATAGCAGATCGTGGAGAAGCCCTCCTCGACCCGCCTCCGGGTTTCCCAGTAGGCCAGCGGCTTGCGCGAACCGGCCCGGTGAGACTTGTAGTCCCCGCCGACGAGGCCCTTGCGGAAGTTCTCTTCCGGGTCAGAGAAGGCGACGAGGACCTCGGAGGTGCCCGAGGAGTCCTGGAGTTCCCCCAGGGTTTCCATGAGGACATTCCAGGCGCTCTCGGCGTCCGAAAACAGGATGTGGTATCGGTCGAGGAACCGGGTGTCTTTTTCGACGGCCACAGTGGACCGGTGGACGAGCATGTCGCCGTCAATCAGGAGAGTTTTCAATCAGGTATTCCCTGGCCCAGTTAATTGCATCGTTGTAGTTGCCGCTCCGATTTTTGGGCGGGGAGACATTGAGGATGCGGTTGTTTCGAGAGATGCCGCCGGTCGCCTTAATTAGGAGCTCGCCGGTTTCGGGATTGATCTGTCCGTCCCAGCAACCGTTGATGACCTCAAAGTGGACATGCGTCCTGGTCACTCTCTTGCGGCTACAATAGAGGTCCACCCGGTACTCGGGAGGGGCGTCCATGTTTAGAATGAAGAAGAGGGGACCGATCAATCACATACCCCAGCAGAACATCGAGAGGTCATCGTTGGATGCCCTCGGGAGAATCTTGGCGAGTTTCGACACGCAGTCTTCGAGGGTGTCCCGCTGGTGCCACTCCTCGATCTGGGCGGCCTCCGCTCGGGAGACGACGTAGAAGTAGAACTCCCCGTCCATGCCCCAGATGATGGCGTTGGTCGTCATGTCTCCGTAGGAGATGCCGAGGAACCCCGGCACAGGATGAAAGCGTTGCATCAGTGGCAGTCCTTCCAGTTCTTTCCAGTCTTGTATTCACCAGTGAGCGGCACACGGATGCCGAGTTTATTTCCTGCGCGTTCAATCGCTTGGATGCACAGATCACCGACGAGCGACTTGATGACCGTCTCGCCTTTGTCGTTCAGTTCCTCCCGGAGGAGCGACCGATCGACTTCCATTTGCAACTCATCATGTACCCATGCCACGATAGCAACCTTGTCGTGCAGCCCGTGTTCGGACAGGAGATCGTAGAATTCTATGATCCACTGCTTGCACACGATGGCCCCTGCCGACTGCAACAGCGTGTTGAGCGCAGCGTGGTCCGAGCGGATGTGCAGGAGGCGACCGTCGAGGCCCTTCAGGTAACCCTTGCTGTTTGCGGCGGCCTTGACACCCTCCACGAGTTTCGCCAGAGCGGGGACCTTCTCAAAGAACTTCTTCTTTATGAGCCGTCCCGCGTTGCGTCCCTTGCCGATGATCGAGCCAATCTTTCCGTCCCCCGCCCCGTATAGGAAGGCGTAGATGAAGGTCTTGGCATCGTCTCGCGTGGGGAGCCCTGCGGCTGTCTGGTTGATCGTGTGGATGTCTCCCTCGATCACCTCGCGGCCATAGGCCCCGCCGTCGTGCTTCGCCATGAAATGACCAAGCATTCGCAGTTCGAGACCAGAGACGTCGCAGCCGAGCTGCACCCGGCCCTTCATCTTGGCGAGGAACAGGGCACGGCACTCGGCCCCGTAGAGGGTCCCGACCTTAGGAACCTGGGCGATATTCGGAGTGTTGTGAGTTGCTCTCCCGGTGACCGCCCCGTTTGGGTTGATCGAGCCGTGGATGCGCCCGTTCGCCTTGACCAGCTTGATCCAGGCGTTGTCGCCCTCCGCTAACTGGCCGATACGCTTCTGGAGCGTCATGAAGTCGGTCAGGGCTTGGGCTTCGGGGTACTTGAGACCAGCGAGGACATCTTCGTCCACTTTGGGCTTGCCACCGGGGGTCATCTCGGTAGGCTTCCAGCCGCGAACCCGCATGAGGCGGTCGGCTATGTGGTCTCGTGAGTTTGGATTGAAGACAGTGAGCTTGACCTTCTGGAAGGGGTAGCCTGTCCAGGAGCCGTCGTCGTTCTTGTGGCCCCAGTACCCGAGGCGAGCCAGGGGTTTCTTGGGCTCCTTTATCGGCCCGTCCTTGACGAACCAGGGCTGGAAGAGGTTGCGGAGTTCCTGGGAGAGCTCCTCACGTTTACCGGCGAGCTTGACATAGAGTTTCTCGGCGTTCTCGACGTCAAAGCCGAAGCCTGTCCGCTCCATCTCAGCCATGATGAACGCGATACGTCGTTCAATTTCAAGGGCTTGCTCGGAGTAGTTCTTGTCTAGGATGAGCTGGTAGAGCTGGGCGTTTACCTCGACGTCCTGCTCGCAGTAGTCCTGCATGTCTTGCGACCAGGCGGCCCAGGGGTCGAGGCCCTGGTCTTCCATCATCTTCGCGTAGTCGCCCTTCCAGTTCCCGAGGCGGTGGCCCCAGGCTTCCAGGCCGTGGCGACCGGCGAGCTTCGGTGGGAGGGTGGTGGTCCCTGCCCTGATCTTGCCCATGTCGGTGTCCACGATCTGTGTCCAGATGAGGCGCGAGGCGACGAGGGTGTCGAAGACCTTCGAGGGGTCATAGGTGAACCAGGGGTAAACCTTCTGGATCGCCGGGAGGTCGAACTTGATGATGTTGTGGCCGACGATCCGATCAGCTTCCATGAGGCGGTGAAGTCCGTCCTCAACAGCCCTACCGTCTATGGCGTAGTCGGCGGCACAGGAGGTAAGGTCTCCAGTGTCCGGGTCCTTGATGACAAGCGAGTGGACGCGGGTCATCGTTTCGAGGAACCCATCGGTCTCGATGTCAAATATCAAAGTTTTCAATGGGTTGCCCCGGTATGTTAAGTCAGAGCACGAATGGCCGCTATGATCTCCTCCCGACGTTTGAAGTCGATGGAGATGATTGCTGTGCGGGTCGTGAAAATAAGAAGGTCTCCGCGCCGTGAGACCTTGAGATCACTCGGTAGGTTTTCGTTTGTGTGGTCGTTCACTCACAGTACCAGTAGCAGGACGTTGGTCACGAAGTTCGCCACCGACAAAACAAGGAACGAGAACAATAGGATAACGATCAGGCGCATCACGTTCACCGTTAGAAAGACAGGAGGATGGCCGCTAGGACCGGGAGGGCAACCGTGAGACTGAGCCTCACGGTGCGCCAAAAGGTTTCCCCGTAGGTCACGCGGCGATCGGCTTCTGGTTGGCCTTGGAGCCAGCGAGGTAGTAGCGCGTGTATTCCTGTCCGGTAGTCGGATGGACCTTGGTCACCGGGAGCAACTTGATGCCCATCTCGCGGATGTCCGAGAGGCGGCGGTGGAAGCTCTGGATGCTGTAGTCGAGGTACGCTTCACGCTGCGTGATCGAGCCGTTCTTCTGGATGTGATTGAGGATTTTCTCTACCTGGGTCATGCGTGTTTTTCCTTTCCATCCCGGAGCACCTTCAAGGGCTCGGGCTTGTTTCATTGCGTCTTGGTATTGGGGGAGCAGTTTGGGTTCGGCGGTTGCTTCGAGGGTCAACCGCTCGGCGCGGTGGAAGACCGCGTCAGTTTCATCCGTGTCTGAAGAGTGTGTCTTCATCCACGAGATCATTATCTTCGCCGAAGTAGCCGCCTACTTGGAGGCTCTCGAAGTAATAGCTCCAGTTGTCCACACCACCATCTTCGAGGCATTGTCGCCACTTCCGGTCATCTAGGAGGCTTGCGTATTCGTCGTCAGAGATCGTTACGTGTCGATCACTCATCGTCAGTATTCTCCGTTGCTTTCGTCATTAAAGGCAGTCTTGTTATCGGCGAGTGCCGGGTCCGTGCCTCTCTCGATGCGCCCTGTGGCGTCCGAGAAAGTCAGGAAATCCGCGGTGCCTGTCCGCCCCGTCTTGCGACACTTAAGGACGGAGACCGTGGAAGTATTGCGTACTGTTGGGTCGGTTGCTTGCTGATCTCGGGAGATAGCGAAGACACCATTTGAGAGCTGCTTAATGCCACCAGAACCGCGAAGGTCATCAAGTGACGGAACAGCGCCTTGCTCGAAGGACTTACCATTTCCTGGGGGTTTCCTAAGATGTGAGATGAGGCCGACGTAGATGCCGAGCTCGACCGTGAGGGACTTGAGGTTGTGCATGATGCTGTCGATGCGCTTGCGCTCATCGGCCCCTGCCCCGTCGCCCATGTCGGAGACAAGGATGGAGAGGTGGTCTAGCCACACCATCTTGCAGTTCTGCGCCTTGGCGGCGTAGCGGATGATCTCGTAGAGGCTCTCGTCCTCCATAGACCCGAAGGCATCATAGAGTTGCAGCCGGTCGTTGCCCTCCTCGTCCTTCGCCAGGAACAGCTTCTCGGCGGCGGTCGAGTATTCGAGGGTGTCCCGAAAGTCCGGGTCGTCCACGGTGAACCTCTTGGCGACCTCGTAGGCGATCAGGTCGTCCCCGGTGTCTTCGAGAGGTTCTTCGAGGTGGATGAGGGCCTGGTTGAAGGAGGTCGTGTGGAAGTAGTGGTGCTGGAGGGCCTTAATGATCGTCGTCTTGCCCATGCCGGTCCCGGACGTCCAGGTGTCCAGTTCGCCAAGGCGGATGCCGCCACCGGTCTTGTAATTGAGCTGCTCCATGAAGGCGGGGTACGGATAGGCTTGGACCTTCGGGCGGTTGCGGAGACGATCGATGACCGACGAGCCACTCACGAGTCCCTCAGGGCGGTACTGCTTGGCTCCCCAGATCGTATCGATGATCTGTTTGCCCTTCCCCGCCATGAGCATGTCATTCGCGTCCTTGAAGCCCTCTGGGGCAAACGCGATGTACACCTTACCTAGCGGCAGCATCCGCTTGACGATCTCGACCGTCTGGCGGCCCTTGTCGTCGTTGTCGAAGAAGAGGATGATCTTCTCAAACTTCTGGAGCCACTCGTAGGCTTCCTTGATCGGCTTGACGGCGTTCTTGCCCCCGCCGTCCACGAGGGACACCACGGGCCACTTGTTCTGCTGGACTTGTGACACACTCAGGGCATCGATCTCGCCCTCGGTGATGACCACCTGCTTGCCTCCGTCCCGCCAGAGCCACTGGCCGTAGAGACCCTTGAAGGCCGCTCGGTTTGTCCAGGGGAAGGTCTTGTCAGGCAGCCTTAATTTCTGGGCAACTACTTGCCGATTAAGATCAAGGTAATTAGCACAGTGGACAGCACTGCGCCCGAGAGCATCAGTACGACCGTAGGACCAAAATCTCGCCGTTTCCTCGGTGATGTTGCGCTTGGCGAGTGCCGAGTAGGTGCACCGGTATAGGGCTTTGTTCGATCCATCGCTATCAGAATGGGAATGATGGTCAGGACTGGATTCGCCATCGGTGTTCCTTCGGGTTTCACAGGAGAAGCAATATGTGTGGTCGGCGTAGACCGTGAGGGCATCTGAGGAGCCGCAATCGTCGCACGGTTGGTGCGTCTGGATCGCTTCGCTCATGCAACCGCCTTGAGTTCTTCACGTCCCCACTGGTCGTCCATCGCTGCGGCGACACCCTCGAAGGTGCGGCTGCGCTCCTTCCACCGGTTGGGACCGGGGGGAAGCTGATGAACTCGGTTCCATCCCCGCCACTCTTTCAACGCGATCTCATATTCCTCGGGAGTAAGGAAACCTGTGGGCTTTGTAGGAGGAACCAATGGGTTAACCGGGGTGAGCGGCTGGAGACCCTTGAGCCAGAGACACGTCGCCTTGAATTCAGGATGACCAAACTGCCACGGCTGGATGATCTGCTCAGGCTTGCGGATGCGGCTGCTGATAATGCTGATGGGGTTCTCAATGCAGATGCGATCGATGGGGGCATCCATGAGGAACTGGACGAAATCCAAGGCTCTCTGCTGGCGACCATCGGCGATCTTGGCGGCGAAGTGGCGAGCCCCGGAGACCGCGAGGTCCGTGCAGGGCGGGTGGGCAACCATGAGGTCCCAGCCGTCGTTTATGATGTCCGATACATCGCCTTGGTAGTGGTTTCCCTCTGCTTCCGTAGGGAGTAGGTCACAGGAAAGGGCGTAGTGTCCCAGCGCAGCGAAGGCGTCCCGGACCCGGCCTGAGTATTCACAGGCAACGAGTACTCTCATTCATTCAACCAGTCTTTTGGGATGATGCCCTTGTCGGAGAACTTGAAGCCCTTGTCGGTGCACCACCGGGCGTAGGTGGTGGACGAGGTCTTACTGATCCGGGCGTTCGCGTTCTGGAACACGAAGCGGATGTCCAACTCGGGATGTTGATCTCGGATGAGGAGATGCTTGGCCCGGTCCTCGGTGAGGAAGCGGCCTTTGCTCTCGATGTACATTTTGGACCCATCACGCTTTTTGATGACGTGAAAGTCGGGGTTGTACTTGGCCCTCTTCGCGGGTTTGACGTAGTCGATCTTGTCTTCTTCAAACCCGTAGGGGCGACCCGCCAGCTCTAGCTGACGGGCCACCTGTCGTTCCAGGCCGGAACGGAACCGGTGACTGTTAATAGTCATCCGACCCCGTATCTACGGTTGCATCATCGTCCTCGTTGTCGAAGGCGTTCTTGTTGACCGTGTTCTCTTCCTCGGCCTCGTAACCGTCTTCTTCATCGAAGGCGTCGGTATCACCTCGGCCACCCCCGGTCTTCAGGTCGATGACCTGGACCATGATCGGCTGGAGCGAGATGCCCTTCTTGGCCCCCGTGTTCCACGGGTAAACCTCTAGCTGCACCCGCATCGTGGTGCCGCCCCAGATGGCGACATCCACCGGGAGGTCATTCTTCTTGGCATCAATGATAAGCGGTCGGCGGTCCCACAGTTTCCCGTCAGACTTGCGGAGCTTGTTCTTCACTCGGATTTTGAAGAGGACCTCTCCGGTCTCCTCGCCGTCGTCGTTCAGGACCATCTCGAAGGCCGAGTTCTTGGCCTTGGGAAGGACCTTGCCCATGTGTTCCTTGGCGACCGCCTGGATACGTGCGATGAAGGGAGCGGCATCCTCGGCGCTCATTTTGACATCAGCCTTGTACTGGCCGAGTTCATCGAATTTGGTGTCCGGGCGGTTCAGTGCCGGATAGACTGCGACACCCTTCGTGAGTGTCAGGACTGGATTTGCCATTTAGAGAATGTAGCCTTTGTTCATTGCCTCGACCGCCTCGCAGAGGTCGAGCGTGTCCTTGAGGGTCTCTTCGGTGAAGTGGGGGCCGAAGACTTCAAGGCGGTGGTCCTCGTCGTTCCAGTCGTCCTGGAGCGCCTCGGAGAAAGTCTGGTAATCAGGATCGTCCACGGACTGGTCCACGATCAGATCAAGCAGGTCGCCGAAGTCATCCACGTACTGGGCGGCGCTATCGACTCGGGTGACGAAGAAGGGAAGGTTAACTCTTTGCATTCTTGCCTCGCGGAGCCGGTGCGGCCACCTGATTGGGTTCCGCCACGTCATCGCCTGACGCGGCCTTTTGGGCGTCCTGAAGGGTCTTCAGGTCCACCGTCTGCTTACGATTGCCGAGGACCCGGAAGTCGTTGACACGGGCGATGTTCGCCGCGTCTTCCTGCGCTTGCTTCGTGGGATCGTATTCCCCCGCGCAGTTCTGGCAGGTGTTCTTGGGTTCGGCTGGGTTGTGGTAGAAACGGTCCCCGCAACCGGGGCAGCGACGTGCTCGCATGGTCCACCTCAGCCCTGGTTACGGAAGAAGCGGACGCTTTCGAGGGCGTCGTGGCGGTCTTCGCGGACGTCGAGGACAACTTCCCCGCCGATGGCAACGCCGAGGTCTTCGAGGGCGTCGTCGTAGAGGCGAGCGACAACCTCGTATTTCTTGTCAAACTTGCGGCGGTTGTAGTGGACGGAAGCCTCCACGTAGCGGGTGTTCGAGCGGATGGCTTTCATCTGTGCAGTCGGGGTCATTGAATTTCCTTCGTTATCGGAGGGATTAGAAAAAAGGTATGGGTATTGGGGGATCAGGCGAGGAGATCGGACAGCTTACTAGCCACGCGGAGGGCGTGGTCGACCTCGGCCTTCTCGGCTTCGGACTTGGCGACGAGGTCGCAGATAAGACGATCGGCGGCTTCCTTGCGGCGGTTGGCGGCGGAAGCGGCGGCGCGAAGTTTCGCGAGGGACTTCGTGAGGTCCTTGAGGGCAGACGAGGTAGTCGGGCTGAACATGGTTATTTCTCCGTTATCGTAGAGAATTAGTTACAGGGTTTGACGTGTTTGAAAAGATCGGGGGCTTTCCATCCGATCATCTCGTTGTACTCAGCGCCTTCGTAGACGCTCGGTATCTTTTTCTTCTCCAGTACAGCCGCCATCTTGGGCGGGAGGACCCGCAGGAAATGGTCGTGCCAGATCACCATCGCGAGTGCCCGGTTGTACGGGGTGTCCACGAGCTTCATGTGCTTGTCGAGCATGAAGGGCATGTGGAAGAGGACCTCGGCCCTGTCCGTCGCACAGACATCCAGGTTGTACTTGGTACTGAGGACCACCGTACAGGCGCTCCCGCAGATGCCGTCGAGGATCACCTTGGCACCCTCGCGGGACCACCGGTTGTACTTGTGCTCGTATTCGTCCAGGCGGCCTCCGAAATCCTCGGAGATCGTGTAGGTCGGCGGTATAGGGGCTGCGTATGCGTATGCTGTCATTACCAGGGCGGAGAGTGCCGCCAGGATCAAAGCACGCATCTGCGTGGTCTCCCGTTATTTGTACTTGAGGGTGAGACTGTTCGGGGCCATGACGTTCTGGATGAAGTCCGAGAGTGGCCGATCGAGGTACTCTTCGAGGACACTCGGGGTCCCGCCAGCGGCGGCGATAGCCCGATCCATCTGGAGAACCGTGAGGAGCTGGCGGGGTTTCTCAGCGACCGGTGGTGAGACGAGATAGAACCTGTCAGCGTAGTGTCTCTGCGCAAGTTCCTCGCATGATAAAAGGTACCCTCTCTGTTCTTTTACCGTGAAGGGGTCTTGTATACTCACTCCGGGAGCGTTGGCCCGAAAGTACGTGATATTTTCCTGCGTGGGGTTCACGCGAACCTTATCACCTGGCTTGAAGGTGGTCATACTTTATCTCCGTTATCGTAGAGATTGTTTCAGGAAAAGAAGAACTGATTTTCAAGGATGCCCCGGAGGTCCAGGGAGCCCTTAGGGGGTAACGTCGGGATTTCCTCCCGAAGTTCCGGCAGGATCAACGGCGAGGCTGTCTCCAGGAACTCGGCCAGGACGTCGTGCTCCTCGTACATCTGAACGAATTGCTCTCGGATGATCCTGGTGAACCTTTCGACATCGGCAGCATGGACCCCGAAGCTATCGTGGACAGCCGCGAAGTAGGTCATGCCATCGTCCATAGCGGCACTCAGGGTTGCCTGGAGGTGGCAAGCGTCGAGCGAGTGGACGAACGAGGGGGCCACCGAGGTAGCCATCTGTCTCGGATCGAGGCTATCGAGGTCCTCGGTGATCCGGGGCTGGATGCGAGCGCCATCAAAGAACGTCTCGACCCTGCGGGACCGGGTGTCGAACTTGTACTGGTGCACCGGGAGCCCCAGGGGGGTCACCCATTCGATCCGGCGTTGGCTAGGCTGTGACCTACCGACCAGGCGTGAGATCGCCATGAGCCATTGCATGGCCCCGTCTGCGGCGACGACAACCTTTGGGATTGCCTTCCACACCTTGTCGGCCCCGTACATCTTGAACTCCCACATGAGCTCTCGGGGAACCGGGAGGGCTACGCCATCTTTCAGGGCGTCCTCGACGGCTTCGGAGACATAGTTCGTGCAAGACTGGCGGGTGCCAGCATAGGGCTTGACCATCACCGATCGCTTGGTCGTGCTCCGGGTCATCCCGAAGGTTCTCCAGGCGTCGGCGAGGGTTACCTTCTCCTCGTCCTCGTCAGCATCGATCAGCTTGATCGCTTCCTTGGCGACGGCCCCGTAGACATCCTGGCGGACATCGTTGGGCGTCATGTTGACGTGGAAGCCGCCAACCTTGTCCCGGAGCATAGCCGAGAAGTGCTGGAGGCCGGAGCAGGTTGCATCGAGGTCTACATGGAGTCGCGACCGGTACGTGGTCGGGTCTTGGAGGGAATGGGCTTCTGCCCACTCGAAGCACCACGCGAGGAACTGGACAGGGTTATCACATCGAGTCCATGAGAGTTCTTGCAGTGGGTTCCGGGCCACACGTCGGGCGAGCTCCAAATTATCTCGCGCCCAAGTCGAGCGTTGGTCCAGAGGTAGCTTGTCCTCCCCATAACAGTTAGCTCCGTGCACTCCCAGCCAGAAGAGGCCGCTTTGCCCGAGACTTTTGGCCTCCGCAAACTGAAGGATGCCTTTGACATAATCGGGTCCTTGAGGGTTAAGGCCGGACGGCTTGGGATAAGCCCTGCCCCGGCTGTCGAGGTCATGTGGAAAGTAGATGGCCTCGAACTGAGAGAACTTACGGGCCAGGTGGAAGGCTCGCTGCGCCATGACGCGCTTGCCAATGATGCGCCGGTTGTTCTCATGAACGCCGAAGCAGTATACGCGGTAGGCTTTCACGTCAGGGTGGTCAATGTCCAGGCCCTCCAGCGACTTCGGCGGCGGGTCGGGTATCTTCCGGTCGGCTCGGGGGAGCTTGCCGCAAGGGATGTTGCGCTCGTAGACAGCCTCGATGGCGTCCAGAGCTCGGACATTGATGCACCACCGGGTGTCCTGGAGGCCATTCACGGCCTGGAGGACCCGAGACACCTTTCCGGCTTCCACGGCATCCCGGAGGATCGTGCGGTACGCCTTCTTGGACGCCTTCACGAGCGGATACGGGGTGACGTGGTGGCTGTGGTAGCCTCCGGTCTCCAGGGTGTCCACCGACCACGGACGGGGCGGTATGACGGTCGGGAAGTAGGTGGTGAAGAGAGCCTCGCAGTGATCCGAGGTCATCTCGACCGCCTGGAGGAGGCCGAGGGAGGGCTGGACGACGTCCCGCTTCCCCTTGCCGCTTCCCTCGGTGATGATCTCGATGTCACCCGTGACGGCCCGGAAGACATCCAGGAGCGCCGTGCCTACTTGCACCATCTCGGTCTTCGTCCACACCGACCATTCCATGTCGTGCTTCTCGAAGACCTTCTGCATGTACTCCTCACGCTTCGACCTGGTCAGCTCGCGGCTGGCGAAGTCGGCGTGGATGCGCTTAGACAACTTGGCGTGTTCGGCGTCGAACTCCCGGAGGCGGAGCTCGTCGTGCACCAGACCCGCGCCGTAGATGGCTAGGCCGGTGAACGAGCAAGACTTGCCCTCGTGGTAGACACCCACCTTGTTGAGGATGGCTTTCAGCATCAGGAAGGCGAGGAGCGCCGGATCGACGTGTTCGATCAAGACAGCAGCTCTACTACGCCTTCCTGCCTTGCCTGAATTGGAGGCCCTTAGCCACTCAGAGATGCCCTGAGTGTAAGGGACTAGGTAGTTTCCGATTAGATGAGAACCAAGAAAGGTCTCACTGAAGGTTTCCTCTAAGGTTCCCTTGAGATGCTCTCTGTGGAACCGCTGGATCGTCAGGCCCCGAGCTTCTTCCTCAAGGGCAAGCTCGGTCTGGTATAGGTCTTCGGTAATCATTCAAGCCTCATCGTTGCTCGAAGGTTGTTCGAATGTGCTGTATGGAGGGGTAATTCCTCCGTTAGCGGAGCGATCTTCTCAATTCTCCAGCTTTTTCAGCGCGTTACGTTCTGCTCGTTCTCTCCGCTTGCGATCCTTTCGGCGCTGGAGATACAGTTCCCACTGCTGCTCCAGGAAAAGGGACAGAGGCACCAGGGTCATCCCGAGGAGTGCCATTGTCACAACGAACCAAATCGCCACCGTTCCGATTATCGCAAGAATATCCTTTATTTCCATCTGATTAGCCTCCAGAAAACGTGGCACTCCGCTATCGCAGTCTCTCCGATACAGAAGATATTTAGGGCAAAGAAAAACCCAAGGTTTGCTAGGACCTTGAGTTTATTGTCTTCTTTACCGGAGAGAAAACACGGAAGAACCTAAATCTGGCGTGTCTACCAATTTCACCATACCCGCATTCAGACGATCGCACCGCCCAATCGCATTCCTCACAAGATCTCACCAGCGGAATGCCGCAGATATTTCTTGGGCCGTGCGAAAGGTTCAGGGGCTTCCCGAGCGCGGCGTCTCTATATCACTCGTTTTCATCGGATCAAAGGGAAAATGCTCGCGCCCGTTGCCCTTATCCGGCTTGTCTCCGAACGGGAGGATTGCCCTCTTTACAGCCGGGTGCCGACAGAAACGCGATGCGGCGGCGCATGCCGATGCGTTGCGCAAACTGCATATCTTCCATGTGGACATTGCACTGCACAAATCGATTTAAGCGTCCTATATTCACCTCATGGAATTCGAAGCAGCGCACTCCTCCTCCCAGCGCCGCTTTGATAGGATTGGCAGCACTCCTCCTCCCGGTTGCCAATCGCCTTTGTGACGCCCGCCGGTCCTCCCCCGGCGGGCGTTCTCTTCCTCTCCCGCACTGCACTCTTCAAGTGATCCACCTGCCTACTATTTTGGCACATGTTCACTTTCCGGCTCCTTAGCTATGCACTGTTCGCATAGGTGCCATTCGGAGAGACCCCTACCAAGCTACGGGTATGCTGCCTATATTCCACTCATCGATCGGGCAGCGCACTCCTCCTCCCAGCGCACCCGATACGGATTGGCAGCACTCCTCCTCCCAGTTGCCAATCAGAACAAGCGACGCCTGCTGGACCTCCTCCCCAGCGGGCGTTGTTTATTTCTGCTTTCTTATTCCATTACAGCTACACCGCGCATCTGCGCTAAACGCGGCGCCTCTCAGAAGCGCGCAAAAGCTCGCTGCAAAAATTTGGAAGGCGGACCGGCACCAAAAGGTTAAGTCGGAATTAATATCGGACAAAGCTTTGCAAGACATGCATGGGTGCGATGCAGCATTATCTCTGTAATTTTGGGTCAAATCGATTATATTCCGGGTCATCAGATGATGGCCAGCAAGAGAGATAGAGCGCTGGCGAACGACCTAGAAAGGAATAGGATCATGAACCTCGCACGTTCTTTCAACAACTGGCGCAAGTATCGTCAGACCTGCAACGAACTCGGCCGCATGAGCGATCGGGAACTGACTGACCTCGGCATCGGCCGGGCAGACATTCCCTACGTTGCGCGTCAGGCAATCAAGTAAGCAGAATAGCTTTTCGCCAGATCTTGGCCTTTCAAACGCCTTCCGGCTCTGCCGGCGGGCGTTTTTCTTTATCTGCTGCTTTTTGGTCTCATGCAGTGACCCCGGGAGTTTGAATCTCAAGCGATGGCGCATTTTCAGCCGAGGCTGTATTCATGCTCATCAAATGATCGATGCACTGCACAAATGCATAGCAGATGCATCTACTTTGCACTCCATCTCCCAATTAGACAGGCGTATAAGAACCTCAACGACGCAGACAATCACTGTCGCGAGCGATCTTCTTGAGGAAACGACCATGAACCCGATTCGCATTGCAAAGAGCTGGATCAACTACCGCCGCACCGTTGCCGAACTCGGCAGCCTTTCGAACCACGCCCTGAACGATATCGGCATCACTCGCTACGATATCCGCAACATCGCGGCCCGCTCCTTCCGTTAACTGGACGAGCATTGCACAGCTTGAAAACGGCGCCCTCGGGCGCCGTTTTCGTTTCTTGGAAGCGAAGATCGGCTGTGGTAGGAAGCCGCGCATGAACAAACTCACATCCTCCTATTCCCCCGTCCACGTCATTGGCGGCGGCCTTGCCGGATCGGAAGCCGCCTGGCAGATCGCGGAAGCGGGCGTCCCGGTCATCCTGCATGAGATGCGCGGCGTGCGCGGCACGGACGCTCACAAGACCGACAGCCTTGCCGAACTCGTCTGCTCCAATTCTTTCCGTTCCGACGATGCGACCAGCAATGCCGTCGGCGTTCTCCATGCGGAGATGCGCCTCGCGGGGTCGATTATCATGCGATGCGCCGATCTCAATCAGGTTCCTGCCGGCGGCGCGCTGGCCGTTGATCGCGAAGGCTTCGCCGAGGCTGTCAGCGCGGCGATCGCGGCCCATCCGCTGATCACCGTCCTGCGGGAGGAAATCCGCGGCCTGCCGCCGAAGGAATGGGATCTCGCCATCATTGCGACCGGTCCGCTTACGGCACCGGATCTCGCCGACGCGATCCGGGCGGAAACCGGCGCTGACGCCCTCGCCTTTTTCGACGCCATCGCGCCGATCGTCCATGCGGATACGATAGACATGGATATCTGCTGGCATCAGTCGCGCTACGACAAGGTAGGCCCCGGCGGCACGGGCAAGGATTACATCAACTGTCCGCTGACGCAGGAGGAATACAACGCCTTCGTCGATGCGCTCATCGCCGGCGACAAGACCGGCTTCAAGGAATGGGAAGGCACACCCTATTTCGACGGGTGCCTTCCAATCGAAGTGATGGCAGAACGCGGACGTGAGACCCTGCGTCACGGGCCAATGAAGCCGATGGGGCTTACCAACGCCCATAATCCGTCGGTCAAGCCCTATGCGGTCGTACAGCTTCGGCAGGACAATGCGCTCGGCACGCTCTACAACATGGTCGGCTTTCAAACGAAACTGAAATATGGCGCGCAAGGAGAGGTCTTCCGGATGATCCCGGGGCTCGAGAAGGCAGAGTTTGCAAGACTCGGCGGTCTGCACCGCAATACCTATATCAATTCGCCGACCCTGCTCGACCAGTCGCTGACCCTCAAATCGCGTGCGGGACTGCGCTTCGCCGGCCAGATCACCGGCTGCGAGGGCTATGTAGAAAGCGCGAGTATCGGACTTCTGGCCGGCCGCTTCGCCGCGGCGGAACGCAAGGGCGCCTCTCCCGCCATTCCGCCAGTGACGACCGCCTTCGGCGCTCTCCTCAATCACATCACCGGAGGGCACATCGTCTCCGACGATGAACCGGGCAAGCGCTCCTTCCAGCCGATGAATGTCAATTTCGGGCTGTTTCCGCCGCTCGATCCCGGGGCCCTCACAAGGCCGGAGGGGGCGAAGCGCTTTCGCGGCAAGGAAAAGGCAAGCGCCAAGAAGCAGGCGATGGCCTCACGAGCGCTGAGCGACTGTGCAACCTGGCTCGACAAAAATCTATTGATCGGCGGGGCAGCGACCCGTTGACGTCAACGGTCAATCCGGTCCAGGCGCCGCGTTGCCCGACGCTTCCTTCTCGAGTTTCGTCCTGAAACTGCCGAGCAGCCATAGCGAGACCTCGGCCGCCTCGGCCGCGGTCCGAAATTCGAAAGCATTGTCGAGATAGGCGAAATCCGGGAAGTGGACGATCAACCCGCGCCCACTGTCTGATGTATTGACCCGCACCTTGTCCGGTTGAACGACATGACAGACATAATGCGTGCCATGCGACTGTATGAAGCCCGCCTTACCGTCATGGAGACGCAGGAAGATCGCTGTTCCGTCAACGCTTGAATGCAGCGCCCGGATGGCCTCGTCGGGAAATGCCCGGCCGAATTCCACGATCGCCGAACCCGCGTCCGGATTGTCTGCATCGCGCTCGGCGCGTGCGTTCATCCTGATATAAAACACGCAGACGGCGGCAATCGCAGCCGGGAACAGTAACCAAAGCATCGCGTGGGTCCCTTGAGAGCGACGGGAATCCGATAGAACAATGGGAGACTTGCGCCAGGATGACGGCCGAACGGCTATCCGCTAAAATTTCCGACGCCGGCTCGCCCGCCACATCCGCCATTGCCGCTGCCATTGCGGTGCCTGCAGTGGCTGACGAAGGATTCGCGCTCCGGCGGCCTCGGCACGGTCGAACACAGGTTCGGCCAGGGCGACGGGTATGAAGGCGGAGAAATTCCGGGCCGAAATCGAACTGGCACTCTTGCGCGCCCTGGCAAGATGATCGCGGCCGAGACCGCAAAATGCGCGGATGGCGTTTTCGACGGCGCCCTCGTCGTTCACCGCAAGGAGAGCCTCCCTGTCGAGCCCCGTTGCGCTCAAAATCTCAGCAGGCAAATAGACCTGGCCACGCCCGACATGAACAGGCAGAAGAAGCAGGAGACCGGCGATCGTCTGAGCGACACCGGCATGACCGGCCGCGTCTGCGGATTCCGCCGCGTTGACCGGGTCGAGGATCAGCGAAGAGAGCTGGATGAGCGCCGATGCGGTTTCACCGGCATAGCCTTCGAGCGCCGCCCTGTCCTGCATCGGATCCTCGTAAAGATCGAAAATGCGTGCGTCGATCATGTCCTGCAGAACGCGAACAGGCAGCTGATGCTCGCGAACGCATCGCAGGAGCGCTTCGGCTAAAGGATGCCCCCCGCCGTCCGACTTTTCGTTTTCGAGAATGTCGCGCCACCACTGCAGCCGGATCTCACCGGGTAGCGGCTCCTTGACCATGTCACGGACGCGGGCGATCTCGGCGTAGAAGGCATAAAGTGCCGCGAGCGAATGCCGCTTCTCTACCGGAGAAAGCAGACAGGCCAGGTAACGATCGCGGTCGGTGTCCCGCAGGGTCGCGAGAATTTGGTCATCGGACTGTTGCACGCCGAGTTTCCTTGGAACGCCTCACACCGCGATCAATGCCGCGGCGACGGCGCGCGATTCCGCCAGCATCACGTTGTAGGTTCGCACCGCCGCACCCGTGCTCATCGGATCGGACGAGATGCCGGCGGCCCTAAGCGCCGCTTTCAGCTCGACCGGCAACGGGCGGATTTCCAGGCCGGTTCCGACGAGCAGCACCTCGATTCCGGGCGCCTCATCGAAAACACGCTGGAACTTCGCGACCGCAAGCAGATCGCCTTCGGCCACGCCCCAGGCGTAGATACCGGAAGGCAGCATCAGAACGGAGCCGCGATGCGACATGTCGGCGAAGCGGAACCCGCCATTGCCGTAAGCGTCGACAGGCGCCCGTCCCGGAAAGTGCGCATCGCGCATTTCGATCCCTTTTGCCATGATCAGACGGCACCCTTTGCTTCTGTCTTCGACGGCGAATCCGGATTGTTCGGGTCCTCCGTGCCACCAAGCCGACTGTTTCGGCGGTTGAAGAGAATGAGCAGCGGTCCGGCGACATAGATCGAAGAGACTGTGCCCACAAGTACGCCGAATATGAGCGTCGCACTGAAGGTCTGAACAAGAACGCTGCCCCCGAACAGATAGAGCGCGACGAGAGCAAGCATCGTCGTCAAGGACGTCAGAACGGTTCGCGAGAGGGTCTGATTGATCGACGTGTCGATCAGGACTGAAAGCGGCATCCTTCGATAGCGCACCAGATTTTCCCGAACTCGATCATAAATCACCATGGTATCGCTCAGCGAATAGCACACGATCGTCAGCAGCGCCGCAATGCTGGCGAGATTGAATTCAATGCCTGTCAGCCCAAGGAATCCGAGGGTCAGCAGCACATCGTGCAAGGTCGCGACAACGGCTCCTAACGCAAATCGCCGGCCGAAACGAAGCCAGACATAAAGCAGAACGCTCAGCACCGCAGCAGCAAGAGCAAGCGATCCTGCCCGCGTCAGCTCCCCGGAAACGCCGGGACCGACCACCGCGACACGCCGGAAGTCATACTGATCCTCGAGCTCTGCGCGAACGAGACCAACTGCCGTCTGCTCGGCATTGTCGCCCGCTTCCTGCGAGGGGATACGGATGAGAACGTCTCGCGCCGAACCAAGTTCCTCGATTTGAACCTCTCCGAGGTTCAGTTCGTCGAGGCGGGCACGGATGTCGGCACGGTCAGCCACCCCGGTTCGCGCCCGCAGCTCGATAACGGAGCCACCTCTGAAATCTGCTCCCATGTTGAGCCCGAGGCTCGTCAGGAGGACCAGCGAAGCAAGCGACAAAGCTGTCATCAAAATGAAAACCGGATTACGGATCGCCATGAAACGGAAGTCTGCCCGACTGAAAAATCCCGTCCGAATGCCCCGTGGCAGCCGGTGCGGCCGACGACGGCGATACCAGCCGCGGATAAGCCGGCGCGTCAGGCTGTGCGCGGTTAGAATGGTGGTAAGGCTGCCGACGGCAAGCGTGACCGCAAACCCGCTGAAGGCGCCGGAGCCGAGAGAGAGCAGGATAACGCCCGCGATGAATATCGTAAGGTTCGAGTCGACGATGCTTCTCAAGACGCGTTCGAAGCCATCGTCCAGCGCCCGTCGCAACGGCTTGTCACTGCTGCGTGCCTCTTCCCTGAGACGCTCGTAGATGAGAACGTTCGAGTCGACCGCAATTCCGATCGTGAGGATAATCCCGGCAATTCCGGGCAAGGTCAGCGTGGCGCCGGTGACGGACAATACCGCGATTATCAGTACGACGTTGACGATGACGGCGACGACTGCGACGAGGCCGAAGAAGCCGTAAAAGCCGATCATACAGGCCGCGACCGCAAGGGCGGCGATCAGGCCGGCCGTGAGGCCGTTTGCAACTGCGTCGGCCCCGTCCTCCGGGCCGACAGTACGTTCCTCGATGACGGTCAGCGAAACGGGAAGCGGACCGGCACGGATCAAAGCGGCGAGATCGTTGGCACCATCTTCCGAGAGATTTCCGGAAATCCGGACGGCATCACCAGAGACGGCGCTGTCCAGAACGGAGGTCGAGATGACCTGCCCGTCGAGTACGATCGCAAACTGCTTCCTTGGATCCGACTGCAGGATCGGAGCAATCCGCTCGGTTGCGCCCGCCGCGATCCTTACATCTACGACAGGTTCGGCCGTTGCGGGGTCGAAGCCCGGCTGTGCCTCGACGAAGTCCGGTGCTGCAGCGAAGGCTCGTCGCTCCACGAGGTAGGGGATGGGTGGATCGTCGAGCGAATAGAGGACCTCGGAAGCTGCCGGCGGCCTGGTGTCGACGGCCTGCTGTGCCGGCATCGACAGGTCCAGCCACCTCAGAGCGACGTCGCCCCGCTGGGCAAGAAGATCTTTGAGCCTTTGCGGCTCGTCCAAACCGGGCACCTGCACGCTGAGGCGGTCATTTTCCCGACGCTCTATCGATGGTGCAACTGCGATGACCTCGCCGACGCGCCGGCGCACGACCTCGACGGAACGGGCAACCGCGGCGGAGACCCTGAAGTCGATGCCTTCGTCGGTCAGGCGAAGCCGAAGCGTGTCGTTGGTCGCGCTTTCTTCGTAGACCAATTCCTGGATGGACTTCCCAAAGAGGCCGTCCTGCTGAACGGGAGCGGACAAAGCCTTCAACGCCTCACGCGCGGCAGTCGCCTTCGTTCCGTCGCGGAGACGAAACTGCAGGCTCCGCCCGCTACCTGACAGACCCGTATAGTGGATATCCGCCTGCCTCAACGCATCGGCGATGGCATCGATCGTTGAATGCAGGCGCTCCGCAACGATGTCTTCGCGGTTGACCTGCAGGACAATATGAGAGCCGCCACTGAGATCGAGGCCGAGCGGTACCTGCCGGTGCGGCAGCCATGTCGGCCAATCGGCAAGCTGCTCCCTGGAAAGAAGATTTGGCAGCGCACAGGCAAAGCCCGCCAGGACGACCAGCCAAATCAGAATGTTCTTGAACGGCGAAAACCTGGGCATACGTCGAAATGCTCCATCCGCCGGTCTCAGCCGGTCGCGACCCCTGCCCTAATCAGGTGATTTTGGCCTCAGACAGATCCAAAATCAAACCGTGATCCATGCCGATAGCAAGCGCGGATGCGGGCGAAAAATCCGCGCACGCTTCTCAGTCCCGCGACGGGCTATTCCTTGACGGGCTCGCCCTTCACGCGAACTTCGGAAACGCCGCTGCGGACGACGCGGACCTTAGTGCCCTCGGCGATTTCCACCTCGAGTTCGGTATCGTCGACGACCTTGGTCACCTTGCCGACGATACCACCGCCGGTGACGACCTGATCGCCGCGCCGGATGTTCTTCAGCAGTTCTTCGCGGCGCTTCATCTGTGCACGCTGCGGCCGGATGATCAGGAAATACATGACCACGAAAATCAGCAGGAATGGCAGGATGGACATCAGAATATCGGCGCCGCCGCCCCCAGGGGCCGCCGTCTGCGCGAAAGCTTCGGTAATAAACATCGATCACTCCTTGAGTTCAATTGCGCGCTTGCCCCCGCGGCAAACCTGCAGGAATATAGGAAAGCCGTGCCGCAACACAAATCACCTGCACTCTTCCCCGTTTCTCCTGCCTCTGGCACAAATTCCGCAGCAGGAGAACCCCTTGGTTGCAGGCTGCCGGTCTTTTCCAGCGTAAACCGCCGTGCTACCGAGAAAAACGCTGCCGGGCAGCCTCAATGGATTCGACCGGAAGACGAATGTCGCGGCGTTTCAAGAATTTGCCTAAGCCTGGCGCTTGCCCGTCATCGCGCGGGTCAACTGCCGATTTTGAAGTTCAGCCTGCCGGAGAAGTATGAAATGCCCGAAAGCAAAATCGACGTCCTGCTCGACGAAATACACAGGCTTTCGGCGGCGCTGGAGCGTATCGCCGGACCGGCATATGCCGTCAACGACTGGAATGAGGCCGACTGCTTCGTCTGGGCTCCGGCGACGCGCCATCTCCAGCCCGTACCGAAGCCGAACCGTATCGATCTCGCACTCATTTCCGGCGTCGACCACGTACGCGACATTCTCTTCGACAATACCCTCCGCTTCGCCCAAGGCTATCCCGCCAACAACGTGCTCTTGTGGGGCGCGCGCGGCATGGGCAAATCATCCCTGGTCAAGGCAGTCCATGCAAAGGTCGCACATGACGCGGACAGCGCGCTCAAACTCGTCGAAGTGCACCGGGAGGACATAGCCACTCTGCCCGTGCTCATGGAAATCCTCAAGGCGGCGCCTGTGCCGGTGATCGTATTCTGCGACGATCTCTCATTCGACCATGACGATACGTCTTACAAGTCGCTGAAGGCAGTCCTCGACGGCGGCGTCGAAGGACGTCCGGCAAATGTCCTGCTCTATGCGACATCCAATCGCAGACACCTGCTACCCCGCAACATGATGGAAAACGAGCAATCCACCGCCATCAACCCCTCGGAGGCCGTCGAAGAAAAGGTGTCGCTGTCCGACCGCTTCGGTCTTTGGCTGGGTTTCTACAAATGCAGCCAGGACGATTATCTGGCGATGGTGGACGGATATGCCCAATACTTCAAATTGCCGGTCGAGCCCGAAACGCTGCATGCCGAAGCTCTTGAATGGGCGACGACACGGGGATCGAGGTCCGGCCGCGTCGCCTGGCAATTCATCCAGGATCTGGCCGGCCGCCTGCGCAGGCAGCTCGACACGCCGGCCTGATACACGCGGGGATGCGGGCAGAGAACCACGCCCGCCTTTCCTCACCCCGCGCTAGACTAAGCTACCCTTCATGGATTGACGGCCCGGATGCCAATGGCTTCGAACGGACCCTCATTGCGCGTCGCGATGGCAGCCGAACCGTTCGCCCGCGCAATGGCCTCAATTGCACCATCCGGAAAAGTCACCTGAACGCCTCTCCGCTGTGCGTCCGCCACTGCATTTTGCTAGCGGCTTAGGTCACTTGACTTCGATCAGATCGATGCAGCGGTAGCTGCCACCAAGGCTGCCGTAGCAAGGCTGCAACGATCGAAAACGCCGCGCGGCCTGTCAGCCGCGCGGCGTTTTCGATCGTCTCGTGTTTGCTCTTAAGTCCCGTACGGTTCGGGATACGCGCCTGCTATACCTATTCGAGATAGGTCACCGGGTTGACCGGGGTCGCATTCTTGCGCACCTCGAAGTGCACCTGCGGCCGCGATGCCCTGCCCGTCATGCCTGATGATGCGAGCGTCTGCCCGCGCTGGACCTTCTGACCGCGTTGCACCTTCAGTTCGGCAGCATTGCCGTAGACCGTTACGGTACCGTCATCGTGGCGCACCAGAACGGCATTGCCGAGCTCCTTGAGGCTGCTGCCCGAGTAGATCACGACGCCGTTCTCAGCCGCCTTGATAGGCGTACCCTCCGGAACCGATATGTTGATACCGTCATTCCGGTTGCCATCGACATTGGCGCCATAGGCAGCGACGACCGCGCCACGGACCGGCCAGCGGTATTTCCCGATGCCGGTCGACTTCGGGAGATCTTCGTTGACATCCGACTTGATGGCGACTTCGGACACGCTCTCCTTGGCGGCAGCCGCCTTGGCTTCGGCCGGCTTGGACTGCTCCGTTGCGGCAACCTTGGCTTCGTTCTTCTTGGGCGAGACAGAAGCCGTGACGACAGCGTCGGTCGCTGGCGTATTGGCCGAAGCGCTGGGGATATTGAGTTTTTGTCCGATGCGGATGGCTTCCGTCGTAAGCCCGTTTGCCTGCTTCAGAGCAGCGACCGAGACACCGTTCGCCTTGGCGATCCGGTTCAGCGAGTCGCCCGGCTTGACCGCATAACCGCCAGTGCCGCCGCCCTCGCCAGCGCTGTTGAGCTTGCCTGCGGCCACATCGCTGCGGCTTTCGTTCTTTTCGCGCGATTGGGACTGACCGGGGAGGATTGCGACCTCGCGCTGATCAGTCGGCAGCGGCGACGGGCGCCTCTTACCACCTTCCACGTCGGCGATCGACCCCGATGCAGCCGCCTTCGCGGCGCTGCCCGCGGCGCCAAACGTCGGAATGACCAGGCGCTGGCCCGGCTCTACCTGGCTTGACGATTTCAATCCGTTCGCCCTCAGGATCTCCTTCTCGGGGACGCCGAACCGTCTGGCGAGAACGGTCACCGTGTCGCCCTGACGGACCAAGATCGTCGGCGCGTTGGAGGCACTCCACCCCCCCTTGCTCGGAATATCCCTGGCGCCCCCCGACTGCGGCTGCGACCTCGGAAGGGCGGCGGCCTGCGAGTCGAGAGAAGCGGTCCGAACCTGCTGCTGCCCGGATGTGGCGGACGGCTCGTGGAGGCTCGTACGCTGGACGACCATAGGCGTGGATGCGACACGAGCACTGGAGACCGGCGCCGCTGCCGCATTGTAGCCGCCGCCAGCGGGATAGGATTGACCGACCGACGCGCTGTTTCCATAGGAGGGCGCTGCATCGCCACTTGCGACATCGCCTCTCGGCATCGTACTCGAACCCTGCGGGATCGAGCCTGTCATTATGTCGTCAGACCGCGAGAAGAGCCCGCCGAAGCGGCTGGCGTCAGAACTGCAACCGGTCGCTACACCCGCAAGCAATATAGCCGCGCAGAGACGGATCATAGACTTGCCTGCCTGGGGAGATTCAAATTTACGCATGACGCTTTACCCACTCCGAACGCAACTCGCTGTAGAATGATTAAAGCGCATTAGAGTTACCGCCCGGTTAAGGGCGGCACGATTTTGGCGAAATGCTAACCATAGGGCGTCCAAACAGGCGCTTTCCAGCCAGATGCAGCACGCAGGACGCGAAGATGAAACGCTGGAGCGGGATGAGAAAAATATCGCGGCCTTTCCGCCCGCATCCCCCATTGGAACCAATCACGTTCGTGCTCTAGATCAGCTCGGAATACAACCGTTCTATTTCGGTCATCAGCCTGGGCTCCGGCGCCTCGTGCTCATAGCTGATGTTGGATGCATCCCAAGCGAAATACGCGCGTTCGGCCGGCGGCGGCGCGGTTGCCGGCGAGAGGGCAGTCTTATTCTCTTCGAGGAAAACGCTGACCAGGCCTTCGAAGTTGGCGCCGATATCGAGGCCGCTTTCCACATCATATTCAAGCGAGCGCAAACCCGCGACCGCCGCCTCGCGCGTTCCGAAATAGCGCAGGCTATTCTGGTCCTCCGGCCGAAGGTTGTCATAGTAGTCGATGAAGCCCCTATAATAGGCCCTGTAATCAGCGGTTTGGGCGAACTTGCCGAACGCCTGATGTTCGCGCGCCGCAAGCTGCGGCGAAAGATGGTTGTTCCACTCGTCTTTTGTGAGAGGCGGCAATTTCTCGAGCGTTCTCTTGGTCCGGCCGAGGTAAAGCAGCGCATCAGCGGAAAGCGAAATCCGGGGCGTTGGATCGAGAAAGCTTGCCGGCGGAAGCTGCGCCCCGCTCTCGCTCTTGCTTGCGGCACCGGTCTGGTCGGCCGGCCGCCCGGCGAGATTGCCCAAGCCGTCTCCAGCCGCAGCGGCAGCGTTCAATCTGTTCCCGACCTGCATATGCCGTCTCCGCCGTTCGCATGACGCGCGATGCGGAAGGAATGCCCACACGCGACATGATCATGCTGTCCGGCCTAGGACTGCAAGCTTGCGCGGAGCTGGAGCGAGTTAAGATTCTATTAAGATCGTATGGTGCGCTTGTTCTGAACACGCCGAGCCGCTCTAAAGGAACGACGCTACCTGGGGGACGATCGGAAGGTAAGGCGCATCGAACAGATCTTCCCGGTCGAAACGGCTGCCGGTGCGGTTGACGCGAACGATCCGGCAATGCGTTTCGCTCATCATGATCGGCACAAGCAGGGTACCACCGGAAACGAGGTGATCAGAGAACATCCGCGGAAGGCTGTTGAACGCAGCGGTAATGAGGATGCGGTCGAACGTGCCCTCGCCCGGAACGCCTGCGCTACCATCCGCCTGCCGGACGACGACGTTGCGGATGCCCGCCTTCTCCAGGTTCTTTTGCGCCGATGCGACCAGCGTCTGATATCGGTCGATCGTCAGCACGCGCTCGGCGATCCGCCCCATAACGGCCGCCGTAAAGCCGCTGCCGGTTCCGACCTCGAGTATACGCTGGCCGGACTTCAGGTTGAGACAGTGCAAAAGCCGGACGGCCATGTCGCAGCCTTCCATGAAGGAACCGCAATCGAGCGGGATCAGCCGCTTGGAGTAGACTTCGTCCTGATATTGCGGCGGAGCGAAAAGCAGCCGGGGCGTCTGCTCCACGGCCTTCAGAAGCTCATGGTTGACGATGCCGCCCGAGCGAAGCCGCAGCACCATCGCTGCAAACCCCTCCTGCTGGGAAACCCGTGCGTTCAAGCGACCGTCCCTTTCCGCAATGCGCGCGCTATAAGATCCTGAACGGCATGATCGGTCATATCTAGTTTAAGCGGGGTTACCGATATCTTGTTATCCCGCAACGCCCGAATGTCGGTGCCGGAACGGAAATCGCCGGCACGCTCGCCGAAACGCAGCCAGAAATAGGGAAAGCCGCGTCCATCCGTCCGCTCGTCGATGCTGAGACCGAAATCGAGCTTGCCTTGCGATGTGACCTCAACTCCCGCAACGGAATCGACGGCGCAATTCGGGAAGTTCAAATTGACAAGCGTTCCATCCGGCAGGTCGACATCCATCAATGTGCGGATGAGAGCCGGCGCGTGCGTCTCCGCCACATCCCAGGGAACCTCCCGGCCGACGGCGTAGTGATATGCCTGGCTGAGGGCCATCGAGCGAATCCCCTGCAACGTGCCTTCGATCGCGCCCGCCACGGTTCCGGAATAGGTTACGTCGTCTGCAAGGTTGGCGCCGATATTGACGCCGGAAAGAACGAGATCGGGCTTTCGGTCGAGGATCTTCTTCACCGCCATGATCACGCAATCCGTCGGTGTGCCCCGGAGCGCAAACCGCCGTTCTGAAACCGGGCGCAGGCGCAAGGGCTCCGAAAGCGTCAGCGAATGGGCAAGCCCGCTCTGGTCCACTTCCGGCGCGACGACCCAAACATCGTCGGTTATCGTTCGAGCGATCCGTTCGAGCACGGAAAGACCTTCCGCGTGAATGCCATCGTCGTTCGTCAGCAGGATGCGCATTGCCGGTCTTCTTCCATTTATGGTGCCGGAGCACTTCCCGGAAAACCGTCTAACGGGTTCTCTGCTCCGGCAGGTCTCGATTTCACAAAGCTGGGCCTGCCCTAAGCAGTCTTCTCGATCCGTCGCAGGCCGCCCATGTAGGCTATGAGGGCGTCTGGCACGGTGATAGAGCCGTCCTCATTCAGGTAATTCTCGATGACGGCGATCAGCGCCCGGCCGAGGGCGACGCCGGAACCGTTCAGCGTGTGGGCGAACTTCGTCCCCTTTTCTTCTTTTCCGCGGTAACGCGCGTTCATTCGGCGGCCTTGAAAATCGCCGCAGACCGAGCACGAAGAAATCTCGCGATAGGCGTCCTGTCCCGGCAGCCAGACCTCGAGATCGTACGTCTTGCGAGCGCTAAATCCCATGTCGCCGGTGCAAAGCGTCATCACACGGTAATGCAGGCCGAGACGCTTAAGTACCTCCTCGGCACAAGCAGTCATCCGCTCGTGTTCGTCGAGCGCGCTCTCGGCATCCGTGATCGACACCAGTTCGACTTTATTGAACTGATGCTGGCGCAACATACCTCGGGTGTCACGGCCGGCGGAGCCGGCCTCGGAGCGGAAGCATGGGGTCAAGGCCGTAAAGCGCAGCGGCAGCTTTTCGCCGTCGAGGATCTGTTCCCGGACCATGTTCGTCAGCGGGACTTCAGCCGTCGGGATCAACCAGCGTCCATCAGTCGTGCGGAAGAGATCATCAGTGAATTTCGGCAGCTGGCCGGTGCCATACATCGCATCGTCGCGGACGAGCAACGGAGGCTGAACCTCGATGTACCCATGTTCCCCTGTGTGTAGGTCGAGCATGAACTGGCCGAGCGCGCGTTCCAGGCGCGCGAGCTGACCTTTGAGGATCGTGAAGCGCGACCCGGCGATTCTCGCCGCTCCTTCGAAGTCCATCAGTCCCAGCGCTTCGCCGATCTCAAAATGCTCGAGCGGCTTGTGGTTCCATGTGGGCTTGGCCCCGACCACACGTGTTACGACGTTTGCGCTTTCGTCCGCTCCGACGGGAACATCGTCGAGCGGTGCATTGGGAATGCGCGACAGCGCATCGGTAAGCTCGGCTTCGATCCGTCGGCTTTCCTCTTCGGCGGCCGGCAGCGTGGTCTTGAGCTCGGCGACTTCGGCCTTGAGCCTGTCTGCCAACTCGCTGTTCTTCTGGGCCATTGCGGCGCCGATTTCCTTGGACGCGGCATTGCGGCGGGACTGCATGTCCTGCAGCGACTGCAGAATTGTCCGGCGGCGCTCGTCAAGAGCGATCAGGGATGCCGACAATGGCCCCGCACCCCGTTTCGCCAGGGCGCTATCGAGGACGTCTGCATTCTCACGGATCCATTTGATATCGAGCATAGTCGTTCCACGCGTTGGTTACTGCATTTCCTCGGGTCGATCGACGAGATCATACAGTCATTCAGAATGCCGCAGCGCGCCCTGCCCGTTCGGAGCGGAGCGCTGCAGTAAACGGCGCAAGAACTCGGCGGTCAGCTCTTGGCGGCGTCGGCCGTCTCGGATGAGCTTTCCTGCTCTGTGGCAGCCTCGCGCTCGACGGCCTCGGCAGCCCGTCGCCTTTCAACGATTCGCGCCGTATAGATTGAAATTTCGTAGAGAAGGATGGCTGGCAGCGCAAGGCCGATCTGGGAAACCGGATCCGGCGGCGTCAGAACCGCCGCAACTACGAAGGCGATCACGATCGCGTATTTGCGCTTTTCGGCGAGCCCTTGGGACGTGACGAAGCCGACACGTGCCAGAAGTGTCGTCACCACAGGCAGCTGGAACACCAGCCCGAAGGCGAAGACCAGTGACATGATGAGGCTAAGATACTCGGATACCTTCGGCAGGAGCTGGATCGCCACCTCCCCCTCGCCGCCGCCCTGCTCCATCGCCAGGAAGAACCACATGACCATGGGCGTGAAGAAGAAATAGACCAGCGCGCCGCCAAGCAGAAACAGGAGCGGCGAAGCGACGAGAAACGGAAGGAAAGCAGCGCGCTCGTTCTTATAGAGACCAGGTGCGACGAACTTGTAGACCTGTGAGGCGATGACGGGAAACGCGATCACCAGCGCACCAAACATTGCGACCTTGATCTGGGTAAAAAAGAACTCCTGCGGCGCGGTGTAGATAAGTTCGACGTTCCGATGGCTGAGCCCTGCCCAGCTCACGGCCCATTTGAACGGCAGAACAAGAAGGTTGAACAGCTGCTTGGCAAAATAGAAGCAGACAAGGAAGGCGCCAAAGAAGGCACCTACCGCCCACATCAAACGTGTGCGCAGCTCGATCAGGTGCTCCATAAGCGGCTGCGGCCGGTCCTCGATCTCGCGGCTCATGCATCACCTTTCTTACGCGAAACCGCACGCGTCTTCGCTTTGCTCACGGGAGACGCCTCGCTCGGCGCCTTGCGCGCCGGCGACTTCTTCGGGCGCGCCTCGCCAGCGGCGTCCGCCGCGGCCGAAGCGCGTGGCTTCTTCAACGGGGCGGCCGACTTCTTCGACGCCGTTTTGGGCTTGGCGGCAGCTTTCGGTTCGCTTGCCTTCGAAGCCTCGGCGGCGCGGTCCATCTGTCTGGATGCAGAGCTTACGGCAGCCGCCGTCACTTTATCCGTTCCCTTCGCAGCCGTCTCGCCGACCGCCTCGGTCCTAGCCGGCTCGACCAACGGCTCCGGAGCAGGCGGTTCTGACGCTTTATCGGGCGTGGTCGCCTTCTGAAGATCGGACTTGATTTCGTTTCCGAGCTGCCGCAGCGGGTTCATCGCATCTCGCAACGCCGTCGTCGGGTTAAGGCTTTGCGCGTCGCTGATCGTCTTTCGAACCTCGTCGAGATCGGCTTCACGCAAAGCCTCATCGAACTGTCGCCGGAAATCAGACGCCATGCCGCGCATCTTGGACGTCATCCGCCCAAACGCGCGCAGCATCGGCGGAAGGTCCTTCGGCCCGACGACGATAATCAAGACGATTGCGATAACAACAAGCTCGGTCCAGCCGATATCAAGCATCCGACGCGCCCTACATACCCGTGATGCGGCCTACCGGGCGCTTGTCGCACCCGGCTCCGCCACTTTCGACCGTCAGCGGACTTCGTCAGACTTGTGGTCGACGGTCTTGCCGTCGATCGATTTATCGGCCGCAGCGGCGTCTTCGTCGCTCATGCCTTTCTTGAAGTTCTTGATGCCCTTGGCAACGTCGCCCATCAACTCCGGAATCTTGCCGCGGCCAAACAGCAGCAGGACCACCGCAAGGACGATCAACCAGTGCCAGATACTAAAGGAACCCATCCACTTACTCCCTCGAGACCCTAAACGCATTAGAGCCCGCTACGTTGTCATTTTTCAGGCGCACCCAGGGGCAGCCACACTCTACGGCGCCGTGCGTCTTATCAGACGCACCAAGGTCGCTGTAGCACTTTGATCTGCTGCACGTTTTGTCCTTCAATCGGATCCGATTGAAGGAAACATGCAGTAGCGCCATGCATCGAACCGATTCCAATTTTCGGGCCGATGCGCTAGGCGGACCCTAAGGTGTTGATGCGTCTTTTTCAAACACCAATATATCGCGCTCGTTAACGGAAAGCGTGATGTCACGCAATCCTTGCGGCAGCAAATCGGCACGGATGCGAGCCCTGACCGTTCGTTCGGACTGCGGCACGGCAAGTTCCAGAAGCTCAACGACCCCGAGGAAGCGCCTGGACACGATCCGCGCCGGAATTTCTCCGCCCTCCTCGTCAAGATGGATGCCGGAGAGCCGAACCGCTACGTTCAGCAACTGGCCTTCCGCATATTGTCCCGCAGCCACAACTCCCAGCGGTGTTTCGACACGGCCATCGCGCACGCGACCGTCGAAGACGTTTATCTCCGAAAAGAATCCGGCAGTGAAAAGATCGCATGGGCGGCGATAGAGCTCGTCAGCCGTGCCGACCTGTATCAGCCGGCCGTCTCTCAAAAGCGCGATCCGGTCAGCCATGCGCATCGCCTCCTCGGCATCATGCGTTACCACGATGGCGGTCGCCCGCGTTTCGCGCAGGATCGCAAGCGTGTCGGCGCGAATGGAATCCTTCAGGCGCGAATCAAGGCCGGAAAAGGGTTCATCCATCAGGAGAACCGCCGGCCGCGGCGCAAGGGCACGGGCGAGCGCTACGCGCTGCTGCTCGCCGCCCGAGAGCACATGTGGATACCGCTCGGCATAGTGCAGAAGGCCCACCCGCTCCAGGGCAGTATCGGCTTGCATCAACGCCTTGTTCTTCGGCAGTTCGGTCAAGCCGAAACAAACGTTCTCGCGGATGGTCATATGAGGGAAGAGCGCGAAGTCCTGGAACATCAATCCGACGCCGCGTTTTTCCGGCGGGACGAAAACGGAAGGACCTGATATCTCCTGCCCGTTCAGCAGAAGGCGCCCGCCCGTTTGCATCTCGATGCCCGCGGCAATACGCAACAGCGTTGTCTTGCCTGAGCCGGAGGGTCCGAGCAGGCAGAGAACCTCGCCGGCTTCAGCCTTGAGCGTGACGCCCTTTATCGTATCCTTGGAATGGTAGCGATGGCTGATATTCTCGAATGCAAGATTCGCCGCGAACGACACTCCAGAGCGCCTCGTCATCATGACGGCGCCGTTGCGCGCATCTGAAGCCATGCTTTGCATTCCTCGACCCGAAGACGTCATGCCGTCGGTGCTCTAGACCTAAAGACGATACCCATACTCAGGATTTCTAATCGTCTTCTTCAGCCTTCGGTGTCAAGAGGCCCAGCTCTTCCAAGTCCATCTGGGTTATCGGATCCTCGTTATCGGAAAATTCATCCTCGCCGACGGGAACCGGAATATTCAGGCTGGAGGGAACACGTCCCGATAGAAGCCCGGCTCCCTTCAACTCCTCGATCCCCGGAAGATCGCGAATCTCTTCGAGGCCGAAATGATCGAGAAAATCTCTCGTCGTCCCGAAAGTCACCGGACGCCCTGGCGATCGCCTGCGACCGCGGAACCGAACCCACCCTGCCTCCATCAGCACGTCCAAGGTACCCTTCGAGGTCTGGACGCCGCGTATGTCCTCGATCTCGGCGCGTGTCACCGGCTGGTGATAAGCGATGATCGCCAGCACTTCCAGCGCGGCGCGCGACAGCTTTCGGACTTCTTGCTCCTCCGTCTGGACGACGAAGGACAGATCCGCGGCGGTACGGAAGGCCCAATGGTCCGCGACTTGAACGAGGTTTACGCCGCTGCCTGCATACCGCCTTTTGAGCCGCGCCATAACGCTTCCGACGTCGGTGCCACGCGGCAGCCGGCCGGCAATATAGGTTTCCGAGACCGGTTGAGCGGAGGCGAAGACGAGCGCTTCGGCGATCCGCTCTGCCTCCCGCTCGAGCCTTGGCGCGACCGAGGCTTCTTCGGCATCGTCCTCTCCATCCGGTAACACCGGCAGGATCTTCTGGGCTTCAGCCACGCGCCGCCTCCATCTCCGCAAGGGTTGCCGCATCGATCGGATTTGGTCCGCGCCGCAGATAAATCGGCGTGAAAGCGCCCTCCTGGCGGATTTCCAATTGCCCCTCGCGCACCATTTCGAGCGATGCAGCGAAAGAGCTTGCGATTGCCGTCGCGCGCTCCTGCGGGCTCGTCATGTAGCGGATCAGGAAGTGATCCAGCGCCGTCCAGTCGTCAAGGCTGCCGACCATCCGCGCCAGGATCAAACGCGCATCGCCGAGCGACCAGACATGCCGTCTCTCGATCGTGACCTGGGTTATCGCCTCGCGCTGCCTGAGCGTCGCATAGGCCGTCAACAGGTCGTAAAGCGAAGCTTCGTATTCTGACTTTCTTTCCGTGAGGATGTGCTCGGGGGCGCCGCGCACGAAGATGTCCCGGCCAAGGCGATTCCTGTTTACGAGCTTCGTCGCAGCGTCGCGCATCGCTTCCAGGCGCTTCAGACGATAAGCAAGCGCCGAGGCCAGTTCCTCGCCCGATGGCCCTTCGTCCTTCGCCTGCTGCGGGATAAGCAGGCGAGACTTGAGATAGGCAAGCCATGCGGCCATGACGAGATAGTCGGCCGCAAGTTCGATCCGGATGGACCGTGCCCGCTCCACAAAGGCGATATATTGTTCCGCGAGAGCCAGCACCGAGATACGCGAAAGATCGACGCGTTGGCTGCGCGCGAGGTGCAGCAAGAGGTCCAGCGGACCTTCAAAACCGGCAATGTCGATGACGAGCTCGTCCTCGTGCAATCCGCGACGCGCAGACTCGTCCTGCCACAAAGGCTCCATTGGCGCCTTCACGGAAGACTGTACTTGCCTTTCGCCCGAATTGGTCACGACCCCGACCCTTGCCCTTTCAACAACGGTCCCATTCACTCAGGCTCAGCAGCCTAGGCGAGCGCGAACATTGCGTTAAACTCTGTGCGCAGTGCAGCTTCGACCGAACTGTCCGGTTCCCGGAAGGCTGCCTCGGCAGCCTTAGCCCGGCGGAGCCTCTCCCCGGAGATGACCGGAACGACATCTGCCACAGCTTTCATTTCCTCCATAATGCCATGACAATGCAATACGAGATCAAGACCGGCGGCGATTATTCCGCGGGCGCGTGCGGCCATGTCCCCGGCAAGGGCATTCATGGAAACGTCGTCGGACATCAACAGGCCGTCGAAGCCAATATGGCCTCGAATGATCTCGCGAACGACCTTTGTGGAGGTCGTTGCGGGGTTGTCCGGGTCGATTGCAGTGAAGACCATGTGCGCGGACATGGCCATCGCTTCATCCTTCATCGCCGCAAAGGGAAGAAAATCGCTACTCTTCAATTCATCGAGGCCGGCGCTGACGACCGGCAGGCTGTGATGCGAATCGACGAAGGTTCGGCCGTGACCGGGCATATGCTTCATGACCGGCAGCATGCCCCCAGCCTTCAACCCTTCGCTCATGGCGCGGCCGATCTCAGTGACCGTCGCCGGATCATGCCCATAGGCGCGGTTGCCGATCACGTCGTGGCTCCCGGGAACCGGTACGTCGAGTACCGGCAGGCAATCGACCGTGATGCCGAAGCGCATCAGGTCGAACGCATGCAGGCGTCCCATGAGCCACGCGGCACGCACACCGAGTTCACGATCCCGGCGATAGATTTCGCCGATCGCCGCGCCATTGGGATATTGCGCGACGAGCGGCGGGCGTATGCGCTGAACACGGCCGCCCTCCTGATCGATCAACACCGGTGCTCCCGGGTTACCTATGCTGTCGCGCAGGCTCGCCACCAGGTCGCAGATCTGCTCTTCCTCGCCGATATTCCGTCCGAAGAGAATGAAGCCCCATGGGCGCTCGCCGGCGAAGAAGTCGCGCTCTTCCTGCGTCAGCGTAAGGCCCTTGCAGCCGGAAATGAATGCTTTTGATTCGCTCATTCGAAAAGCATACTGCATGTTTTCCCGAAGCGTAGCCGGCTTTGAGCCTTTACGGAGTCGTGCACAGCGAAAATCTCCTGACAACGAGAAAGGGCGCGGCATTCCTGCCGCGCCCGTTTTCGTTGCCCCGCTTACGCATTACTTCGTTACGAGGCAGCTTCCGCCCGCGCTTTTGTAGCGAGAGCAAAGCGAATTGGCCTCCTCCCGCGTACCGACCGGTATCCTGACCCGGTAATACGTGCCCTTGCCAGCGATCTCCGCCTTGCGGATGTCCACGCCGCGACCGCCGATCACGCTCGCATACCTGGAGGAAAGATTGTTATAGCTCTTCTGCGCCTCGGCCTCCGAAGGCAGAGAAGCAATCTGAATCACGTAGCTGCCGGCCGGAACCGAAGCCGTCGCCAGCGGCGAGGCTGCCGTTTCGGTGGCGGGCTGGTTCTCCGCGGGAGTCGCGTTGGAGGCAGCCGCTTGCGGCTGAGCGGCCGGGCGTGCCTGAGGCAGCGCGGACGTTTTCACACTCCGAACAGGGGTCGCCCCGTCAGCCGCTGCGTTGGACGGATCCGGCAGCGCGGCTGCCCGAAGATCGGCTCCGGCTCCGGCCACGGTTGCTTCGCCTTGTGAGCCGGCCGCAACGGCTTCGCCGGAGGCACGAGCCGGAATCGGCTGCGCAACCGCCACGCTTTCCGGCTGCTGCGCCGGCTCTTCACGCGGGACGAGCGTGCCGTCCGGCTTGACGATCATGGTGCGGACCTTGCGCGGCGCAACGGCTGGAACCGCCTCCTCTGCATCCGCCGTCGCATTGCCGGCATCTCCATCCGGCAGCAGGCGAGCGACTTCGTCCTCCTCGCCGGGCAACGCACCCTGCAATGCGCCCTCTTCTGCGCGACCTTCCAGCGGTAAGGTCTCCGGGGTCAGCGTACGTTGCACCACATCCATCGGCTCCTCGGTCGAGGAGACCAGGCTCTGCTGGAGCGGCGCCTTGCCCGAGACACCGGCAACGCGGTCGTAAACTGCCTTGTCCTGGTTCGGCACAGTCTTGCCGCCCTTCTCTTCGGGTACGACCTTCACCGGCGCCTTATCCGCAAGGATTATCTTCGGACCATCGCCGGAAAGGACAGCGTGACTGCCGCCCATCCAGGCGTAGACTGCAGCGCCGCCGATGATGATGACGCCGGCTACACTCGCGGCGAGCATCATCATGCGCTGGGAGCGGCGGCCATAACCTTCTTCAACATATTCTTCGGCCTGCGCATGGGGCATCACCGTCATGCCTTCGGCTTCCGGAACCGAGGTCCGTCGCTCTGCCATGGATCGCTGGAAATCCTCCTCCATAGCCTTCTCGAACTCGTCGAAATCATCAGCCGAAGCGAATGTAGATCCCGCTTTATCCGCCGAAACAGGCGCGGATGCGTGGTCTGCGGCGCTCCGGGCGGGGGAAGCAGGCGCACTGAACAGTTGAGCCATCTCGGCATCGATGTCGAGATCGTAGTCGGCGGGATATCCGGCCGCCTTCCCCTCTGCCTCGACCGCGGGCAATTGCGGGACGTCCAGTTCGGCGATAGGCGCGACCCCCGTCTCCGTCTCGCCGATCATCGCCGGGTCGAAAGGCAATGCGACCTCGGCAGGCTTCATTTCGGGCTCCACGGGCACAAACGGCTCAGGCGCCGGGTTTTGCGGCCTGCGGACGATTGTCTCCGGATCGCCCGGCATGTTCAGAGCCTGCAGATAGGGCTGTGCAGGCGTTTCGACGAGCGCCGGGTGGGAGACGGCCGGGTGCGCAGCGACGACGCTCGCAGGAGCCTCATCAACAGGGCCGTCCGCAAGATCGAGCGCTATGTCGGCCAACTCCAGTTCGAAGTCTTCGATGTCGAAGCTCGGCTCGACTTCCGCTTCAGGCGAGCTGTCCTGAAGCACCGGAGGCGCCTCTTCCGCACGCAGTGCGCGTGCATCTTCCGGGGGTTGGCTCGGCACGGCAGACACCGGGCCAACAGCGGCCGCACTCGCGATGACCGCATCGACAGCCGGCGTTGCAAAAGCGCGCTGCTGCGAAACACCGCCAGGTGACGCCACCGGCGTCGCGCGGCTGAATGTCGGCGTAAAGGGGAAGTTATTCTTCTTCACGACCGGAGCAGGCCGATCCTGAATTTCGGCCACGACGGGGGCCGCAGCCTCTGCTGCCGCCGGGACCGGGAAGCGCTCGACATCGGCCAGGAGCCGGTCGGCGTCTGCTGAAGCCGTCTGCTGCGGAAGCATTTCTGCAGGCGCCGCGGCAATATCCGCACGCTCAACACCCTCGAAATGACCGGCCATGTCGACATAGACCGGTTCCGCCAGCCCGGCCCGCTCGGCGAGTTTGCCGGCGACGGCCAGCTTTGAGGAGAGCGGCTCCTGCCAATCGGCGAAAACCGGCTCATCACTTAGGCCGGCAGCAGGGTTTGCGTCAGCCGGGACAACAACCGACTGCACGGCGTCCGTGTCATCAGGTGACGCATCGTAGCCCAGCGACAATTCGAGCTCGCGCTCTAGGTCGACGGCAGGCTCCTGATGCGATGCCATTGCGCGTTCGGCCACATCGGCATTGGATGCAGGGGAATACCGCTCTGACGCAAATGCTGCATCGTCACTCGGCGCCTCTTCGATCGGCGTCTCGATGGATGCATACTCGGCACCGACGGCAACCTTTTCGACGGCCGGAACGGCATCGGTGGCGGCTGAATCCGGAGCGAACTGTTCTTCGAATACGGCATGCTCCCGATCATCGGACATGCCGTCCGAAGGATGCCCGACAAGGCCGCTATCGGGCCGGACGGGCAGTGCCTGGGGAGCATCGTAACTGTCGAACGCGCGAAGGAGCTCCTCCTCGAGATCGAAAACCGGCTCGCGCCGCATCGCCTCCTGATGGCGCTGCAACTCCTGCAATTGCTGAACGGCTGGCCGAGCATCGTAACCGACAATGCGGGCAAGTTCGCTCAACGGATCATCATCGGCTAACCTATCGAATTCCGCCGGTCCGCTTCGTGCGAATTGTTTGTCTGCCATACTCTCCACTCACAACTGCCTGCGTTGAATTGCCAGTGCATTGTGGGGAATTGGTGACACTACTTACCGCATCTCATCCGGTGCCGAAGTCCCTGTAATCGACAGGCCCGACTTCAATACCGAGGCGACAGCATGCACCAGCCCGAGTCTGGCAATGCTTAATTCTCTATTCTTATCGTTAACAAAACGTAATGCCGGGTTTTCCTTACCTTTGTTCCAGTGGCCATGGAAGACCGCCGCAAGATCATACAGGTAAAAAGCGATTCGGTGCGGCTCATGCGAGAATGCTGCGGCCTCCACTACACGGGGATATTCTGCGAGCTTGGCGACGAGCTGCATTTCCGTGGGATCGGCAATAGCGCCCGCCGCGCCGGCGAGATCGATGGACGACAGATCCAGGTCAGGAAATGCTTCAGCAGCCTGGCGGAAAACGGAACGGCAGCGCGCATGGGCGTATTGCACGTAAAAGACAGGGTTGTCCTTCGACTGTTCCGTCACCTTGGCAAAGTCGAAATCGAGAGGCTCGGAGCTCTTGCGGTACAGCATCATGAACCGGACGGGATCGCGCCCGACTTCGTCCACGACTTCGCGCAGCGTCACGAAATCGCCCGAGCGCTTGGACATCTTCACCGGCTCGCCATTGCGGTAGAGCTTCACGAGCTGGCACAGCAGCACGGTCAACTTTGCCGATCCGCCAGAGATCGCACGCGCAAGCGCCTCCAGCCGCTTTACATAGCCGCCGTGGTCGGCGCCGAGCACGTAGATCATTTCGTCGAAACCGCGGTCGAACTTGTCCTTGAAGTAGGCGACGTCGGCTGCGAAGTAGGTATAGCTGCCGTCGGATTTGATAAGCGGGCGATCGATGTCGTCACCGACCTCGGTCGAGCGGAAGAGCGTCTGCTCCCTGTCTTCCCAATCTTCCGGCAACTGGCCTTTCGGCGGCGGCAGCATGCCTTTGTAGACATGCCCCTTAAAAGTCAGATCGTTGATCGCCGTGCGGATTCGCGCTGCACCGTTGTCGTGCAAGGCCCGCTCGGAAAAGAACACGTCGTGATTGACATTGAGTGCCGCAAGATCCTCCCGGATCATCGCCATCATTGCGTCGATGACGCGCTCCTTGACGAGCGGCATCCATTTGTCCTCCGGCATGATCCTGAGGCTCGTGCCGTACTCGTCCGCGAGCGCCTCTCCCGCCGGTACGAGATAGTCGCCGGGGTAGAGGCCCGCCGGAATCTCGCCTATGTCCTCGCCAAGCGCCTGACGATAACGCAGGAATGCCGACCGGGCGAGCACTTCGATCTGCGAACCCGCATCGTTGATGTAGTATTCCTTGGTTACGTCGAAACCCGAAAAGGCCAAAAGATTGGCAAGCGCGTCTCCGACGACCGCACCGCGGCAGTGGCCGACATGCATAGGGCCGGTCGGATTGGCCGAGACATATTCCACGTTGATCTTGCGGCCGGCGCCTAATGCGCTGCGACCGTAATCGACGCCGGCGCGCGTTATGACCGCCAGAAGCTTCTGCCAATAGGAAACCGACAGGCGGACATTGATGAACCCGGGACCGGCAACGGAAACCTCGGCGACTTCCGGATCCTGTGCCAGCTTGTCGCCAATAAGGTCCGCCAGCGCGCGTGGGTTCATGCCGAGCGGCTTGGCAAGCACCATTGCCGCATTGGTCGCCACATCACCGTGACTCGCATCGCGCGGCGGCTCCACATTGATGCGCCGAAAGTCCAACTCGGATCGCTTTTCACGAATAACATCAATCGATTCCAGAATTCTATTAATTCTCGCTTCGAAGTCGGTGAAAAGGTTCATTTAATCCGTCCGCTTTTTCCAGCCACACTGGAGAATGGCGCAAATTCAAAAGGAGGCCGGGTCAATCGAAAACCCGCGGCCTCCACGCGGGGGCGTCACTAGCGCAAATCGGGCGTGTGGTCAAACAAACGCCTATGCACGCTGATCGCGAAAGTATCCGTCATACCGGCGAGATAATCCCCCACATGGCGGGCCCGGGCCGGCTCCTCCATCCCCGCGATCTGATCGATCCAATAGTGTTCCTTCATGAGCGAAGGATCGTCCATGAAGGCACGGTAGAGGTCCGTCACGATCGATGCCGCTCCCTCTCGTACCCGCATGACCTCCGGATGCCGGTAGATGCGCGTCATCAGCAGATTTTTGATCTGACGGTCCGTCTCGCTCATTTCGTCCGAGAAGGTCGCGATGACCCTGCCGGCGCAACGCACGTCCCTTGCGCTTGCGGGCCGGACGTCCGCAAGCCCTCTCTGCGAAACGCCGATGACGTCTTCCACCATGGCGGTGATCTGCCGCCGCATGATCTCATGCGTGAACCGGCTGCTTTCAAGGCCCGGATAGCGGTCGCGAACCTCGTACATCAACCGGGCGAGAAACGGTATCTCCTCCAGCATTTCGAAGGTGAGATAGCCGGCGCGCAGACCGTCATCGATATCGTGGGTATTATAGGCGATATCATCGGCGATTGCCGCAACCTGCGCTTCGAGGCTTGCAAAGCTCGCGAGTTCGAGATCGTGAAGAGCACAGTAGTCGAGGATCGGCTGCGAGACCGGGCCGCGAAGCCCCTGGCCGTCCGCCGTCGTCAGGGGGCCGTTATGTTTGACGAGCCCCTCGAGACTCTCCCAAGTGAGATTGAGGCCATCGAACTCCGCATAGCGCCGCTCCAGCTTGGTGACGATTCTCAGCGACTGCGCGTTATGGTCGAACCCTCCATAGGGCTTCAGGACCTCGTCAAGCGCGTCCTCGCCGGTGTGCCCGAACGGAGTGTGGCCGAAGTCGTGGACGAGCGCCACGCCTTCTGCGAGATCCTCGTCCAGGTTCAACGCTCTGGCGAGTGCGCGCGCGATCTGGGCGACTTCGATCGTATGGGTTAGCCGGGTGCGGTAGTGATCACCGTCGGCGGCAATGAAGACCTGCGTCTTATGCTTCAACCGCCGGAATGCCGTTGTATGCACGATCCTGTCGCGGTCGCGCTGGAAATCCGAACGCGTCGGGCTCGACGCCTCGGGATAGAGCCTGCCACGCGAAGCCCACGGGTTCGAAGCATACGCTGCATGTTCACCGTAACCGAAACCAAGGGCCTGCCTGTCGACTGTCATTTCACACCTGCGTGACTCATCCCATTGACGGGACATTCAAGCCTTCATACCTATAGAAGACGCTACAGGAAAGCGACGCCGGCCAGTGACTCCGCCTCGCGGACAGAGCCATCGCTTGGCCGCGAGCCCGAAGTTCGCCTGTCACAGCATGCGATTGTAGCGCGAGAGCGAAGATGAATCTCTCCGGATCTTGACCCCGGCAGGAGGCAAAGAAAATGCACGAAACAGTGACCCTTTCCGATGCGGCCGCGAGGCGCATTGCCGCCATTCTCCAGGCGGAGAAGGACAAGAGCGCGATGCGCGTCTCCGTTGAAGGCGGCGGTTGCTCGGGCTTCTCCTACAAGTTCGATCTGGTTGACGCGGAAAATGCCGACGACCTCATCCTCGAAAAACATGATGCCAAAGTCCTGATCGACAGTCTCTCGCTGGTCTATATGGGCGGCTCCGAGATCGATTTCGTCGACAACCTGCTTGGACAGTCCTTCCAGATCAAAAACCCGAACGCCGTCGCAAGCTGCGGGTGTGGGACAAGTTTTTCGGTCTGACACTGCGCGCCACCGCTAAAGATATGGCGATCCGAGCCAGAGCAAGCGATTCGCCAGGCGGTTGACGAGCGGCTGCGCGCGCAGACCTGCAAGCGTCACCTCGTCCGCGGTCGCTCGTATTGCACAGACCTTTTCACCGATCGCACGGGCGAAGGCTTCGTCGAGTATTTCGAGATCGAACTCGAAATTGAGGCGCAGGGAACGGGGATCCAGATTGGTCGAACCGACATAGGCCCAGCGATCGTCGATGACCAGCAGCTTGGAATGGTTGAAGGCACCTTTCGCCCTCCACACTCGGCAATGGCCTTTCAGCACCTGGTCGAACTGTGCCGTCATCGCTCGGTCGACGAGTGTCAGATTGTTGACGGAGGGTACGATGATGTCGACCTCGACGCCTTTCCTTGCAGCAGTCACCAACGCGCTGACCAATTCCTTGTCCGGCAGGAAATATGGCGACATCAACCGGATATGCTTTCGCGCAATCGAAAAAGCGCCCATAAGCATCTTGTGATTGGTCTCATTGGTGTTGTCAGGCCCCGAGGGAACTGCTCGCATCAGCACCGACCCCACATCCGGCTCAACCGGGAGGTCGGCAAGGCGCCAGGCGTCACCCGCCAGCACCTCTTCGCTCGAAAACTGCCAGTCTTCCGCGGCAACCTGAAAGATGTCGGAGACGACCGGCCCGGTTACTTGGAAATGCGTGTCGAAAGAAGCCGCGCTGCCTACGATTTCAGCGGCAAAACCTGCGCGAATGTTCATGCCCCCGGCGAAGGCGACCGCGCCATCGATGACCACGATCTTGCGGTGGGTCCTGAGATTTGCATAGGGCAGCCTCAGACCCATGATGATATTGCCGTTGAAGACGGCGGTCGGCACGCCCCCTTCCTTGAGGTAGCCCACGATACTCGGCACGGAGTAGCGAGCGCCGACGGCGTCAATCAGGACGCGCACGCTGACACCGCGTTTGACTGCGGCGATCAGGGCGTCGGCAAAACGCATGCCGATGGCATCACGGTCGAAAATATAGCTCTCGATGAGAATACTTCGGCGGGCGGACGAAATCGCGTCGAGCATCGCCGCATAGACCGCGTCGCCGCCCTCGAGCATGGTGATGCGGTTTCCGGCTGACATCGTAAAGCGTGCGACCCGGTCCCCAAGCATCTTCATTGCCGCAAAACGCTGCCCGAAGCGCGCCACCACCTGATCATGCGTGATATCGAAGCGCCCGAACGGGTCCCGCTCCGTCGAGCGCAGCAAGGAACGCTGCAGGCCGATGGACGAGCGGCGCATCCGGTTGATACCGGCGACCGCGTAGATGACTGCACCGATGACCGGTGACAGGAGGACGACCCCGACCCAGCCGGCGGCCGCACGCACGTCATCCTTCGTCATAGCGGCATGGATGATCGCCGGAACGCCCAGGGCGATGGACAGCAGTGCCAGAAAATGCGGCCAATAACTCTCTACGAAAGCGATCATGCGCGGGACTATAGACGGACGCCGAACGGAATCAATTCGGGTGTTCAAGGGTATACAGGCCTTAAAAGCAGTCGGCCTGGCGCCCGACGATGTCGCAGACCCCGGATTTGTCAAAAGAATTTTCAGCGGCTAGAACGACGTCACCGAGGAAGACTCAAAACGCGCATGAGAGGCAAGGCCGTCCAATGAAGATTGCCACATGGAACATCAACGGCGTCAAGGCGCGTCTCGACGGCCTCGTGGGCTGGCTAAAGGAATCAAATCCCGACATCGCCTGTCTGCAGGAGATCAAGTCCATTGACGACGCATTTCCGAGAGGTGAGATCGAGTCGCTCGGCTATCATGTCGAAACGCACGGTCAGAAGGGATTCAATGGCGTTGCGCTGCTTTCCAAGCTGCGACCGGACGAGGTCAATCGCGGATTGCCGGGGGACGCTTCCGACGAACAGTCACGCTTTATCGAAGGCGTGTTCTCGGTCAACGGCGGTGCGCTACGCGTCTGCTGCCTCTATTTGCCGAACGGAAATCCGGTAGAGACGGAAAAATACCCCTACAAGCTTGCATGGATGCGGCGCCTCGCCGCCTTTGCGGAACAAAGGCTCATGCTCGAGGAACCACTCATCCTCGCCGGTGACTACAATGTCATTCCGGAGCCTCATGACTGCTGGGACGTCAAGGTCTGGCGTAACGACGCCCTGTACCTGCCCGAGACCCGCGCCGCCTTCCGCCGTCTGCGCAATCTTGGTTTCACCGACGCCGTGCGCGCGACCTCCGACGAGGCGCCGCTCTATTCGTTCTGGGATTATCAGGCCGGCTGCTGGCCGAAGAATCTCGGCATCCGCATCGACCACCTGATGCTGTCGCCGGAGGCGGCCGACAAGCTCGTGTCGACCTCTATCGAGAAGCACGTCCGATCCTGGGAAAAGCCGTCCGACCACGTACCTGTGACGGCTGAATTCGCATTCGAGATCGCTTAGGGGGGTATCGGGAATACCCGAAACCCGAAACGACTCAATCGTCGTCGCTCTGCAGATGCATATTCTGGGACATCGTTATCGCGACGCGGCGGTCGTCTTCGGTTGCGAGCGAGAATGCCTGTTCCTGCATCGCCTGAAGCCAGGGCCTGTCCTTGGGCGAACATTGATCGAGCGCGGCGGTCATATAAGCGAGACCGCGTGCGGTCTGGCCTTCCTGGAAAATGACGTTGCCGAAAACGCCCATGGCACCGGCATGTCCATTCTTGCGCGCCCGGTTCAGCCATTTCTTGGCCTGCTGGACATTGACGCTGCCGCCCTCGCCCGAAAGCAGCATGCGCGCCAGTTGGAACTGCGCTTCCGCCACGCCGAAGGTGGAGGCCGCCTGGAAATACAGCTGCCTGGCCTGCGACAGGTCGGATCCGACGGGGGTATCGGGAATGCCGCGCCGGTAATAGCCGGCAAGCGAGATTAGAGCGTTGACGAAATAGCCCGTGTCTTCCGATCCGGGCTCGACACCCTGTTGCGCGATTTCGCTGTAGATCTTGAATGCCTCGAGGTCATTCTCCGCGACACCATCGCCATAGGCATACATATTGGCGAGAGCCCAACGGGAACCCGTATGACCCTTCTCGGCAGCATATCGATAGGCCTCGACTGCTTCGTCCTTCCTGCCGTCCTTATAGGCCGAAAAACCGAACTTGAAGAGCGCGAAGGGACCAGACTCCTTCGTTACCCCGGCTCCGGGGTCGAAAGCTCGTGCAGGGCCGGCCGTGGCACCAACCGCCATCGACAGGCCCAGCACCGCAACTCTCAGCGACTTCATTTCACCCGCGCGCATAACAATCAGTTTCTTTCGTTCGAGCCGGCCAAGCCGACCCCATCACCGTCGCAAAGATCGATCCATGCACAACCGCTCGTCACCAGCGAACTGATCGAGTTGACGCAGGTCAATCGCCCCGCACGCGGCCGGCGCGATCCTCGCAGGCGCGCCCCGGCATCTGCGCCATCGGTGCTCCGGCTGCGCGCCTGGCGCCAAATGCTTGGGGATGTCATGACGGCACTCAAACTCACTTCACCTCAACGCGGGGCATGGAACTCGACTACGCTTCCGCCCCTATATCGCTGCTCTCATTTTGTGGCGGGAAATGGACATAATCGACCCCGCCCGGACAGTAGCAAAACGTAGCAGGAAATGTGTTGCTGAATCGTCACATTCAGAACTGCTTATAAGCTTGGTTACCAGATACAAAAAAGGCCCGGCGCAAGCCGGGCCCAGAGCACTCGATGCGAGAGGGTCAGAACCTGACCTTCAGCGATGTCGAGATCGCCCCGACGAAGTCGTTGTCGAAATCGTAGGACACGTCGCCGCCAATTGTCTCGCCTTCGAAGTCAACTGCCCCGGAACTGCCGCTGGTCAGGATGCCGACGACGCCGGCGAGGCGTATTTCGACATTCTGCGTCGGAGTATACGAAACGCCCGTGCCGATCGTCCAGGTGTCCGTCTGGCTGCCGTAGCCGTGGCTCGTACCGCGGTCCCAGGTAAGGCTGACGGCGCCGCTCCACTGATCGTTGAATTTGTGGCCGACACCGCCGGTAACGGTCCAGCCGTCGCGATAAAGGAGGTCGAGGCTGGTGCACGGGGTGGTCCGCGACACCGTCGCAGGGCAGAATGTCACGACCTGCAACTGGCTCCAATCCGTCCATTTGATCGAGCCAAACGCCAACCAGCCAGGAGCAATACCTGATTGAACCTTAAGTTCCAGCGAATCCGGCATGGAAGCCGAGCCCTGAACATCATATTTCGTGCCGGTGATCAGCAGCGGACCGCCGGGGAGAGGGTTCGGGAATGCGAGCTGACGCAGATCAATAAAGCCGGAAAGATCATCCAAGTCGACAGCACTGTTATAAACTAAGCTCGCCCGCATCGCGTACTCGGGAATTTCGTACGCGACGCCAGTGCGCCAACCCCATCCGCTATCTTCCAACTCTAGACGGCCAACACCTGAAAAGGTTGAAAACGGGAACGGCGCGAAGGTGTAATCTTGCACAAGCCGTTCTTTGAAGCCGCCCACCTCTTGGTAAAAGCCGCCGCCAATAACACGGAAATAGCCAGGGCCCATTTCCCATTTATAGGAGCACGTGGCCGCATAATTGTCGCTCTCTACCTTCGTCTCGATGTTGTTGTTGGCACCGGCCCAGTTTTTGCCAGGGTGGGTGTGGGCGCCCCAGGGCTGCGAGTAGTCCGCCATACAGTCAATGCTGTCACTCAAAGCAGCCTTAACGCCGATGCGGGGCGCCCAGTACCCTTCAGTGTCATCCGCGGTATTCGGGCGGTAATTCAGGTTCCCGCCACCGAACGTCCCTCCGAGAATATCCGTATTCGCCGTGTCGGTATCACGGACATTCTTCAGCTCGCGCTGCGGATTAACGTAGGTCGCCGTCGCTTCGGCCGCATAGTCCGACGGGTCGAACAGAAGATCGATATTATAGCCGCTGCGCTCCAGCCCTCCCGCCTGCGCAGCCGAGGCCACGAGCATTCCGGCAACCGCAGCCAGAACACCCCGCTTCAATCCAATCCGAGCCATAAAGCTCCTCCCCTGCATTCCAAATGATGCGACCATTCACCTCGTGCCGCGCTTGAGGTGAGTATCCTCACGATTGCGTGAAATGGCAAACCGCCGGGCCCCGAACCGCCGTGGCGGAGACCTCCGCCAAATTTACGTAAGACCTTCATCTTTTGGCCGCAATTCGTAAATTCCGGATTTTTATTCCTCAAATGGAGGGAAAACAGAGGCCAGCAAGAAAAGCATCCTAGTGTCAAACCGAACTGTGACGCTGGAACAACAATGTTGCTTTTTGCAAATTAGGTCACCCAAGCACCGTTGAAATCCGACCGGGCAAAACCCATGCGTGTATTGTCGTCTTTCCTCTCCGGCCAACCGAATCACATGGAAGCCGCTATAAAAAATCCGCGGCAATGCTGCCGCGGATCATGGTCTCGCCTCGTGGTGACCTTCAGCCCGCTTCTGAAACGCGGGACAAAGCAATGCCGAGCGAGTCCTTCTGCGCGTCGAGTTCGACCAGCCGCTCGCGTTCGGCCTCCACCAGCTCGGGCCTGGCGTTGGCAACGAATTTCTCGTTGGCCAGCTTGCCGAGGATCCGCTCCCGCTCGACGTCGACTTTCGCGATCGCCTTTTCCAGGCGCAGTTTCTCGGCTGCGAGATCGATGAGGCTGCCAAGCGGAAGGCAAGCCGTCGCCTCGCCGATGACGATCTGCGCGCTGCCTCGCGGGGCCACAGCAGCAGGTTCGATCTTCTCCACCCTCGCCAGACGCTTTATGGCGGAAGCGTGCCGATCGAGACGCTCGCGCGTTTGCGCCTTCGCCCCGACCACCACAAGGGGGGCCATCGCCGCCGGGGGGACGTTCATTTCGGCCCGAACGGAACGAATGCCCGAGACGAGGTCGATCAGCCAGTTGATCTCGTCCGCCGCCGCATCATCCGCATAGAAGGCCGCAGGCCATTCGGCGTGACAAAGAAGCGTGGCGCGCTCGCGCCCTGGGCCGCTCGTCTTGTCCCAAAGCTCTTCCGTCATGAAGGGCATGAATGGATGCAGGAGCTTGTAGGTTTCGTCCAGAACATAGGCAGTGCAGGCCTGGGACTCCCGTTTGGCCGCCTCGTCGTCGCCATTGAAGACGGGCTTCAGGAGTTCGAGATACCAGTCGCAGAACTGGTTCCAGACGAAGCGGTAGAGGGTTCCGGCCGCATCGTTGAAGCGGTAGTCCTCGATTGCTTCGCTCACATCGCGGATGGTCCGCGACAGCTCCGTCAGAATCCAGCGATTGGTCGTGAGCGAAGCCGCCTCCGGGATGAAGCCTTCGCTGCTCGTTGCACCGTTCATCTCGGCAAAACGGGTTGCGTTCCAGAGTTTGGTTCCGAAGTTGCGGTAGCCCGCAATCCGGGCCGGATCGAGCTTCACGTCGCGCCCCTGAGCCGCCATTATCGCCAGCGTGAAGCGCAGCGCGTCGGCGCCGTATTCGTCGATGAGCTCGAGGGGGTCGATGACGTTGCCCTTGGACTTCGACATCTTCTGACCGTTCTTGTCCCGAACGAGCGCATGAACATAAACCGTGTGGAACGGCTCGACCGGCGTGCCGTCCGCATCCTTCATGAAATGAAGGCCCATCATCATCATCCGAGCGACCCAGAAGAAGATGATGTCGAAGCCCGTTACCAGCACATCGGTCTGATAGTATTTGTCGAGCTCCGGCGTCTCCTTCGGCCAACCGAGCGTGGAGAAGGGCCAGAGCGCGGAGGAGAACCAGGTGTCGAGAACGTCCTCGTCACGCGTCAGGATCTCACCCGGCTTGAAGTTTTCGAGCAAGTCCTCGACATAGGCCTTCATCGGTCCTTCATGGGCGATATAATGCTGAATCGCCGCATGCAGTGCTTCCTCCTCGGTTCGCTCGACGAAAATCTGCCCGTCGGGACCGTACCAGGCCGGAATCTGATGCCCCCACCAGAGCTGGCGCGAAATACACCAGGGCTGAATGTTCTCCATCCACTCGAAATAGGTCTTTTCCCAATTCTTCGGAACGAAGTTGGTCCTGCCTTCCTTGACGGCTGCAATCGCCGGCCTGGCCAAGGTCTTGGCGTCGACATACCATTGCTCGGTCAGGCGCGGCTCGATAGGCACGCCACCGCGGTCGCCATGGGGCACCATATGCTTGTGTGGTTCGATATGGTCGACGAGACCAGCTACTTCGAGCATTTCCACGATGAGCTTGCGGGCTTCGAAGCGATCCTTGCCCTCCAGCTGGTCCCAGGCGCCATGGAGCGCAGCCGGATGGTCGAGGCCCTCGAGGAAATCCTCGTTGTTCTTGATCGTGATCCGGCCGTCCGCTGTCAGAACATTGACCTGGCGCAGCCCCCTGCGCTTGCCGACGTCGAAATCGTTGAAGTCGTGGGCAGGCGTCATCTTCACCGCGCCGGTGCCGGTCGTCGGATCAGGATACTCGTCGGCGACGATCGGGATGCGGCGCCCGACGATCGGCAAAATGACATGCTTGCCGACAATCCCTTTGTAGCGCGCGTCGTCGGGATGAACGGCAACGCCGGTATCGCCGAGCATGGTCTCAGGGCGCGTGGTCGCGACGACCAGATAGTCGCGGGTCTCCCATTCCGTCGCATTGCCGTCTTCATCGAAGGAAACCGGGTGCTCATAGGTCACGCCATCTTCGAGCGGGTAGCGCAGGTGCCAGAGATGCCCATTGATCTCGACCTGCTCTACCTCGATGTCGGAAATCGCCGTTTGCAGCTTCGGATCCCAGTTGACCAGGCGCTTGTCGCGATAGATGAGGCCTTCCTTGTAAAGGCTGACGAAAACCTCGATGACGGCGTCGGAAAGCCCCTCGTCCATCGTGAAGCGCTCACGCGACCAGTCGCAGGAGGCACCGAGCCGCTTCAATTGATTGAAGATCAGGCCACCGGATTCGGCCTTCCACTCCCAGACCTTCTCAATGAAGGCCTCGCGTCCCATCTCGCGGCGGCCCGGAAGCTGCCGTTCCCTGAGCTGGCGCTCGACGACCATCTGGGTGGCGATACCCGCATGGTCCATACCCGGCTGCCAGAGTACGTCCTTGCCGCGCATGCGTTCGAAGCGGACCATGAGGTCCTGCAGCGTATTGTTGAGCGCATGACCCATATGCAGCGAACCCGTCACGTTCGGCGGCGGGATCACGATCGTGAAGGTCTCTGCCCCGGGCTTCGCATTCGCACCGGCACGGAAGGCGTCCGCCTCGTCCCAGGCTTTGGCGATCTTCGGTTCTACCGCTGCGGAATCGTAGGTTTTATCAAGCATTCTTCAGCCGATTTTTTGGAGATTGATGTCAGCGTTTGTAAACCGGAACGCCCGGGGCGAGTCAACCTGAACGGGGAAAAAGCCGCTTTCATCGCGAACGCGGCCTCCTCGTTGAAACACTTTCGATCAGTGATGGTAACGGTTTCCGTTCGGACGTCCAGCCATCGCAGGTCCTTGGTTGAAAGAACCCTTCGCACAGCAGACGCGGCGGTGCCGATGACAAGCGCGAAAACGCCAGGCAAAATCGAACGGTCAATTCAGCTTGCACACAGGCGGCTTGCCAGCCCTGAGGTGCTATGCACCGATTCAGCGCCGCGGCCCGCGGGCCACCCGTTCGATTTCCTCGCGCACCAGTCTCTCCACCAGAGTCGGCAGGTTGTCGTCCAACCATTCCTGCAGCATCGGGCGCAGCATCGCCTCGGCGATTTCGTCGAAGGAACGGCGAGGACCGTTCTCCACGGCATGCGCCAGTTCGTCGAAGGCGCGCGCCACCTGGCGGCTGACAGCCGGGGAAACGATCGAGCCTGGCGCGCTTTCCGGCTCGGCTGGCTCTTCCGGTGCGGCCGCATGCGCATCCACTGCCGGCTCCCCGGTCGCAGGGGCCGGGTCGCCATGCGCCGGGAAGCGGCTCACAGAACCTCCTGTGGCCGCATTCGACGCGAGGGCAGCCGAAGAAGGGAACGCCGCAACGCGTGAAATCACAGGGCTATCCTCTGGCGAACGCGCATCCGCTCCCCCTGTTTGCTCTCTCTGTGGCGTATGCACCGCCTGCCGCTCGGACGCCGCCCTCACCCTTGCCGCAACATCTGCAAGCGAAAGCGGCGCAGTCGAGGACAGTGATGAGCCGGTACGGGTTTCGGCCACCGATTGTGACGACCCCACGGCGGAAAATCGATCTTCAATGGAACCGAAATCGTTCGCTTCTGTCTCGGAATCGATCGAATGATCGGCATCATCGCCGCCGTCGTCCTCGAAACTCTGCCGCATGGAGGTTCCGGTCGGCCCAGGCTCGTTACTCTCGATGATCTTGCGAATGGATGCCAGAATCTCATCCATCGAAGGTTCGCGTGCGACGTTGAGCTGCGCCATTTCAATCCCCGTTTGCTGCGGACGAACACGGAAAAGCCTTCCGTGTGCCGATTCGAACAAACCTTAAGTGAGTTCGCCGGCGAAACAAACGCCGCGAATCAGCTCCGTAAATTCTTGCACAGATTTGTTTTTTTCGGCAGAGGCCATGGCGACTGCGCCGTAACGCGAAACGCCGCGGTCCCTTATCGGCCACGCGGCGTCGTGCGTCATGTTCATGATTTCAGGCCGTACCGGCCTAAACCATCGTAATCTAGCGTCCGTCGACGGTACGCAGTCCGAACCACTTGTCCTTGACGGCCTCGTAGTGTTCCTCGGCCCGGTATTCAGCCACCTGGAGGCCCTGACTCCTGACGGTGAGGTGCCCCATTGCGGCGAGCAGGGCATAACTGGCAACCACGGCATCACGCTGCGCCCCGGCCAGCGACTCCTGCGCATCCAGAACGTCCTGCTGTGCATCGAGCACATCCAGTGTCGTGCGCTGGCCGACCTTGCGTTCTTCGATCACGCCCTCCAGCGCCAGGTTCGCGGCGGAGATCTGCGACCTGCTGGCTCGGATTCTGGCGAGCGCGGATTCGAGCTGCGCATGGGCCGAGACGACGGTCTGCTGCACCGAAGCGCGTGCAGAGTCGACGAGGATCCGCTGCTGTCCGAGTATTTCCTTGGCTTGGCGGATCTGACCATATTCCGCACCGCCCTGATAAATCGGAACTTCGAGCCGGGCCGTGACACTCGCGGTCGTGTCATCAAGCCCCTGACCGGCATTTCCGGTGTTGCGCGTTACGGCGCCCTGGAGGACGACGCCGGGCAACATCGTGCCTTCGGCGGACTTGACCTGATAGCCGGCCGAATCGACGGCATATTGAGCCGCCAGGATTTGCGGGTTTTCGCGCAGCCCGGTCGCAACGGCCTGGTCGAGCGACCTTGGCATGGCCTTGGTCGCAGGCCCCGGCTGCCTGATGCCGGTCGGCGCCGCGCCGACGATCTGCACATAAACCGCCTCGCTCTGCTTCAGCTGCGCGACGGCAGCGACGAGCAGCGACTGAGCGTTGGCGAGTTCCGCCTGCGCCTGGCTCACATCGGTCCGCGTGCCCTCGCCCACATCGAGGCGGGCCTGCGCTGCGTTCAGCTGCTCCCTGAGGAAGGCCAGGTTCTGCCGGCGGATGGAAACGATCTGCTGGTCGCGTGCGATGTTAGCATAGGATTGCGCGGCCGAAAGCAGGATCTGAATCTCATTGGCCTTCAGCGTTTCGCGACTCGAAAAAACCTCCGCTTCGGCGGCGCGGACATTGTTCAGCGTCTGAAATCCATCGAAGATCATCTGCGTGATGGAGATGCCTACCTGCCCGGCATGAAGGTCTTGCGCCCGACTTTTTTCCTGGTCGAGCCGCGTCAGGGTTCCCGTCGCGGATGCGGAAATCTGCGGCCGAAAGCCTGACTTCGCGATCGGAACCCCTTCATCCGTAGCCCGCAACCCGGCGCGAGCGGCATTGAGATCCGGGTTGTTCGCATAGGCCTTGGCCATCGCCCCGAAAATCGTCTCCGCGAGAACGGCATGGGGCGCGAGCAGCACACTGGTCGAGACAGCCGCCCACAAGGCTGCTTTGCGGACAATCGACACCATCTTCCCTCCGATCAACCGAGGCAGCATTTGCCACCCCCGCATTTCAGCAGGCCAATCGCCTTTCGGCGGCCTGCACAAACCTTACGGTGAAGCTCCGCGCCACCCATGGCGGGCAAATCACCGCTTCCAAGCTCTTTTGAACTCCGGATTCGGTCCTACGACAACTGCGCACCGACCCTCTACACGGCCATTTCAAAAAGAAACAAATAATACGTTGCCGTTCGGCAACATTGCAGTTTCAGCGTCAACACTCATATGTTGAGCTACCTCAATAAGAGGCCCATCAAAAAACAAAACTACGCTCGAGAAGGAAACCGGGAAGCGGTTTCACGGCCGTATTGAAGTCAGCTCGCTCCGATGTCATGCCCGATTCGCGCGCATAAAGTTTTGCACGGGAAGCGTTACCAAAACCTTCCACCGTCACGAGGCGTCCACCGTCGCGAAGCTGCTCGAACAGTTCGGCCGGTATGATTTCCACTGCACCGTTGACGAAGATCACATCATAGGGTGCTTCCGCCGCATAGCCTTTGGTCAGATCGCCACTCACGACGGCGACGTTGTCATAACCGAGACGCGACAGCGTTGCCGTGGCCGTCGCAGCGAGGGCTTCGTCGCTCTCCAGGGCCACGACGGAACCGGCGAGAAGCGAAAGCAATGCCGAAGCGTAGCCAGTGCCGCAGCCAATCTCGAGGACCAGGTCGGATTTGGAAATTTCTGCGAGCTGAAGCAGCTTCGCCAGCGGCGATGGCTCCATCAGGTAACGCGGCTGCACCCCGCCCACGAGTTCGACGTCGGTGTCGATATAGGCCAGTTCCCGCATCTTGGCTGGAACGAACTCCTCGCGCGGCACCGACAGGAAGGCGGACAGGACTGAATGCGACGTCACATCCGTGGTCCGGATCTGGTTGTCCACCATCTTGATGCGGGCTGCTTCGAAGTTCATGATATTGCCTCGTGTCGGAATGGGCGCGGCGCCTTGGAATAGCGTTCGATCTGGCGTCGGGCTGCTGCCACTCTGTTGCCTGAAGCGTCTCGCATCAATCGAAATCATGCGACACGCTTCAGTTTGTTGTCTTTGCGCATATGCTCAGGACCGCTTCGCAGCCTGTGCACGTGCACAAAGCTCATAGATCGCCGCACGTCCGGTTTCAAGCGACTGCATATCTGCGCACGCAAAAAGGCGTCCGTCAGTCGTGTGTCGGCATGGCGGTGCAGAGCATAAGGAGGTTGCCTAGCGGGCGGGCGCTGCTTCCAGACCGACGAGTGCGATCTTGGCGTAGCCGGCATTCTGAATGAGGTTCATCACCGTCATCAGTTCTCCATAGTCGACCAGCCGATCGGCGCGCAGGAGCACGCGCGTCTCCGTATTGCCGCCGGTTGTCCGGTTCAACTCCGACACAAAGGCCTCGCGAGGGGCCTCTTCATTGCCGACGGCAAGCGTGAGATCGGCCTTCAGGGTGACGAAGACCGGTTTGTCGTCACGCGGCGCGGGTTTTGCCACCGATTGCGGCAGATCGACCTTCATGTCGACGGTCGCCAGCGGCGCAGCCACCATGAAGATGATGAGGAGCACGAGCATGACGTCGATGAAAGGGGTAACGTTGATCTCGCTGTTCTCGTCGAGATCGCCGCTGCCTTCGGATGTTTTTCCTGCCATCCCTTGCTTATCCGATTCTGGCGATAGCGTCTGGGCCGTGGGTGAAGCTGTCCTGGCGGCGCGACGCTTTGCGGGCGTGACGATGATCCAGATCGCGGCTTACCAACCTCTCAACGGCTGCTCCCGCATCCGCAAGGATGAGCTTGTAGCCCCCGACCGACCGGGCGAAGTAATTGTAGATCACCACCGCAGGTATCGCCGCGACGAGTCCTATTGCCGTCGCCAGCAGCGCCTCTGCAATACCCGGCGCAACAATGGCGAGGTTGGTTGTCTGCGCCTTGCTGATGCCTATGAAGGAATTCATGATACCCCAGACGGTACCGAAGAGGCCAACGAACGGTCCGACGGACCCGATGGAGGCCAAAATCCCGGTACCGGCGCTCATCCTCTTGCCGGCGCGAACCTCTATACGCGTAAGCAGCGAAGAGACGCGTTCCTTCACCCCGGCTGACGGCGTAAGATCCAGAACGGCCTCGGAGCGTGTCATTTCGTCGATCGCCGCAGTGACCATGTTTCCGGCGACGCCGGAGCGGCGCTCGAGCTTGGAATGAACCTCGGCCAGGCCATTTGCCGAAACGAGATTTGCTACGGCGCGCTTGAGACGCGACTTGGCATAGGCGAGTTCCAGCGTCTTGACGATGAAGATCGCCCAGGTTGCGACGGATGCAAGCGCAAGAGCGATCATCACCGCTTTAACGACGATATCGGCGGCAAGAAACATTCCAACCGGCGAGAGATCGTGCGGAAGCACCGGGTTCGCTCCCTCCGCCGTTGCGCCGTCCGTCGCTGCCTCGACCGACTCGCCCGCCTGCAGGAGCGGTCCATCGGCGCCCGACACGTCCGGCGCCGCAGGCTGGGCGTCGACCGAAACGGAATTGGGCTGTTGTGCGGTCTGCGCAAGCCCGGCACCAACCGGACCGAAAAGAAAGACAGTGAGCATTGCGGTCAGCAACAGGTTCAATTTCGACCGGACCCGATCAGACATCTCGTTCCTCTTTTCCGCATCCGCCCGGGCGTCACGGGCCTGCAATCAACTCTTCAACAATCTGGTGGGCGCGGCATGCAAGCCGCATCCGCTCGCGTCCCGCCCAGCTTGCCGGCGGAACGCCTTCGCAACGCTCTTTACGACAAACGATGGAGGAATGACAAGATTGTGGAGTACAATAATCAAGAATATGGCAGCAGATGGGGCGATGTTGATCGCGCGGCCTCAAAGCGGTGACCCCTCAGGCACGAAACTGCCGGCCCGCCAGTCATAGCGGCGATGACGCTGCCAGGGTCTTTCCGTGGAGGAGAACGAGCCGACGACCTGCATGCGCGGTGATCCCGCCTGCTCCGGCACGGCATGAATTTCAACGGACCCCGTGCGTCGCAACGTCCCGGTGCTTATGATCAGCGATGCGCCGGGCGGGCAGGCTGCCACAGGCCGGCGGCTGGCAACGACGACCAAATCGGCGTGACCGCACAAGAGGGGCACCAATTCGGCCTTTTCGACAATCGCTACTGTCCAACCTTCCCGGCTACGACCGACGCACCCGGTGCCTTTCCGGCACGTAAAAACGCCCACTTTGGCGGAAGCCAGCAAAGCTGCCGTGTCGACGTCGCTTCCCGCGTACACAGGGAGATCGAGCGGCACTGCATGCTCTGAGACGGCAAGCGCCCGCCGCCATTGCGAGAAGATGAACTTCGGCGGACGGCTCCGATTGGTCGCGATCGCATCAGCGGTGACGAGGCCGACCAGTTGAGCGTCCTCGGATATTACGATCGACGGGCGCTCCTCCCGCGGATCGAGAGCAATCACGCATACACCCAACGCGACGAGCCCAGCGCCTCCAAGAGCCAATCGCGTTCTCAACACGCAAAGCAGCGTGCCGCCGAGGGCGATGAGAAAGAAGGGCCCATCGGCCATGCGCCCGGTCGTCCACTCGCCATCGAGCGCGGCGACATATCGCGCGACCGCCATCATCCAATCCAGCCCCTGCCCCATGATCACGAGCGGATAATGTTCGAGCCCAAATGGCATGAGCAGCATCGCGAACAGCGCGAAAGGCATAATGAGTACGCTGGTCAGAGGGGTCGTGAGAACATTTGCGACCAGCCCGTAGGCGGGAAGCCGGTTGAAATGGGCAGCCGCGTAGACAGCGGTCGCCATTCCGCCAATGAGGGAAGTGGCAACGGTGCCTACAGCGAGGCTGGATACGGCGCCCATGCCCGGCCGGCTGCCCGAGCTCTCTCGATGCTTTCTCCTCTGGTCGCGCCAGCGGGCATAGCCCGCCACAAGGGCAAGCGTCGCCGCAAAGGACATTTGAAATCCGGGTCCGGCTGCCGCCGACGGCGTCCAGGCGAGAATGATCAATGCGGCGAGCGCGACGTTGCGCAGGCTGATCGAAACGCGGTCGAACAGCACTGCGACGAGCATGATCGAAATCATTATCCAGGATCTGACTGCCGAGACGGCGCCACCGGAAATCAGGATATAGAAGAAGACCATGAGAAGAGCGCCGACGGCGGCAATCTTCTTGGCGGAGTGCCTTTCGGCCAGGCCGGGAATGAGGCTCAGCAGCGTCCGGGCGCCAATCAGAAAGGTACCCGCGGCGAGCACCATGTTAAGCCCGGAGATCGCAAGGACATGCGAGAGGCCGGCCGCACGCAATGTCTCGACCGCCTCTCGGCTGATCGCGCGCTCCTCGCCGGTCACGAGCGCGGCAGCGATCGCACCCGTGTCGCCACCGATCGCCGAGCGTATGCGGTTGCCGATCGCCTCGCGGACCGGTGCCAGATATGCAGCCGCCCGTTCCCCGAGCGAAGTTTCTGCTATGTCTCTGCCTGACGCGGCGCCCGCCAACGCACGCGGCGCACCATAGAAAAACCCCACCGCGCCCAAGCCTTTGAAATAGGCGCCGAAAGCGAAGTCGTTGAGACCGGGCAGAGCAGGCCCCGAAGGCGGCGACAAACGGGCCTTGCCTTCGATGATCGCCCCGATGGCAAAAGGCTCGTGGCGGCTCCGCGCCAGAAGCGTTGTCCTTTCCGGTGCCCTGCGCAGCCGCGGGTTCGATGTTTCCTGTATCTCCACGAGATAGCGCCAGCGTCCCCTGTCGTCCGGATCCCGTGACAAAACCGTCCCGCGAACAGTCGTTGTCACGGGCGCGTCGAGAATGACGGTGTCGCGCCTGGCCGTTTCGGCCGCGGCGAGCAGCATGCCGGCAGCAAACAGTGCCGGCGCGACCGCCAGAGGCCGCCAGGGGCGGAGGTTCCCTCGGCAAAGCAGCGCAGATATTCCGAAAACGCAAAGCAGCGCTGCAAGTTTAGCGGTTCCGACGGTTTCGGGCAGCGCAAACCATGCCAGGGATCCGAGCGCGAGCACGACCGGAACCAGGACGAAGCCGTGGCCGTATTCCTGCTCTTCGGCGGCCGCACGACTTATCCCGCGGGAGACAGCGGCGGCGGTGGAACGAGTCCTGTTGCGAATGGTTGCAGAACGCCGGTCGGCAGGCGCTCGGCCGGCGGAGGCGATCGCCAATTTGCCGGCGACGACCCCGGTGCCTTCGGCGGGGGGCGGAGAGCTGTGCTCGTCGTCGCGCAAGACAATCCGTACCTGACTCTCCGCCATTTCCGCTCCGCGCGCCGCAACTTTAGCGATCATGCAGGCAACGCGACGACCTTGCAACTCGAAGGTCAATGCTCAAAAATGAGGCAGACCAGATAGAATGGTCCCGCATTATCAGCTTAGCGATCATTGATCTCCCTGAACGAATTGCCGTAACATGCGTTTGTTGCGTTGCCATATGTGGTTTTCGCATCGCACAAGTTTGCCTTTGGTACTGCTTGGCAGTCGAAAATAAATCATATAGCAAATTCGCACCGCTCAAATTCGCGGCACAGAGCTATGCCACGATGCCACAACACGGAGGGTCCCATGTCAGAGAAAAGCGCGACAGTAACATTCGGCGGTAAATCCGCGGATCTGCCGGTGCGATCGGGATCGATAGGTCCGGACGTTGTGGACATCGGTTCGCTTTACAAGCAGACGACGATGTTCACCTACGATCCGGGCTTCACCTCCACGGCTTCGTGTGAGTCCAAGATCACTTACATCGACGGCGACGAGGGCGTCCTGCTTCACCGCGGTTTCCCGATCGAGCAACTGGCGGAGCACGGCGATTTTCTCGAAGTCTGCTATCTGCTCCTCTACGGCGAACTGCCGACCAAGGCGCAGAAGGCCGATTTCGACTATCGCGTCACGCATCACACCATGGTCCATGAACAGATGTCGCGGTTTTTCACCGGCTTCCGCCGCGACGCCCATCCGATGGCGGTCATGTGCGGCTGCGTCGGGGCGCTTTCCGCCTTCTATCACGACTCGACGGACATCACGGATCCGCACCAGCGAATGGTCGCGTCGCTCCGGATGATCGCCAAGATGCCCACCATTGCGGCGATGGCCTACAAATACCATATCGGGCAGCCCTTCGTTTACCCGAAGAACGACCTCGATTACGCCTCCAACTTCCTGCGCATGTGTTTCGCCGTGCCCTGCGAGGATTATGTCGTAAACCCGGTTCTCGCCCGCGCGATGGACCGGATATTCATCCTGCATGCCGACCACGAGCAGAACGCATCGACTTCGACCGTGCGCCTCGCCGGTTCGTCGGGTGCGAACCCCTTCGCCTGTATCGCCGCCGGCATCGCCTGCCTTTGGGGACCGGCCCATGGTGGCGCCAACGAGGCTGCGCTGAACATGCTCGCCGAAATCGGTACTGCCGACCGCATCCCGGAATATATAGCCAAGGCCAAGGACAAGAATGACCCGTTCCGTCTCATGGGCTTCGGCCACCGGGTCTACAAAAACTACGATCCGCGCGCGAAAATCATGCAGAAAACGACGCATGAGGTTCTCGCCGAACTCGGCCACAAGGACGATCCGCTTCTGGAAGTCGCGATGGAACTCGAGCGCATAGCGCTAACTGACGAGTACTTCGTCGAGAAGAAGCTCTATCCGAATATCGACTTCTACTCCGGCATAACGCTGAAGGCGCTGGGCTTCCCCACCACGATGTTCACGGTGCTGTTCGCGCTTGCCCGCACGGTCGGCTGGATTGCCCAGTGGAACGAAATGATCGAGGATCCGGAGCAGCGCATCGGCCGGCCGCGCCAGCTTTATGTCGGCGCACCGCTGCGCGACTATGTGCCGATCACCAAGCGCTGAACGGCGAACGCAGGCAACAAAAAGCCCCACCAACCGTCATCCTCGGGCTTGACCCGAGGATGACGCGAGGGGCGTCGCGGCACGTTCGCAAAACCTATGATTGCCTCGGCCGTTCGCAGTGCGGACCACCAGCCGATGGCTGCACGGACCGCCCCGTGCCGTTCTCGTGCGCTACCCCACCACCCGTCATCCTTTGGCTTGACCCGAGGATCCCTTCCGCCCCGCTTGAATATAGGTCAAAACGATGTCCGCCGCCTTTTCGCCTGGCGGACGATCCGTCTCCATTCGCTGCTGCACGAGCGCGAACCCGTCGAGCATCGCGCGTCGTTGGGGCGTGTCACACGAAAGCCGCTCGAACCAGCGCGTCAGGGAGGCCGGCCGTATCATCTTGTTGAAATATTCCGGAACGACCGGAAAATCCGCGATCAGGTTCGGAAGCGCTGCGGTCCAGATCCGGATGCGGGAATGCAGGAGGCTTACGAGCCAGTCGGCAGAATAGGTGGAGACGACGGGAACGCCGGCGAGCGCCAGCTCGAGGATAACCGTACCCGATGCGGCTATGGCCGCGTCGGCTTCGGCGAAAGCCTCCCATTTCCTTTCCGAAGTTACACTGATCGCGGGTTGCACCCTCCAGGAGGCCGTCATCGCCCTCACCCGTTCTTCCTGACGAGGCACAGTTGGCAGAAGGAAGCGGATGCCTTCGTTCCGATCAGCGAGTTCTTCGACCGTGTCGCGAAAGACAGGCAGCAGGCGGCTGATCTCGCTTCCGCGTGAGCCGGGTAACAGGAGACAGGCGTTCGCCCCGCCCGGTTCCTGCGCCTGTTGCTTCAGCCGCTGGCGCTGCCGTACGGCAAGCACGTTGCTGTCCAATGCCAGCCTGTGACCGACATAGGTGGTCGGCGGGCCGCCGAGTTTCACCATCACGTCCGGTTCGAACGGCAGAACCGCCAGCACGTGATCCACATAAGCCCGCATGCGCGGCGCCCGTTCCGGCTTCCATGCCCAGACGCTCGGGCAGACATAATCGATCACCGGCAAGTCCGGCAGTGCGGCGCGGACGCGCTGCGCCACTCGGTGAGTGAAATCGGGGCTGTCGATTATAACCAGAGCATCCGGCCGCGCAGCGGTGATCGCGCTCGCGGTCTGTCGAATCCGCGCCAGGAGCTTGGGAAGATTTGCCAGGACCTGCGAGAAGCCCATGATCGAGAGTTCGGAATAGTCGAACAACGGCCGAAGCCCTTCGGCCTCGAGTGCCTCGCCGCCGATACCAACGAGTTCGACGGTACCGTCCGCCCGATCGCGCAGGGCCCGCACGAGGTCGGCGCCGAGCAGGTCGCCGGAAACTTCGCCGGCGATGACCGCCAGCCTGTAGGCTCTATCGGTCATTCCCGCTCCCTGCGGAGATTGCGCTCGATACCCAGTACAAACATACCGCTCCTGTCGGCCGCCTCCACAAGGCGTGTCCGCTCCAGAACCAGCGCGCGCCCCGCCTCGATGGCAATGCCCGCGAGGCCGGCTGCATGCGCTTCTGCAACGGTTGACGGACCGATCGAAGGCAGGTCCGCCCGCTCGTCCTGTTGCGGTTTGCAGAGCTTCACGAGAACACCGCGGCGGCGGACGGATATTCGCCCGTCTTTCCTGAGGTCGGAAACTCTCGCCAACATGGCGTCCGTTCCTTCCGCGCCTTCAAGCGCCACAACCCTGCCGCCGACGGCGACGGCACCCTGGCCGACGTCGAGCGCACCCAGTGCATTTGCCGCGGCAATGCCTGCCCGGATGTCGCGCTGGTCCTCGTCCATGGGTGCGTGCCTGCCAAGCGGACCGACATCCGCAAGAAGCCCAGGAACGACTTCGTGCGCACCGATCACATGTGCGCCGCTCGCCTCGATCAGCTCGATCACCATGCGCAGGACCGCATCGTCACCACCGGACATCAGGGTGCGGAAAACGCGCGGCACCTTGGCCAGCGTCTTCAATGTAGGACGAATATCGCGCCACTCCGGACGCCGTCGCACTGCACCCGAAAGGACCACTCGATCGATCTTCTCGGCCTCGAAGGTGTGGCTGATTGCGGCAAAGTCCCCGATTGCGCAAACCGTATGGTCGAAGCCGGTCCAATCGGCATCGGCCTCCCGCGACAGCGCAATTATGAACGGGTTTTCCCCCTGACGGCGTGCCGCCTCGGCGACATGATGGGGAAGTGCACCGGCACCGGCAATGATGGCGAGCCTGCCTTTTGACTGCGGCAGGCGATGAATCGCCACCGACATCAGCCTTTGGCGCCGCGATTCGGCGACGACAGCGCGCGGTCGCTCTCGGCGGCGATAAAGTCCAGGATCTCTAGAGCCGGTGCGCAATCGAGATACTCGTCGCGGATTGCGGCTGCGTTTGCACGGATCGAGCCATCCCCCTCGAAAATCTGCTTGTAGCACCGCCGAACCCGATGAATCGTCGAACGATCGAACCCTGCGCGAGTCATCCCGACGACGTTGAGGCCGCTCAAGAGCCCGGGATTGCCGTTGAGCATCCCGTAGGGAATAACGTCATAGCTCACCGCGGACAGCCCGCCGATGAAGGCCTGCCGGCCGATACGGGTGAACTGGTGAACTGCCGAACCGCCGCCGAGGATGGCGCGGTCCGCAACGGTGACGTGCCCCGCAAGCATGACATTGTTGGAGAGGATGATATTGTTTCCGAGGCGGCAATCATGCGCTACGTGCGAGTAGGCAAGGAAAAGATTGTTATCGCCGACAATCGTTGCACCGCCATGCTCCACCGTGCCCGTATTCATGGTCACGCCTTCGCGGATGGTACAGTTCTCGCCGATCACCAGCGTGGTATTCAATGCGCTATGGTGCATGCTCTGCGAATCGCCGCCGATAACCGCTCCCGGAAAGATCTTCGTCCCCTTGCCGACGGTGGTACGGCCGATGACTGTGACGTGGCTCAGAATTTCGACTTCATCGGCAAGAACGACATTCGGCCCGATATGGCAGAACGGGCCGATCTTAACGTTTTCGCCGATTACCGCCCCGCCCTCGATCGCCGAGGACGGATGGATCTTCGCACTTGATGCTATCATTCTCAGACGTCTTCCTTGCTGACAATCATCGCGCCGATATCAGCTTCGGCGACGAGTTGCCCGTCAACTTTTGCATCACAGTGAAACTTCCAGATATTGCCGCGCTGCTTTTGCTTTACGACATGAAATTCTACCCGGTCTCCCGGTACGACGGGCTTGCGGAAGCGGGCGTTGTCGATCGTCATGAAATATACGAGATTGCTTCCGCCCCCCGTCTTGCGGGCACAGATCGCGCCGGCCGTCTGCGCCATGCCTTCGATCAAAAGGACGCCCGGCATGATCGGCTTCTCGGGGAAGTGGCCCGTGAAATGCGGCTCATTGGCCGTCACGTTCTTGATCCCGATGGCCGAATTGTCGCTATCGATCTCGATGATGCGATCCACGAGCAAGAAGGGATAACGATGGGGAAGAAGCTTCAGGATTTCCTGTATGTCCGCGGTTCCGAGGACCGTTGCAGCTTCATTCATCCTTGCCACCCTTCTTCTTCTGCCTCTCGCTCGACCTCAGCGCCATTTCAGCGACATCGCGGAGAAAGTCGCGCATCGGCCGCGCCGGAATACCGCCGTAGCGTTCGCCGGCCGGCACATCGCTTGCCACGCCACTCATTGCTGCGATCTGCGCACCACTTCCGATGCTGGTATGCCCGTTGACCCCGACGCCTCCGCCGATCATCACTCCGTCGCCGATCTGGGCGCTGCCGGCAATGCCGACCTGACTGACGATGCCGCAATAGCGGCCAATGCGCACGTTGTGGCCGATCTGCACGAGATTGTCGATCTTCGTCCCCTCGCCGATCACCGTGTCGTCCATGGTGCCACGATCGATCGTCGTGTTGGCACCGATCTCAACGTGATCCTGTATGATCACCCGTCCGACCTGGACGATTTTGATCATCCCGCCCGTCGGACCAGGCGCATAGCCGAACCCGTCCTGGCCGATGCGCGTTCCAGGGTGAATGATGACGTTGTTGCCGATCAGCGCGCAAAGAATGCTCACACCCGCGGAGATGGTGCAATCGCGGCCGATCCGCACACCGGGTCCTATCATGGCGCCCGCAGCGATTCGCGTGCCGCTTCCGATTTCAGCGCCGGCACCGATCACCGCCATCGGCTCGACCTCTACGCCTGCCTCCAGGCGCGCCGTGGAATCGACGAAGGCTCCCGGAGATACGCCTCTCTCACTCGTATTATAGGATGGCCGCATGGCCCTTTCATGAAGCAAGGTGCCTGCAAGCGCAAAGGCGGTATGCGGCTTCGCGGTCAATAATACGGGAATGGTATCGGGAACGAGCGACGATATCGCCTTGTCGCAGATGATCGCAGTGGCGCTGCAGGTCTGCAATTCCTCGCGGCTTTTGCGCGACAGCATGTAACAGACGTCGCCGGCCTTGGCGCGATAGACCGGCGCGACCGCACGCACTGCGCGGTCGGCGGCGGTAGCATCCAGCAATTCCGCCCCAATCTGATCCGCAAGGTCGCCCAAACGAATCCCGTCATGGGGCGGGAAAAACCAATTCTTTTCCATGGACACTCCAGAACGATTTTCTGGCAGTTCTGGACTGCTCTTATCAGAACGACGAGTTGATTCCGAACTTGAAGTTCTGAATTTCGTCGAAGTCTTCCTTTGCAACCGGCACCGCGTAGTCGACACGCAACGGACCGAAGGGCGAAGCCCAGATCAAGCTGACACCCACGGAGGCACGCAGCGAGGCGTCGTTCCCGCGGACTGATTCACCCGGACCGGTCAGCTCCAGATCGTTGTCATAGAGGGTGCCTGCGTCGACAAAGAGCGCGCCGCGGAAGCCGCTGTCACGCGGAAGACCCGGCAGCGGGAACGTCGCTTCCGCAGATGCCGTGAAATAGGTCGTGCCGCCCAAAGCGTCGCCATTGTTGACACGCGGGCCTACGCCGTTGCGCTCGAAGCCGCGAATATCGTTGCTGCCCAGCTGGAACTGATCGAAAACCTCCAGCGTACCGGATGTTTTGAACAGGTGGCCGGCGCTACCGGCGAGCGATCCGATAATGTCGGCCTCGTCGTGCAGCGTGTAGTACCATTTGGCCTTACCGGTCAGCTTGTAGAAGTCCGACGTGCCGCCGAGGCCGGCAAATTCCTGCGTCACCGAGGCGAGAATGCCCTCATGCGGCAGCTGCGCATCGTCCAGCGTGTTGTAGGTGATCGACTGCGAGATGGACGAACGTGTCCAGGTGCCACCGTCCACGACACGGTCATAAGGCGACGAGAGTTCGTCCGTGTCGCCGAAATATTCCAGCTCCGTATAGTTGTAACGCAGCGTCGTCGACAGGTTTTCAGTGATCGGCGCCGTCACGCGCAGGCTGAAGCCCTGATCATTGTAGCTGTAATTGTCGTCGTCGAAGTCGTTTTCGTTCTTGAAGAGATCGAAGCCCGCCGCGAGGCGATAGCCGAGGAAATAGGGCTCGGTGAACGAAACATTGTAGGTCTGGCTGTCTTCGCCCTTACCGGCGGCAAGTCGGATATACTGGCCGCGACCAAGGAAGTTCTTCTCCTCGATCGAAGCCTCAACGAGGAAGCCGCCGCCGTCGCCGGCGGAATAGCCGGCGCCGATGCCGAACGAACCGGTCGACTGATCCTGCACATCGACGACGATGATGACACGGTCAGCTGCACTGCCGGGCGTCGTCGAAATGTTCACCGACGAGAAATAGCCGAGCGCTTCCAGGCGACGCTTGGCGCGCGCGACCATTTCCTGGTTGAAGGCGTCGCCCTCACCGACATCGAATTCGCGCCGGATGACGTAATCACGCGTGCGCGTGTTGCCGCGTATCTCGATGCGCTCGACATAGGCCCGCTCGCCCTGATCCACGAGATAATCGACGGCAATCGTGTGATTGGCGAGATCGCGGTTGCCGCGCGGCGTGACGCGGGCAAAGGGATAGCCCTCCGACGCGACGCGCTTCGAAATCTCGCTCATCGTGCTCTGAATGTCCTTGGCCTTGTACACCGAGCCTTCGTGGCTCTGAACAAGTCCCCTCAACTCTTCGGCATCGACGCCTTCAACAGTCGATTCGATATTGACCGGACCGAAGTCATAGCGAGGACCTTCCTCGACCGTAATCGTGACCGTGTATTCGTTGGTTGCCTCGTTGAGCGCAGCCTCGGACGAGACGACCTGGAAATCCGCGAAGCCGCGATTGTAGTAGAACTGGCGCAGCAATTCCTCGTCGGCCCGCAGCTTGTCCGGATTGTAGACGTCCTTGCGCGTAAGGAACGAGAAGATGCCCGATTCCTTGGTCGCGATTACCGACTGCAGGCGGCCGTCGCTATAGGCCTCGTTACCTACGAAATTGATCTGGGTGATCTTCGTGCGCTCGCCTTCGTTGATGACGAAGGCAAGATTGACGCGCCCTTCGGCAATCGGAACGACCTGGGTCGTCACCGTTACATCGCTGCGGCCGATGGCCGAATAAGCGTCCCGGATAGCCTGAATGTCGGTTTCGACGGTAGCTTCGCTATAGGGGCCGAGCGGCTGGGTCCGGACGATACCCTGGAGCTTATCGTCCTTGATCTTGCGGTTGCCGTTGAAGACGACCTGATTGACGAGCTGGTTCTCACTGACGGAGACGACAAGCGATCCTCCGGAAACCGTAATGCTGACATCGGAGAAATAGCCGGTCGCATAGAGGCGCTTCACGGATGCGTCGATGTCGGCATTGCTGAAGCTCTTGCCGGGTACGATGGTGATGTTCGCGCGAACGGTTTCCGCGCTGACCCGCGTCGCACCGCGCACCTCAACACGATTGATGACCGCGGCCTGCGCGACTGAGGTGCTGGCAACAAGCCCAACCCCGGTACCCGTGGCGACCATGCTTGCTGACAGCGCAAACGCCGACACCGCGTTCAAAAACCTTGAACCAGCTTTCATGTCAAAATCTTACCTTTTCCCAACGTCCCGCGGCAATTTCGTGCCGACTCCGGTCACGGTTGCCGTTTTAACCGCTTTTCCCATACAAGCAAGTCAGCTCGTTAATTTCTGTTTACTTCAATTGCAACCGTGGCTTAACAGCCACTACGGCGTCTTATTATCGTAAACAAACTGTTACTGAGCAGCCCGGCGAAACTCACTTGCTCCCCGAATCCTTAACTATTCCGCTCCCACCCAAGGCTCCGCTCCTATCCGAAGAGCCAGTTGATATCGTTCCAGGCCGCAAAAACCGTCAGCATGAGCACCATGGCAAAGCCGATGCGAAATGCGAGATCCTGGGCGGCGGGACCCACCGGCCTGCCGCGCAACGCTTCCACGGCATAGAACATCAGGTGGCCGCCATCAAGCACCGGCACGGGCATGAGATTAAGCAATCCAATGGAAACCGAAAGCACGGCCGCGAAATTCAGCACCTCGGCAATGCCGAGCTTCGCCATCTGGCCGGACATCTGCGCGATACGAATCGGTCCGCCGACCTGGTCGGCGCTCATGCGGCCGACAAAGAGATTCGAGAGATAGTCGAGCGTGCCGGTTACGATTCGCCAGCTCTGCAGTGCCCCTTGTCCCACGGCCTCCACAGGTCCGTAGGTCTCGACCCGGAAATTGCCGGCCTCCTGGTTCGTGCCGATGCCGATCTTGCCCTCTTCCATTTTATTGCCAAGGGGATCGACGGATTCGGTGCGCTGCGGCACCATCGGCACGTCGATCGCAGCGCCCTCGCGCTCGATTCGAACGGTGATCGGCAGTTCGGGGCGGACGCTCACATATCGGCGCACGTCGTCAAAGGTAGCGATCGGCTCTCCGTCGATCGACAACAGCCTGTCTCCGGGCAGGACCCCTGCCTTTTCCGCGGCACTGCCCGGCGCGACGAAAGCGACGACGGGATCGGCGACGGCACGGCCGTAAATGGAAAAGAGGACGGCGAAGATCGCAATTGCCAGAAGAAAGTTCGCGATCGGCCCGGCCGCGACAGTCGCCGCGCGCTTCCAGAGCTTTGCGCCCAGGAATGTCCGGCCACGCTCTTCCGGCGCGATCGTTTCGAGCCGCCGGTAGTCGGGCGTGCTCGCGGCGTCTTCGTCGCCGAAGAACTTCACATAGCCGCCGAGCGGGATCGCACAGAATTTCCAGCGGGTGCCGTGACGGTCGGTCCAGCCGAAGAGTTCGGGTCCGAAGCCAACGGAAAAGGCCAGGATGCGAATGCCCGACCAGCGGCCCACCAGGTAGTGTCCCATCTCGTGAACGAAGACCAGCAACGTCAGGAGGAACAGGAACGTGGGGATCGTGTACTGAAGATTGTCAAGCAGAAGGCTCATAGTCATTCCTAACGCGTCCGCTGCCACGTCCGCCTGTTCAATTTGCAAGGTAGAGGTCGCGCAGCCATCGTTCGCATGGCCACATGATAGTCCCGTTTCGCGCTCGATATAAGGACTACACCTTTCGCCTTCAAAGACCCAGCAGAACCGAGCCGAATCCGACCTCGCGGCCGCCCGCCACCAGAAGTTGTCCAAGTACCAGACCCAGCGCGGCAATGCAGGCGAATATCAATCCGTCGACCCGGTCCATGACACCACCATGGCCCGGGATCAGCCTGCTCGAGTCCTTGACGCCGAAGCGGCGCTTGACGAAGGACTCGAAAAGGTCCCCTGTCTGACTTGCGACGGACAGGACCAGCGCGATGACCGGAATGCGCAAATCCTCGAGTGAAAAATGAGCCATGAAAACGGCAACACCCGCAAAAACGCCGAAAATCGCCCCGCCGATTGCGCCCGACCAGGTCTTGCCCGGGGAGATAGCCGGAGCCAGCTTGGGTCCGCCGATCGCGCGTCCGGTGAAGTAGGCGAAAATATCCGTGGCCCATACGACGGCGAACACGAACAGCATCGCCGTCAGCCCGAGATAATCCGCCCCACGGATCGCCGCGAGCGAAATGCTCGTCAGGCCCGCATAGACGATCCCTCCCGGCAGCCACCAGCTGGTGCCCTTTGTCAGTACCCAAAGCGATGTCGCGAGCACGCATATGGCAAGGCCAGGAAGGCTGACATGCATATAATCGAAAAGAACGAGCCCCGCGATCACCACCTGCGCCAGCCAGCCAAGGGCATTGCCCTGAAAATCCTGCTCCGGCAGCTTTGTGATGGTGGACCACTCATAGTAGACGAGGAGACCGATCGCGACGGAGAGGAGTTGGAATGCGAAGTCGCCGACCCAGGTCGCAGCAAGAACCGCCGCAGCGAGAACTACGCCTGAAGCGATGCGAAGTTTGAGTTCCGCCTGCATCAGGAGCCGACCGCCAGAGTCGGTTGCGCCAAACCACCGAAACGGCGCTCTCGGCAGGCATATTGTTCGATCGCCGCGAGAAACGTCTCGCGCGTGAAATCCGGCCAGAGTTCCGGAATGAACAGCAATTCGGAGTAGGCGCCCTGCCACAGGAGAAAGTTGGAGAGGCGCTCCTCGCCGCTCGTCCGGATTATGAGATCGGGATCCGGAACCCCCGCCGTGTCGATCGTTGCCGAGATTCTTTCGGGGGTGATCTCATCCGGCCGGAGACGACCGGCGGCGACGTGTTCCGCCAGATGGCGCATGGCCCTCGCCAGCTCGTCCCTGGCGCCGTAATTGAATGCAATGATGACCGTGATGCCGCTATTGGCGATCGTCGTCTCCTCCGCTTCGATGAGCAGCGGCAGGATATCTCCGCTCAGATTCGAGCGGTCTCCGATGACCCGTATGCGGACATTCTCACGGTGGAGATCGGCGAGGTCCCGGCGGATGAAAGCCTTGAGCAGGCCCATGAGATCGCTGACTTCGTTTTCGGGCCTGTTCCAGTTCTCCGACGAGAAAGCGAACAGCGTCAGATATCGGATGCCTATCTCAGCAGCCGTCTTCACCGCGCCACGGACCGCCTCGACGCCCTTGCGGTGCCCCATGGTGCGCGGCAGTCCGCGCGCATTCGCCCAGCGACCGTTGCCGTCCATGATGATGGCGACGTGCGCCGGCACGTTTGCGGGATTGAATTCTTGCATGGGCTGTCCGGACAATAAGACTCACCTATCCGCAGGTCAGACCTGCATGATTTCCTTTTCCTTGTCCGCGAGCAAGCGGTCGATTTCGGAAATCACGTCATCGGTCATTTTTTGGACACGCTCGGACTGAGCACGGCTCTCGTCCTGGCCGATTTCGCCGTCCTTTTCAGCTTTTTTCAGATCGTCCATACCGTCACGGCGAACGTGGCGAACGGCGACCTTGCTTTTCTCGGCGTAGTCGTGTGCGACCTTGACCAGAGACTTGCGACGCTCCTCGTTCAACTCGGGCAGCGGAATGCGCAGGTTCTGCCCGTCGACGATCGGGTTGAGCCCGAGATTTGACTCGCGTATCGCCCGCTCCACGGCGCCGACCATGGACTTGTCCCAGACCGAAACCGAAAGCATCCGCGCTTCCGGAACGGTGATGTTTGCCACCTGGTTCAGCGGCATGCGCGAACCGTAGGCTTCGACGGTCACCGGATCGAGAACGTTCGCCGAAGCGCGACCGGTCCGAAGAGATGCGATGTCGTGCTTGAAAGCGGAAATCGCGCCGTCCATGCGACGCTTGAGTTCCTTCAGATCCACACCTTCACTCATGGTTCGAGACTCCCGTAATTTTCAGCGGCCTTGCGGGCCCCCAGCAGCTAGTCAACTATCGGTCACGATGGTGGCACGACCGCCACCCGTCAATATCTCCGTGAAGCCGTCTTTCTCATGGATCGAGAAGACGACGATCGGAATGGCATTTTCCCGCGCAAGTGCCACAGCGGCAACATCCATTACCGCGAGGCCTTTCTCGAGAACTTCGCTGTGCGTCAGGCGATCGAAGCGGGTGGCGGAAGGATCCTTCTTCGGATCGGCGGAATAGATGCCGTCGACCTGTGTCCCCTTGAAAATCGCCTCGGCGCCCATTTCCGCCGCGCGGAGCGCGGCTGCCGAATCCGTCGTGAAGAACGGATTGCCTGTGCCACCAGCGAAAATCACAACGCGACCGAGCGAAAGATGGTAGAGCGTCGCGCGCTGCGAAAAACTCTCGCAGATCTCCGGCATCGCGATTGCCGACAGGACGACGGTGTCGATGTCGAGCTTGCGCAGCGACGTCGCCAGAGCAAGCGCGTTGATGACCGTCGCCAGCATCCCCATGTGGTCGCCCGTCACGCGATCGCCGCCCTTGGAAGCGACAGCGACGCCGCGAAATATGTTGCCACCGCCGACGACGACGCCGACTTCGACCCCCATGGCCCTGGCTTGCGCGATGTCGGAAGCGATTCGATCGGCAACGGCAACATCGATGCCAAATCCCTGGCTTCCCATCAGCGCTTCGCCGGAGGCTTTGAGAAGAACGCGCTTGTAGATTGGTTGTGCCGACATCGTCACTCCTGAAGTAGACCGGCTCGCCTGCGCAGCATGTGGCGCACAGCGGCGTAAAGGAAAAACTCCGCTGCGTGGTATCAACCGCTCCGGCGGGTCCTACGCATCGACTGGAGCCGGATACACGAAGGGCACCGCGTTGTCACGCGATGCCCCCACGTTTTCCTGTTCGATGTGAAGAAATCAACCCTTCGCGGCAGCTGCCACTTCAGCCGCGAAATCGCTTTCTTCCTTTTCGACACCTTCGCCGAGCAGCAAACGGGCAATGCCAGCGACTTCGATGGGCGCACCAACGGATTTTTCCGCTTCCTTGATCGCCGCTTCCACCGTCTGATCAGGATTCATGACGAAAGCCTGCGAGAGAAGGGCAACTTCCTCGAAGAACTTGCGCATGCGGCCATCGACCATCTTCTCGATGATATTGTCCGGCTTGCCGGAAGCGCGCGACTGCTCGATGAACACGTTGCGCTCGCGTTCGGCGACCGCAGGGTCGATTTCGCTCGAACGGACGGCGAGCGGGTTGGTCGCGGCCACGTGCATTGCAACCTGGCGGCCGATCGCGTTCAGGGCTTCCTTGTCGCCGGAGGACTTCAACGCAACGAGCACGCCGAGCTTGCCGATACCCTCGCCTGCGGCATTGTGCACATAGGTCGCGACGACGCCGTCCTCGACCTCGAGCATTGCCGAGCGGCGCAGCGTCATGTTCTCGCCGATGGTGGCGATAGCATCCTTGATCGTATCTTCGACGGACTTGCCGGTGGCCGGATAGGTCGCCTTTGAGACCGCTGCGACGCTGCCGTCCGTACCGAGCGCAACATTGGCGACGCCGCGGACGAGCTCCTGGAAGGCATCGTTGCGGGCAACGAAGTCGGTTTCGGAGTTGATTTCGACGACGACGGCCTTGGCGCCTGCGCTGGCAATGCCGATGAGGCCTTCTGCGGCAGTGCGGCCGGACTTCTTGTCAGCCTTGGCGATGCCCTTGGCGCGCAGCCAGTCGATGGCGGCTTCCATGTCGCCATTGGTTTCGGCAAGCGCCTTCTTGCAGTCCATCATGCCTGCGCCGGTCTTTTCGCGCAGCTCCTTCACCATTGCGGCGGTAACAGTCATCTTGTGCCTCTTTATCTGTTGCTGGCGCGCCGACCGGGATTGGCGCAGTGCCAGAAGGTTTGGCAGGAAATGGCCCTTATGTGTGACATCGTTATGAAGCCACTTTAGCGATGTTCGCGCGCTCCCTGCGCGCGATCGCGCCGGGCCATTCCGGCTGATAAAGAACAAGGCCGTTCAGATTCGACATCACAAACGGCCTCGCCCCGATATTTCATGTATGGCAGCGTTCGTCTGCCAGTCGGGCCGATCAGGCTTCGGACGCTTCCTCGAGGGCCGGCTCGACCGGAACCTCTTCCGACGCGCCGAGATCACGGCCGGACGCGCCCTGCTGGCGTGCAATGCCGTCGATGGCGGCGCGTGCGATCAGATCGCAGTAGAGTGCGACTGCGCGCGATGCGTCGTCATTGCCCGGGATCGGATAGTCGATCTGGTCCGGATCGCAATTGGAGTCGATGACGGCAACAACCGGAATGCCAAGGCGCTTGGCTTCTTCGATCGCGATCGATTCCTTGTTGGTGTCGATGATGAACATCAGGTCCGGCGTTCCGCCCATGTCGCGGATACCGCCAAGCGCACGGTTGAGCTTCTCGCGCTCGCGCTCGAGGTTCAGACGCTCTTTCTTCGTGAAACCGGAAGCTTCCGAAGCAAGGATTTCATCGAGCTTGCGCAGGCGCTGGATCGAGTTGGAAATCGTCTTCCAGTTCGTCATCATGCCGCCGAGCCAGCGGGCATTAACGTAGTACTGCGCCGAACGCTTCGCAGCATCCGCGATGATCTCGGAAGCCTGGCGCTTGGTACCGACGAAAAGCACGCGGCCGCCGCTGGCGACGGTGTCGCTGACAACCTGCAGGGCGCGCGACAGCATCGGTACGGTCTGAGCGAGATCGATGATGTGAACGTTGTTACGATCGCCGAAGATGTACGGCTTCATCTTCGGGTTCCAGCGGTGCGTCTGGTGACCGAAGTGCACGCCGGCCTCGAGAAGCTGGCGCATAGTGAAATCAGGCAATGCCATGCCTTTGTCTCCTTTTCCGGTTGAACCTCCGCAAGGCGTCGAACGCATTCATGATGCGCCCACCGGCGGAACGATCCGGATTTCTCCCGGACAATCCCATGCCTCACGTGTGGAATGGCTGCCCCATACCGGCAACCGCCCGAGAAATCAAGCCATCATGTCGCTTTTTCAGAGCCACATACTCGTCAACACACTTTAAGGGGCAGCTATTGCCCACCGCCTGTCGTTCGCTTGATCCGATTGCATGTCGAGGCTCAGACCCCTGCTTCGCAGACCAGCCAGCACCTCAGCGCTCCTATGCTCCGGAGTATCGCCGATCTCGGCCATGCGCGCATCGAGCTTGGCAAGCAATTCTTCGAAAATTTCCGAATAGGCCGGGTCGTTCGCGCGATTATGAAGTTCGAATGGGTCCTTCTCACAATCGAACAGCTCCCACTCCGGAGGTTCAACACCGGAAAAGGCGCCGAGTTGCCCGAGCGGATCGTTATACCAATAGATGAGCTTATAGCGCGCGTCACGAACGCCGTAATGCGCGAACGCGTTGTGGAACTCGTCCTTGTGCATCCAATATCTGTGATAGGCGAGGCCCGTGTCGCCGTCATCTGCCGTTCGGTCGAAAATCGGGCGCATGCTCCGTCCCTGCATGTAACTGGGGATCTGCAAGCCGGCATAATCGAGAAAGGTCGGCGCAAAGTCGACATTGGTCGCGATGTGGCTGGCCTGCACGCCGGCCTCGATGCCTTGCGGATAGCGGATCAGGAAAGGCATCTGCATTGATTCTTCGTACATGAAGCGCTTGTCGAACCAGCCGTGTTCGCCGAGAAAGAAGCCCTGGTCGGACGTGTAGATGACGATGGTGTCGCCGCGCAGTCCTTCCGCGTCGAGATAGTCGAGCAATCGGCCGACATTGTCGTCCACGGCGGCGATGGTCTGCAGATAACGCATCATGTAGCGCTGATATTTGAAAAGAGCCAGCTTCTGCGGATCGGTGAAGAGGTAGTTCTCACCTGTCGCCCCGTCGATTAGACGCAACGATCCACCTTCCGCGATATCGGGGACCTTGCGCTGCGTCCAGCCCGGCAGGAGCAGTTCGCCAGTCTCCTCGCCGCCTTCGGGCTGGACGAGACCGAGGTCCTTATACGTCATGTCGGAGCGGACGCGCATTTTCGCGGCGGCGGCAGCGGCGGCGCGGTTGGAATAGTCGTCGGAAAATGTTTCCGGAACCGGCAGATTCCCGTCTGCATAAAGTTGTTTGTAGCGTGGATGCGGCTCGAAGCTCCGATGTGGGGCCTTGTGATGGCACATCAGGAAGAAGGGTCTTCCGATATCGCGCCTGCTGAGAAAATCGAGGCATTTGTCGGTGATGATGTCGGTGGCGTAGCCCTTCTCCATGCGGGAGCCGCTCGGGTCGATCATCACCGGATCGAAATACTCACCCTGGCCGGGAACCACGGACCATTCATCGAAACCCGAAGGCTCGTGCGCCTTTCCCTCGCCCAGATGCCACTTGCCGAAGATCGCCGTCTGATAACCACCGGCGCGCAAGTGCTTGGCGACGTTTGGGAGCCGATTATCGATATGGGTGTCGAGCGTGGTGACCATGTTCACATGGTTATAGGTACCGGTCAAAATAGCGGCGCGGCTGGGCGTGCAGATCGAATTGGTGACATAACACCGATCGAGCCGCATCCCCTCATTGGCGATGCGGTCGATGTTGGGCGTGCTGTTCAGGCCCGAGCCGTAAGCCGATATCGCCCGGGCGGCATGGTCGTCCGACATTATGAACAGAATATTTGGCTGCTTGGTCATTTTCAGTCTCGATGGAAAATGCCGGCGAGGTTACCCGCCGGCGTGTTGGCCTTTGACTAATTGCCCGCGTAAAGGTCGGCGAGATAATAATCCTCCGGGTCGAGCGGGTCCTGCATCTTGCCGAAAGCAACGAACTGGTCATTGAGTCCCTTCAGCCAGCCGGCCACCGTGCCATCCTTGCTGGCGGCGGCAAGCTCCTCCGAAGTCAAAAACTTGCCGTTCTCGCTTTCGACTTGAAGCGGTTCTATCGGCACGCCGAGGAATTTGGCGGTGATTTCGACCGAGCGCGGCACGTCGGCAGCGCGATAGTCGTTGGCCTCCTTCATCGTGGCGACGAACTTTCCGACCATGTCGATGTCGTCGGTGATCACCTCATTTCGGGCGACGAAGGCCGACGGGAACGAATTTTCCGGATAGAATTCGTCGCTCTTGGCGACTTCAACCAGATCCGGGACGGTCTTTCTGATAATGCCAACCAGGGGATACCAGATGCCGGCGCCATCGATCTGCTTCGACGCAAAGGCCGCAACAACGGTCGATGGGTCCATTTTGACCACTTCTATGTCGGAAATCGACATGCCGGCCTTGGCGAGCCCTAGACGCAAAAGCATGTCACCTGACGTGCCCTCCGGAACGCCGACCTTTTTCCCCTTCAGATCCGCCACCGAGTTGATGCCTTTCTGCGCAATCACACGGTCGGACAGGCCGAGCGCATTGATCGCGACGAGTTTGGCCTTGCCCATGGCCGGAAGCCAAAGGGCACCGGGACCGACATAGCCGAAATCGAGGCTGCCCGCGCCCAACGCCTGGATCTGGATCGGGCCGTTGGTGAACACCTTCAAGTCGGGCTCGAGGCCATGTTTGGCCCACAAGTTCTGGTCGGTGGCGATGGCCGTTAGGCTCGTGCCGAAATAGTCGGCGATGTAACCTATTCTTACGGGCTTGACCTGAGCGTAACCGCGTCGCGTGGCGACACCCAGCATCGGGGTTGCGAGCGCTCCGGCAGCGGCAGCACCAAGAAAACTGCGTCGGGTAAAAGTCACGGTATTCCTCCTCATCGTGAGCTTAGTTTGTCCGGGTATTCTGGTGATAGACGGCGTGCCAAACCTGATTGCGGATTTCCGCGAATTCAGGCGACAACCGCATTTCCTCCGTGCGCGGATATGGCAGGTTTACGGGGATTATCTTGTGCAAGCGCCCCGGCCGCGCAGCCATTACTATTACGCGGTTCGCAAGATAGACCGCCTCATCGACATCGTGGGTGATGAAGATCACCGTCCTTCGCTCGCGATTCCAGGTATCGAGCAACTGGTCCTGCATGTTGACGCGGGTCAATGCATCCAGCGCACCGAACGGTTCGTCCATGAGGAGGATCGTCGGATTGACCGCATAGGCACGCGCTATGGCGCAACGTTGCTTCATGCCGCCGGACAGCGTCTTGGGCAAAGCATCGGCAAAATCCTTCAACCCCACGAGGCTGATGAAGTGATCGGCGATCCGCCTGCGCTCGGCTGCCGGCATACGCTTGATGCGCAGGCCGAACTCGACATTCTGGCGAACCGTCAACCAGGGGAAAAGCGCATACTGCTGAAAGATCACACCGCGCTCGGGCCCCGGCCCGTCGACCGGCTTGCCATCGACCAAGACGCGGCCATCCGACACGTCGGTCAGGCCGGCTGCAATGTTCATTGCTGTCGATTTACCGCAACCGGATGGCCCCACCACGGTGACGAATTCGCCGTCGCCGACGTCGAGGTTCAGCCGGTCAAGCGCGAGGAACGAGGCCTCGCCCTCGCCGAACCGGCGAGTCACGTTCTGAAACGAAATCTTCGGGCCAGAGTCCGCGTCCTGAACAGGTTTCTCGATCATCGGGCACGCTCCTGCCAACGGGTTAGACGCCGCTCCGTCGCCTGAACAATGCGGTCCATGAGGAGGCCGAGAATGCCGATGGTGACGAGACTGACGAAGATGGTGGGAAGATCGTAATAGAGCTGGGCCTGTTGCATCCGGAAACCAAGACCGGATTGCGCGGCGATGAGTTCGGCTGCGACGACCGTTGCCCAGGCCGAGCCGAGCCCGATCCGGACGCCGACCAGAATGAAGGGTATTGAAGCCGGGATGATCACGCGATGAAAAAGAACTCCGTCATTGGCACCGAGCACGCGCGCCGCACTGATCAGCGTGCGGTCCACGCTGATGACGCCCTGATACGTGGCCACGACACAAGAGAGAAACGAGGCGAGAAAGATGACGAAGACCTTCGGCGCTTCGTCGATACCCATGGTTACGATAGCGAGCGGAATGATCGCCAAGGGCGGGACCATACGGAAGAACTGGATGTAAGGCTCGATCAGTGCGCGGACGGGGCCATACCAGCCCATCAGGAAACCGACGGGGATGGCCGCTGCTACGCCAAGCAGAAAGCCGGTCAGCACACGGCGGAGACTGGAGGCGATGTCCAGCGGCAGCTGCCCACTTGCGATCAGCTCTATTGCGCGCTGGAAGACCTCGGCCGGTCCGGGAAGAACGACCAGCTTGGCCGCTGTGATACCCCACCAAAATCCGATGGCCAACGTGAAAGCGATCAAGTTCAAGGCAATGGGAGCCAGGTTTGCCGATGAAAGCCGCTTCGCAGCGATATCCTCGTCTTTTGTCGTCAGGGTACTCAAAGGCGGGCTCCTGAATAGAAAAAGTGATCCAAGGCGACCGCAGCACCGCCGATCGGGCCCGACTGCGACCCAAAGCTGGTCCGCTCAAGGCGCAGTATCTCGCGCATGTGGGGCATGACGCGTGGCGGCAGGTGTTCCCGCAGGTGCGAGAAAAGGCTATCCGGCGCGTCGCCGAGATGGCCGCCGAAGACGATCAGATCGGGCGTCAGGAGACTGATCGCGATGGCGAGTGAGTCAGTCAGGCGCGCCAGTGTCGGTTTCCAGGATGCCGTGCGTTCCAACTGCATCAGCAGATCGGCCGGTGCGGACCCCTCCGACCCAAGAGAGCGCATCAGAACGCGCTCGTTCACATAGCTCTCAAGGCAGCCATGGTTGCCGCAACTGCACAGCGGCCCGTCCTGCGATATCTGGATGTGACCGAGTTCGACCGCACCATGTCCGCCTGGTCGGAACGGCATTCCATCGACGACCAGCCCTGCCCCGAGACCAGAGCGCAGATAGACGAACAGCACCGCCGCAACATTGCGCCCGAGCCCAAAGCGCGCTTCGGCAACTGCCATTGCACTTACGTTATGCTCAAGCACCACGGAAAGGCCCGTTCGCCGTTCCAGCATGCCGGCCAGCGGCAGATTGCGCCAACCGGTATTGATCGACGCCAGGATGGATCGTTGGCCGGCATCGACCGGCCCCGGCACGCCCACTCCGACGCCGAGCAGATCTTCGACGCCGCTGACGGCCTTCAGCCTTTCAATTTCGTCGGCGATCCGGGTGGTCAAGGCTTCTGGCGATGTGTTCGGAAGGCCGTACTCGAATGAAGCTGCGGCCTTTGGCGAGGCCAGGAGATTTGTGACTGTTAACTGCACGAGCCCGGCGCCGATATGCACGCCGGCGACATGATGAGCATCGGGCAAGAGTCGGATCGCCAAGGCGGGTCGGCCGAGCCCACCACTAGCCCCAGGTTCCTCCTCGACAACAGAACCGTCCGCGAGAAGCTGCGCCGTGACATGAGTCAGAGTCGTCGCGGACAATTTGCTCCGGCGCGCGAGGATAGCTCTCGAGTTGGGGCCCTCGTCGCGCAGAATGCGCAGAACCTGGCCGTGATGCAGACCCACCTGTAGTCGTTCCCCTTCGTCTCATATTTATTTTCCAAACTTTAGAAAATAAATCGGAAGATGTCAATTTGCGATCGCAGAGGGTTCATGCGTCGGCTCCGGATGGCGGCAGGTTTCCTGAGGCTGGGGTCACAAAGGCTATCACTCTTTGGCCCGTCGGCTTGAAGGCACATTCCATCGATAGAGCAAAGCTCTCGCAAGGGAGTCCACGAGCTGCTGGCGCGGCTATGTGGCGTCGTGGAGCATAGATGACGGAAGGCTTCGCATTCCGGCTGATTGGTTCTCGGGAGAATTGATTGTCGGCGTTGGTGAAGGCTCACGCGGCATGCTGCACGGTTATGGCCATTTCGAAAGCTATAAGATATTCATGATCGATAGGTGCCCGATACAATTCGAGCGCGACCAGAATGAGCACCCCCTGCAAATGCCACCCCGAAGCTGAGACGGGTCGGATCAACGGCGGCCGCGAGGCCGCACTTAAGTTGCCATGCTGACCGGCGTCACCCCACTATCCGTCCACAACATGGCGTCAGCCCTGGAACACAAATTTACCGATCCCGGAGCCGCCACCTAGGTTCGCAGCCTCGCGCGTTCGCCGGCGTTTACTTGCACTCTGCGGTGTCGAAGACCTCGAGCTCGGCGAGTTTGCCACTCAGGGCGAAGTCTCCGTAATCCATGGTAAGGTCGCGCGTCACGCCGTTTTCATAGAGTTTGAAGGACATGCGATATACAGGCAGGGCATCACCGCTCGCTTCGTCGGTGAAATAGGCGATCGTCACGGGCCAATAGCTCTCTTCCCCGAGCTTGCCGGCCTTGCCGACATCAACGTCGCCGGGCGCCGGTTTGCGCGGCTTGCCGACGAAGGTCGACGTAATCAGCGTCTTGTCGCCGGAATCGGAACCATCGAAGATGCGCGCCTCGAAAAACGTCTCCCCCTTTTTTGCCCGTTCGATCACCTCCAGCATATGCTCGGTCGGAAAACGGCTTGCCGCAAGTGCCACCTGACGCTTGTCGGGCGCGGTCAGTTCGACTTTGACGCCCGATTTTTCGTCATGCGCGCTGCCGCGTACTTCCTTGTCCAGCTTCTCATCGGTGAATGATCGGGTGAGGAAACGGAAATTTCCGTTCTTCATGTCCTCGTAGGTGGTGGTCTGCTGATCGGTAAGGCGAACTTCGTCGCCCGTATCGACCTGGGTGACGAAGCGGAAGCTGACGGTGTAGCCCTCGCAGGCGGAGCCGTTGAACTCATAGACCATGCGCCCATACATTCCGGAGATGCCGGAGCGCTCGGAGGCGTCCTTCAATTCCAGATCGTAGACCGCGCGATGGGGAACGAGCGCACTGGCCTGTGCGGCGCCCGCCGTCATGACGACGACACAGACACTTCCCAGAGTGACAAGACCGAAGCCTTTACGAAACATCGGTTTCCTCCTGTTGGACTCGCCGCCAATGCGATAAACAAGCTTTCGGCAGAAACAAGGCAGGTCGGTTCTGGTCCACGCCTGTCACGATCTGCTTTGCATGCCGGATTTTAGCACAAAAGACAACAACGGAGCCTTACATGTCCGCAGAGATCGAGACCCGCCTCACCGAACTCGGCATCGTCCTTCCGCAGGCTGTTGCGCCTGTCGCAAATTACGTGCCCTACGTCTTCTCCGGGTCGATGCTGTATATATCCGGCCAGTTGCCAATGGAGAGCGGCAAGGTCGCCGTAGTCGGCCATGTCGGCAAGGACGTTGATGTCGAGACTGCGCAAAAGGCGGCCGAACTCTGCGCGATCAACATTCTGGCCCAGGCCAAAGCGGCTCTTGACGGCGATCTCGGCCGCATCCGCCGCCTGGTCAAGATCAACGGCTTCGTCGCGTCCGTTCCGGATTTCGTCGAACAGCACCTCGTGATCAACGGAGCATCCAATCTGCTCGCCAATGTGCTCGGCGAGGCCGGCAGGCACGCCCGGGCTGCCGTCGGTATGGCGTCCCTGCCCTTCAATGCGGCCGTCGAGATCGACGCCATACTCGAAATCGCATGACCAAGGACATCCAATGAGGGACCTTTCCTGGCTCAAGGCCCAGCCGATCGCCCATCGCGGCTTCCACGACATGAACCGCGAGGTTTGGGAGAACACGCTTTCGGCCTTCTCCCGCGCGGCCGAAGCGGGTTTCGCGATCGAGTGCGACCTTCAATTCGCAGCAGACAGCATCCCTGTCGTCTTCCACGACCACGACCTGCGGCGGCTATGCGGGATCGCCGGCGACGTGAGGGCAAAGACATCCGCCGAACTCGGGCTTCTGTCCGTCGGCGGCACCAGCGACAAGGTACCGACGCTCACGCAGATGCTGCGCCTCGTCGCCGGCCGTGTTCCGCTCATCATCGAGCTCAAGGGGCGAACGGGTGACGACGAGGGCTTTGCCGCCGCAGTGCTCGACACGCTGGAAGGCTATGAGGGTCACGTCGCGCTGATGAGCTTCGACCATTGGCTGCTCAGGGACCTGAAAGAGCTCGACGCGCCTTATCCACTCGGCCTCACGGCCGAAGGCTCCAGGCCCGAGACCTTCTTCGTGCACGAGGAGGCAATGCATCTTGGGCTCGATTTCATCTCCTACCATTATGGCCATCTTCCCAATCCCTTTACGGAGAAGGAGCGTGCGCTTGGCCGCACGATCATCACCTGGACGGTACGGGACAAACAGGCCCAGGAGCATACCTTCGCCAATGCCGATCAGATGACCTTCGAGGGCTTCGATCCGCGGGAGACCATGATTTCATAGGCGCATGACAGAGGCGATCAACATCCGCATAGAACATTCGTTCACCTCGATATCGCCGGCAAGCTGGAGCAGGCTTGCCGGCGCCTCGAAGGGGCAAGCCGGCGCGCCCTATAATCCCTTCGTTTCGCATGCCTACCTTTCGGCGCTGGAGGAATCGGGATCGGCAACAGCCGAAACGGGCTGGCTCGGTCAGCATCTGCTGATCGAGGAAGCGGACGGTTCCCTGCGCGGAGGCCTTGCCTGCTACATCAAGAGCCACAGCCAGGGCGAGTATGTTTTCGACCATGGATGGGCGGATGCCTTCGAGCGGGCCGGCGGCCGCTATTATCCGAAACTCCAATGTTCCATTCCCTTCACGCCCGCGACGGGCCCGCGGCTGCTTGCGGCCGAGGGGTGCGATCAGCAGATGGTTCGCACAGCGCTGGCGGCCGGGCTCAAGGAACTTACACGCCGGCACCATCTATCCTCAGCCCATGTGACCTTCGTCCCCGGGGACGAAATTGCCACCCTGGAGCAAGCGGGGTTTCTGCATCGGGTGGACCAGCAGTTCCATTTCTTCAATGAGGGCTATGGATCGCACGGCGACTTTATCGGCACGCTCGCCTCGCGAAAGCGCAAGGCATTGAAAAAAGAGCGCCGAGCGGCCGTCGAAAACGGCATAACCATCGACTGGCTGACCGGCAGGGATCTGACGGAAGAGATCTGGGACCAGTTCTTTGCCTTCTACATGGACACCGGCGGACGCAAATGGGGCAGACCCTATCTGACGCGCGCGTTCTACTCCCTGATCGGCGAGAGAATGGCCGACGACATATTGCTGGTCATGGCCAAGCGCGGCGGGCGATACGTCGCGGGCGCGATAAATTTTATTGGCGGCGATGCGCTTTATGGCCGACACTGGGGCTGCATCGAGGACCACCCCTTCCTGCATTTCGAAATCTGCTACCATCAGGCCATCGATTATGCGATCGCCAAGGGACTGAAACGCGTCGAGGCCGGCGCTCAGGGAGAGCACAAGCTTGCACGGGGTTACATGCCCGTGACGACGCATTCCGCGCATTTCATCAGCCATCCGGGACTTGCACGCGCCGTTGCCGATTATCTGGAACGCGAGCGCCGGGATGTGGAAGAAACCGGCGAGTTTCTTGCGGAGCACGGACCTTTCCGCAAGGGTGAGCATCAGGACAATTGAAGCGGCGAGGCTTCGCCGTCGCGCGCCAGGCAAGAGGAAATGACATGAGCGCCTATGACACCAACAACATCTTCGCCAAGATACTGCGCGGCGAAATTCCCTCGCATCGCGTCTATGAGGATGAGGCCACGGTTGCGTTCATGGATGTGATGCCGCAGGCCGAAGGCCACGTTCTGGTGCTGCCGAAGGCACCGTCACGCAACATCCTCGATGTCGAGCCGGCTATCCTCGCCAGCCTGATCGTCACCGTCCGGAAGATTGCCGTTGCCGCCAAGGCCGCCTTCGATGCGGACGGCATCACGATCATGCAATTCAACGAGGCACCGGCCGGACAATCCGTCTTCCATCTGCATTTCCACGTGATCCCCAGGCGGGAGGGCATTGCGCTGAGGCCGCATTCCGGCAAGATGGAAGATGGCGACATTCTCGCTGCCAATGCCGAGAAGATACGCCGGCACCTCTGACCAAAAATCAGAACGATGCATATAATCAGACGGTTGTGTCTTTTCTTTTCTACGATGATTTAATCTCTTAGAACCCCAGCCACCAGAGGCCGACGGCCAAGGCAGCGACTGCCGTCGCGATGCCGACAGCGGGCTTCTGGCGGGCGAGGAAAAAAGCGATCGCGCCCACTGCGACGGCGCCGAGCCGGAGCCAAAGCGGCGATTGCGCAAGAACGCCTGTCGGGTAAAGGATGAGCTTGGCGATGACCGCTGCGACCAGCGCCGTCGCCACCGCCCTCACCCAGTTCAATGCCTCCGAATCGTCGCGAAGCCGATTTCCCGCGAGTACCCCGAGCCATCGCCAGATATCGGTCGCGAGCCAGCCTGCGATCGCGATGAACGCGTAGGCCCACCATCCGTCCATCCAGTTCACGCGCTCTTCTCCCGTTTCGAGCGCCAGAGGCGCTCGCCCGCCCAGGCAATCGTGCCGCCGCCTAGGCCGGCGAGCAAAATGTCGAACTCCGGTGCGATCCAGTAGCAGAGCGGCCCGGCAACAAGCCCTATGGCGAGGGCGGCGTAAACGACCGGATGGCGCGCGGAATTCCAGATGGAGGCGAGGAAATAGACCGGCGTCAGAAAGAAGAGACAGCCGGCGACTACAGGCGGGAAATCGGCGACAAGCCGGTAGACTATCCCGACCAGCGCCATATTAGCGGCAACGAGAGTGATGCCAAAGCCGGCGAAGAACGTCGTACGGTGCTGACGCGGAACGTCCTGCACGCGCTCCATGGCGAAGACCCAGGCTGTGATGGCGATGAAATGCGAAAGCACGAGAAGCAGCCATGTCGGCGTTTTCGGCGTGCGAAGTTCCGGAACGAGCGCGGCAACCATAGGCATCAGGCGTACCGAAGAAAGGGTCACGGCCAGGAAGGCCGTAGCGAGACTGGCGTCGCTGAGGATCGAACTCACCAGAATGACCTTTGCCGGCAGGGCCCAGACGATGCCGGTCATGAACACGACCTGTCCCGGCGGGATGCCTGCCTGAACCGTAAGCGAGCAGAAGCCCACGAAGGAAAGCATGAGGATTATGGCCGGAAGGCTGAAAATCCCTCGGGCACCGGCCAGAAACCAGACAAGCGAGGAACGCTCATCTTCGATTGGGTCTACGGAATTCACGAGAACGACGCTCCCCGCTCACAAGAAAGTGCCGGGCAACTCGCCCGGCACAGTCACACGCAATCTCGATCGCGCTATTTCTTTCGCGGCACCTTCGGAACCGTACGTCCCCTGAGAGGAGCGGTATCGGAACCGCCACCGCTCTTGTTCGCGGATTTGGCCGTCGTCTTCTTCGACTTGGCTTTGGCACCCTCTCCGGCCGCGGCCACGCTCTCCTTTTCGCTTGCCTTCTTGGGTTTCGCGCCCTTGTCGGCCGGCCGCGAGACCTCGGCTTTGGGCTTGATCGGAGCGGTTTCCGGCACAGCTTCGAGCATGAGCCCTTTCGCACCGTCTTCCTTCGTACCGATCGTCACTTTGACGACGCCGCCCTTCTTGAGCTTGCCGAACAGAATTTCGTCCGCGAGAGGCTTCTTGATGTTTTCCTGGATGACGCGCGACAGCGGCCGCGCACCCATCTTCTCATCATAACCCCTCTCGGCAAGCCAGGCGATCGCATCGGGCGCGAGATCGAAGGTGACGTTGCGCTCGGCAAGCTGCGTCTCGAGCTGCATGACGAACTTCTGAACCACCTTGTGGATGACCGGAGTCGGCAGGGAATTGAACGGAATGACCGCGTCCAGGCGGTTGCGGAATTCCGGCGTGAAGAGACGATTCAGTGCCTCCACGTCCTCGCCGGTCCGCTTGGAAGAACCGAAGCCGATTGCCGCCCGAGCCATATCGGACGCGCCCGCATTGGTCGTCATGATAAGGATGACGTTCCGGAAATCGATCTTCTTGCCGTTGTGGTCGGTCAATGAACCGTGGTCCATCACCTGCAGGAGGATGTTGAATAAGTCCGGATGCGCCTTTTCGATCTCGTCCAGAAGCAGCACGCAGTGCGGATGCTGGTCGACGCCATCGGTCAGGAGCCCGCCCTGATCGAAGCCGACATAGCCCGGAGGTGCGCCGATCAGTCGGGAAACCGTGTGGCGTTCCATGTACTCCGACATGTCGAAGCGCAGCAGCTCGACGCCGAGCGAGGTGGCGAGTTGCTTTGCCACTTCCGTCTTGCCGACACCTGTCGGGCCGGAGAAGACGTAGCAGCCGATAGGCTTGTTCGGCTCTCTGAGACCCGCCCGTGCCAGCTTGATCGACGAGGCCAGCGCCTCGATCGCCAGATCCTGGCCATATACGACGGACCGCAGTTCTTGCTCCAGATTGGCGAGCACCGCCTCGTCGTCCTTGGAGACCGTCTTGGGCGGGATGCGCGCCATTGTCGCGATCGTCGCCTCGATCTCCCTCTCCGTGATCAGCTTGCGGCGCTTGCTGACGGGCAGAAGCATCTGCGCGGCACCGGACTCGTCGATGACATCGATCGCCTTATCCGGGAGTTTCCGGTCGTTGATGTAGCGTGCGGAAAGCTCCACCGCCGCCTTTATGGCATCGTTGGTGTATTTCAGCCGGTGGTAGTCCTCGAAATAGGGCTTCAAACCCTTCATGATCTCGATTGCGTCTGCAATTGTCGGCTCGTTAACGTCGATCTTCTGGAAACGGCGAACAAGCGCCCGGTCTTTTTCGAAGAACTGGCGGTACTCCTTGTAGGTCGTCGAGCCGATGCAGCGGATCGCGCCGGAAGAAAGCGCGGGCTTCAGGAGGTTCGACGCATCCATGGCGCCGCCGGATGTGGCGCCGGCTCCGATAACCGTATGGATCTCATCGATGAAAAGCACCGCGCCGGGATAGTCTTCGAGCTCCTTGACTACCTGCTTCAACCGTTCCTCGAAGTCGCCGCGGTAGCGCGTGCCGGCGAGCAGCGTCCCCATGTCGAGCGCGAAAATCGTGGCGTCCTGCAGCGCCTCTGGCACTTTCTTTTCTATGATGCGCTTGGCGAGACCTTCGGCGATCGCCGTCTTGCCCACGCCCGGATCGCCCACATAGAGCGGGTTGTTCTTGGACCTGCGGCAAAGGACCTGAATCGTCCGGTTGACCTCCGCATGACGCCCGATCAACGGATCGATCTTGCCGGACTTCGCCTTTTCGTTGAGGTTCACGCAATAGGCGGTGAGCGCATCCTGCTGTTTCTTCGGACCGGTTTCCTCGCTCTCGCGCGATGCCTTCTGCTCGGAGTCCTGGTCTTCAGCCCCGCGCACCGGCCGCGCCTCGGAACTGCCCGGCCGCTTGCCGATACCGTGCGAAATGAAATTGACGGCGTCGTAACGCGTCATTTCCTGCTCCTGCAGGAAATAGGCAGCATGACTCTCGCGCTCGGCGAAGATCGCCACGAGCACGTTGGCGCCCGTCACCTCCTCGCGGCCGGACGACTGCACATGGATGACGGCGCGCTGGATTACGCGCTGAAAACCGGCCGTCGGCTTGGAATCTTCATCATAACCGGTGACCAGGTTCGACAATTCATTGTCGACATAATCGGTCACGGCCTTACGAAGCGTATCCAGATTGACATTGCACGCGCCCATCACAGCCGCCGCATCGGCATCGTCGATCAATGCCAGCAGCAGGTGCTCGAGCGTCGCATATTCATGATGGCGCTCGTTGGCAAAAGTCAGTGCCTGATGCAGCGCCTTTTCGAGGCTGGGCGAAAATGTTGGCACGTTAGTTCCTCATTTCTTTTCCATGACGCATTGCAACGGGTGTTGATGCTGCCTGGCGAAATCCATCACCTGCGTCACCTTGGTTTCGGCGACCTCGTAGGTGAAGACGCCGCATTCTCCAACGCCGTGGTTGTGGACATGTAGCATTATGGTGGTCGCCTCTTCCCGGTTCTTCTGAAAGAAGCGTTCGAGGATGTGAATGACGAATTCCATTGGCGTGTAATCGTCATTCAAAAGCAGAACGCGATACAAACTCGGCTTCTTGGTCTTCGGCTTGGTGCGCGTGATGACGGACGTGCCACGATTCGGGCCGCCTCCGTTTCCATCGCTTCCCTGCTGCATCCGGACCGGCATGGCGATCATTCTTGTTCATTCCTTTGACGGCCGCGGATCCTTATGCTTTTGGCCACGACGTACTCGCCCTTATCTAATAGTTCGTTCCTGGATTTTAAGACCGAACCGACGCACTGCAATCATATTCGCACGGTGAAACACAAGATTGATCAAATTTCTTCTTCGGCAGCGGCATGTTTCACGCTGCGCGGAGGGATCGATGATACGTAGCTCCGAATAGACGAAGGCCGGCCGCGGCATCCGCGACCGGCCCTCTGCAAAGGTGATGAACCTGATCGTCAGGCGGCGGCCGCCGTCTTGACCGCAGCGGTCGCCTTGGCAACCGGGGCCTCATAAGGCTTGTAGGCGTCCTTGGCCAGGTCGGCATACATCTCACCGATCTTCGTCGCTTCGGTGAAGAAACCTTCGTAGCTTGTCTTCAGGAAATTCGTCTGAAGTTCAAATGCTGCTTCAAGGCTTCTGGCACTGGTAAGCCTTTCGAGATGAGCAACGCCGTCCTCGAAGGATTTCTTCGAATAGTCGGCCGCCTCGGTCGCAATAGCCTGAAAGCCTTTGGTCATGGCGGAATAGCTCTTCACGGCCACGTCGAGGGCTTCCTTGCTCTTTTTGTTCGCATCGTCGAAGTTAAACATCGGGTGTCTCCTTGTGACGGCTCGGCTGGAACGCAATTCAGTCTATGTGCACCGCACAAAAAGTCAAGTTCAGTGTGCGCCGCAACAAAGACAGCTTTCACAGCGATGAAAACCACGATGACTTCGGAATTTTGATCTTATAGCGAAAAAACCGGCCTGATTGCTCAGGGCCGGTTTTTTCAGGGCAATGATGACGGCGCCGCGCGCTTCGCCTCCACTGTGGCAAGTGGTCTGAACGAGCCCGCTCTCAGAGGTCGATGTCGAGGATCGCCATCGAGAAATTGTAGGAGAGCTCGCCGTCCTCCTCGTCGCGGAAGACCACACCGAGAAATTCGTCGCCGAGATAGACTTCGGCGGATTCGTCCTTCTTCGGGCGAGCCTTGACAACCATGGACTGATTGAACGTGCGCTTAAGATAGGCCTCAAGCTTGCGGATTTCTTCGGGCTTCAAAACTATTCTCCGTAGCCGTTTAATTTGCCGCGCTTGTGACACGGGCCGTTGGCAGGTGTAAACCCGTTTCAGCACCGAGCCCAGGCGGAGAGGTGCACCACTTTCCGAACCTCTTGAAACGCCGCGACAATTTTTCCCGTAACCTGGGGTCGCTCAGATATCGAACGACGCCAGGATCTGGTCCATCTGACGCGACGGCTCGGAACAGCCAGCCTCGCCGACGACCTTCGCCGGCACCCCGGCAACCGTTGATTTCGGAGGAACGGCTTTCAGCACGACTGAGCCGGCAGCCACGCGCGAGCAATGGCCGATATGGATATTGCCGAGAATCTTGGCTCCGGCACCGATCAGCACGCCGTTGCCGATCTTCGGATGGCGGTCGCTGCCTTCCTTGCCGGTGCCGCCAAGCGTCACGCCGTGCAAGATCGAAACATTGTCGCCGATGATTGCGGTCTCGCCGACGACGAGGCCCGTCGCATGGTCGAGGAAGATGCCGCGCCCAATGCGGGCGGCCGGATTGATGTCGGTCTGGAAGACGCTGGAGGAGCGGCTCTGGAGATAGAGCGCAAAGTCTCGCCGACCACGATTCCACAGCCAGTGCGCCAGACGGTGCGTCTGTATGGCATGGAAGCCCTTGAAATAGAGCACGGGCTCCACGAAGCGCGTGCAGGCGGGATCGCGATCGTAGACCGCCTGGATATCGACGCGCAGGATGGCGCCCCATTCGGGCCAGTCGTCCAGCATTTCGGCAAAGGTTTGATGCAGGAGGCTTGCCTGGAGATCGGGATGGTCCAGCCTCTCGCAGATCCGGTAGATAACACAGTCTTCCAGGGAATGCTGATTGACCACCGTGGAATAAAGAAAGGCGGCAAGCATCGGGTCGCGCTCGGCGGCAAGACGCGCCTCTTCACGCAGGCTGTCCCAGATCGGGTCGATCGCGTCGAGCGATTCCGTGTGACGAAGTTCTGTTTTGGCGACCATGGTCGCGCTCCTTCCTGGGTGGTCCCTCGGCGGGGCATCTTGGGCCGGCCGGTCCGAGGCCGGTTCGTTGCCGGCATATATAGGCCAATTCCGGGCCGACATAAATGGGCTGACCCGATTTCACCTCCCGGTAGTGGCTCGGAGTTGATCCAAGTCGGGTAAATTGCGTCCTGAAATTATCGATATTTAGGCGCGCCCGACCTCGGCAAGGAATTCCAGCACGGCCTTCTTGAACACGCGGTCACCCACCGCAAGCATGTGATCGCGCCCGGGAATGTCGAGTGCCAGGGCATGCTGCATCAGCGCGGCAAGCTCCTGGGCCGATCCGGCGATGTCGTCCTTTGTCCCGACGCCGATCAGCACCGGCACGTCTATGCGGCCGACCTCTTCGGCGCTAAGCAGATCACGCGACGTCGATATGCAGGCGGCGAGCGCCTGACGATCGCTTTTCGTCTGGTCTGCAAAGGCGCGAAACGTCCGGCCGCGCTCGTGCGTCACATCCTCCAACGAAGGTGCAAGCAGCGCGTCGGCAATTGGATCCCACTCTCCCACGCCGGTGATCATGCCTATTCCGAGACCACCGAACACCAGCGAACGAACCCTGGCCGGGTGTTGCAGGGCCAGGAAGGCAGAGATCCGCGCGCCCATCGAATATCCCATGACATGCGCTTCGCCGATCCCGAGATGCACCAGAAGCGCTGCCGCATCCCCGGCCATCTGATGCGGGTGATAGAGCGAGGGGTCATGCGGCTTGCTGCTTTGCCCGTGTCCGCGATTGTCCAGCGCGATGACCCGGTATCCGGCGTCCCCAAGCGTCTTGAGCCAGCCCGGAAATACCCAGTTCACATTGGCGCTCGAAGCAAAGCCGTGAATGAGCAGAATCGGATCGCCCGACGGGTCGCCCTCGTCGAAATAGGCGATTTCCAGTCCGTCATGCACGAAGCGGGAAAATAGCGGAGGATTCAAGTCCATCTCGTCTTCCTGGTATTGGTTCATTGGCAAGGAGGTTAGTTGCTGAGGCAACTGCAGAAAACCCAAAAACCACAGGGGGCAGCATGTTGCTGCTACACATTTTCTCCAAAGCTCACTATGGTGCCAGCAAATTCGACACCCCAAAACAACATCTCAGACTGCATATATCGGAGTACGACATGGCCGGCCACAGCATCCCCCATTTCCAGAACGACGGCGGGCACCGGGTCATTGAGATCGGCGTCAAGGAATTCATGTGCACGGGCGCTTCCGTCCCGTTCGATCATCCTCACATCTTCGTCGACATGGGCGACGAAAACGAGAAGGTCTGTTCCTACTGCTCGACGCTCTACCGTTACAATCCCTCTCTAAAGGCAACGGAAACCATCCCGCCGGGTTGCCTTTTCTCCACCAAAGCCGCTTGACCCGGCACAGGCGACGGCGCGGCGTTCATGCAAAAGGCTGAGCGGGTTGCGATCGTCGGCGCCGGCATCGCCGGGCTGACGACCGCGCTTTGCCTCGCCCGGCGGGGTTACCGGACCGACATCTTCGAGCAGGCCGACGCGCTGGACGAAGTCGGAGCCGGGCTTCAGCTTTCGCCGAATGCATCGCGCATCCTCATCGAACTTGGCTTGCTGCCCGCTCTCGAAAGCGTCTGGAGCGAACCGGGGGAGATCTCGCTTGCCGACGGCCGCTCGCTGCGGCAGCTTGCAAGCGTGCCTGCCGGCGCGCATGCCCGCGCGCGCTGGGGCGCACCCTACGCCGTCCTGCATCGCGCCAGCTTGCAGGCGATCCTCCTGGACGCCGTCCGGGCGGAACCGCTTTGCCGCCTTCATCTGGGAAGCCGCATCGGCGACGATCCGCAAGCAGCCATTTTCGAGGCGATCAAGCAAACACCGGCCGCAATCATCGGCGCCGACGGGATCTGGTCGCGGATCCGCACCTCGATTCCAGGCGCAGGCAGCTCCCGCTTTTCGGGCAATATTGCCTGGCGCTTCACGCTGCCACGTACCCGGGCGCCTGCCTGCCTGCCGCATGACCGAGTTACGGCCTTCCTCGCGCCGAGGGCCCATCTGGTTGCCTATCCAATCCGAAAGATCGACGGCTTCAACCTCGTTGCGATCGTTGCTGGAAATGCATCTGGGGAAACGTGGGCGGGGCGGGAAACCGCCGATCGCCGGCGCGCGTTCGAAAGGGCTTTCGGGGATTGGCATCCCGACCTTCGCTCGCTGCTCGACCACGCCGCGCCGGCGACCTGCTGGCCGCTCTGCACGGTGGCCGATGGAGCCTGGCACAATCGGCGCGACACCATCCTCATCGGCGATGCCGCCCATGCCATGACGCCGTTTGCGGCCCAGGGCGCGGCCATGGCCATCGAGGACGCCTGGGAGCTCGCCATCCGCATCGCGGACAGCCCGGATACTCCCTCCGCCTTCTCGCGCTATGAAGAGGCACGCCGGGCGCGGATCGGCCGCGTCCGCAAGCGCGCCGCCTTCAACAGCTTTGCCTATCACGCCGCGGGTCCAGTACGGATCGCGCGCGATTTCATTCTCGCCTCCAGGAAACCGGAAGCACTTGCCGCGGATTTCGACTGGCTTTTCGGCTATGGCGCGCAAAAGTGATGGGGAGGCGCCTCATCGCCTTCCCCACCGCGTCATTCGGCGTCAGAGCGCATTTGCGGCAGCGAGACCGGCTTCAACATCCCGGCGGATGTCCGGCACGTCTTCGAGCCCGATCTGCAGCCGGATGACCGGCCCCTCCTGAGGCGCCTTGGCGACCTTGCGATCGGAGAGGTTCACGTGAACGGCGAGGCTCTCGAATCCGCCCCAGGAGTAGCCGAGTCCGAAGATCGAGAGCGCGTCCAGGAAGGCATGCGCCTTTGCCTTGCCGTTTTCGGGATCGGCCTTGAGCACGAAGGAGAATATTCCGCTTGCGCCGCCGAAATCGCGCTTCCACAACTCATGGCCCGGAAAGCTCGGCAGTGCCGGATGAAGCACCCGCGCCACCTCCTCGCGGCCCTCGAGCCATTCGGCAATCGCAAGCGCGCTTGCCTGGTGTCGCTCCAGGCGGACGCCCATTGTGCGCAGGCCGCGCAGGATCTGATAGCTGTCGTCCGGCGAAACGCAGACACCCAGTGTCACCATCGCCTCGCTCAGTGCCGGCCAATGGGCCGCGTTGGCCGATACGGTTCCAAGCAGAACGTCCGAGTGACCCGAGGGATATTTGGTCGCCGCGTGGATCGAAACGTCGACGCCGTAATCGAGCGGCCGGAAATAGACGGGCGTCGCCCAGGTGTTGTCCATGGTCACGATGCAGCCATGCCGGTGCGCGGCGGCGGCAATCGCCGGTATATCCTGCATCTCGAACGTATTCGAGCCCGGCGCTTCGGTATGCACCAGCCGCGTGTTCGGCCTGATCAGATTCTCTATGCCCGCCCCGATGGACGGGTCATAATATTCAACGGTAACGCCGAGCCTTGTGAGCATAGTGTCGCAGAAGTGGCGGGTGGGAAAATAGACCGAATCGACGATAAGGACATGGTCGCCCGAGGAGAGATAGGCGAGGAAAGGCACAGTGACCGCTGCGAGGCCCGAGGGAACGAGGATCGTCCCGGCCGCGCCCTCCAGTTCGTTGATCGCCTCACAAAGCGCGTCGGTGGTCGGCGTGCCGCGCGTGCCATAGGTATATTTCTGAGACCGCGTCTCCATCGTCCTCGCATTCGGGAAGAGCACGGTGGAAGCGTGTACCACCGGTGGATTGACGAAGCCGTGATAGTCGGAAGGGTTATTGCCGGTGTGTGCGAGACGGGTATTGATGCCCTGCTCCGCTCGCGCGTTCGTCTTGTCTGCCATTGAAACATCCGCTGTTGAATTCCGCTGCCGACTCATCGGACGGGATACCGGCCGGGTCAAGGAAAAATTCAAGTGGCGAGCCTCGTGGTCCGGAAGGAGGCCAACTGGCGGTTTTTTGTTCATGACCGGCAATTCCAGCGCCAAACCGCCTAAACTTCTGGCGAGTTTCACGTTTTTCACATCGAAATTCGTAAATTCGGAGACCTCTCTTGACCCTTCCATGTTTTGAGCATGAGATAGATTGTACTCACGCCAGGAGGGTGGCTGAGGCTGCACGCGCGAAAACGCGCGACTGTGCAGACGGGACCAAACGACAACCGAAAAGGTTCAAAAAAATGGCAAGAACAATTCTGACAGCTCTCGTAAGCGCCGCTGTCATGGGGGTAGGCTCATATGCGGCATCGGCCGCGACACTTGACGACGTGAAGGCAAAGGGATTCGTCCAATGCGGCGTGAATACGGGTCTCGCCGGTTTCGCGGCCCCTAACGCTTCGGGCGATTGGAGCGGTTTCGACGTCGACTACTGCAAGGCGATTGCCGCTGCTGTCTTCGGCGACGCAACCAAGGTGAAGTACACGCCGCTGTCGGCGAAGGAACGCTTTCCGGCTCTCCAGTCCGGCGAAGTCGACGTGCTCGCACGCAATACGACCTGGTCGATCAACCGTGACACGGCTCTCGGCTTCAATTTCCGTCCGGTCAACTATTATGACGGTCAAGGCTTCATGGTTCGCAAGGAACTCGATGTGAAGTCTGCCCTCGAACTTTCGGGCGCTGCCGTCTGCGTACAGACAGGCACCACGACCGAACTCAACCTCGCCGACTACTTCAAGGCGAACAATCTGCAGTACAATCCGGTCGTCTTCGAAAAGCTGGAAGAAGTGAATGCTGCCTACGACGCCGGCCGCTGCGACGTCTATACAACCGACCAGTCCGGCCTTTATTCGCTGCGCCTCACGCTCTCTAAGCCCGACGATCACATCGTGCTGCCGGAGATTATCTCGAAAGAGCCTCTCGCACCTGCAGTCCGACAAGGCGACGATCAGTGGTTCGACATCGTCAGTTGGGTCCATTACGCCCTGGTCCAGGCCGAAGAATTCGGCGTCACCCAGGCCAATGTCGAAGAAATGAAGAAGTCGGCGAACCCTGATGTTCAGCGCTTTCTGGGCGTCGAAGCCGACAGCAAGATCGGCACCGACCTCGGCCTGACCAACGAATGGGCCGTCAACATCGTCAAGGCGGTCGGCAATTACGGCGAAGTGTTCGATCGCAACATCGGCGCCGGCAGCCCGCTGAAGATCGAGCGAGGCCTCAACGCCCTCTGGAACAAGGGCGGTCTGCAATACGCCCCGCCGGTCCGCTAAACCGGCCAATATGCCCGGGGGCGGCGTCGCCGTTCCCCCGGGCGAAGAACCCGATAAAGGGGACACCCGAGAAGGGTGCATAAGGGGAAGAGGCATTGCATGGCCATTG